>Ga0209977_10000558_pt1 | contig 14794 bp, 28 predicted proteins | sample SumtaG_2_FD_183113 | JGI IMG/M metagenome (GOLD analysis project Ga0209977, IMG submission 183113) | Deep subsurface microbial communities from Indian Ocean to uncover new lineages of life (NeLLi) - Sumatra_00607 metaG (SPAdes) (version 2) | ecosystem: Environmental > Aquatic > Marine > Oceanic... | reverse complement strand
TTTCTTTAGGTTTACATTTTCCATTTTTATATAACTTAACACGTAAATATCCACCACCATCTTTAATTTGAGTTAATATTCTAATATCTATTCCACGCCATTTTTTAAAACTTTTAATTCTTCCAAGATTAGAGACTTGATAATCTCCATCATATCCTTCTATATCTTTAAATATCTCTTCATCTAAAAATAAATCATCTACATTTTCATATATTTCCATAATATTGCAATCCTTATATATAAAAAATTCTTAATAATAAAATAATCATAAATATTATACAGACTATAAATTGATTATTTGTTATTTCATATTAATATCTCACAATATTCTCCTTATATTTGTGTCATCATATTTAAAATTTGAAAGAGTTCTAATTTAACATTTGAATGTACCATAAAATCTCCATATAGAGAACTGATAAATAATTTATCAAAATATGCTATAATTGCAACTCCCTCGACACATCCATATTTAATTTCATTATAATGATTTACAATTTCTTCACTTAACTGTCCACAAAAATTTCTTAATGATTGAATATTATCTTCAAATCGATATGATGAACTTATTTTATTAACGACTTCGTCTAAATCAGATAAAGATATATCACATATTAATGATACAAATGTTGGCCATCCCTTAATTGTATATTTTCTAACTATTAAAGGACTATAATTCTTTTCTATTAATTTCGTATTAGTCATAGTTTTTTTCTCCTTTATATTTTAAATTATATTCTTTTACAACACTATTCACAATATGCTGATAACATTTATCAATATTATCATATAATCCATCAACCACATATCTAAGCCAAGGATCATTTAAATGAACTCTATTACAGTTGATCACATATATTGGCATCTTTTTATGACGGGCATATTGTAATTCGCCAAGTGTGCCAAAAGATGGTTGATTAATATACGCAACTAATATATCACATTTATCAATTAGACTTTCATTAAACGAAACAATTTTTTCTGGATGATCAATCAAGTCTTGATCAATATAATCACCCGGATCAACAAAATTCAATACTCCAGAAAAAAATGTTTTAACGTGCCAAGGATATTTATATCTTGCGTCAGATACTGTAAATGTCCTTGCTAAGTAGACAGATCTCTGCTTAAATGGAACTAAAAATATTTTCTGACATTTGTATTCAATACATTTATGAGAGATGTATTTTTTATGTTCAGATAACGATACAAATTGTTGGGTGTCACAATATGGACAGTGAACTATTATATTCATTAAAAACCTCTTTTTTTGTAGATATATATGACCCGAATTATATATATTAATAGGTGATATTTAAATAGTGTTCTTTGTTAATTTTATGTGTGGTTGTGGAAAGTGAATATGATGATGTTATGAATTCTAATCTTTAATGAAATTTCATTTCATTCAATTAATAATACAAGGAGAAATCAAATGTTATACGTATCGACATCAACCAGAATTTCAAAACACATTGCACAAGAAGCCACGAGAAAATATTCTGATCTTTCCGATCGCAATGTTAAATCAATTCTTAATTCAACATCTGAATTCCCAGTTCTGATTCAATCAAATGAAACCAGGGATAATGAATTTATTAATCAATACGATACATCTGTGAATTATGGAGATGGAGAATTCCAGGATAGAGACAAGATATTAATTGTCAATCAATTCGAAAAAACTTTATATTTCGTGTAGGAACTCAGTAGTGAGTTCCATATCAAATTTTAATAATCTATTTTTGGAGGAATTGAAATGTTACATCCTCGATATATTGCTGGAAGACATAATCGATATATTTGTTCGGTGTGCTACAAAAATTATCAAGCCGAAGAAATAATTAACAAAAAATTGTGTGATTGTTGCGGTACACCAATTTCTGGCGGTATCGAAACAGTATGTAGTGGTGTATTCGAGTGTAGTTGTTTCCAATCATGTGAACACGCAAAAAAACATGATGGATCTGGATGTAGACCTTTCTATTGCCTGACAGTTAATCGGATGGTGCAATGTATTAATACGTCCGAAGAAAACATGATGTACAAAAGAGATCAGATTCCAAAAGGTACCGAGATCGAACAATCGGTTACATATACACGTACATTTAAGGTGAAATGTGTTGGTTAATTCCGTATTTATAAATATGTTAAACTGTTTAAAAAAATGAACTCGGTTTAAATATATGGAAAGGAAAACAAAATGGCTCTCTTACTTACAGATGAAATTCCAGTCAGTATACTTCATAACAATTTAACCATGAGACTCAGGATTGTTAATATTGAATACATCAAAATATTATTCAATTTGTCAATTGACCGCCGAGTATTGATGTACAATTATAACACCATAGAAGCATCATTACAGAACCGAGAATTAGAATCGGCTGGATTTAACATCGATATAAGAATTATGACCCAAAATGAAAAATCACTTGAGTTGCTTCATCCACTAAGAGATATAATCATAATCAAATCCGGTCCAATGTACATTCACGTTAGATGCGAAAGGAGATAGCAAATGATGTTTCCTATAGAATATTATCTGTGGAAACTGTTTAATGATTACAATATTTATATAAATGATATTGTAATATTTGGATCAGCGGCACTGACCAAATTCGGAATAATAAAAGAGTCCGAAGCTCATGATATCGATATCGTTGTTAATAATATATCATGGATTATTCTGTTAGAAAAATGTAAATCTCAACTTTCAAGGTTAGGAGGACAAGTAATCCAAGTAGAAGGAATCGAATTATTTGATTCCTTTGGATTCAATTTAGAATTCAATGATATATTTTCAAAATCAATTAAATTTGGTGTGTGGCATTATATGCACCTAGATGATATGGAGGAGTGGTACAGATTATCGGGACGCGAAAAAGATCTTGAAAAAATCAAGAAGATTAATTCATATTTTGGTTGTTTTAGAAGAACATTCAACTAATTCATATATTTAATGAATTAAGAAAAATTTGTAAAGGAAAATAATAGGAGGAATAATATAGTGTATTTAATGGTTCCACTTCAGATGTTAATATATGTACTATCAATTATTATATCTGGAGTGGTTGGGTTGTTAGGGGGAGCAATATTTGGAGTTGTTTATATGATCATATGGGGAATGCAGAAGTGTTCATTCCTATTACCTTTAACTGACGAATCTGATATGGATTCAATATAATAAGGAGATTTATCATGAATCAACTCATAGCCATTATAAAAGGCGTGTATGTTATAAGACTTGAAAAGAAAACGCAATGGAAAAAAGATCATATGGTTATGAATACATTCCTTCAAATCATAAAATATTCGGTATTTATCACAGTACTGGTTGGATGTTGGATGATAACGAGTCCGGCAGTTAAGGGTCTGGTGGATTATGGAATGGATAACTTTACGACATATTCAAACCGAATAGATTCATTAAGTGAGTCAGTTGAAAATGCTAAGAATGAAATCACTGCGGCATTCTTAGAATCTGTGAAAACAAAAAAGAATCCTGGATTGGATGGAATAATTGTCGAAAATCTTCCGGATTTGTTATCAGTATATCCAGCAGAATATAATGTAAATGACAAAAAGTGGATGATTAATAAACTACAAGATTGGGCAGTCTCTGAAGATTATGATGGGGTAATATTCGGAAATTCATATGTCGGATTGAATGGAACAGTGTGTTGGTGCGATGGTAATAACTCCAAATACGATACCGATATGGAGTTAATTATTAACACAATGAAAAAGAAAGGGTGTAAAAAGATATTTTCGTTTGTTGATAACATGCCAGAACATCGAATATTTCCACAAATCGTAAAAAACTATATTACTGGATATCTCACTGTAGGAGAATATCAGAAATATAGATTCAAAATCTGGGGATATAACTTCATTAAAACTGATGTCCCAAAAACAATTAATGCTAATAACTTCAACATTGAAATTGTAGGATCTAGTATCACAACATTAATGCAACCATATGGATATGGAAACGAAACAGTGATATATGATCACCCAGACGTTCCTTTATCGAAACAAGTAAAAGATACGATTAATGATGTAACCGGTTTATTCTAAAGGAGATTCATAGTGTTGAAACCAATAAAAAATCTTGCCAAAGTCGGAATTAGTTTATTAGTCCTCGCAATATCTGGATACGTCGGATGGTTAGTATCATGGGAGTTGAATTTATCGTTTGGTAAAACGATCTTAGTTATTCTTGGTGCTGCCGTACTTGTGTCTGCGATTCTTCTGTGGATAATCAAGAAGTTCAAAGAATTCATAGAAGATTTTATACAAGTATACTTATCAGTTTCACCAAAGAAGAAAATGAGAGACACACAAACGGTAGATCCATTTGATACAAGTCAAAATGAAGCGTATACATACACTATAACACCGCGTTAGGAGAAATTATGACATTCAAATCACTTTCACTATCATATATATTGACAACTAATTTGATAATTGTTATTATTATGGCCACCGTTAATGGATGTATTGGAGCATTCGGATGGCCATACGTTATTAATTCTTGGTTACTGTACTGTGGAAAGACTGCCGTGGTTACAAATTTAACTGGATTTATAATCGGTCTTCCGTTTGGATTCATATCAATCCCGTTATCGGTTATAACATATATTATTATGTTGTTTCTATAATGCCAATGTACTATATAATAACAACCATACTTGTGACTATTGAACTAGTAGTGGTGATTACTTACCAACATATCAACAACAACTTATAGTCGCAATAGTACTTGGAGAATAAATTAAATGGTGTATATTATAACTAGAAATGCCAGTGTTAAATTTGGTGCTGGTGGTCGGAAATTCTCTCTTGATCCAAATGATTTGGGTAATCTCATCAGTGATAATATTCTCTTAATGATTGATACGGACGAAAAAAGGGATAATGAATTTATCAATAAATATAATATTTCTGTACTACACTGTGAAGCACCAGATAAATTCAATAGTGGTGATCAGATTATATGTCTTGATAATGATAATCTTAAAATGGTTATAATTAGTTAGGGAAATTACTTCAATGGCCCTCTATAAACGGGGGCCAATTTTTTTATTGGAGGATAGATAAGTGAGTAAAGGACCAAAGTTTGCAGTAGCGAGATATAAAAAAATCAATAAGAAATATAAGAACAGAAAGTGGCAATTTTTTGTCGCTTCGATTATTCGAGTACTGAAACGGGCAAGGATCTGTCGAATCCGAAAAGATGAATTCGGTAAGAAATGGGGTAAAAAATGAAATTTTATACAACATATGATTTAAGAGAACAGTACCGAATTAAGAAATACATCTTCGAAACAGAAGATAATGATTTATTATTATCAGTTGTAAAAGATGTATATCTGAAAAATATATATCCATATGATTCTCCATTGTTTAAATTGAGTACATCTGGCCTTGTGGATACATTAAGAGAACCTAGAATTATATATAGAGATTCTTCGTCAGAATTAGAATTTTCAAAATATTTGACAGACGATGTTTTAATGAAAATTACAATCAGTCAAGACACTATGGCTGATCAATATGTAATGATCATATCAAGTATAAAAATGGAGGATCCAAATATGATTGGGAAAAACATTTTAATTCAAATGGAATTCTTGGATGTTAAAGCCAAGTTGTTTCCAAATGATTACAATCAAGTTATCGATTATATCACAAAAAGAATGGACTTTTTTGGAAATGAAACCTTACACAACATCAACCCAAGACCCTGATGATTTAAGGTGTAACTGGAGGGGAAACCGTTGCAGTAAAGGTCGTAACGGTGATCCCGGAAAGGGTTTTCTTAAGATTAAAATTGGAAATTCAAATTACCATCGTAAAAAGATGGATCGAGCAAATAAGAAAAGTGCGCGTCAACGATTTAAAAAAGCAGTTTTGGATTTTCTGAAAGAACCTGAAATTGTGGATTAACTCCACAATTTCTATTTGTGAGGGAATAAATGAATAAATTACGAATTACAGTAATAGAAAAAGATCCTGAGGAATGGTCCAAAATTAACAGAGCACTTCATGAGATTATGGAATCCCGCAGTAGTTCATGTACAGCTTTAGTTAAATATGAAGGTGAATATATTAAAAAGGAAACAATTCCAGAAGCTGGATTGGTTCCGTGGATTTTTGATTCAGCATGTGAATTACTCTGGATAAATCCTACAAATATGAATCGGGAAGAATTAATAGGGTGTATTTTAAATAGTGGAGTCCATCTTATCTTAATATCTGTTGGATTTGATCAAGAAGAGGACATATGGATAAAGGAAAATATAATTAAAGATCTTGATGATGATCAAGTTCAAGAAACAATGGAACGTGCATTAGAAACACAACCAAGTTTCTGGCTAATAAATGAATTATCAAATATTAGAAAAAATGGAGGATTCGTTCCATATCTGGCAATATACACAGACTTTGGGGTAATATTCCGGCAATATAGATATTGGATATTAAGTAAACAGAATGTATTGATTTCATATGATAAAACTCAGTTTGGAACAGAAGAGTCTAAGGACGTTTTTTTCTATGCTGCACATGCATCAGTGCTTCTTCCAAACACATTAATAAATGGAAAGTTATCATATGCATTTTGGAGATATAAAAATGGGTATGGTATAGATCCAACATATCAGGAAGAAATAATTAAGTCTTTAACAAATCATCAGAAATTAATTGAACTTTCGAAGGTTGAAATAAATTGAAAAGAGATATTATGAAAACCAGTTTTGAATATTTAATATTTTAATTGGAGGAATTCAGTGAAATCAACAGGATTAGAATCAAATTTTGAATCAAATTTACGAACTTCTAGTGTACCATTAAAAGAATTATTGAAATCAAAACAAGATGTTGAGTTGGCCAGAATAATTTTCGACATTCCTTTTTCACCGAAAGATTTTATCGAGACTTATTTGGATCTATGGATTCATGCAAAGCTTCCTTACAAAATCAACAAAGTTTTAGATGAACAATATAAAGATCCAGTTGTTGGTTTCATAGTCAGAAGATACCAAGTCCCTGGATATTATGCTTCATTATATAAAGAATATAATAAAGTCTATGATATATTCACTATAAAAGAAGAACAAATAATATTTCAATATATAACAGATAAAGATTATCAACCAATTTCAGGAGTTGATCAAATTCCAAGTATTCTCAATATGACTTTTGAGTCAATTCAATGTAGTTCAGATCTTACTCCTGAACAAAGATTTGAACTTCAGGAAGAGATGTGGGGACGTGTAAATCAGATATTTAAAAATGTTGATGGGATCTCTAAAATATTCAAATAATCATGTGAAACTCTGGATTCTGTTAGGTCCAGAGTTTCACATTCATCTTCATTATTTTATCAATATTTAAATCTGAGTTCAGATATTCTAAATTTTTTTGTTTCATTTCTTCATATTTTTTTTTGGCTTTTTTGTAAGCTTTCTCCAATTTATCATCTGAAAAAGATTTAACACATTCTAAATTTCGGTAATACTTTAATAACCTTGTTTTTTTACGGACCAATAGAGGTGTCTGAGAGGCCATAATTTCCATTATTATACGTGGACAACCATCAGTATCATTCGACGTTACGAGCCCAAAATCCGATTGATTTAGGGCCTTATTAACACCAAACCTATCGACACGACCGAGAAATTCTATATTGTTAATTTTATATTTTTTACAAAGTTTTCTTCCAACTTCTGGATTATTTCCTATATTAACAATTCTTAACTGTCTTAATAATTCAGATTCAGAAACTTGTTTAATAAAATATTCTTGACCTTTATATTTTATTTGTGTTCCATTTGCAGGAAAACATATATCCCATTTTTTCTCTAAATTCAATGGTCTGAATATATTTGGAACTCCAATCTTATAGAAAGGAATACAATTTTTCTTTATATCCCTCTCATCTTCAACTAGAATTTTATCATACTTTCCTCCATGAAAGGGGTATCTGCGTGGTCCATTCGCTCCTAGATATAATTTTTTTCCGAAGAATTTTTTATTTTTTTTTGTTATTCTATCATATATATTAAATCCGCCTCTGAAAAAAGACATTTCAGATTTGGAATAGTTAAAAACTTCATTCAAAGATTTAACCCACCGTTGAATAAATTTTTTTCCATTTGGAAATTCAAAAATAATATCATTTTTCTTTTTATTTAACATTCTCCATACAATCACTTCATCAAAATAATTATGTTCTAACAACCAAATTCCCATATTGAGATAAAAATCCCAAGAGTATTTTTTAAAATCTTCTAAATTATCATATTGATGATAATCTTCTAATATTTTTAAATCACTTCTAAAAATATAAAATCTATTCATTTTCTACACAACCAATGATTTTTATTTTTAATACTTGATACTGTTGTTTGACTGACATTAAATAATTTACCAATCTTTAAGATCCTCCCTAAATATTGAATATCCTAACAAAAATTCTACTGTTTTTCTATCTGGAAATTTTATAAATGTATCTATAAATTTTGTTCCGTAATTCAAACTTGTTTCAATATAGATTGGTTTCATATCCATTTTATCAAAGAACTCTGTCAAAAGATTAATCAATATACATTCTGTATTACCGTCTAATGGTTCAAACATGATTTTATCATTAATTATTTTTTCTATATATGTAATAATTTCTTTAAAATTAATGTCTTCCGTATCTTTTTTATTAAAAATATACACTTTAATCCTCCTCACAATCCGGCTTATTTTTTTCGAAATACTCTTTAATTATTAAAATAACAGATTCTGAAATATTACATTTTCTCATATTATCTTCCCAATCATCCCACGGATAGTCACCTCCATCATATGTTTTCTCACCTATACTGAAAGAACATGGATCCGAATATATTGGAATACCTTCAATTTTTATAAATGGTCTAGCCATAAGAACAGCATCTGGGCAACACCCGCAACTATGATGAATATACACATCATCTACAATCGCATTAACTTCCTCTGTGGACATTCTTTTAAAATTCCATCTATCTTCATTTATTTCCAATAATGGATATTTTTCTTTGACTCTTTTAATTAAATCTAATTCTTTCTCTTCTTTTACTAACTTCTCAGTTAAATTCATCTTTATTGCCTCCGATTAATTTGATCGATCCATCCATTATTTAATAAAATAATTAGATATTTTTTTTTGTGCCAACTCTACAGTTTTGATTGGATCTTTAGATTTATATATTGGTCGTCCAATTACAACATAATCTGCCCCATTTTCAAATGCAAAATCAATAGTTGAAGTTCTCTTCTGATCATCATTTCTTTCCTGATCTAATTTAATATCAGGAACTACCAATATAAAATCAGATCTCGTATATCCCCACATATTAAGTGTATTCTTTATGTAGTCCAATTCAGATCCAGATAAAACAATTCCTCCACAACCACTCTCATATGTTTTCAATGTCCTTGATCTAACCACTTCTGGCAACTCAACCAAAATACTTTCGTTTTTAATATCATAATTATTAAAACACGTCAACATTGTCACACCCAAAATTTTCTTTCTAAATTCCTCTGATATTTCCTTCATAATATCATATTGAGAGTGAACGGTTATATAATCAGCTTCATCTCCAATTTGATTTAATGCCGCATTAATTGTCCTGGGTATATCAAAAAACTTTAGATCAAGCATCACATTAACACCCTGATCTTTTAACCATTTCACAAAATCAAGACCACCAACTAAAAATAATTGCCATCCAACCTTGAAAAATTTTATTTTGTCTTTTAACATTTCAACCCAAAACTTGGCTGATTTAACTGAATCAAAATCTAAACAAAAAATGATTCTGTTGTTTATATTTGTTTGATACGTGCTAATTTTCATAAATACTCCTTTCGAATTATATATATTAATAGATGAAATTAAATCTTATTTTTTATTGGGGAGGATTAAAAGTGAAAATAATAGAAACCGGATTGATCAGTTCATATTACGGAAAACCATTGGGACGGTATGAATTCGAATTGGAAAACAATTGTGATGTAAATATTAATCTATGTTTAATTTGCCGAGCCAATGGGATACAATTATTAAGTGATCTAATTGATGAAAATATTAAAATTTTTGATGAGAAATTAAATGAAGATATAGGTAAATTTGTTGGACCTATATGTCTAAATCCTGTTGTTTCACACCCCTGTCGAATTCTCAAAACAACAATTGTTGCCGAAAAATGTGATTTCACGTTATCCAGAGGAAGAGCTTTTGATTTAATCTCAGAAGTCAGTATAATTCTTAGACAGGTATACCATAAAAATATTCAACCAAAAAAGGAAACTTAGAATATGACTAATCCAGAATCAGGATATATTGTTAACTATAATCATGAACCAATTGCCACATACAAAATATCATATAAACCAACAACTCTCAAAATAACTTTTGAACTTTTCCTGAAAACCAATAATGAATCGGTTTATCTCCATAATAAATTGGCAAATACAAATATATCATTATTTGGTAATATATTATGTTTCGAGATTGGTCAAGCTTTACCAGTTAACGAAAAAACAATAGTTCGGTATGTCAAAGTTCAGGAACAATCTCCATCTATATCAAGTATTGAAGGTATTTATGAGGATCTTATCAATGAAGCATCTACCATCCTAAGAAGACAGTGGCATAAAGGAGATTAGATAATGACATACAAACCACAAAACTGTAAGAGAACGTCAAATATATAGTGGATTTTAATTAAATCATTAAAGGAGATAGATGGTATGTGTAGACCTTCCAGAATAAATGATTTTAACCATGAAACAACTAAATTGGAAGATGAAAATCCAGAATACAAATGGTTCGTTAAATATCAATCATTTGATGGTTCGAAATATATTATTCGAAGTAATGATCCAGAATCAATAGTCGAAGATATCAAAGATCTTAGAGTTATGGAAAATAATCCTAAATATCCAGATTTTAAGATTCTTGAAACTAATATCGGTTTGTTTTTGGGGATCTGACAGCATTATATAATTAGGAAATAATCCTCTTGATAAAAAATAACACATCCTAAGTGTGTTATTTTTTTCAAAATTTTTACTAATTTCTACCTTCTTTCGATGGAATTATTTTTAATGAAACAATACATTTATATTTATATCCTTTCCATCCATTCTTGGACCTCTTTATTTTAAATTACCCATTTTTGAATTTTATCTACATGAAGATCATTCACGTTAATCCATCCATTGAATCCAATATTGTTTTCGATCTCTGATATTTGTTTTTTTTCAGTTTCTGGTTTTATTATTATACTATAAACAACATTACCATATTTTGTGTCTAATATCCACTTTTTATCCGCAGTGTCAGAAGCCATTTTATCTATGGCACTTTCATAAGTAGATTCATATTCACTGCCAAACATTTTTATTGTGTATTTCTTATTCTCATCTTTTTTATTTATAACCTTAACTTTTTCAAGTTGTTCATTATAACATTCAGAATATGTTGTCCATCTCTTATTTTTATTCATTACAAAATATCTGATGTTCGTTTCTTTTACAAGTTCATATTTTTTAATCTTGTAATTGTTTGATTCAATTCCTTCTATTTTAATATTAGATGATTCTAAATCTTCCTGTTTGGTTGATTCAGATTCATTGTATTCTTCTATTGATTGTTCTTCTTCAGTCATCTGGACATCATTTCTATAAAGTTTTTCTATACCCATCTTATTTTTTTCTCCTTTATTTGTAAATGTAGATATATTTATATAGTTATTTTGTTCTTTTAATAATTCTTTTTATTCTCCAATATTGAACTCCTATTAGAACATAAAAGCTGTATAGACTTTTTCAAATACCTGTCATTATCATTTATTTATCTCCTATAATTTCATAATCCTCTAAATCATTCCATCTATTACAAGATGGACATATTATTGTACACCACACATCTTCACCACAATTAGAATAATCACACCAACCCGAATCAGTCTCCATTTCAGATTTTTGACCAATCCAACCACAATATTTACATTTGTATATTCTCTTCTAGATTCCTCACATAAAAATTTTCTGTACATAAAAAAAATATTCCGTCTTCACGGCTTCTTCTTTTCCTTTATATGTCCTCCCTATAAATCTTCCCTTCAAAATTAATTTTGTTAATAACTAAATTACTGTCCATCATTATCTGTGGTGACTGACCTAACGTTACAATACTTAAAACTCTACCACCATTTGTGATAATTTTATCACCATCAATTTTTGTCCCAGAATGAAATATATGAGTTTTCGAAAAACGTTCAGTTGGATATTCTATATCTAATCCTTCAATTTCAAACCCTGTTTTATATTTACCAGGATATCCATTAGATGCTAAAATAACACATTTGGCCTTTTCATCTTTCCATTTAATTTCTATTTCATCTAATTTTTGTTGATCAATGGCTTCTATTATATCAATTAAATCTGTTTCTAATAATGGCATTAAAATCTGGCATTCAGGATCTCCAAATCTAACATTGAATTCTAAAACTTTTGGATTCTTACTCCACTGATCTGTCATTACACCAACGTATAATACACCTTTATAAACTACTTCCCATTTTTTTGATAATCCAATTATTAAAGGAGCCATAATAGAATCCATAATTTCTGTCTGTAATTCGTCACTAATAAACATTGCCCCGCGTGAACCCATCCCACCAGTATTTCTATTGTCGGTATTTGATAATCGTTTAAAATCCTGGATAACTGGAATAGTAGCAATATGTTTCCCATCTGTAAGTGCCATACATGACATTTCTTGTCCCTTTAATTTCTTTTCGACAATAATAAATCTTCCGGCATCGCCAAATATTTTTTTAACCATTATTTTATCAACTGCATCACAGGCTTCTTCTTTTGTTTCACAAACAAATACACCTTTTCCACCACATAATCCATCAGCTTTTATGACAAGTGGTTGATCGGCAAATTTAATTAATTGTTTGGCAGAATCTGGATTATCAAATAACATAAAATCTGCTGTTGGGATATTCAAACTCTTCATGATTCTTTTGGCGTGAATTTTACTAGATTCCATTTTAGATGAAAAGAAGTTCGGACCAAATATCTTTAATCCCAATTTTTCAAATTCATCTACAATACCTAGTGATAGTGGTAGTTCTGGTCCGACAATTGTCAAATCAATATTATTTTGAGATGCAAATGTTTTAAGTCCTTCAATATTAGAAATATCTATATTAACACATTCTGCAATCTTTGAAATTCCAGCATTACCTGGCGCACAGTATATCTTTGAAACTTTTGGACTTTGATTTATTTTCCAACAAATAGCATGTTCTCTTCCATTTCCACCTACAACCAATAATTTCATTCTTCACTCCTATTATGATCTTTCAAATCTTCTAATTTAAAATCATTCAACATCCAAAGGACTCCCTGAATAAATCCTAACCATCTATTTACTTTATCCATGTTACTTTCCTCAATAAAATGTAAAATCTCGATAATCATTTCTAAGAGATGATTATATTTATCAATTAATTCATCCTCGTTAATATAATCTCCCCACTTTACCTTTCCTTTATTAATTTGAATTGTTCTTTCATAATAAGATAGAATACTTTTTATTTGTTCCTTTGTCATTTTTTCTCCTTATAAACCAGATACACACTATGTTAATTCTTCATACCCGGATTCATTAACTTCATTATCATCTTTATTTTTTTCTATTAATCTTTCTTTTTTGGCTTTCTCGACCTTTTCTTTAAGTCTTTCTAATTTTTGATTACGAATAGATGCTCTGTAATCATCATTCCTAAATATTAATTTCATCTGTTCTAAAACAATTTCAACATCTGTAATTTCTTCACATACATTTAAGGTATCTTCTGGAGAATTCTTACTTCTATCTAATTTACAGAGAGCTTTCGTTAATTCAGCCATTTCCTCAAACATCATTCTTATTTGGGAATCAGCTCCCCATAACCCTATTGCTTCATTGAATAATTTAATTGTTTCTTCTTTATTCACATTTATTCACACTCAATTTTATTTTATCAAAAAGATTTTTCATTTTCCGACTGTGTTTTAACTGTTCACTTTTTTCGGCATCTTCACTACATCCAGAATTGGTTAAACCACAACTACTCAACTGTAAAAAATTATCCACAACTGATTCACAAACTTCACATATATCTTTAAAAATATCTATTTCTTCATTTTCAAATTGTATTTTAAGAATTTTATTTGTTATCATTGTTATCTCCATTCTTTTCCCGGTTGTTCTAATTCTTCATTTTGTGTATAATCAACCGTTATTTCTTCATCTGGCTTTATGTCTCTTATGGCATAAGTTTTATATACACCATCTTCAAATCTTGTTTCAGCACTTGGACTGTGTGCATGATTCAAATGTGCTCCAAATTCTGTAATATTAAATTTATCGTCTATCATTCTACCATGAATATTTATAAAATTTCCTTTTCTAAAATTTCTTCTAGAAAAGGATCCATCACCATGTATATTTGATTTTTTTATTTCATAATTATTTAAATTGATATTTTCTTTTAAAAAATTAAGATATTTGTTCATTTAGATTCCTTTAATTGAATGAAATGATATTCCACTATTTAATCTGTCAGTAATCCTATAATTTCATGTAACTTCACAAGAACTTCTTTTTTCTTTTTTACAATGTCAAGCTTACTGTCTTTCATGATTGTATCAAAATGACCATAATTCTCAATGGATAATAGAACTTCAC
>Ga0209977_10000556_pt1 | contig 14805 bp, 19 predicted proteins | sample SumtaG_2_FD_183113 | JGI IMG/M metagenome (GOLD analysis project Ga0209977, IMG submission 183113) | Deep subsurface microbial communities from Indian Ocean to uncover new lineages of life (NeLLi) - Sumatra_00607 metaG (SPAdes) (version 2) | ecosystem: Environmental > Aquatic > Marine > Oceanic... | reverse complement strand
CTTATACATCGGGAATCTATTTCCTGCTTTCCACCAGCGCATTTGGAGGGGATTTTGCCTTCAAGAAAAACAAAAGGTAGGTGTCAGTATCTGAAGGGTTGACTTATCGAGCGCGGTTTGATTCTGCGTTCTTTTTGCTTACGCAAAAAGGAGCTCTAAATTCGGGGTTCCCGGACAAAGGTTGTACGTTTGTCTGGATTAAAAGGCTTGACTTCCAGCCAGCTTTGACTATCTTAATACCGATTTGATACCGAGCGTCAGGAGTAGCCTATGAAGAAAATCCTTAATCTTCTGCTCATGGGAGTTTTGGCGGCGGGACTTGTAACCTGCGGCGGCGAAGACCCAGAGCCTGTGCTTAAGGAACTGACCCAGCAGTACTGGCAGGCGGTGCTTGAAGGCCACATACAAGAAGCATACGGGATGCTTTCTGATAGCTCACGGGTCAGCGTTACTCTCCAGGAGTTCAGCGAGGCGATGAGGTTCGTAGCGCTTGACGGCGAAGGAGTTGACGAGTTCAGAGAGGCCTTTGCCTCAAAAGCAAAACTAACCATCCTCGGGATAGAGGCAAAGCGCAAGGAAGCCACGGTCCACGTCATACTACTCGTGCCGGCTTTAGCAACGTTCCAGACAGACCTACAGGCGCAGTTGGCCTCCGGCGAGATTGAAGTTGATGATGAAGAAGCCTGGATTCTAGCACAGATGACAAAAGCGCTTGAGGAGAACCGCCTCCCCACCCTGGAGTTACGGCTCAAGATGAGGTGGGTTCTTGTAGATAACCGGTGGCGATTAGCATTCGGAGCGGGTTGACGAACGAGCACCTGGCTGTATCCTTCGGGTCATGAAGCATATCCCCCGTGTAGTTGGTGCGCTTTTGATTCTTGGAACGCTGCTTGTCTCGGGTTGCGCCAAGAAGGACAAGCAAAGCGCTGAGGTTATGGTCACCGACTACTGGCAGGCTGTATTCTCAGGGAAGGCAAAAAGGGCCTACTCTATGCTTGCCCGAGAGAGCCGCCGCAGGATAAGTTTGGGGGAGTATGCGGCGGGGATCGCCTTTGGGATCGACCACTCACCGGTCAAGGACAGCTTCTGGGAAACCTACACCACTCTCTGCGATGTAAGCGTGGGAACGGTTAAAATCACCGCTGACACGGCCTGGGTTGACGTTCTGCTCACCCTGCCTGACCTACCGATGCTTGTTGAAAAGCTTACACCCAAAGCCGACTCCCTATTTGAGCCTTCCGACTCGCTTGCCCGAAAACACTGGCTGCTGCGAAAACTCGCGTCCGCCCTGAAAGATCATCGCTACATGACGCTTCTGATGCATCTTTCCCTGAAACTTCAATACGAGTGCGGCGGGTGGCGTCTTGTATATGAATACAAACCGGAGGAGAAATGAAGCGTAATCTGCTTTTGCTTGCGGGTGCGGCACTTATTGCGGTTGTGCTTGCCGGATGTCCGCGGGAGGACGAGGCCCCGATCGTGCGCCAACGGGCAGAGCGATACTGGCATTACCTATTCAAAGGCCAGATCCGCTCCGCATACAACATGCTGGATAAAAAAAGTCGGGGGACGCTTACTTACGGGGAGTACGCACGAAAGGTGGGCTTCGGCCCATCCAACCTCCTCGAGGTTCAGGAGTACTGGAAGGCTTACTATCCCAACACCCAGATAGAGGTGAAAAACGTCTCCGTTCAACGCAAGCAGGCGATCGCCTCCCTCACCCTTACCATCCCTGATCCGACGTGGTTCCCGGACGAGGCATACGCCGAAGCCAAGCGCCTGGGTCTTGAAGGGCACGAATACGCCCTCTTCATGATCCGCGCCCAAACCGAGGCATTGAAGAAGGGCGAGATCCCACTTGTGAGGATACAGGAAAACACCCAGCTCGTGAAGGAAGATAACGTGTGGCGCATCGTCTTCAAGGGCGAAGAATAGACCAGTACCCTTGCCCGTACCCGTGAGGGTCTCCCGATTTCCCTGTACCCCCTTGACAAATTCAAATAAATGCCCATAATACTCTACGGCAGGGTGGGGCTTCAAGATTCCAACCTGGAACCCAAAAGCGCCGCGCTTGCCTGCTAAAAACCTATACGAGGAATGAAGGAGGAATCATGACAAAACAACGTCGTAAAACATCCCTTTTAGGGATAGTGTTATTCCTTTGGGGAGCTACCCTTTTTGCTCAAGCCCCTGACACCCTGTGGACAAAAACATATGGAGGGTCAGAGCGGGACGAAGCTCGGTCAGTACAACAGACATCCGACGGCTCCTACATCGTTACAGGATATACAAAATCGTTTGGTTCTGGAAAGGCGGACGTCTGGCTCATAAAGACCGATCCAGACGGAGACACCCTGTGGACAAAGACATACGGGGGCCCAGAGTGGGACGAAGCTCGGTCAGTACAACAGACATCCGACGGTGGCTACATCGTTACAGGATGGACGTGTTCGTTCGGTGCGGGTGAAGCCGACGTTTGGCTCCTAAAAACCGATGCGGACGGCGATACCCTGTGGACAAGAACTTACGGAGACACGGGTTATGACGCAGGCTATTCAGTTCAACAAACCCCAGACGAAGGATACATCATTGTGGGATTTACAGCCTCGGTCGGTCCAGGTGAGATTCAGCATGTCTACGTTATAAAGACCGATGCAGATGGCGACACCCTTTGGACAAGTATCTATAGTGGTGGGGCAGGCACGACTAGAGGCTCTTCAGTAAAACAGACATCTGACGGATGTTACATCATTGCAGGAGACACGTACATCTTTTCGGAAGTGGTTTCTTCAAGTGAGGTTTATCTGATAAAGACCGATGCCAACGGGGACAGCCTCTGGACAAGGACCTATGGTGGGGATCATGGGAGTGATTACGGCATTTCGGTCTGCGAGACCTCTGATGGCTCCTACATCATCACGGGAACCTCATACTATTCGGGTAGGTGGTATGAAGTTTTACTCCTAAAGACCGATGCCGACGGAGACAGCCTCTGGGCAAGAACGTATGGCCAGGATCATCGACATGATCACGGCAGGTCAGTTTGCGAGACCTCGGATGGAGGTTACATCATTGCGGGAGCCAAGCAAACAGATGTACTAAGCCACTATAATATTTATCTCATGAAGACCGATGAGAATGGTGAGGTCCTCTGGACAAGGGACTATGGATACCCGAAGAAAAGTTGGAATCAGGGCTATTCAGTTCAGGAAACCTCTGATGGCGGTTACATCGTTGCAGGGGGCGCGGATTTTTTGGATCCGCCTAATAGGGATGTTTGCCTTCTGAAGCTGGAACCCGATGTCGGTATTGAAGAGAAGGAATCTTCTCAAGAGCTTCCCCTTGTTTTCGAGGCCGATCCGAACCCGTTCACAGATAAAACCTCAATCAACTATCAACTGCCCAGCAGTGCTCATGTGCAAATGGTTGTCTACGATCCTATTGGCCGGAAGGTAAAGATTCTTGTTGACGGTCGGCAGGATGCCGGGACCCACATCCTAACCTGGGACGGCACAGACGACGCAGGAGGTAAGCTTTCAAGCGGCCTTTACTTCATCCGTATAGTTACACCTGGCTTCAGCCAAACCGCAAAGGTTATCATGGTTCGCTAGATGCTCCTTTTCGCTAGAAGCGAAAAGATCGCAACGGATCCTGTTCTTCTCGAAAGGTAGTCCGTAAAATGGGATCAAGAGGCACTCGGTTCCACATTGACAACGACAACTAACGTGTAGGGTGCTTGATTTTTCCGCCGATCCGATTATAGTATCGGCAAGCAAATCAGAGGAGGAATCGAATGAAACGGATCCTTTTGTTGGCGAGTACTGTGCTTTTGCTCACGGTTGCCTGCTTTAACGAGAAGGAAGCAATCCGTGAGGCAACGACCCGGTTTTGGCAGGCCGTAATCGACGGTAAAACCGAATCCGCCTACCGGATGCTTTCCAAAAGAAGCCACTTTAACATTCCGAAGGCTGTTTTCGAGGAAAGCGCAAGCTTCGGCATGAAACCCACGTTAAGAACCCGGGAACTGCGAAAGGCCTGGAGCGCGGAGTCCAGCTTCCGCATCGAGGAGCTGGAACAACGCGGCGCCGAAGCTTTGACGCTTGTAAGCTTTCGAGTACCTGACCTGAATGAACTGGACAAACGTCTCTCCAAGGAAGCCAGACGCAAAAACATATACAGAAAATACAAAGGTAACGAAGATAAACTCGACGCATGGTTCGCAAAACGGATGGCACAGGAGATAAAGGCGCATCGCTTCTCCCGTGTCAGCATAGAAGAACGCACCTGGCTGGTTCGGGAGGAAGGCCAGTGGAAGATCAACTTCGGGTATGAATATTGATGCAGGATCGCTCAAGACCCTCTTCTTGCTCGCTGTTTTAGCTGGTGTAAGCTGTGGGATGGCTGACTCGGTCGGTGATTATCCACCGCCCGATGAAACCAATCTGGTTGCGCTTGGCTCGTGGGCGCAAAGCGGCCCGCTGCAATTCAGGGTGATGAAGGTCACAGAAGCAAAGGTGCTCCAAACACAGGTAAAGAAAGAGAAAGCGCCGAGGGGTACGCGCTTCGTTATCATCACGCTCGAGGTGATGCCTGCAGAAAAAGGCAAGGGAAGCGTTGACTATCCGGCAAGTATAAGGTTACTGGATGCCGAGGGCCAGGGCTACCGACCGAACAGCAATCGCTTCCTTGAGGCAAACGCAGAGAGCCTGCCGGTGGAGATCGAGATAGATGCCGGGACGTTTGTGGAACGGGTAGTGCCGTTCCTTGTAAACGAGAAGTTTACTCCCCTGGCCCTTCGCTGCACCGGCTCAGAGGACGCCGAAGCATGCTTCATCGCGCTGAGAAGGGAAGACTAAACGTCATCCTTAGCCTTTAGTTCTTTAGCTACCGACCATAGAGCAAAGTCAGTATCACTGGCACTTGGGAAGCGTTTCATCTCTGTCGAAAGCCACTCATCGAGCTTGTTGGCCTGCCAAATGTCTTCGTCAGTTTCCACGTGTAAGCGCTTCTCAACGAGAGTTTTCATTAATGCTAAGCGAAAAACATGGATCGCAACTTCTCCATATAAACCTGCGTAAGGGTTATGCCTCCACTCTAAATCTTCAAGTTCGACTTTATCCCCATGAACAATCTTGTTGCGCATATCGTAGAATTGGTGTATCCAGTATACTTTCCAAGGGTGACCTTCCGGCTGGTTGATTACAGGTTCGTTACCCGCGAACCACTGAGTAAATATCTCTGTAAGTCTATCCCTTTTCTCTCTGCCGAACAAATCGGAAAGATCCAAAAGAATCTCAAAAGCTGTACCCAGCATGACAATCTCAGTGTGGTGCGTGATGACCATTGAATCCGTAAAGGCGTTGTTGAACTGCTCAATCGCTCTAAAGATGCGGCGGCTGGAATCAGTTGGAGAGGACTCCAACATCTTTCCTAACGAAACTGCTAGACTATCTTTTTCTATTACCTCTTTATCTGTGCATTCATCAGGTTTAATTGTAGGTATGGGAGGAATTCCCACTCGCCCAATACCACCATATCTTCTTCTTATTTGCCTTGAACCTGCTTCGGCTCCCAATGGTATTCCATACCAAGTAAAGTCAGTTGCGTTTTTGTAGAATAATTCTTGGACACCCGGATTCTCGGCATTTATTGAATCTCTTCTGAGAATTGTTTTGAAAAGAGAAGAGGTACAGAGGATGTCCACAGCTGGTCTGAATAACTCAAAATCTTCCTTTGTAAACCAGAGACTTTCCTCCAAAGCTCTATTTCTCCAGCTAGCCAAGCAAAGTGAAGTCCGAGGTGCAATTGTCCAACCTTCCTTAGGAGCATCCCATTGAACTTCCATAAAATGAGCGTTTAAAGTTTGCTTAACTCTCTCGGTATGGGTGGGCGGCACATACTTCTTTTCATTCCATGGCCACTGCCAAAAGACAAAAGGCCCAACTTCGAGCCTGTCTCTTATTCTTGATAACCAGGGCAGCACTGCGAGAAACTTCGGTTGTTCACGAGCCATTATCTCCTCCTTAGGAGTTGTTCGACCCCCTCCCCTTTATCCCCTCCCATCAAGGGAGGGGTAATACTAGGCCCCAGACACACCTCCCCCTTGACGGGGGAGGGTAGGGTGGGGGTGAAGATTCATTCAAACATTTTTTGCACGGCTACAACGCGGCCGATGATGCGGTCGCCCTCGCCAAGAACGTGAGGCGGGTAGTCATGATTAGCAGGAACAAGGACGTGAACGATCTTTTCTCCCTGCTGAGTGATCTTGAGCTCCTTGATGGCCGTCTCGCCATCTACAAGAACTACCACAATAGCGCGGTTAGGAGGCGATGGGTCCGGGCATACGATAACCCTGTCGCCGTCTGCAAGCCGCGGCTGCATCGAGTCGCCGTGAACTATAAGCGCGAAGGTCTGAGGGTGCCTGGCCGTGGCCGCAGGCACTGGCAGATACTCAAGGATCACCTCAGCCGTGTAGTGAGGGAACCCGGCAGGCACCTGACCAAGCACCGGAATCCAGCGAACAGGTAAACGGTTGGATTCGGGTACCTCAGGGGCTCGCTCCATCTCACCCTCACCGGTCACAAGCCAGTGAAGCGAAACCTCAAGCTCTCGTGCGATCCTCACCAGGAGTTCCACGTCAATTCCGCGCTCGCCGCGCTCATACCGCACAAGCGAGTTGCGGTGGATCCCCAAACGAACGCTCAGCTCCTCCTGGTTAAGCTCCCTCGCCCGCCGTGCAGCACGGATGCGCTGACCTACCATCTTGTCCGAGGTTTGTTCTCCAAGCATCTTATCCCCAATCGGCTGTGGAAAGGCTCATAAGACACCCAATTGGTTACAATTTAGCCCTAAACACCTTGACATGTCACCCATTTGGGTTATAATTAGACCGATGACTGAAACCATTTGGGTGATTTTACTCATAAAACTCCCTATGTCAAGGGGGTAATGGGGTAATAATGAAGAAAGAAGTGATCAAGAACCTCTGTTGCTGGCGGGACGCGGACCGGGTGCTGGCCCGGATCGCCAGGCTCCAGGGGCGTCTGAGGCGGATGAGAGCAAGGGCTGATGAACGAATCTCGGCGATCGAAGAGAGGGTGGGGGAAGAAAGCGTTGAGCTCCTGTCCGAGATTGCCGACATCAGGCAGGAGCTAGAGCGTTTCTTCAGAGAGAACGCAGATGGTTTAAGGTCGCGTACCCTGCCTAGAGGCCGGATAGGGCTGAGGTTCATAACGAGGCTTGAGATCTCAAGGCCCAAGACAACACTGCGAAGGCTTGCACAAAGGGGGCTTGGCGACTGCATCCGTGTAAGGCAGGAGATCGATCGTCAGGCATTGCGAAGGCTGGATGCCGAGACGCTAAGGAGCGTAGGGGTCAAGCGAGTCTCGCGCGAGACCTTCTACGCCGTTCCAAAGGAGAATGGAGAATGAAGGAACGCAGCGTGGCAGAGGTAGCGGTTCAAATCGAGGCCAAACGACGCGAGCGCGATCGGATCATCTCCCGGCAGAGCTTCTACTGCACGAGACGCAAGCGGCTGATGTCCCCGGCTCGCTGCCATGACTGCTTTGCCGTTCTTCCATATCTGGAGCGCCTCACACGCTGGAACGAAAACAGGATGCGCTGCGTAAAGGCTCATCGCGCCTCCCACCTGCAGAAGGAGAAGGCCGAGAGAGATGTATCCTCCCCCTTGATGTGGGAGGATAAAGGGGGGGGTGAAAAGCCCTTTCCGCCTGTATTAGAAAGCTATTCTATCGACGAGTATATGAGCCGTGGTCTGCTTGAGTTCCTGCTTGACCTGGACGTGCTGGCCCAGCGATTCGAAATATGGTGGGTAAACCTCGCCGACGCGGCGCGCGAGCGGGTGCACCGAAGTGCAGAGACGCATGAGATGATCCTGTGGCTTGCGGAAAGACTGCAGGGGTTCCAAAGGACGGTGCTCCTTATGGGGCGGCGGCCTGAGGAACAGAGTAAAGATCAAAAAAAGGAGGAACAATGTGGGGTGAAGAACTAACAGTTAACCTGTTTGGAGTGACGCTCTTGGGCAGCGTGATCGTTGCCGCTATCGTTGCCAAGCTAAAGGTTTGGCTTAAGACCCAGGGCTGGGTAAACACCGCTTTAGCCCTTGGGGTTGGTGTGGCCCTCGGAGCGCTTCTGTATCTTATCCAACTTTTACTTGCCCAGGCGGGTATGCTTGAACAGGTTATTCCCCTGATTGCGGCGCTCGTGCAAGGGCTTTTCTCAGGCGGGATAGCCGCAGGCCTGTGGAAGGCGGCACGTACCCTCGGACGAAAGAGATAGCTATGCCAAAGGGACAGACGCCGATCACGGTAAAGATATCAACCGTGGCCTCGGCGGTGTTATTCGGGGCGGCGGCGGCCACCGCCGCCTTCATTGCAGGATACAGCCTTGCCTTCTCTAAAGTCGCCGATGTTTATGCCGAGACGAGCGTTCTTTCGGCCAAAGCCGCAGAGCTTGAGGCCCAGATCCTGCATCTAAAAAACTACGCGGTGCTGATCGACGCAATCGCCATACAGGGCAAGGCCGCGTCCGAACTCCAGGATTTACCTTACCCATCATCGAGGCAAGAACCACAGGATTCAAAGGAAAGCGAGGCCTCATCCCAAGAGGGAGCCTCGCTTGAGTAGTCATGCATCTTTTGGGTATCCGAGAGGCGGCTGCGATCCTGCACTGCCACCCCTATTCGATATACGCGGCGATCTACGAGGGACGTCTGAAAGCCGTCAAGCTGCGCGGCACTGTCCGCATCAGCGCCGAGGAGGTTGAAAGAATGCTTATCCGGAAGGAAAAGCTTGAGCGCAAGCTCTCGATCTCAGAAGCGGCGAAGATACTGGCATGCTCGCAGTCCACCGTGCTGCGGTTGATACACGAGCGTAAACTGAAGGCGGAGCTCATAAGGGGCCGATACCGCATAAACCCGGAAGATATGGAAAGCTATGTACTCTCGCTACCGAACATATAACAACTCCCAAACAAGGACTCCGTCTTTGCTTGAGGAGTAAGGAAAAGGAGCACTAACTGGAGGTGATGATGAAAAGTCTTAAACCGATCGAGAAGGAATTCAGCGCGGCAGGCGGTTCCATGTTATGGCTTACCAACGTCCTGAACCGTATGCCGGTATCAACACCCTCCTTTCTCGAACGCCACGAGGGACGCGGATTGTGGGACGTGTTTGAAGAGATGATGGCGGATCCACATATCCAGAGCTCCTTCCGCTCGCGCCGTGCAGGCGTGGCCGGACGAAGCTGGGAGGTGGTGGCGGCGGACGACTCACGAAAGGCACAAAAGATCGCTGAGTTCGTTCGCAAAACCCTGGCCGCCAGCCCCAACTTCGAGCACGCGCTCGCGCATCTATTAAAGGCCATACCCTACGGGCACAGCGTTGCCGAGATCATGTGGCGCATAGATGCCGACGCTGTAAGGGTGGACGCACTCAGAACCCGTCGCCCTGAACGGTTCCTGCTTGAGAAAAATGCAGAGCTCAAGCTCATGGATTCCCAGACCGGCCAGACCAAGGATCTGCCAGACCGAAAGTTCATCTGCCATCGAAACGAGCCTCAGGACGACGTGCCCTACGCAAACCCGCTGCTCTTATCCCTTTACTGGCCGTGGTACTTCAAGAAGCACGCCCAGGCGTTCTGGATGGTGCTGGCAGAGAAGTTCGGTATCCCGAGTGTTATCGGTCGCTATCCCGCGCACTTCACCGACGCAGACGTGCGAAACCTGGTCACCGCACTGGTGAACCTTCAGCAGGACTCGGTCGCTGCTGTGCCTGCCGACACGAAGGTGGAGCTTGAAAGCATCCAGGTGGGCGAGAAGGGTTCCTTCTTCCGCGAGCTCCTAGACTTCATGAACGCCGAGATCTCCAAGACCGTGCTGGGTGGGACGTTGACTCAGGAAGTTGGCAAGGTGGGGTCTTATGCAGCAGCAAAGACCCATCAGGAGGTTCGCCAGGAGATAATCGCAGCGGACGCAAGGTTGCTGCACACGACCATGAACTCGACGTTAATCCGCTGGCTTACCGATTTCAACTACGGCCCGAACGTTGCAGCGCCGCATTTCGTTGTCGACTACCTGCCGCCGCGCGGCACAGCGGAGTTCGCACAGACATTAAAGACGTTATCGGAGATGGGCTATCGTGTCCCCGAGCGCTTCATCGCCGAGACCTTCGGCCTGCCCGAGGAGGAACCAATGAAGGAAGAGGGACTTGACTAATGGCAAAAAAGGACTATTCTTAGTACACAGCAAGGAGGATTAAAGGTTAACCCAGGATTGACGGTTTTTCGAATGGATATGAAGGAGTTTCGCGGTTTTGAGCAAAAAGGTGCACCGACAGAAATGTCGCTTATTAGAGCAAATCTTGCGTGGTTCCAGAAATGTTCGACCAGATGATCTCCTTAAGGTTGCTGATTGGATAGGTTTAAAAATCCGTAAAGGTAAGGGTGATGAAAAGATCGTTTATACGGACAAAAGAGAAGTATTTCCTATGAGGGTGGATACAGGACAGAAAGAACTCCTACCGAAGTATCTCAGTAGGTTCAAACACAAGTTTGAGCCTGAGATTGAAAGCTTTAAGAGGAAGTATTGTCAAAAAACTTCCTATGGTTAAGGAGGAATTATGAGCAGAACGATAAAGAATCGAAGCCTTGAGTATTACTTAAGTCTGGATTATCCGCTCGAGGTAACTCGTTGCGAAGGGGGCTATGTAGTTGAATATATTGATCTACCTGGCTGCATAGCTCAAGGAAAAACCGAAGAAGAAGCGGTAGCCAGACTTAAAGAAGGAAGAGAGGCTTGGTTTAGAGTTACATTAGAACTTGGCTTGCCAATACCCCTACCTCACTCAAGTTTACCGGAAGTGGAGATAGAAAAACCGTTGCCAAAATGGACGATCGATTTTGAAATGCCTCGAGTGGATTACGGCAACATTCAATGTGAAGCTGCACCTGCATGAGTAATTCTAAATCCAAAGAAGCTTTCCAGGAAACATACCAGAAGTTCCTAGAAAGTCTCAGGCTGAAGGAGATTTATCTTAAGTCAGCTTCTATAAATTACTTAGAAGAAGTTGACTTTGAGAAGCCGGTCCTGGTAAGTACTAAGGCCTCTGCTCGATTGGAATTACTCTCTAACAAAGACTTTAAGGTATATCAAAGGTACAATCTTGAAGCCAAATCTAAAGAAGATGAAAAAACCTATGTAAAGATATCCTGCGTCTTCGTAGTGCTCTACAATTTCGAAGTCAGACCCGATGCCAAAATATTCGATGTCTTCAAAAACTCAACCCTTCGCCTAAACACATGGCCTTATTTCAGGGAATTTGTTCATAATACAATCGCTAGGATGAACTTGCCGTCGATGATCGCGCCTCTCCTGAAGGCCTAACGACCATCGGTGACTACACTTTAAAAGCCCACGGGTAACGCGTGGGCCTTTTCGTTCGTTTAGAAACTAAACCGTACGCCGATGGAGAAGGGGGTAGCCTCGATGATTGAGGATTGGTTGGGATTTTCATCCTCCTGTGGCCTTCCCCACCACTGCTGGTTAGGAGTAGAAGAAAGCTCTTGACATAAGGCGATTTCAGCCTATTCTTAATTATAATTTAAAAGCCCAAGCATAAAGCTGGGCTTACTTTGTGGTTAAACGTCGGGTGACCGACATAAAATGGAAGGAGGTTTCAATGACCTCAAAAAACGTAACGTTTGGAGGGGGGATTATCGCGCTCGTACTTGTTCCCTTAACTCTTCAAGCCGGCTGGTCGCGCACCTACGATAATAGCGAATACGACTGCGGTAGATGCGTGGTGCAAACCTCTGACGGCGGCTACGCGGTGTGCGCAGCCGTCTTTGGTGGAACCTGGCTGTTAAAGACCAATGAGCACGGAGACACGTTGTGGACCGGATTCTACAACGACCTCTATCCTGGGGACGGCAACTGTATGTGTGGAGCTTCGGACGGCGGTTTTATCATAACCGGATCGAGATGGGCCGGCCCTGCTGAAAGCGATTACATACTCGTGGTTTTGAAGACAGACAACGTGGGCAACAAGCTGTGGGTGAGCGAATACGACAACTTTCTCTGGGACTGCGGCAACTCGGTTATTGAGAACCAAGACGGTGATTACATAGTTACCGGCCAGTATGGAGACAGCGATATGGGAATGTGGTGGGATGTATGGCTTCTAAAACTCGACAACACCGGCGACACTGTATGGACTCGAAGGTGGGGTAGTTCTTATATTGATGGAGGAAGATGTGTGCAGCAGACCTCTGACGGGGGCTATATAGTAATAGGAACCACAAGCAGCTTGGGTGGTACACACGATGATATATGGCTCATCAAAACCGACGAGAACGGAGACAGCTTGTGGACAAGGACTTACGGAATGGAGCTGTACGATGATGGAGCTTCCGTTGACCAGACCACAGACGGCGGATATTTCCTTACAGGTTGCCTTGAGCACACCCGGGATGACGCAGCCATATGGATTCTGAAAACCGACTCATTGGGCGACACCACATGGACACGAACCTATAAAAAAGACAAACGTAGCTGGGGAACCTGCGGACGCCAGACCTTGGACGGAGGCTACATCGTCATCGGTAACACCTACAAATACGAAAACGAAGAGGCTTACGTAGACATCTGGCTTTTAAAGACCGATGCCCAGGGCGATACCCTGTGGACCCGCACCTTCGGCAGCGACACAGGTTACGATATGGGTTACTGCGTAGATCAAACACCGGATGGAGGATACATCCTTACCGGTTTCACTAATCCCGAACGTGACTGGGACGCGGATGTCTGGCTAATCAAGACCGACGAAAATGGCAATATAGAAGCTGTGGTTGAAAAACTAAAAACTCACGAGAACCTGAAGTGGGAGATTATTATCAGTATAGGTGACCGAATAGCGCTACATTACACCGATAGCCCGCAGGGATTCCACGCCGCTGTCTTCGATGCCACCGGCCGTAAGGTGGATGAGATACACTCCGAATGCGCCTCAGGCACTATCACATGGGGTACTGTTGCACCACCTGGAGTATATTTCATCAAGCCTATATCGGGGACTTCCTCTACCCGAAAGGCTGTCTTAATCCGGTAGAGTTAAAGCTAGAAAGCGATCCGCACGCCGATTGAGAAGGGGGTAGCCTCGATGATTGAGGATTGGCTGGGATTTTCATCCTCCTGTGGCTTTCCCCACCAGTGCTGCCAGGAGTAGAAGAATAGGGCGGTGCCTGCACCGAGGACAGCGCCGGCTGCAACGTCGCCCGGATAGTGGCGGTTGTCGGCAACACGCGTCCAACAGACCCAGCCCGCACCGGCGGCAAGGAGAGCAGTAATCCCCGATTTCGCGGCGATCGCAAGAGGCTCGTCTGCGCACCACTCGTCCCAGGTGAAAAGACTAAGATAGGTGGCCACATTGGCAGCATGGGTGGCGTGGCCTGAGGGCCAGCTCTTGCGCGCTTCATCCAGTTCGATCCCAAGCTCAAGGCGGTCGTAATAGTCGGGCCGGGGACGTCCCACCAGGTCCTTTGTAAACTCCTTGATAAAGAACCCTGCTGCGGCCGCCTGCGCCGCTCCTTTAAGATGGCGGTAGCTGCGGTCATTAAGCCAGCCCTTCTGATTGGGCAGAAGCGCGACCAGTCCCACCGTAGCGATACTAGCCCCCCATACCCAGAGAGTGGGCACCTGTTCATCTCGATACTCCTTATCACCCGGAGTGTTAATAAGAGGATGCTCAAAGAACGGTTCAGCCTTACTGGAAATGAAACCTCCGGTAGCCATACCCAGGATCAGCCCCCAGTCCAGCGCCTCACGCTGCCACCCCCCGTAACACACCAATGGAATTACCCCAAGGGCTAAAAGGATTCTCTTGTTCGCCATCACCGCACTCTACCGCGATTATTACGGTTGTCAAGTACAGGCTCAACGTGCCACAGCCTGCACCGCGGTCTGGTGTCGGCTGCTCCAGCCTGTGCTTTTATATTATGAACGGACTGGAGAGTTTAGCGCTCTCTTCGCTCCACCTCGTCGAGCCACCCGAGGCGTATGTGTGAGCGGCGGTCGCGCCGGGTGTAGGGCTTTAGGTCCAAAACCGGGGTGCCTTCCACCATATCAACACCCTTGATGTGAAGGATGCTGCGCTCACGTTTGAGCAATCGAACAACGGTCAAACCGATGTGGTTCGGTCTGTGCGGGGTCCGGGTGGCGAAGGTTCCGCGTTTGGGACGCGGCTCCATCAGGGGAGCGGTAATAAGCTCTACCTTTTCTGATAGGTGGAAGTGCCACAACACGTAGATGTGGGAGAAGCCATCGATGTCCTTGAGACCTTCGCGTATTCTGGGAATATCTCGATGCTTCCCTTGATAAACCGGGAGCGCAAGGGATGGATGTCTGCTGGATCGGTGTAAGGGGAGTGGATCACTCCGATGGGGGTAAGCTTAATGGATTTCTTCATGACAAAGAATAATCAGCCGGGGTGAGAAATCAATCGCTTGACGATCATCTGACTATTGACCCTGCAAGTATCTGGGCATATACTATACTGATGGTATTGATCTGTTTGCTTCTGGCGGGTGCCGAGCTTCCCTTGCAGCCGCCCGGGTTTCCGGAATTAACCGAGGAGTTTAACCAATGGCAGGAGTATCATCCTTTGCTCAGGCCGGACATCTCGTACGAACAGCCCGCCTTCTGGCGTACTCATAATCTGGGGCCGTTCGAGGATACCTCTCTTATTCCCTATGCGATCTTTATCCCCTACTACACCGATATCTGGCCCCGGGG
>Ga0209977_10000554_pt1 | contig 14818 bp, 22 predicted proteins | sample SumtaG_2_FD_183113 | JGI IMG/M metagenome (GOLD analysis project Ga0209977, IMG submission 183113) | Deep subsurface microbial communities from Indian Ocean to uncover new lineages of life (NeLLi) - Sumatra_00607 metaG (SPAdes) (version 2) | ecosystem: Environmental > Aquatic > Marine > Oceanic... | reverse complement strand
TCAGGTTGAATTCGTTGCTTCTATTACTAACTTATCTTACATGATTATTGTGTCAAGTGTTGGATTGGCTGTTCTTAAGTTAAGGAAGTTTGAGGATAAGATTTCATTTAAACTTCCTTTTCACCCTCTGGGACCCATTCTCTGCATTATTCTTCCTTTAATCCTTATTCCTTTTCTTGAATTTAACAGTATTATTATCTGCGCTGTTTGGACAATTATTGGTGTTATCATTTATAGGATTACTAAGCACAGGAGAAGGAGTCGTGAAAAAATTATTCTTTAATAGATTATTTATACTTTCCACTCATTTACTTTTAATGTTATGAATAAGTGGGTTATTATCATTTCTGCTTTCTTATTCATTAGTAATGCCATATCATACTCCATTTATGACGGCGGCACATTCAGTGTTCACTACCCTGTTAATTGGAGTTACGCTGTTGACGGCAGTACTTTCACGTTTAGTGATGAATCAGGTGCCAGCATTATTCTTCACGTTATTGATGTTTCTTCTTATGGTTCAAAATCCAAATTTAAATTCGATCTAAAAAGCTATTTGAGCGATCTAAAAAGCTATTTGAAGAAATTAAGTAATGAAGAATTCACGATCTTTATTAAACCTATAAAAAATAACTTAGAGGCTGGTTGATTTTATGAAATAATTTCCCCATATTCTAAGGCGTCCATGATGAGAGAAGATCCGCCTTTAATTCTTTCAAATTCTTCTGGAGTATAACAGATATAATCGATATGTCTAGGAAAATCAAATTTTTTTAATAAGGATGGCATTCGTTCAATAAATGGAATTTCTTGGAACAGCTTTGACACGATTATGATGTCTAAGTCAGAATTCAATGTAGCATTCCCTTTTATTCGAGATCCAAAAATTATGATTGTTTTGGGGTTATATTCTTTAAGTATCTGTGGTAATAATGTCTTTTTAAAAAGTTTAGTTAATTTATTATCCTTCCAATATGTATTTAAACATATTTTACTATATAGTATAATAGAAAATGTCAAATATTATCGAAAGTAATCCGGAGATTTTAGGGGGCAAGCCTGTCATTAAGGGTACCAGAATTCCCGTCGCTTTAATCTATGAACTAATTGGATTGAATTATTCAATAAACGAAATTCTTAAAGAATATCCACATTTGGATCGTAATATTATTATAACTCTTCTTAAGATTGGGAAGGATGCAAATGAAAACCTTATGAATGTGGATATTAATGAGATTATAAGTAAAGAGGTTTAATTTTTGAATTTTCTTCTCGATGAGAATGTACCTACTTCGATTAAAGATGTAATTCTGATTTAGGTTTTGATGTTTTCACCTTACATGATTTCAATATGCTAAGAAATAATTTAATTGAAGGCAAAATAAATGACCAAACAAATGAATTTAAGATTAGATGAGGATCTCATAAAAGAATTTGAGGAATCCCATCTAATTTATCTTTAGAAGATTTTAAAAGAATTATATAAAACTACAACTATTTATATGAAAAAGCTTCAAGAAATGAAGGAGAATAAAAAATGACTGATGTTGTTTCAACTAGATTAGATGAGAAGGAAATTGAAGAATTAAACGAGATCTCTGAAAGAGAACGTATAGATCGCTCATCTTTAATTCGAAAATTTCTTCTTGCCCAAATTCAAGAATATCGATTGAAAGAGAGTGGTGAGAAATATCGGAAGGGGTTAGTAAGCATGGCAGAGGCAGTGACCTTAGCAAAAGTATCGATTTATAAAATGATGGAATATGTTGAACGTGAAAGGATTCAAGCCCCATCTTTAACTGATCCTGAAATGGAAGAGGATTTGAAGCGATCTAAAAAGTTATTTGAAGAAATTAAGTAATGAAGAAAGTTTTATCTTTCAATAAATAGACATTTTGAGTTTACATTTTAGTTCTATAACCATATCGCGAAGAATTATATCATGCAGATACATATGTGAGTATTATTTATGTAAGATGACAGAGTATGTTGACCGTGAAAAAATTCGACCTCCTCCTTTATTTGATGCAGAAATGAAAAAAGAATTGCAGAGGACAAAGAAATTTCTTAAGGAAATGAATCAATAAAGTCTATCAAAAAAAGTGATGTATTTATTTATAATAATTCAAGTTCTTTTAGAAAATTTAATATTACATCACCGGAGTAGTAAAATCCACTTTTTAATAAGAGATCCAAATTATCAATTAAGTTTTGCTTTTCTTTAAGATTTTTCTTATACATAAGAGCAAAAATTCCTAATGTCCCTAATATCTCTATTTTAAAGGATTTAGCTACAATTCTTCCTCTTTTATCATCAATTAGTAATAATGGCGAGTTGGTTTCAAGACAAAGGTTAATAGCTTCAGTCTCTCCTTTTCCAAGGTTTAAATTGGGAAATTTCAGTGATTTTATCTCTTTAATTTTAATCCAGTTTTTCTTGATTTCATTTTCAAAAATCTCTTTTTCTTTATTAAAATTTCCAGAAGTTTTAGTGATTTCTTTGTATACAGCTTTAGGAATTAAAATTTCGTTGAAAAGCTCTTTTAAGATAGTGAGTTCATTTTTTTTTAGAAATGCAATCAATGGTGATGTATTTGAGACAATTGAATATTCTTTCATAAACTTTTAACCATTTTCAAATCACTTTCTAAGTCTTCAAGATCATAATTTATAGGAATTTTATGCTCAGATAAAAATTCTAGAAATTCCCAAATACTAATAGAACTTAACTCCGCAGCTTTTCCTAGTGAAATATTTTTGCCGTGATATAATTTTAGGGCGTATTCGAGTTTCCATTCAGGAATAGCTCTGTCCAGAAGCCTTCTTATTACACTAGATTTATCTAGTTTTTCAATTTCTGCAATATTTTCTATTTCTTTGACCATTTTATCTGATAATCGTGAAGTTATAGTTTTTCCCATTTTTTCTCACATTATAAATAAGTATTAAACACAATAAAATTAAAACATCCCATTTACTTAAAGATTTCTAATTTGAAACAAAAATCTTTTACCCATTTAAATAAACCAATTTATTTAATTAATAATATTCTTAAGTTAAGGTTTGATTTTTAGTCTTTGATTTCTTTGAATAGGTTATTGCTCTAAATAAGTGTAATTCAAATAGCATCTCGTCTTGGGGAAATTCTTCTCTTACTTCTTTAATTAAATCTTTTTTTTCTTGATCTGAAATGTCCAATTCCTTTAGAAGCAGCTCAATATCATATAACATATCATTCACCTCTATAATTCAGGGGGAGCAAGTATCTCAATAGACTTTTATTCTTCTTCTTTTGTAATGCCGCGGATTCTCATTCGTTCTAATCCGTGCTTAGTGAACTTTAGTGGCTTTGTGCTAATCTCGGTATTAATTCTTCAATATTCATTTGAACGAGATCATTAAGATTTAGCTTTCTCTCTGTAAAATTTAAAACCTCTACACCTACAATATTCTCATTCTTGCCATAATCGATTATAATTCCTTCTGCTATTTCATCTGAATTTGAGATTTTTTCACTTGAAAATCGAATGTAGAGGGCGTTTGCCATCTTATCAAAAGAGAAGTTCATAGCTATTATAAGGGAGCATTTAATTAAATATTTATTCTATAATAATATGATTAAATTAAGTTTAAATATAATTTAAACCTCGGTTATTTCACGAAATCATACTCTTCATATCTCTATAACCCATATTTTGTTTTTACTCATATACAACCTCTTGTAGAATGTTTTCCTTTAAATCCTCTTTTAAAGCGGGTTTCGAAATTACATCGACCTTTCGGTTAAACTTTTCTTCTAGAAAAAAAATCAAACCCATAAAGTGAAATAAATCCGCGCCCCTTTCGAATTCTACTAAAAAGTCGATGTCACTCGAGTCTTTTTGCATATCTTTCACGTATGAACCAAATATACCAATTGATTTTACTTTATATTTAGATTTAATATCCTTTTTCACATCTTTCAGAATATGAAGAATTCGAGTTTTATCAAGCATCTTTTTAATATCCTCGTGATATAAATGAAGAGAAGGTATTTTATTAAATTTTTTTTGAATTATTTCATTATATTAAAAGTATTTCCACTATATTAAATCATGGGAGTACAGTAATTTTGGTATTTAATATTAGCTAAAAACAGAATTAAATTAATTTAGATGCGTTTCTTATATTTAATTAATAGTTATGACTCAAGGAAATTGGACAAAGCTTTAGCAGAGGATTTAATTACATCTAAATTAAGAATATTAAAACAATATATTGATGAGATACTTGCTCGTTATAATGAATCCTCCACTAAGGAATTTTTGGAAAAAGCACGTACGGGTATTTATAAAAATGCAGAAGATGACACAGTGGAATTGCGGCAACTTTTATTATAATATTCCAAACTGCAAGAGATTTTAAACAATTTATAAAATATTGAAATCAGACTCTGAATTTACCTTTCCATTCCAATTGCAGTGGGAGTTAAAAATGGAAGCTATGAAGTAAACTTCCTTTTTTCTAAATACTTTCCGTATTTCCACCAGCGATAACAAGATTTTGCTGCTGCTGCTGTAGATCGATATGCTACAAATCCATTAGATAGGGATCTAGAGCGAAATTCAAGGTTCATTTTTATCCCTTGCTCAAACATATTCATACCGCTGGAAACGCACATTAATAATTTACCCGAATTAGGAGGTAAAGCATTAGAAATTCCTTTAATATAATCATCCAAGCTATTTCCTCTTCCAAAAACAAGATATTCTGGAGAACTTGCCATAATTATGGAAGAAAATTGGGGTTCCTCTCCCAACATCTCAATTATTTTAATTGTATGTTCCATACTGTTCTTTCCGCCAAATTCTAACGGATTTTTTAAATTAGAGTTAATTTCTGGTATAAATTGGTTGATTTTTTGTGTCAATTCTTGCGATAAAAGAGGCATAATTAAACCATTCCGTTCAACTTCGTCAGTACTTTCCACCGCTGTACCTCCACTCATTGATAGTACAGCCGTTCCTAATGTTTGTGGGATTGGATAAGTAAGACATGTTTGCACCATATCTGTTAACTCCAAAAAATTATTTACTAGAATTACTCCAGTTTGACGTGCCATTGATTCCCATATTTTATAATTACCTGCTAATCCCCCCGTATGACTCATAACTGCTTGATGACCAGTTTGAAATATGCCACCTTTCCATATAATTACAGGTTTCTTTGCAGTTGTCTCTATTAGCAATCGAACAAACTCGTTCCCGTCTCTTTTAATATTTTCAATATACATTGCTATTATTTTTGTTTCCGGATCATCTTTAAAATACTGAAGAAAATCAATTAAATCCAAATCAATTTGATTACCAAGGGAGACTACTTTTGAAAAACTATAACCTAATGACTGTGAAAGCATTCCATGGGCGAATGCAATCCCACCACTCTGTGATATAAAAGCTACTTGTCCAGCATCCGTTAATTCTCCAAGTTTTTCTAAACCTTCTAAATTTACAGAATCATTTTCTTTATTTTCAGCATTGGCTTTTTGTATTGCCTTCATTGACATTAGAAAAGTAAGTCTTGATTTTGGTGCGATCACGCCCATGCAATTGGGACCGAGGATACGTATTCCATATTTTGAAGCAACTCTTACTAGTTCTTCCTCTAGCTTTTTACCTTTTTTATCAAATTCAGAATCTAATTCTGAAAATCCACTACTAAACATGTGTGCAAATGGAACTCCTTTTTTACCTATTTCTTCAATAATTGAAGGAGTTATTTGTGCAGGTACAGCTATTATTGCAAGATCAACTGGTGTTTCGTCTGGTATGGAAGACACAGAATCATAAAACTTATATCCCAGTAAATCCTCACCAGTATACTTCGGGTTTACAAGGTAAATTGGATTCGGAAATTGAGCAGATTTCAATGCATAAACATATTGAGTTGCTCCAGATTGGTTTAATTTTGAAACACCAATTATTAATATCGCACGTGGATTAAAAAGTCGTTCAAACGGTATATTTTCTCTCGTGAATGGAAGATTTTTAACTGATATTTTTTTTCACCTTTCAGTATTCCAAGATTTTCGATACATAGACTCTTAAAAGTTGATATATAAAAACTATTTTTACTAGTTATAACGCATTAAATAATTGCAGATTCTTTTTGATTTTTTCGTCGATTCTTATTATATGTGAAAGTTTGAGAATTAAAAAATCAATTTCTTTAAACACTCAATATATATAATTTTAATTTCTTAGTCAATAATTCGACGGAGTATCATCTCAAGGGTTCCTTTTGATTCTTTCGTGCCTATGACAAATTTTCTGGGTTTTGGTTTTTGAACGGGAGATTGAACATAGATATCAATAGGAAACTTATGTTTTATGGCTTTTTCCAGATTTTCTTCACGTGGAATCAAACTTCTTTCAGTAAGTGTGATATAATATACGCTTGTACTGCTATTGCATTTGGGGCATCCAGGAATAAATTTAGAACTAATAAAAATGACAGGATCCTCGAATTTGGGTAGATTTGTTTTAAGGTAATTGCGTAGTTCTCCCATTGCGATTATTTCCATATAAGATCTTATATTTAATTAGATATTTTAACTTGCTCTTTTTGTTTTAAACCATTTGAGGCAAGCATTTGAGGATTAATAATTACTTTTAGATAAGATTAATATTCATTACTTTTGAGTAAAAGAGTAAAATAACGTTTTAATTGAATACTATATTTGATTTTTTAAGGTGGTATATTGAATCAAATCAACTTTTATGAAAAATTATTCTATCCGAAAACTCTCGCCTTTATAGGTGCGAATCCCAGAAGAATATGGCATTTGGGTGGTTACATAAACAGGTTTCCAAAAGATTCTCTCTATATTGTTTCGAATTACTACGATGAATTAATGGAAAAACATGAAGAATTTATAAAAGGTGTGAATATTTACACCGATATTTCAGAGATTCCTGATGAAATCGACCACAGCATAATCTCGGTCAGCAGAAATAGACTAATAAAAACAATAAAGACATGTTTAGAAAAAAAATTTTATACTATTCATGTATTCTCCGCAGGAACTGGTGAATTCGATGAGAAAGGATTTGAAATTGAAGCGGAATTATATGAGCTATTCAAAAACAACGAAAATAGCCGACTTGTGGGCCCAAACTGCATGGGAATTTACAGTCCAAGAGGAAAATTCTCATATAGCGGACGTTTTAGTGAACAAGCAGGTAATTTTGCATTAGTTTCACAAAGTGGTGATCTTACTAATCGGATTGTTTCTGGTCTAAATAATAAAGGTGTTTATTTTTCTTTTGCGGCTAGTGTAGGTAACTCCATTTCTTTGAGATCTTCAGATTTGATAGATTACTATAATAAAGACGAAAATACAGATGTTATATTATCCTATATGGAAGGTTTTTCTCAATTTCGAAAATCAGAATTTGAGGGCAGAATTTTTTTCGATTCATTGAAGAAGAATAAGAAACCATTACTTTTATTGAAAGGTGGAATTTCAGAGTTAGGAAAAAGAGCAGCAAGCAGTCATACAGGATCATTAGCATCACAAGATCAAATTTGGAATTCCCTATTCAAGCAAACAAATGCAATTCCTATAGTATCATTCGAAGAATTAATAGATACTGCCGTATTGTTTAGATTTTGTTCCAATTGTGAACCAAAACATAACAGTATACTAATGATAACTTGGAGTGGAGGATCTTCAGTGCTAGGTGTAGATTCAATTGCTCGTTTGAATGCTGGAATAGATGTTCCTGCAATTCGAGAACCTACTTATTCCAAAATGAAAGAATTAATCAGAGTCGGTTCTATTACAAATCCTTTGGATCTCCCGGATGTTAGAGATGAAAATATCCGATTTGAATTATTCAAACTCGCTGTTAGTGAAGATTATATATCAGGTGCCATTCGACTTAGCTCGGGACCTAAATGGAGAGGAATGGATAAAGATAAAGAAGCAGTAGAGAAATTCTATGCAGATTTAATGAGATACAAAGAAACATGCAATAAATTGGGAAAACCCTTCATGTTAACTATCCCTAATTCAAACGACACAGATTTCAGAAAAAGGCTAATTGAATTGGAAATACCTGCCTACTCCAGCTTTTCAAGGGCAGCTAAAGCTTTTTCGAATTTGTATCGTTATAAAAATCCTAAACATTTATCTCTTATTCAGAGACATAAAATCTACTAACGAGGGCAGAAGCGCTCTATGCGCTTATACGTATAGTAATACAAAGGATACTAGTAATAAATTTTTTCAATTTCAATACTATTTCAAAAACTGCTGAGAAACAACTAATAAACCTTTAAAAATTAAAATCATATAATGAAATTAATAAAAAATTTGTAGGAATCAGAAATGACAGAAGTAGAAGAGAGTTATGAGAATATCCGTGTATTATTAAGTGCTGGAAGATCAACACCATTACCAAAACATGAACTCACAGATAAATTAATACGAAATTTATATCATGAAGAGGAAGCGTCAATTATTTCTTCATGCTTCAAAGAGATTAGGGAATATCTTAATGTTGACCAGATCAGTGAAAAATCTGGGGTAAAGGATAAGGAAAAATTAAAAAAAACGCTTGATCATATGGTATATAAAGGTACTCTTCTAAGAGGAAGAGATTCAACATATTATATGTTTTCATATTTGCCGGGAATTTTCGAAGCATATTTCACAGCTCTAAGAGATACACCAGAGAGACTGAAAGAAGCTGGAAAAGCACATAGAGGATTACGTAAAATAAGTTTCGGGGCTGATGGTAAATGGCCGGTTCCGTTACCAACAGATTTTAACAAAGAGAGTGCATGGAGATTTGTTCCTGCCATGGAACCTGTATTAAGATCAATAGAAATAAATGAAACGCTTGATGTAAAAAATGAAATACTGCCATACGAGGTTCTTGAGAAGTATCTGTCTGTTTATGAAGTCTTTTCAGAGACTCCTTGCAGTTGTAGAGCGACAGCAAAATTAGCAGGTGAACCATGTGAGAGAACTAGTGAGAATTTTTGCATACAAGCAGGAGATTATGCGGAAGGTGCTATTAGAAGTGGAACAGGAAAAAAGTTGAGTTATGATGAGGCAATGAAACGCTTGAAAGAAGCAGAAAAGCATGGATTGGTCCACTCTACTACAAATAAATTAGATCCTTCGATGTTTGTATGTAATTGTTGCCCATGTTGTTGTATGGCCTTAGCTCCAGTGATAAAAGGATTTAAACTCGGTGTGGCAAAATCAAATTTTGATCCTATAGTTGATCATGATTTATGTGTATTGTGCGACACGTGTGTAGATATTTGTCCAGTGGGGATTATTGAGCACATTGACGACTCTGATGGTGAAAAAATCATTTTCGGTCTTGAAGGTTGTTTAGGATGTGGTTTATGTGCTTCAAATTGCCCTGAAGAGGCGATTTCTTTAGAAAAAGTTAGAAATGATATTCCTCGTCAATCAATGGGAAATTTGTTCGCTTAGATATTACCACATTTTTTAATTATTTTTATTTTGACGAATTCTCATATTCGTTCTAAGATGGTTAGTTATGAGTAAAATAAAGTTTGGAGTAACGATAAACGCTGCACCGGATATGCTATACAGGTCCGATTACGAATCAATTAAAAAAATAGCGCAGGAATGTGAAAGATTGGGTTACGACTCTCTTTGGGCTATGGATCACCTTATGTGGGGTACTTTTAATGAGGGAAGTGTTTTCGAAGCGTGGACACTACTTTCTGCCTTAGCTGTGGAAACCCAATCTATCAAGCTCGGACCGTTGGTAGCCTGTAATTCTTTTAGAAGTCCTACACTAACAGCTAAAATTGCATCCACGATTGATATTATCTCCAATGGAAGATTAATATTTGGTTATGGTGCCGGTTGGAAGGAGGAAGAATACGAAGCATATGGATTTCCATTCAGGGATCCGGTTACAAGAGTGAAGCAAATGAGGGAAGGAATAACACTAATAAAGAAGCTCTGGACTGAAGAAAAAACGACTTTCAAAGGAGATTTCTATGAAGCAAAAGACGCAATCTGCAAACCAAAACCAATGCAAAAACCGCATCCCCCTATCATGATTGGAGGGGGTGGAGAAAAGTATACACTAAAGGTCGCAGCCGAAATCGGAAATATATGGAATGCATGGGGACCTTCCATAGAAGAATATAAAAGAAAGGTGAATATTCTGAAGGAACACTGTGAAAAACTTAAAAGAAAAATAGACGATATAGAACTCTCATGGAGTGGTAACTTTTTGATTGGAAAAAATGAAAAACAATTGAATAAGAAAATTAGTAGTTATGGAAGAGAAAACAGCATTTTGTGTACGTATGACAACTGTATAGATATATTACAAGAGTATGTTGACTCGGGTTGTGAACACTTCATTTTCTCCTTATATAGTTTTAATGAGGAAAAGGAGACCTTTATAGAAGAGATAGCTTCGTCATTTTAGAAAAAAGTACGGTTTAGTTCAGAAATTAACAAATGACAAGTAATATGCATGATTATCCTCGATAATAGCGTATTAATCTAAAAAGTTATTTGAAGAAATTAAGTAATGATTTATGATTTTTTTTCTAAATTCTTTTTGGTAACGCAATATAGATCTTCTTAGAAAAAAAGGTTTTCATTCAATATAAGGCAAGTATCCTTTTTCAAGAAATTTTGCCAATCATTTTCTAACTTTTGTTTACCCTCTAATTTCTCTTGAAGAATTTGTTGGATCTTACCCATAGGCATAAATAATTCCAATTTATCATTATTAAAAAAACTTGAAAAAAATTAAAGTAATTTAAACCATTGCAAAAAGAAGATTTACGCTAAAAAATGATTCTTAATAGCTGTAGTAGATTTTATGATTAACCTTATAAGTTAACCAGTAAATAGTAGAATTATGAAAAAGAGATATTATATACTGATTTCTATTATTTTAGTGTTGGTAGCGTTATGGGTGTTTTATTTTTCTGGTTGGGAGCCGATTTTCATCAATTTAATCCTAATTAATGTAATAGCTTATCTTGTACGGAAACCCTTATTTAGTTTAGCTGCATATGTCTTTAAAAGGAGGTTTTATAGAGCAGTTATCTCAATTACGGTTAATGCCGTTTGGAGTGTATTTTTATTATGGCTCATATTTGTGATTTCAGCAGAACTTTTTATAGCCCTTATCTCTTTCATGATTATAGCCATATCTTTGAATTTTAGGAATATTATTAATAATATTGCTTCGGGAGGACTATTATTGATGTCAGAACAGTTTGATATAGGTGATTTAATTGAAACAAATAACACTCAAGGGATTGTGAAGGAAATCAATTTGAATTATATGAAGATTAGAGAATTTGATGGTGTAGATCTTGTTTTACCAAATAGTAATGTATATAGTTCGACAATAATAAAATTCACACATGGTAAATTTAAGGTTTTTAAACCGCTGGAGAAAGAGGAATTTGAGAAGCAAAAATATTATCGGAGATATTTAAAAACAATTAACAAAATAATCGCAGCAAAAATAAAAACAACTAAGTATGTTAAACAAATGGATATTCTGGGGAGTGTGGATCCTGAAAATTTTGAGGAACACTTATTTAAAGTATTTGACAAATATGAACCAATATTTGGGAAACGACCAGATTATTCAGTTGACGCAACAAGTCCTGGGCGTGTTCGGATTAATTTTTACATTATATCAGAGAAACCACAATTAGTTTTTAATTATATAGATGCTTTTTTAAGAGATTTAGTGTATGAACTATATTCTGATGAAATTTTTCTTGGGTGGGAAGAGTATAAGCAAGAATTACTACATAATATCGATTATGAAAAGAAGGAGGGTAATAGTTAATGGCAATTTTTCGAACTGATTTAGAAGCGTTGATATATGTAATAATAATAGGAATCGGCTTATATCTATTAAACAGGATTATTTCTTATAGCATAGAGCGAATCAAGAAAATTATCCCTGCAAAGAAGAATAAGGTAAATTTTATAATACGGCTAATCTCAATTATAGTTTTTATTTATTTTTTAATTGAAGGATTTCCATCGTTCACAGCGATTCCAGCAGAATATACCGTGATAATTACAGGGGCTATAAGCACGGCTCTAGCTTTTGCAACAAGTGAAATCTTTTCAAATTTTATCAGCGGAATCCTTATTTGGATTATGGATCCATTTGATATAGGCGATCTTGTGAAGATTAAGGATCATAAAGGAGTTATAAAATCAATAACACTAACGAAAGTCATAATTGAGACGTTTGATAGAATAATCGTAGAGATATCAAATTCTGATATTCTTGAGTCAACTGTTTTAAATTATACAATTAAATTAAAAGATATAGAGAATTACTATAGATTCAAAAGGCAAATTCAATCACCACAGGAAATTGGTAATGCGCGACTTAATCTTGACGCATTTGATGGAAAAATGGGAAAAAAACAAGAAAATGAACTTAGAGCGTTGCATAAGTTAGTGTTAGAAAGCAAAGATTCAGTAATACATGCATTTACTTTTTCAATGCGCTTTCCTTATGAGCGATTTCGGATAAAAGTGCACAAAACAGATAAATTATGTGATAAATATAAAGAAATCTTTGACTTCAAACCAAAATTTCATATTTTTAACTATGATTCTGATATACATGTGAAATTTCGAATTCTTACGTTAAATTCTGATAAATTGCTAAATTACCAAACAGATTTCGCGAATGATATATATAAAATAATTAGAAATTTATAGGGTTTATGTTCACGATTATAGTGGTCCTTTACATCAAGGAAAGGGCTATGCTGGTATGCTAATAAGAGCAAAACTTAGGGAACTTGATAAGCAAAATGTACCTTGTTACTTAAATACCCAGAATGAAAACAATGTGTCGTTATATGAACATTTTGGATTTGAGCTTGTTGGAAAAACAAAGGTTACTAATTCTAATTTTTATTATTATGGAATGCTTCGAAATAAGAAAAAGTAATATTAAATATTATGATCATTAGTTTTACTTAATTCACACTTATATTTACCTTTAGTTGGGGAAATTATTGATTTTAAACTCTCTCATCATTAAATAAATTAATTGTAAACTTAATTTGAACGTAGATAATTCTTGCAGAATTCTTCTGATGTGCAAATTTTTATAAGGTTCTTTACTCGATTAAATTTTCCATCATTAGAGATTAAGAATGACACTTTCTCATGTAAAGAAGCTGCGACAATAAAGCTATCGGGTAATCTAAGATTTGTTTCACTTCGAATTTTTGCCGATTGATCAGCTAATCTCCTATCCAAATTAACGATTATGTAATTATCTTGCGAATATAACTTCGAAATATATTCATCTTTCTCTTTAGGTTTGTTTATATTATGGTAACCTACGCATAGTTCTGCAATTGTAATAATCGAAATAACTCCTTTTAGTTGTCCGTCTTCAATCGCATCTAAAATCTTAGCAGAATATTCGAAAAATGGCTCTTCTTCTTCTTTAACATTTATAAAGATATTAGTATCAATTGTTATTTTCATTAATCCCATTCCTCTCTTAATTTCCTCTGAAATTCAACTCCTTTAACCCCCCAACGAGTATGACTTTTTAAGATCTCTACAAGCCTTCTTTTTTCGGGTTTTTTCAGAATGATCTCATTGTCTTTCAAATAAACAATAATCTTATCCCCTTTTAAAATGTTCAATCGCTCTCTAACTTCTTTGGGAATGGTTATTTGCCCTTTTTCACTTACAGTTATTTTTGCTACTATCTCCATTAATCATCATTTTTTACTTTCCTATTTATAAGTAAAACTTTTCTTACTTTTAAACCTTACTGTGAATGGAAATATATTGAAAACTTTTGGTTTCATTATAAGAAATGCAAGTAGCAGTCAATATGGTTCTCAGCTAATTCATCTATTAACATTACAAGCTCTTCTTTTTCAAAATAATTTGAGATTGAAAGTTAGTTGCCACGATGGCATTGGAGAGTATTCTCTAAATATGAATCAAGGTGCTTAATCATCAATTGCTTATTTGCTTAACAGACTTTCATTTCGCATATCAAAAGGTTCTATTGTTTTTTAGTATTTATGAACAATAACCGTTTCATGAATATCGATTGAGAGAGAGTGGTGAGAAATATCGGAAGGGATTAGTAAGCATGGCAGAGGCGGCTGCTTTAGCAGAAGTATCGATTTATAAAATGATGGAATATGCTGAACGTGAGAAAATTCAAGCCCCTTCTTTAGCTGATCCTAAAATGGAAGAGGATTTGAAGCGATCTAAAAAGTTATTTGAAGAAATTAAGTAATGATTTATGATTTTTTTTCTAAATTCTTTTTGGTAACGCAATATACTGGTCCTTTTCTCATTACTACTAAGCAAGAATTACAACTTGTGCATTTTGCGGGTGAAATATCACCATTTTTCCAACGATTAGGTAAATCAGGTTCATATATCAAAGGACGGCACATCGAAATGAAATCTGCTTGGTTGTCATTTAGTATTTTTTCTGCAGAGAGTGGATTTTTTATACCTCCCACCAGAATCAATTTTGTTTTATTTATTAGCGGTTTTATCATTTTAGCTGTTGGTAAAAAATAGTTTTCATCCTCAGATGATTTAATCATTTTGCAAGGATAAGGATTTTTATGGGCTAATTGACTTTCATAAATCCCTCCACTAGGTTCAATAGCATCATAACCAGTATCGGCAAGAATCTCTGCTATTTTTGAACTCATGTCTAATGTAAGTCCTCCAGGTACTGAATCGTGGGTTTGGAGTTTGACTGTTATAGGGAATTTTTTTCCA
>Ga0209977_10000551_pt1 | contig 14836 bp, 15 predicted proteins | sample SumtaG_2_FD_183113 | JGI IMG/M metagenome (GOLD analysis project Ga0209977, IMG submission 183113) | Deep subsurface microbial communities from Indian Ocean to uncover new lineages of life (NeLLi) - Sumatra_00607 metaG (SPAdes) (version 2) | ecosystem: Environmental > Aquatic > Marine > Oceanic... | reverse complement strand
CAGCCACCACTATATCACCCGGGCAGACACTGACCCCGTCTATTTCAACTGGAACGTTCATTGCCAGCCACTTTACCCGGGTCTTTCCTGAGGTAGCACAAACATGACGCACATATGCCGGGAAACCAATTCGTCTAATTTGTTCAGCGTCACGGACGCCCCCGTCTATTACCATTCCAGTTACGCCACGCAACTTCATAGCAAGAGAGCCTAATCCACCCATAGTAGATACTCGTTGACCATCTAGCTCACAGACCAGCACATCATTTGCTGCCATCAATCCAATCACCTCTCCAACCGGGAACTCACTACCGGAGTAGCTACCACGTTCCCCGGCAACGGCCTTGATGGTAAAGGCAGCTCCAGCAATTCTAACTCCCGGTACCAGCACGTGAAGACCATTAATTACTCCATTTACGCCCATCTCATCCAGAACGTCACTGATGGTGCTTGTTGGAATATCTCTAAAATCTTCGACTATTTCTTTAGGTGGGCGAACCAGTCTTCCCTCTTCCATAGACTGCACTCAAATTCCTTCAATCTTTTCATTATTAACCGGAAACAGCCCTATATCTCTTCTACGACAGAAGCCTTAGCTATTAAGAGTTTCCACTCCTCATCCACATCTTTCTCAATCGCCTCAATATCTGCCTCTTTGAGGTGAGAAAACCGCCCTTGTGCCTTGATATAATCCCGTACCGGTATCGTCTCCTTTGGTTGTTTCACTTTCCAGTGTATCCCGTCCTCCACCTCCACCAGGGCGAAAAGCCGACTTTGAATCGCCATGCGTGCCAGTTTGACACTGAGCCTGGACTCAAAGCGCCATCCAGTGGGACAAGGAGCCAACAGGTTGAAGAATCTCATGCCCTCCGTTTCTCTTGCTTTCAATACCTTACTTACAAAATCATTGGGATAGGCAATACTAGCAGTGGCTATGTAAGGAATACGATGGGCAGCCATTATGGCCACTATATCCTTTTTGCGCTCTCTTTTCGGCTGGGGAAGCGGAGTGGTAGTAGACCACGCTCCTGCGGGAGTAGCACTGCTGCGTTGCATGCCTGTCATCATATATCCTTCATTATCATAGCAGGCATAAATCAAGTTTTCGTTCCTCTCCGCCGCTGCTGACAGAGCCTGAATGCCAATATCATAAGTACCCCCGTCACCGGCAAAGACCAGAACGTGAGTTTCCTTATCCCCCATTACATCCAGGGCAGCTCTTATTCCTGTTCCCGAAGCTGCTGCCGCTTCAAACAAGCAACGGCACAAAGGTACCTCCAGAGCCCGTCCAAAGTATCCCGAACAGCTAGCCGGGTTGGTCATTATTACTCTTGGGCCAAGGAACTTGAGCATTTGGCGCAGCATTGCTGCTCCAGGACAACCGCCACAAGCAGTATGCCCCGGGGGAGCATACTCCGCCTCGGGAATTTCTATTCCAAATTGCTTTAACGTCTTAGTTTTTATCATCAGCCTTGCTCCTCCCAAGCTGGTATACCCAGCCAAATAATTTCACCCTCTGGTTCTTCGTGAGCATAGCTATATTCAATAGCGTAGCGAATATTTTCCATTTTTAAACTTAATCCGGCAACCCCCCCGATAAATCCAAATATAGGTGGCTTTTTCGCCGCAGCATACATCGCCGCTCTAAGCTCTAGAGCAAGTATGCCACTACGACCGTAAGAGACGTTTCTATCTATTACCGCTATCTTCGAAGCATTCTGCAACACAGCAGCTATCTCTTGTGCAGGAAACGGACGAAACATTCGTACTCTCAGCAGGCCAACCTTTTTACCCTCCTCACGCATCTCGTCAATCACATCATGTGCCATACTGGCAACCGAGGTCATAGCCACCAGAATAACCTCAGCATCTTCAGTACGATAGCACTCAAAAATCTCGTAACGGCGCCCAAAATGCTGGTAGAACTCCTCCTGCACTTCTTTGGTCACTTCCTTAGCAATTTCGTGAGCATCCTGAACTCGGCGCCGGAGTTTGCTCATATATGGAGCACCAGCCACCGCACCAGGGCTGGCAAAGAAACGCCAAGGATGGTCCGGGTCAAGCTTGAATTTCGTCTGTCTCGGAGGCAAGAACCCATCCACCACTTCTTGCTCTGGTACAAATACTGGTTCATAAGTATGAGACATGATAAAGCCATCGAAGACAACCATCACGGGCAAACTTACCGTCTCAGCGATTCGATAGGCTTGAATTATGGTATCCAGTATTTCCTGATTGGTTTGGCAGTAAAACTGCAACCAGCCAGTGTCTCTCTGGCCGGGAGCATCATCCTGTTCCATCGCTATATCCGGTGGGGGTCCCAGGCTTGCAGTCACTACCGCCATCACAATGGGGCACCTTCCCCGCCCCGCCCAGTGAAGAACCTCGTGCATCAGAGCTAGGCCCTGCCGCGCCGTAGCCGTAAAGGTGCGCGCACCACCAGCTGAGGCAGAAGCCAGAACAGACATAGCTGAATGTTCTGATTCCACCGGGATGAACTTAGCGGCTAACTCGCCTTTAGCGATATACTCTGACAGCTTCTCTACTACGGTTGATTGGGGAGTGATAGGGTACGCCGCCACCACCTGAGCCCGAGAGAGCATAGCTCCAGCAGCAGCACTGTAAGCCCCGCTGAGGAGTTCATAAGTGCCACGCTGTGTTTTCTCTTCTATTGCCATTTGCTTTCCTCCTCCAGTATTACCGCTCCACGCGGGCATTCTTCGGCACATATACCACAGCCTTTACAATAATCATAGTCGAAATCCACTTTTCCATCTTTGCTCAGGATTACCCCATCAGGGCACAGGAACCAGCAGGTATTACACTCATTACAACTGCCACAATAGAAGCAGCGTTGTGCCTCAGCGATAGCAGCACTCTTAAGCATCTCCATCTCGGCTCCCTCAAGCTCTTGCCGTGGCTCATGTTCGAAGTAATTAACGTTCAGGTCCTCATACTTGATGACACGTTCACCTTCTGGTGATACTAAAGCTTCACTCCCGGTTAACCAGGAATGAATTCCTAATGCTGCCTTCTTTCCAGTAGCAACCGCTTGAATGACTGTCGCCGGTCCGGTTTGAGCGTCACCAGCAACAAACACTCTAGGCAGGTTAGTAACCAGGGTGTCTGGGCTGGCCGATATAGTTCCATCACGGGCAATTTCAACTCCGGAACCATCAAGGAAGGCTAAATCAGGAGCCTGACCGATGGCAGCAATTATCGTGTCTGCATCCACGTTAAACTCAGAACCGGCGATAGGTATGGGCTTCCTCCTCCCACTGTCATCTGGTTCGCCCAATTCCATACGAAGACATCGTATTCCATTTACCCTGCCATCTTTAACTAAAATCTCCGTTGGAGCCACCAGAAACTGTATTTCAATACCTTCATTTAGAGCAGCTTCCACTTCCTCGGCAACGGCTGGCATCTCTGCCCTTGAGCGGCGGTACAGGATACTAACCTGCTTCACCCCAAGACGGGAAGCTACCCTGGCTGAATCTATGGCAGTATTGCCACCGCCAATGACAAACACCCTATCCCCAACTTTAACCTTCTCTCCAGAATTGGCCCGCTTCAAGAACTTCAACCCGGGGATAACTCCCTCGGTCTCCTCACCGAGAATATTTAGCTTCAAATCGTTCCAGGCTCCTGCGGCGACTAAAACAGCATTATAGCCTTCAGCCAAAAGAGCATTTAAGGTTAACTCCTGGCCAACGGCAACATTAGTTTTTATCTCAACACCCAGGCTTTTAATGGCTTCTATTTCTTCAGCCACTATCTTATTAGGCAAGCGATATTCAGGCACACCCCAATACAGCATCCCCCCAGCCGTAGGTAGCGCCTCAAAGATGGTAACCTGATAGCCGTACCTGGCAAGATAATAAGCAGCACTCAATCCCGCCGGGCCAGAACCGATAATCGCTACTCGCTCTTTTCTGACAGGTAAATCTGAGCGGGAGAATCCTTGCTTTATTGCATAATCTCCCAAAAGACGCTCCAGCGATTTGATGGCAATGGGTTGGTCAAATTCACCCCGATTGCAATCAGGTTCGCAGAAGCAAGGGCAAACTCTCCCGGTTATTGCCGCCAGGGGATTATCTTCCACCAGTAGTGCCGCCGCTTCCTTTATTTTCTCTTCCCCAAGTAAGGCTAAATATTCACGTATCCTAATCGTCCCCGGGCAAGCATGGCTACATGGAGCAACACTTTCTGCCAGCAACGGTCTTACCGACCGCCATGTACCGGTCTTACTAGTTAAGATTGAAAGCGCCTCTCCTTCCACCACTTGTACATGCATAGTCTCATCGCAAACATCAAAACCCTTTATCTTCACCGAATAGCCCCCTTAATAGTAGTTTTATCCTTCACGCACTTTCATACTGTGGTATGCCTCTTCCGCTGCAGCAACATTAGCTTTCTTCTTAGCCGGAACTTCCACTTCGACAGCGTGAAGTAGCGCCTCAAGACCAACCAGGTTTACCAATTTGATAAAGCTGCCAAGTATGGCAGTATTCACTATTGGAGCTTGTACTGTGCCCAGTCCATGCTTTACGGCAATAGAACTGGCATCAATTGTTACTACTGAAAAATCAGGCGATAAGCCAAACACCTCCGGACTCTCACTGGAATTAATAAGAATCCACCCCCCCTTCTTCAAACCTTTATCAACCTGTGCCGCTTTTGTTTTAATCAGTCCCGCATCCAGGACAATTACATGGTCTGGTTTTTCTACTACATCTTTAATATATATATGTTTCGTATCCACCCTCAAGAAGGCCTGCACTGCCGCCCCTCTACGTTCAGCACCAAAAAGAGGGAAAGCCTGTACATATTTACCTTCCCTCATCGCAGCTTCAGCCAGTATATTGGCACCCACTACCGCCCCTTGTCCACCTCTGCCATGCAAGCGAATTTCAATCATACCTTTCCCCCTAATTATAATTCTCCAAAGTCTCAGATGGAAATCAGCAGGTCACCTGAAAGTAACCGTTTTTATTATAGTAGTAATCATCAACTTCGTCAAGTGTAAGTAAGCACCAATGCTTGATAAACAATATCAACCGTAGTAGAATAAATATAGAGCGTGCAAATATAGCTGTAACTTAAGGAGGAACTATGGAAAGTGGTACCTGGAAAGTTAAAACTGGCCTGGCACAAATGTTTAAGGGTGGCGTGATTATGGACGTAGTGACACCTGAGCACGCTAAGATTGCCCAGGACGCCGGCGCTTGTGCCGTGATGGCGCTGGAGAGAGTGCCGTCTGATATTCGCGCTGCTGGCGGTGTTGCCCGCATGGCCGACCCGACAATTATCGAAGCTATCATGAAAGTCGTTTCGGTACCAGTAATGGCCAAGTGCCGTATCGGTCATTTCGTAGAAGCGCAGGCACTGGAGGCACTGGGGGTAGATTACATAGATGAGTCTGAAGTACTTACTCCTGCTGACGAAGCCCACCACGTCTGGAAACATGACTTTAAGGTTCCTTTTGTCTGTGGTTGCCGTAACCTGGGTGAGGCGCTGCGCCGCCTCGGTGAAGGGGCAGCCATGATTAGAACTAAAGGTGAAGCCGGTACTGGCAATATTGTCGAAGCCGTCAGGCATATGCGAGCGGTAATGGACACCATCCGCAAACTGATGAATATGCCGGAAGAAGAGCTGATGGCACAAGCTAAGGAACTGGGGGCTCCTTTCGAACTGTTAAAGGAAATACATAAAACGGGAAAATTACCAGTGGTTAATTTTGCCGCCGGTGGAGTGGCTACCCCCGCCGACGCTGCTCTAATGATGCAATTAGGTGCTGACGGAGTCTTTGTCGGTTCCGGTATCTTCAAATCCGCCAGCCCGGAGATTATGGCTAAAGCCATCGTCAAGGCGACTACTCACTATAAAGACCCACAAATCATTGCCGACGTTTCCAAGAACCTGGGAGAAGCCATGCCCGGACTGGATATAAAACAAATCCCCACTGAAGAACTACTGGCATCCAGAGGGTGGTAATATGAGAATAGGTGTCCTTGCAGCGCAGGGAGCCTTTGCCGAGCACATAGCCACGCTAGAAAAGCTACAGGTAGCAGCAATACCCGTCCGTCTACTCCAGGAGCTCAAGGAGTTGGACGGGTTAATTATTCCTGGAGGAGAAAGTACCTCTATCAGCCATTTGATGCTTGCTTATAACCTGATGAGCGAGATAAGAACGCTAGCTGAGAGTGGCTTCCCCATATTTGGGACCTGTGCCGGCATGATACTCCTGGCTCGTAACATCTCAGATGCAGACGGAATAACACCTCTGGGCGTTATGGACTTAACTGTTAGACGCAACGCCTTTGGCCGACAGGTAGATAGCTTTGAGACCGAGCTCAAGATACCAGCCCTGGGAGAAAAACCCTTTCCGGGCATATTCATTCGTGCCCCACTAATTGAGCAAGCAGGTAGCGAAGTAGAAATACTAGCCACATTAGCCGATGGTAATATCGTTGCCGTCAGACAAGGGAATTTACTGGCTGCTGCCTTCCACCCCGAGTTGACTGGCGATTCGAGATTCCATCGATACTTTTTAGATATTGTAACTGACCACCAATGAATTGGGATTAGGAGAGGCTGGTTTTGCCCAAGATAACTACTGATGACCTGGATGCCATGCTCAACATTCTACCACCTCATATCCGCCAGCCATTGTGCCAGCAACAAAACATCAGTGAGCTACTGGAAGTAGTCCTCGACCTGGGCCGTTCCCCTGAAGCCCGGTTCCCTCAACGGGAAGCAGTTCTCAACCCCCAAGAAGTCACTGAATCAGATATCGAATATGTAACCTCACGCATCAGCAGTTTTGGAGATGACAACCGGGCTGGAATTGAGCGCACCCTGCACCGTATCTCAGCCATTCGTAATCGCGAGGGCCGCATCGTCGGACTTACCTGCCGTGTGGGCCGAGCTATCTTTGGCACCATCAAGATTATTGAGGACCTCATTGAGTCAGGCAAAAGCGTCCTGCTTTTAGGTCGCCCCGGAGTAGGTAAAACAACTATGCTCCGTGAGGTTGCCCGAACATTAGCTGACGATTTCAATAAACGCGTCATCATTGTCGATACTTCAAATGAAATTGCTGGTGATGGTGATATTCCCCACCCCGCTATTGGCCACGCCCGACGGATGCAGGTAACCACTCCTACCAGGCAACATGCGGTAATGATTGAAGCCGTAGAAAACCACATGCCTGAGGTAATTGTTATTGATGAGATTGGTACCGAGCTTGAGGCTCTGGCCTCCCGGACTATTGCTGAGCGCGGAGTTCAACTCGTCGGCACTGCCCATGGGAACACCCTGGACAACCTGATGATGAACCCTACCCTGGCTGACCTCATTGGCGGCATCCAGACAGTAACGCTGGGTGACGAAGAAGCCAAGCGAAGGGGCACTCAAAAATCAATACTAGAGCGTATGTCACCACCTACTTTTGATATTGTGGTTGAAATCCAGGATTGGGACAAGGTGGCTATTCATCCTGATGTTAGCGAGGCCGTTGACGCCCTCCTGCGTGGACAGCCTTTACCTACCGAGGTTCGCTGGCTAGATAAGTCAGGAGAGATCAGGATAGAGAAGGGGATGACGATCGCCCCAGCTAAAAGGATTACTAAAAGCAAACGGACAACCAAAGAAGAAGACCTCCCCAAGATTTACCTGTTCGGCGTAAATCGGGCTCGACTGGAGCAGATGGCAAAAGAGAGGACACTAAATCTGGAGATAGTTGACAAGTTGAATGAGGCCAACTTATTGGTAACCTCCAAGAACTATTATCGCCGCAAGCCGCAAAAAGTAAGAGATGCCGAAGCCGCCAGCCTGCCTATCTATGTCCTCAGAAGCAACACTCCACCACAGATCAGGCAATTGCTAAATACTATCTATCCTGCCGACAACAGCGACAGGGCAGACCACTTCCAACTTGCCCTGGCTGAAGCACAGGAAGCAGTTGACAAAGTGAAGGGTGGACAGGAAACAACGGTAGAACTCAGTCCGCAGAGCCGCTATATTCGGCGACTGCAACACCTGATAGCTGAGAGAAATACCCTCGCCTCACAGAGCACGGGCAAAGACCCCAATAGACGGGTGAGGATTTATAAGTAAAAGGTAAAGGTTTAAAAGCCGGCTCCCTTTAGAGTGGAGAATATCATGCTTTATAGCTTTGATGACAAAAAGCCCCAGGTTGGGAAAGAAACATATGTAAGTGAAACCGCCTTGTTAGTCGGAGATGTGAAAATAGGTGATAACTGTTATATCGGCCATGGGACAATTTTACGGGGAGATTACGGAACCATTGAAATCGGAAATGGTACGGCAATCGAGGAAGGCGTAGTGATTCATGCACCCCCAAAAGAGACTTGCTGGATTGGAGAAAAGGTTACCGTGGGGCATGGCGCTATTATTCACTCAAAGTCAATTGGAGACCTTGCCGTAATCGGAATGGGAGCAATCATGAGCCTCTGGAGTGAAATTGGTGAACGTTCAATTGTAGCCGAAGGCTCAGTTGTTAAGATGAAGCAGAAATTTCCAGCCGGTGTAGTTGTAGCCGGTAACCCTGCCCGTAAAATCAGGGAAGTATCCCACAACGATGAAGATATGTGGGACTGGGGGAAACGACTTTACGTTAATCTAGCCAAGAAATATCTAAACATCGGTATGCATAAACTAGGCTAAGACAAAACTTGTGGCTCTATTCATTACCTTTGAAGAGCAGTAAGAAACAAAAACCCGAGGAGCAAGTTATGGATAATGAGCACGAAGCGTCATTTCAAAGAGAGTCCTACCTTGATAAATTCCACCTGGAGGGGAAGATAGCCTTAGTTATCGGTGGCAGTCGAGGCATTGGTAAAGCTATTGCTTTGTGCTTGGCGGAGGCAGGCGCTGATATAATACTCGCCAGCCGCAAGCTACCAGACTTGCAAGCAGCGGCTCAAGAAATATCTCAAATGGGAAGAAGAGCCTTAGCCATACCAGCCAATATTCGCCACCTCACCGAAATCGATGACCTTATTAAAAAGTCGTTAGAGGAATTCGGGCATATTGATATCCTGGTGAATAATGCCGCTGCCAATCCGGTATTTGGCTCCGTATTTAATATTGACGAAAAAGCCTGGGAGGTAACCATTGGATTGAACCTCAAAAGTTGCTTCTTCCTGAGTCAGGCAGTAGGTAAAATAATGCGTGCTAAAGGTAGTGGCAACGTCATCAACGTAGCCTCGGTCGGTGGAGTCAGGCCGGGACTCGGTATGGGGGTCTATTCTATCAGTAAAGCCGGATTAATCATGCTCACCCAGGTTCTGGCACAGGAATGGGGACAGTATAACATCAGGGTAAATGCCATCGCCCCCGGAACCACGAGGACAAGATTTTCTGAAGCGTTGTGGCAAAACGAAGTAGCCCTCAAAGAGAGGGAGAATAATACTGCCTTGGGACGTATAGCCGAACCCGAAGAGATGGCCAACGCAGTTCTTTTCCTGGCTTCAGAGGCATCAAGCTACATGACAGGACAGACACTCGTGATAGACGGGGGGCACTTCTCCTCAGTCAGGACCCTGCTATCAACTATAAACTAAACCGAGAGGGCATACATGTCTTTATTTATCACCTTTGAAGGGGGAGAAGGAAGCGGTAAAAGCGTTCAAGCTAAAACGCTATACCGGAGACTGTCAAAGCTAGCTATTCCAGCATTTTTAACGCATGAGCCTGGAGGCACTGCCTTAAGCGAATGGATGGGGCAATTATTAAAGTGGACTGATGCATATATATCTCCAAAGACTGAACTGCTGATGTTTAATGCTTCCCGCACCCAATTATTAGATGAAGCTATCCAGCCTATGCTAAAAGAGGGAAAAGTCGTCATCTGTGATCGCTACAGTGACTCTACAGTTGCTTATCAAGGTTACGGGCGAGGACTAAATTTAGAATTTGTCAAGACTGTCAATAATGCAGCCACACAGGGACTAAAGCCTGAGCTAACCGTTCTGTTAGATATCTTACCAGAGCAAGGCCTTACCCGTATAAAGGAAAAGGTGAAAGACCGGTTTGAGCAGGAGGATACAGCCTTTCATCAGAGAGTAAGAGAGGGCTATCTCAAGCTAGCTGCTGAAGACCCGGAGCGCTGGCTGATAATAGATGCCATCCAATCTAAGAAGAAAATAGCGCAGATTATCTGGCAAAGGGTAAGTGAGTTGCTCGGAGAATAATGCACGGATTATCAGAGAAATTAAACGACCGGAAGAGCAAAGACCTGAAGGTATTGTGCAATTTCATCTCTATTTTCTGCCGGGAAAATCATCAAACGGAGGATAAAACAGCCTTTTCCTACAAAGCTGATGGATGGTGCCAGGTTACGGGGAATAAGGAGTTGGTTCTCTGCCAGGATTGCAGCGGACTGCTCAAGCACGGTGTCGTCAAACTGCTGCTCTGCCCTTATGACCCCAAACCAATGTGTAAGAAGTGCAAGACTCACTGTTATGCACCTGACTACCGGGGGAAGATGCAAAAGGTTATGAGATTTTCCGGTTCATACTTAATAAAACATGGCCGCCTGGATTTAATATTTCACTACCTGTTTTGAAAATGGGGGAACTTTAACTTGCCAAACAAGCACCAGTCACCATCTTTTGCCGAAGAAAAAAAAATGGAGGCGCAGGGATACCGGTTTATTGCCGGCATTGATGAAGTCGGCTGTGGTGCTCTAATAGGCCCGGTGGTAGCCGCCGCTGTTATCCTTCCGTCTCGGTTAGACACTCCCTGGCTTAACCAAGTGAAAGACAGCAAGCAGTTGACTCCAGGAAGACGCGAATTCTTGTCTTATCATATCAATGAAATAGCCATCTCAGCAGGTATCGGTGTAGTCCCCCACGACGTCATAGATGCCCAGGGTTTAACCAAAGCAAGACGTCTGGCTATGAAACTGGCTATCGACCAGTTAGCACCACCACCCGAAGCCCTCCTCATAGACTATATCTCTCTCCCCAACGTCCCGTTACCACAAAAAGGTATAACAAACGGCGATAGTCTGTGTATATCAATTGCCTGTGCCTCCATTATCGCCAAAGTAGCTCGAGACCACCTGATGATAGAGCTTGACCGGACTTACCCTGGCTATGGACTGGCACAACACAAAGGTTACGGTACCAGAGAGCACCTTTCCTGCCTGCACCGACTGGGTCCATCACCTATTCATCGCCGGTCTTTCAAACCGGTCAGAGACTTAATCTACCAAGAGCAATGAAACGTAGAGATGTTGGTATCCTGGGAGAAAAACTGGCCAAGGATTTTCTGCAAAAGAAAGGCTACATCATTATCGAAACCAACTATCGCTCTCCCGAAGGTGAAATTGACATTATAGCCAGGCATAGTGACTATCTGGTCTTTATCGAGGTAAGAACCAAAACCAGCCGGGAGTTTGGTAGTCCTGAAGAATCAATCACGCCGGCCAAGATGGCAAGAATAAGAGCCACCGCCGCTCACTATCAACAAGCCCACAGCAACCTACCGGCGCTATGGCGTATTGATGTTGTCGCCATAGAACTAAATCCAAAGGGGACGCCATCACGCATTGAGCTTATTGAAAATGCAGTAAGTGACGATTGATGGCTGCCAGCTTTACTACCCAATCCGGCTATGTTAGAATTAGCTACTCATCAAACAAAAAGAGATGATAAATATGGCTTCGTCAGAAGAATCACCAATATTGCGCATCATTGATGCCAACTTGAACCGCCTTAGCGAGGGACTTCGTTTCCTGGAAGACCTGGCACGGTTGCAGCTTAACGATGCCATTCTAACTCAGCAACTGAAAACTATGCGGCATGAATTGTTAAGAAGCGACCGGGCATTTAATCAACAGCTCATTGAAGCGCGAAATGCAGCCGGTGATGTCGGCACTGACATTGAAGTACCTGGAGAGGACAAACAACGGGAACTACCAACAATGGTAGTGGCTAACGCCAGAAGAGCACAGCAATCAATCAGAGTCCTGGAAGAACTGGCCAAACTTCCAGATACCACGTTTGGGTTGGACTCAGGAAAACTGCAACAAGCCCGATTTGACCTCTACACCATAGAGAAACATTTATTGTCCAGGCTATTGCGTCAGGATAAGACAAAGCATATTGACGGACTATACGTCATTATCGATACCCAGGCCCTGAAGAGGCGTACTCACCTTGAAGTAACCAACCAGGTAATCAGTGGTGGCGCCAAAATAATTCAACTACGCGATAAACTACTGAGTAAAAAGGAACTACTACCAATAGCTTACCAGCTAAAGAACCTATGCGCGGAACACAACGTGCTCTTTATCATAAACGACTACCTTGATATAGCTCTGGCTGTTGATGCCGATGGGCTTCACCTGGGTCAGAATGACCTGCCCGTTAAAGTAGCTCGCCAGCTACTACCGATAGATAAAATTCTGGGTGGCTCAGCAACTACGGTAGAACAGGCTACCATTATTGAATCTGAGGGAGCCGATTACATTGCCGTCGGCGCAATATACCCAACCAAAAACAAGGAAACAGCCACAGTGGTTGGTTTAGAAAGGTTACAACAGGTTAGACAGGCAACTGCCTTACCTCTGGTTGCCATTGGCGGCATTAATCAGGATAATGCCGCTGCGGTTACGGCAGCAGGTGCCAACTCAGTAGCCGTGATTAGCGCCATACTAGAAGCTGAGTCTCCAAAAGAAGCGGTCCGAAAAATGATAGCTCTACTTGAGGTATCGAAGTGAGTGATTTAACCGATAACCTAACATCAATTAGTGACCGGATACGAATGAGCTTTTCGGTTAAAGATGCCGCCCGGGAAAAGGTATTACCTCTGTGCCGAGAAGTAATCCGCTACTGCAGTCAGGCGATACGAGCCACCCATCGTCAGGAGTTTGACCAGGCTAAAAAGCTGCTTGAATCGGCCCACAACCTTCTTAATGAAATGGAACAAATTATTATGGAATGTAGCGAGCTTACCCACGCAGGTTTTATCCGAGATGCCCAGAAGGAATTTGCTGAAGGCAGTATCACACTAGCCCTGGTAACAGGCAGCTCTCTTCCCAGTCCCGACGAATTAGGTGTTGACGCTGCTGCCTATTTGAACGGTCTGGGTGAAGCAGCAGGTGAATTGCGCCGTTACCTTCTGGATAGCATGAGAAAGGGAGACCTCTCTCGGGGTGAAGAGCTGCTGGCAGCCATGGACGATATCTACAGCGTTCTAGTTACCATGGACTTTCCCGATGCCATAACCATGGGTCTGCGGCGCACCACTGATATGGTTCGCGGTGTCCTGGAAAAGACACGCAGTGACCTGACTCTGGTGATACAGCAAAAAGAACTGGAGAACAAGTTAGGCCAATTTAGGCTAGACCCCAATACGTAATATTGACCTTTACCGGGAAATACGCTAAACTTGATAACTTGGTGGGCAAGAGAGATTTATGAACCTCAGAAAACGGAGTGGTTGAGAAATCAACCTTTTCTTTTTGTAACTACAGGAGGTTAGCTTCATGGAATCATGGATTTTAAAAATACTCATTCTGGCGGCCGGGCTTTTAGCTCTGGGCTTCATGGGTTACCTGTCAGCCAGCATACTCCGCGAGGGGGCAGGCAACGAGAAAATGAAGGAAATTTACCTTGCCATTCGCCAGGGAGCTATGGCTTTCTTACGTCGCGAGTTCATCACGCTGGCTATCTTTACCGTGGTAATATTCATCGTCCTGGCCATTTTCATTGAGCCTCAACCCCTGGTAGCCGTAGCCTATCTCGCCGGTACTATCACCTCGGCTCTTGCTGGCTGGCTAGGAATGAATATTGCTACCCAGGCCAACACCAGAACTGCCAATGCTGCCATCAGCAGCTGGGCCAAAGCACTGAAAATAGCCTTCTCCAGTGGGGCAGTGATGGGGTTTTCTGTAGTCGGCCTGGGTTTGCTGGGATTAGCTATCATAGCTTTCATCTGGAATGATACTCATGTATGGCTGGGCTTTGCCTTTGGAGCCTCTTCAGTAGCCCTGTTTCTGAGGGCTGGCGGTGGCATCTTCACCAAGAGTGCCGATGTTGGCGCTGACCTCGTCGGTAAGATAGAACAGGGCATTCCCGAGGATGACCCGCGAAATCCAGCCGTAATTGCCGATAATGTCGGCGATAATGTCGGCGATGTGGCTGGTATGGGCTCTGATTTGTATGAGTCTTATGTTTCCGCTATAGCGGCGTCAATGGTCTTAGGCGTCATCGCCCTGGGAACGGTACAGGGCATGTTCCTGCCGCTGCTGCTGGCCGCTATTGGCATAGTAGTTTCTATTATTGGTGTCCTCTCTGTCAGACCCAGGGATATTGAGGCTAACTTTGAAAAGCAGGTAGCCAGGGCACATGCCACCATGAACACTGGTGTCTATGTTAGTAACATCCTGATGATAATAGCAAGCTTCTTTCTTATCAGGAGTTACATAGGTGACCTGGGACTTTTCTGGGCGCTAATATCAGGCTTACTCTGTGGTTTCTTGATTGGGCTGGCAACCGAATACTTTACCTCGGCAGAGCGTGGCCCGGTAAAGAAGATAGCCAAGGCGGCCGAGAGCGGTGCCGCAGTTACTATTATCGAAGGCATGGCTACCGGTATGATGAGCACCGTTATCCCCATAATCCTGGTAGTCGTTGCCACCATACTGGCCTATATTTTCGGCGGGTTACTGGGTATAGCCATCGCTGCTACGGGTATGTTGATTAACCTGGGGATGCTGCTCGCCATGGACTGCTATGGACCGATAGCGGATAATGCGGCAGGCATTGCCGAGATGGCTAGATTAGGCCCAGAGGTCAGG
>Ga0209977_10000549_pt1 | contig 14874 bp, 15 predicted proteins | sample SumtaG_2_FD_183113 | JGI IMG/M metagenome (GOLD analysis project Ga0209977, IMG submission 183113) | Deep subsurface microbial communities from Indian Ocean to uncover new lineages of life (NeLLi) - Sumatra_00607 metaG (SPAdes) (version 2) | ecosystem: Environmental > Aquatic > Marine > Oceanic... | reverse complement strand
ATAATTCTTTAGTTATAAAAATCTAAAGGATTTACCTTGTTGCATTTCGGATATCAGCAGCGGTAACTCTTTTACGTTTATCAGCTTTACAGACATTAATCGCGTCCTTTGTCGCTTTAGCTGCGCTCTTTTCAAGGAAGTTTATAAGCCTATCTAATGCCTCTGCAGCAACTAGGTCTGCTCCTTCTTTTTTCATGAGTCTGCGGATAGGCGCCTTAGCAATATATCCTTCAGACTTTTTAGCTGGTGCTTTCTTTTTAGCCATGATTATTCCTCCACAAATTGTTTAATTTAGTTTATTTTTTAGATGTTAATTAAGTATAACTACACATTTCTATTATATAAATGTTATGATTCGAATCAATCTTTTTATGAAGATCCACTAAGAGAATATATTGAATCGAAAATTAGATTGGTTTATTAATTTGATATTAATTTTTCCGACTAAAATTAATTTTTAAATTCTATTAAATAAAGCCTTGGTTTTTTAATTTTTTGAAGTTTTACAGTTATTAACATTTCAATTTTTTTACTTGATATATTATTAATCATTAATTAAAATTTATTAAAAGATTGATGAATCGGGTATCAAAAAAAATTGAAGTTTGACCTTACAACGGCTTGAATCCTATTTTTTTTGTAATTTCCCTATTATTAACAAATCAATAAGTACTTTTCTTGAAAAAACGTAAAAAATCGAATTTTCTAATTTTTTTTTAAATTCATGAAGTTTTAATAAAAAGTTCATTTAAAACCTCAATCCTCAAGTCTTAAAATCTTTAAGCAATATCTTTTTTCTAAATCTAAACATTAAAATATTAAATATTAGATTAGTGTATTATAAAAAAATATTAATTGGATTTAATCATCAGTACTTAAACTTCAATGTCTGATACAAAAAAGCTTAGTGAATCTGAAATTGAGAAGGCACTTCAATCATTGGGTTTTACAAAAAATGATTCCAAAGTATTGTTAACTTTATGTAAATATAAGATTCTAAGCCCTGCAGATATTGCAAAACACTCTAGTGTTGATCGAGCGAGAGTGTATGATTCATTAAACAGATTAATAGAGAAAGGTTTCATTCAAAAAGAACCTATAAAAAGGGGAGCTAATTATCAAGTTATCCCAATAGACAGAATATTTAAAGCAATCCGTGATGATTATAAGGCAAAAATTGAAGATACTTTACTACTCGAAAAAATAATTGGAGAATTAGAAATTAATAAAGAAGAATCAGAGCCTCGAGTATGGGCAGTAAATTCTAGAACAAAAATACGTAAGAAAATTAAGGAATTAATAGGAGCTGCAAAAAATAAAATATTTTTTATTATAACACCAGATTTACTTATGCAAGAATTAGGAGGTTATGATTGGGTATTAAGGGAACTTTGGAATAAGAAATTTTCATCAGAGATCCAAATTATCATTGCTTTAAAATATAATGACACTTTAAAAGAAGAAATTAAAAAATTATTAAAAATAGCGATAACTATTCATTCGATTGAAGGAGATAGTGTTATACCTTTCGGATTGTTGATAATTGATAATCATTTTTTGCTTACAACATTAGATAGTGTAAGAGAGGCACCTGAATATACTTCTGGATTATGGTTAGAAAATGGTACTCCAAAACAGATCGTAGGATATGAACATTTATTTAAACACTTTATTACAAGCGAGTGTAAGTTAATTAAATTAACAAAAGTAGTACCGCCGAAAATGAGCTAACACAAATACACAAAATTTTCTAATTTAAAAAAAAATAAATTATAACAAATTATTAAAGAATATATATAATTTAAGTCAAAACTAAATAAATTAATCTTAAATTTAAAAAAAAAATTAGAGATTAAAATTAAATGTCTTACCGAGGAAAAGTAATACTTTGTGGAGATGCCGGGGTTGGTAAAACTAGCCTATTAGCTCAATATGTTGATAATCAATTTAGTGAAGAATATCATCAAACAATTGGAGCTAATTTTTTAATAAAGGAAATTGACTTAAATATAGTAATTGATAAATTAAATATAACAAATCCGAAATTAAAGAAAGATATAAAACAAAAGGGTTTTAAACTCTATTTTTGGGACATCGGAGGTCAAAAACCATCTCTTTTCGCCAATGAGTATTATTTTGTACAAGCTGTTGGTGCCATGATTGTTTTTAGTTTAAGTAGGCTTGCTACTTTTAAAAGTATCGACTTTTGGATTTCAAAACTGAAGGAATTAAGTGGAGATGTACCATATATTATTGTCGGTAACAAAACTGATTTAAAAAGAGAGATCGATCAAGAAACAATTGAAAAGAAACTTAAAGAATTAGGTGTTAAATATTTTGAAACCTCTGCAAAATTGGACGAGAATGTAGATAAAGCATTCGAGACATTATCAGTACAAATTCTAAATAAACTAAAATGAGTTTTGAAATATTCAATATTGAAATTAGAAATAAAAATCTCATTATTTTAAAATTTTAAATATTCTTAGTCATTAATTAAGGTTAAAATATTACTGGATTTATTAAAAATAATCTGATTTATAATATGAGTATTTTACTAATTCCTATTGCTCCCTTATCTAGAACCAAAAGTCGTTTAAAAGATTGTTTTTCAACCGAACAGCTTAAAGAATTAACCATTGCAATGTTTAAGGATCTAGGGAATACATTAACCAACGTAAATTGCTTCGATGAAAAAATTGTGTATTGTAACACCGATAAAATATTAGAACTTGCGAACGATTACGATCTTTTGGGGATTAAAGAGAAAATACCAACTCCTCCTAAATCTTTTGATAATGTTATAGCAGATCTTAACAATATCGCCATAAAAAAATATAATGCACGCCAAACTGTTTTCTCATTTCTTGATTTAATTTTAATTTCAGCTAAAAACTTCTATGAAATTTATACTCTTATAAGTAAGAATCAATTAGTAATATGCCCTGCTATACATTCTGCAGGAATATCCATCCTTGGAAGGAATCCTCCTGATATTATACCCTCTTATTTTTCAGATCCAGATACTCCTTCTCTAGTTGCATTATTTAACAATGCTTCAAAAAATGGAATTAAAAAAATCGCAATATATGATTCTTTTAGAGCGGGGTTTGATATTGATATTAAACAGGATTTAGTGTTTGCTTATGAATACCTAAAGATTTTTGACTTAATGCAAACAAATGTTTATAAATTCTTGAAAAACAATTTAAAATTATCGATTAAAAAAAGAAATCCAAAAAATAATCGAGCTTTTAAAATAACAGAAAATTGATAAAAGTTTAAAAGGAAAAAGTTATGTTCAACTTTACTCCTTCTTTTAAGATTTCTTCTACTAAATTCTGAAAATCTTCCCTTTCAGTTTTAAGAGCACTGAGATATCTGGTGTAATCTTTATTTTTTCTATTATAGTCAGCTTCAATATGCTCAAGTTTTATTGTATTTGAGGAGATTTGATTTTTAAGCTCTTCCAATTTTTGAGTTAGTCCTGCTTCTTCAATCTGTTTTTCCAATTCTTTAATAACTTCTTTAAGTTTTAAATAATCTTCAATTTTTGATTGTAATAATTTCTCTTCAAATATTGCATTAATTTGTTCTATTGTTTTCTGTTTAGTTTCTGATTTAAGATTTAATTTATTTTCTTCTAATACATGCCGTAATTGTACCATAAGACTGGTGAATTTTGGTAAATCTTTACGTTCATTACTCAGCATTTTAATTGGATTTTTAAGAAAATCTCTCAAATAATTCAATTCTATATTAGGTACATGAACAGTTCCTTTTTCTAATTCGAATTTAAATTTTTTTAATGCTTTTTTAAATCCAATTTCATTATTTATAGACATTTGTAATTGGAATAGTTTTTCTTTTTCAGCTTCTAATTCATTAAAAAGTTCATTCTTTTCTAAGTTAATTAATTCTGAGTTTAATTCTTCTAGTTTTGTTTTTCGCTCTTCCAATTCCTTTTCAAACTCATCTAAATCTATCTTGGCGTGTTCAATATTCTCTTTTAGGCTGAAGAGTTTTGGTAATTTCTTAAGTAGATATTCAGCATCTTTAACATTAGTGTATTTTTTTCTCATGAATTCATCTAATTGTGCTTGCTTTTTCCCCAGTTTACGAGTATGATAATTTAATTCTTTTAATTCAGCTTGCACTTCTTTATGAAACTTAGGTAAAGATTTTCTCGCGATTTCATTAATACTAGTAAATAACTTCTTAATAGAATTTAGTAAATCCATAATATTGTCATAATTTATTTCTTCTTCTGGAATCTCTATCTCATCAATTTCCCTTCTAATACGATCAGAAAAAAAGTTTAGTGATTTTTTGGCTTTTTGATCAATTTTTTCTTTCCCAGTTTCTAAAAAGTGATCCAAACATACCTTTATTTCTATTAAACTCTTTCTTATATCTTGAAGAGATTTATTTGCGAATTTCTTGATTTTAAAAAATTGAGAGTTTAACTTTTCTTTATAAAAATCCTCAAATTCCTCTAGGTCTTTTTCAATCATTTTACACTCTATTACGATTTATTTTATTGCCTTAATAATCTTTCTACCAGTCATATATTTGCGAAGAACGTCTGGAATTGTTATTGAATGGTCCTCATTTTGATAATTTTCAAGGATACAACACATAGTACGTTCAGTTGCTATTGCTGTTGAATTTAAGGTATGTAATACTTCTTTAGTTTGTTGAGAACCAACTTTCCCTATCCTGATTTTTAATTTTCTTGCTTGATAGTCTAAACAATTACTACACGAAACTAATTCGCGATAAGCTTCAGAAGCAGGGAACCATGCTTCTAAATCATATTTTTTAGCAGCATTATCATTTAATTCACCAGATGCTATGTTGGCTATTCTATAAGGAATTTTTAATTCTCTAAAAATTTCTTCTGAATTTGATATTAATTCCTCAAAATAATTCCATGAATCAGTTGGTTTACAGAAAATAAATTGTTCAACTTTTTCAAATCGATGAACTCTAAATATTCCCAGAGTATCTTTTCCATGTGATCCTGCTTCTCTTCTAAAACATGAGGAAATACCTGCATATTTGAATGGTAATCTTTTAGGATCAATTATTTCGTCATAATGGTAAGCCGCTAAGGTTTGTTCAGAAGTTGCAATCATATACAAATCTTCATCTTGAATTTTATATAATTGTTCTTCAAAATCAGCTAATTCAGCAGCAGCCTTCATAACCTCATGCTTTGTAAAGAATGGGGGCCACATTGGAGTGTAATTTTTGTTTATTAATTTTTCTAAAGCATAATTCAAGAGAGCTAGATTCAATAAAACTAAATCTCCTTTCAAATAGTAAAACCTGGAGCCCGCTATTTCTGAAGCTTTCTTTAAATCTGCCCCATCAATTTTAGTAATCAAATCAACATGTGAAAGAGGTTTAAAATCAAATCTTGGTAAATCTCCTACAGTTCTTTCAATTTTATTATCTTCTTCTGTTTCACCAATAGGAACCGATTCATGTAGGGTATTTCCAACCATATAACGATATTTTTCTCGCTGTTCAAGATATTGCGTTCTTAGTTTTTCTAATTCATCAATTTTCTCTTTTATTTCTTTTGATTTCTTTATTGCTTCTTCAGCTTTTTTTGAGTCTTTTAATTTTTTAAGTTCTCCAATTTTGACAGAAATATCATTTCTTTGTTTTCTTAATTCCTCTAGATCTTGTAGAGCACTCCTCCATTTTTTATCGTATTCTAAAACTCTTTTAGCAATTGAGGGATCTTTAAATCTTTTTTTCTCCGATTCAATTATTTTATCGAGATTTTTTCTAAATAGCTCAATATCAAGCAAATTTTAACTCCTTTAATTATTTTGGAAATAATAGCAAATTATTAGATTTATAAAATTATCATTTTATTAAAATGTGAAGCTGAATCAAAAATATTTGTATAAAAATTGAAGTTATTCATGGTGAATTCTATCAACTATGGTGGACCGAGCTAATGCTGTTTTAATCTTCCTTTTATCATAACCCACCATTTCGATAATTCTCATTATTTTTATTCGTCTTGCTTTTCCTTTTAAGCCTTCTTCTATCATAAACTCTTTTGCAAATTCTTCTTTCTTAGATTCTTCTTGATTTGCCATATAAATTAGTAATGAACTTTCAATAAAAAATTTCACGAGAATGATATAGGGATTTTAGGTCAAAATGAATTTTTTTATTATTATTAGATCATAGATTGCAATTATATATTGCATTTCTACCATTTGCTATGCATAAAAAATATATAAGAAACCATACTAGGGTGATTTATGAAATTCAAACAAAAAAACTTAGTTTACTTAGTGATTGGATTAATAAGTGCTATATTCATATTAGAAACCATATTCTCATTTAATGGAATTAAAACTATCAGGTTTTATAAAGAAACCGATTTGATTACTCAACCGTTAAGTTCAGATTACGAACAATTTTCAAAAGGCAATTTTTCTGGCTATGAATGCTCATCTTATAATCTTTCGGTTTTTCTGGACGAAGACACTTCAACAGTAGCAGGAAATTTAACAGTAGATTACTATAATGATGATCCCATAAATTTTACTCAAATACCTTTCCATATTTATGCTTCTGGAATGCGATATGACCATAGACCCGGATATATTGAAATTTTAAATGTAACTACATTAGAAGATCCTAAAGAAGAATTAGCATTCGATTTCCTTAATAGTAGTCAATTAATGTGGGTAAATTTAACTAGCGATTTAGAGCCTGGAAACCGTACTTCCTTTATAATATCTTTTAATACAACTCTTCCTGATGGAGGTATAGATCGCGCGAGTGATCATGGTGAAGATCTTGATGAAAATCGTATTTTTAAGTTTGCGAGTTGTTATCCATTACCATGTGTATATGACAAGTTTGATGGCTGGAATATAGATCCTTATCTTTTGACTGGTGATCCTTTCTATTATGACATGGCATATTATGATCTAATAGTCAATGTACCAGAAAATATGACAGTAGCAGCAACAGGAGAATTGATAGACCAAGTCACTATAGATAACAGAACAATTAATCATTATAATCCACATCTCCCAGTAAGAGAGGTGACCTTTTCAGCATCTCGTTATTTTGAAGTAGAGACATTCCTCATTCCTGATATTAATGCTACTGTTTCCACTTATTTCCTTAGTCAATCATATTGGTTGTGGCATGATTTTGCATTAATGGTTACGATATATGCTGGTGAATTATTTTATAACACATTAGGGATATACCCTTATTCCACTTTTAATGTTGTTCAAGAATATACTTACTATGGAGGGATGGAATATCCCTTACAAGTATATGCCTCAACAGCAGCAGATACACATCAATATCCTGAATGGTATCTTGAAACGGTTATCGTCCATGAATCAGCCCACCAATGGTTTTACAATCTGGTTGGATTTGACCAAGTAGATTGGGGCTTTTTAGATGAAGGTATTGTATGTTGGCTTACTGATTGGTTTAAAGATGTTTTTCACCCAGATTGGGGTATATTTGACCCATATTGGGGATTGTATGATGTTCGACATTATTCACTAGAACACGGTTTACCAAATAAGATAAACCAATCTGTTCCTGATTGTATAAGCAGCGGTACCGATTATTGGTACTTAGGTTATACTAAAACAAATACAATTTTGGAAAAGTTGCGACAAACTATTACTCATACAAATTTCATTGAAGGACTTGAGCTTTTTTTCCAAGATCATTATTTTGAAATCGCAGGATTAAAAGATCTACAAAATGCATTTGAAACTGTTGTAGGAGAATCTCTTGATTGGTTCTTTTTTCCGTGGTTTGATAATCCTTACCTTCCTAAATATGAATTTGTTAATGTAAAATATGATGCTATGAATCAATTAATCAATATAACCATTAGAGATGTTAACGAAGCTTTAAATCAGTATAGCTATTCACAGCTAATACCAATCTCTATCTACAGTAGTGGATCAACTCTTGAATATTTTGGTTACGAATGGATTAACGGCACGACTTCAATAATAATTCATATTGAAAAATTACCGACTCGTGTAAGATTAAATTATGATGATTTTGTCCTAGTGCAATTTGCAGACTATAACTTGAACTATTTACAAACCACTAATATTATCCTTATAGATGAGGTTATTCCAGTAATTGATATTCTTTCCCCACCTCAAAATGAAGAATTTGGAAAGAATGCCCCAAGTTTCGAAATTTCAATTATTGAAATAGATTTGGACTCTACATGGTATACAATTGATGATAGTGTAAATAATTATACTTTCAGTGGACTTACAGGAACAATAGATCAAAATGCTTGGAACGATTCTCCCGAAGGGAATATAACTATAGAATTTTATGCTAAAGATACTTCAGGGAATATAGGTTATGCTGATATAGTTGTTGTTAAAAATATTGAAGAAATGGTCATTTTTAGTTATAATACAATATTCTATATAGCTTTTATATGTTTGATATCCATTATTTCTATTAAAACTTTCAAGAAATTGAAAAATCAACCTTTTTAATTTTTTTTTTTAAACTTTTGTTTGAAGCTTATAACACCAATCTTATTTAGTCTTTATGGCAGATTATAATCTGGAGGTTGGAATCTGAACTAAAAGGACCTTCATTAAAAGTACCATATTTATGATCAATCATAAACTCATTATAATAAAGTAGGGCATCTAATTCTTGAGGAAAAAACATTCTAAGTTTGATTTTTTCAACTAATGAGAAAAAATAAATTATTTCAATAATTTCATAACGCAATAAGATTTAATGTTTACAAATTAACAAAAAATTTAAGGTGAAGTTTTACAAAAAGGTGAACTAATTGTCTGAAAGTCAGACCATAAGATTAGGCGTGTATATATGCGAGTGAGGGGTCAATATTAAAGCTTCCGTCGATTGTGATGCGGTGAAGGATGCTGTTGAACATCTCCCAAATGTAGTGATTGCTAGAGTTAATTCCTTTACTTGTTCTGACCCGGGACAAAATATAATTAGGAATGATATTTTGGAACAAGACCTAAATAGAGTAGTTGTAGCGGCATGTACACCAAAAATTCATGAGCCTACTTATAGAGCAGTTTTAATTGAAGCAGGTATAAGTCCATATTATTTTCAAATGGTTAATTTAAGGGAACATTGTTCTTTTGTCCATAGGGATGATAAAAAAAAGGCAACAGAGAAAGCTATAAGAATGGTTAAAGCAGGAATTAATCGTGCAAGGGAATTAGAAATAGTGCCTCGAAAAGAAATTCCTGTAGAAAGAGCTGCTTTAGTTATAGGAGCGGGGATTGCTGGAATGAACGCAGCTTTAGATCTAGCCAATCAGGGAATTCCTGTTTATTTAGTTGAAAAAGAAGCAACGATTGGTGGAAAAATGGCACAATTAGATAGAATATATCCTACTGATGATTGTGGCATATGAGTCTTAGCACCAATAATGGTAAATGCATCAAAACACCCAAATATAAATTTATTTACATATAGTGATGTTGTAGAGTTTAGTGGTATTCCTGGAGATTATAAAGTTAAAATTAGGAAAAATGCTCGTTATGTTGACGAAAGTAAATGTACGGGATGCGGATTATGTACAACTAACTGTCCGATTAAAGTACCTAGTGAGTTTGATAGAGGTATTGGTGAAAGAGGGGCAATTTATATACCGTTTCCTCAAGCAGTTCCGAAATTAGCTGTTATGGATAGAAGTGTATGCATTGATTGTAAGAATTGTGAACGAATATGCCCAGCTGAAGCAATTAATTTTGAACAAGAGGCAGAATATATAGATATAAAGGTTGGTGCAGTAATTGTCGCTACAGGGTGGGATGAATATCCAATATGGGAGACTAATGAATATAATTATGGATATTATCCTGATGTAATTACACAAATAGAGTTAGAGCGAATGTTAAGTCCTATAGGACCTACTGGAGGGCATGTTTATCGAGTTTCCAGTGGAGAAACACCAAAAACTTTAGTGATGATTCAATGTGTTGGTTCTAGAGATGTTAATGCTAATCCATATTGTTCTTTTGTTTGTTGTAGTGCTGCACTTAAAAACGCCCAATTACTTAAACAAGAATATCCAGACATGGATGTCATAATGTTCTATATTGATATTCGAACAACAGACAAGGGAAATGAAGAATACTATAGAAAAATAAGAGAATCAGGTATAAGAATGATTAGAGGAAAAGTTGGCGAAATAATAGAAGATAATAAAACAAATAAGTTAAAAACCAGAGCATATTCGTCTTTAACAGGTGAAATTGTGAATATTGATGCCGATTTAGTTGTATTATCTACAGGAATGATTCCTTCCAAAGGAACTGAAGAAATGATCGAGGTAATGGGGTTAAGTAAAGGACCTGCAGGTTTCCTTTCAGAAGTTCATGGATGCTTAAGCCCTCAAGAAACGAAAGACATTGGAATTTATATTGCGGGATGTGCTGCTGGACCAAAAAATATTCCATATTCTGTATCTTCCGCTTTAGCAGCTGCAAGTAAAACATCTACTATTTTATCCCACGACACTATAAAACAAGAATTAATTATTGCGGAAGTAGACGAAGATCTATGCATGGGATGCTATAGGTGCGAGAAACTATGTTACTATGAAGCAATAAAAGTTAATGAGAATGAAATTGCCGAAGTTAATGATTTAAAATGTAAAGGTTGTGGTGTATGTGTTTCTTCTTGCCCAGCAAGAGCTATTGACTTAAAATATTACCGAGATAAACAATTTACTCAAGAAATTAAAGGTATTGTCAGTAGTGAGTTAAGCACTGTAGAAAGTATTTCTGAGAGTATTGAAGAATAAACAAAATAGAGGATAAGAATAATGACTGAAAAAAAGGATAATAATTCTAGAAGGATAGTTGCCTTTGGCTGTGATAAGTGAGGGTATTCCGTAGCAGATTTAACAGGTGTGACAAGAAAAGCATATTCTACAGATTTTCATCTCATTAGAGTAAGATGCACTGGACGAGTCGGAATTCATTTAATTATGGAAGCTTTATTAAATGGTGCTGATGGTGTTGCGATAATTTCTTGAAGAGAAGGAGAATGTGATTTTGGTAATGGTAATATTATTACATATGAACATATACTTACTTTACAGAAATTATTAAAGCATGAAGGTATTTCTGAAGACCGAGTTCAACAATATTTTTGTTCCGCTGCAGAAGTAGAAAAATTCATAAATTCTGTTGAAGATATCACCAAGAAAATCCATTCCCTCCCTCCTATACCAAAAATTAATCCGAAATAGAATGATCTTTTCAAAAAAATGATAGTTGAAAAGAAACTGACCCACAGCATGGGTTTTCGGAAAAAATTGAATTTAAAAAAATAATAAGTATGAATATGAGCCTTGAAGAAAATTATTCATGGGAATTTTTAAAAAATGTAGCAGATGCATTAGATTCATATAGAATTCGAGCTTTAATTGATGCGAAGAAAGATATTATTGAAGCTGGGATTTATGATGAATCTCAATATGATGATATCCTCTATAAGATGTTAGATGAAGAAAAATTAAAATATTCCCTGTTTAATTTTTTAAAAAATAATTCTGAAAGTAATCTAGAAATTATACATAATTTTTCTGAAAAAAACTCAATTGAGTTAAATAAAACTTTGAGCTTATTAGAATTACTCAAGCAAGAAAAACTGGTACACGTAGAAGAATTGTATGATAAAATGAAGGGTGATGATGAAAATCCTGATAAGCTCATTTTCAAAGATTATTCTATAAAACCTATAGAAGAGCAATCCAAAATAAAACCGATTTACGAACCAGTAAAAATCATATTTGAGACGAAAAACTGCTCTGGTTGCGGATTGTGTGCTGGAATATGTCCTATGAACTGTCTTCATATATATAATGGGTTTGGAAAAATTGATGAAGATAAATGTATTAGTTGTGGCCTATGTTATTTTGTTTGCCCTAGAACATATTTGCCAGTAAAAGTTTTAAATATGACTCAAGACAATACTTCTGAAATTAAGGAATATCAAAATGTTGGTCCCTTTCTTGAAGCGTATTCTGCAAGAACCAAAATAAAAGAAATTTCAGAAATCTGTCAAGATGGAGGTGTTTCGAGCACGTGTCTCCATTATCTTTTAGAAAAAAATATAATTGATTTCGCATTAGGAGCAAAAATGAGCAATACTCTTTGGCGACCTGATCCAGTATTGCTCCAAAGTAAAGAAGATATCCTTTCAACTGCAGGTACTAAATATGTAAACAACCCAAATTTACAATTACTGAACCAAAAAGAACTTATAAATAAAAAAATTGCTGTTGTAGGAGTACCGTGCCAAATGCAAGCTCTTCTTAAATCTGAAATTTACAATATTGGATTTCCCTCCATAAATAATATTGAGTATAGAATTGGGATATTCTGTATGGAATCATTTTCTTATGAATCTCTCTTGAAGATCTGTGAGAAATTGAGTGTTGATATTAATAATGTTAAAAAGATGGATATCAATAAAGGAAAATTCTTTGTTTATACGAACAAAGGAGAGGAACTAAATGTCCCAATTAAAGAAATTTCTCATTTAGCTCGTGAGGATTGTGAGATGTGCTATGATTTAACCTCTGAATCAGCCGATATATCAATTGGGTCTATCGGGTCTCCCTCAGGATGGAATACTGTTCTTATAAGAACTGATAAAGGGAAAGAACTCTATGAAGAATTAATATCTAATAATTTAATTGAATCAAAACCAATAGAAGAAGTGAAACCAGGCTTACCTTTACTCCAAAGGATTGCGGGATCAAAAAAAAATAATAGTAAAAAGCATATTAATTCAAGATTGGAAGAAAAAAAGAGAGTACCTAATTATTAGATTCAAAAATTTAAAGAATTTTAGTATTCTATTACCTAATTCTTAGATAAAACCAAAAATTTATTATTAAATTATGTATTTTCTAACATTATATCATAAAATAAAACATATTATTAATTGATTGAGTTCAAATGAGTTCTTTATCTGCTATTCGGCCTAAGAATTTCCGAGAAAAGGTGTTTTTTCGCAAACTCAGATCGCAAGTGGATGGAAATGCTAAAATTGAGCATGGATTAACACAAATTACCGGTATTGGCAGAAGATTCGCCCAAGCCATCGTCAAAGTGGCAAAAATCGATCCGAATTTAAGAATAGGAGCAGTTGCTGAAAAAGATTTAAATTTGATCGAAGAAATAATCCTTAATCCAATTGAAAATGGTATCCCTGATTGGATGGTAAATAGACCAAAAGATTTACGTACTGGCGAAGATCTTCATATCATAGGAAATAGGTTAGAAATTACGGTTAAAAGAGACATAGATAGGATGAAAAAAATGAAGAGCTATAAAGGTGTGAGACATCACATGAAACTTAAAGTTCGAGGACAACGAACAAAAAGTACTGGCCGTCATGGATTAGTAGTTGGCGTTGTACGTAGGAAACTAAGGCAAAAAACTAGTTAAGGTGTTAAAATGGGAGATCCAAGACGTTTAAAGAAGAAATTTAAAAAACCTAAGCATCCATTTCAAAAAGAACGAATAAAGGAAGAACTCGAATTCCTCGGGAAATATGGTTTGAGAAATAAGCGAGAGTTCTGGAAATCACGAACGATTTTAGGAAATTGGCGAAACCAAGCGAGATATTCTAGAACGCTATCTAAAGAACAATCAGTAGAAGTTCAACAAACCTTAATTAAAAAATTAAATCGTTTAGGAATTATTGGACCAGAAGCAGAATTTGAAGATGTACTCCTCCTCACTGTGGAAGATGTTTTAAAAAGGAGATTGCAAACACTTGTATACGAAAAAGGATTTGCAAGTACTATTTACCAAGCAAGACAGCATATTACTCATGGACATATTCAAGTTAGAGGAAAAAAAATTGATGCTCCTTCCTATATTGTAAAAAAGGAGGAAGAAGATTTTATCGGCTTCGCTCCTAATAGTCCACTATCAGCAGTAAAAGAAAAAAGTTAGTAGGTATTGAAAAATTTTTTATTATAAACATTTTTTAGCAGATTAAAGGTGATAAAAAAATTAGTGAAAAGACTAAATGGGCAATAGTGCATATTTTTTCCAGTTATAATAATACACTCGTAACAGCAACAGATCTTTCGGGCGCGGAAACGTTTGCAAAATGCACTGCTGGAATGGTCGTTAGAGCTAGCCGAGATGAATCATCCCCTTATGCTGCTATGCAGTGTGGCTTTCGAGTAGCTACAGAGCTCAAAGATAAAGGTATTAAAGGTATACATATTAAAGTCAGAGCCCCTGGTGGAAATAAATCTCAAACTCCTGGCCCCGGAGCTCAAGCATGTATTCGTGCTCTCGCCCGAAGTGGATTGCAAGTTGGGAGGATTGAAGAAGTAACCCCTAAATCTCATGACCACTGTAGAAGGAAGGGCGGTCACAGGGGTCGTAGAGTATAAAAATCTCTTAGAAGATTGCTCTTTTTAAAGAGATAGCGAATTTATTCATTTGAAATTGACTTTTCTCTATTAAAAAATCTTTTAGTGAACTTTTCTTTTTGTTCGAGATACTAATTAATATAATCATGTTGTCTTCTATCTTCTTCACTTCCATGTGACTTTGACAATCAATTCAATTCCAAGATTTAAATGTGGGATGATATTTCCAATAAAATTTTCACACAAGTTACTGCGCAAAGAACGCACAAACAAATGGAAATATCACTCTTTTTTTGATAAGATTTATTGGATTGTTTTAATTTTAATTTTTATTAGGTATTTTTTATCAGGTTGAATTATTAATAAAACTAAATGATAAAAATGGATAAACTTTCTTTAAACGCTGGAAAAAATATTGTTGAGGTTTGTTCACG
>Ga0209977_10000548_pt1 | contig 14878 bp, 12 predicted proteins | sample SumtaG_2_FD_183113 | JGI IMG/M metagenome (GOLD analysis project Ga0209977, IMG submission 183113) | Deep subsurface microbial communities from Indian Ocean to uncover new lineages of life (NeLLi) - Sumatra_00607 metaG (SPAdes) (version 2) | ecosystem: Environmental > Aquatic > Marine > Oceanic... | reverse complement strand
AGGGTAAACAGCGTTGCCGTGCCATACAAAGAACCGCATAAAATAACCGAGGCAGTACTTCCTACCGAAGTCCAGAAGGAGGACAAGGTAGTCAAGGCTTACAGAAAAACAAAGATCCACATTCACGAAGCCGATGGCATCGCCTATCTTTACGAGATGGGATTGCCGATTTGCGGGATTGATTGTCTTTATCATGTGGATGTTCAGCAGAAAGTCCCGATGTCCATAGACAGAGACAGGGTGTCCCAAAGCTATTTACAAAAAATATTCGCTTTAGTCCTCAACGAGACTTACGAGGATGTCCCCTGTGAAAATACTTCCCACGGCTGGGTCAGAGAGGCCATGAGCAATAAGGATGTCTTGAACGAAGCAGTCCAGTCAGTGGTAAAGAGCAGATACGGAAACAAGGTTGTAGTCGCTACTCCTGGCGACAGGCACTCCGTAGATGAAGCACTCTCTCATGGGTACCGGGTGATTTATGGAAGCGAGTTGTCCTCGCCCGAATGGGAGAACATTCGCAATGCAGGGGCTATACGATCTTCCAGTGCTGTTTTCCCGACTGCGTTTGCGGACGACATAAAAGAGGTCGAAAAAGATGACAACATGACCAAGGTCGAGATGCTCGTTAAGAAAATCGCTCATGTATGCCTGGGAAAAGAAATATCCGTTCAATTCGCAAAATGGACTGGGTGTGCTGCCCAATATGGATATGGGACTCTCACCTTCAATGTCAGAGCATTAGGCAGGCGATTTTTCAATCCACCGGTCAATGCGAGGGTGATTGACCTGATTCTCCACGAGCTGGCTCACGAAAAAGGATTTCATACAGAGGCTTCCTATCACAAATGTCTCAGCAAAATGGCAGGAGAATTAGTGCTAATTGCGTTAAACGGACCAGAATTTTTTGAAGTATAAAAGGAGATGACATGAAAGAAAAAACCAAAGTATTCACTATCCGGATTCCCACTGATTGGCATAAAAACTTGCTTAAAATCGCCGAAGAAGAGTGTCGGACTCAGAACTCTGTGGCCAAACAGGCGATCAAGGAATTCCTGAAAAAAAAATTGAAGTAATAAAACTTATCCACAGGAATCGCGATGGTTGAGTGTGTCCGTTCTACTTAACTCTTTTTACTTTAAATAGTTTTACCTTTCCATAAAGATCAAATCCCTAATTATAAGTTATATATCTTGATATTTTTGGGATTTTTATTGACTTTTTGACTTAAATTACATATAAGAAAAGGGTGAATTATCCAAATCCTCCTATGCCCAGAAAGTATTGGTTAGATTTATTTACAGGAAAAACTTGGGAAGAATTCCTGAAAAATGGAGCAAGAATTTCCGGATTTAGGGAAGGCAGGAGAAAATATTCGAAAAAGATTAAACTAGGTGATTATTTCATTTGTTATCTAACTGGCATCTCAAGATTCATTGGAGTATTGGAAGTTTTGTCTGGGTCTTATTATGATAAAACACCAATTTGGGAAGAGGAAGATTTTCCTGTCAGATTTAAAGTTAAATTAATTTATAAATTAGATCCAAAAACTGCGATCCCTGTTCTTAGTTTTAAAAATAAGCTTTCGTTATTTAAGGATTTAAAATCACCAAATGCTTGGTCTGGTTTTTTCAGAGGCTCTCCTGCGGAATATAGCCCGAAGGATGGACGGATAATTATTTCTGCGATTGAAGATGCTGTAAAAAATCCAATAGAGAGAGAATATGATGAAAAGAAGTATTGGCGCCGTCCAAGAAAAATATATAAATCAAACTTAGGAGTGGTAACAATTCCAGAAAAAGCCATTGAAGAAATTGAACCCTTGCCGGTAGAAAGAATTGAAAAAGCTACTCATGAAGAAATTCAATGGATGTTATTACAGATTGGTTCTGATATGGGCCTAGATGTCTGGGTGGCTAGAAATGATATAAACAAAGAATTTAATGGAAAGTTTTTTAAGGATATACCTAATTTAAGAAACAAACTGCCACGACAATTTGATGACGTCACTAATAGAACAATTGAGTTAATAGACGTACTATGGTTGCAAGGAGATGCAATAGTAGCCGCCTTTGAAGTTGAACATAGTACTGCAATTTACTCAGGATTGTTAAGAATGTCTGATTTGGTAACTATGCAGCCGAATATTAAATTAGACTTATATTTGGTCGCACCTGATGACCGACGTGAAAAAGTATTTGTAGAAATAAATAGACCAACTTTTGCTAGATTAAAACCTCCATTGCCAAAAATTTGTAAATTTATTCCTTATTCGAAATTAAAAAAGGAAATTAAAAATCTTGGACCTAAAATGCGCTTTATGAAGCCTGAGTTTATTGACGAAATTTCAGAAAGATGTGAAATAAATAAGGTGGCGCAATAAATGAGGGCAAGTAAAAAAGATTTTGTCGCACCACGGCTATTATGTCAACTGCTGTAAGAAGATGAATAGCATTAAAAAAAAAGGTGATGTGACAATCGAGAAAAAAGAACTATTATTGTTTAAAAAAGAAGCTTAGGAGGAATGAATGAGAGCAAAAATTTTAGCTTTGGGATTAGCCTAAATGGATGAGAAAAAATTAGAAGAAACAGGAAAGAAACTACAAAATATCGGATGTATTTTAACTTTAATGTTTACTGTTCCTATTGTGCTAACTATTTTCTTGGGGATTCCTGGCCTCATCATAGGAATAATTATAGCAATTATATGTATTGCTGGAATTTTAAGTAAAAAAGAAAAGACCAAAAAGGAGGTATGAATGAAAACAAAAATTTTAGCTTTGGGATTAGCCTTTCTATTTTTTTATGGATGTGCCCAAAAATTTGATGAAGTTCAGGCGGAGAATATTATCAAAAGCTCATTTGAATTAACCAAGAAAGATTCAGTAGAGATTTTAGGTATTTCAATGGAAGAAAAAGATGTCGCAATAGTCAAATTTAATCTCAATGAAGTTCAAATGTCCTCAAAAATGAGGAAATATGACACAGGCTGGCAGTTGGATGAGATTCAAAGTGAATTAGGAATGTGGATCCCCGCAGAAAATTTGACTAAGTTTTTTAGCCAACCAGAAAAACAGAAAATAGCTATGATGGATATTACTATTATCTGCACTGCTCTTGCAGATTTTGCTACTGATACAGGAACTTTGCCTAAGCAAGATGGTATTTATGCTATAGATAGCGAGTTTTATCTATCCTTGTCGCCATTTTATGTGAAAGAGCTTCCCATCAAAGATCCTTGGGGAAATAATTTTCGAGCTTATTGTGGATTAGCTTGTAATGGCAAATTTGGCATTTCCGGGGCTGATTCATATGATTTTATTATAGCTTCTTATGGAAAAGATGGTGAAAAGGATATATGGGAATTTAATGCCATGGATCCAGAGGGTGGGCTTTTTGTTGTAAAAGATGTAAGTGACTTTGATAAAGACCTTATTATGTGGAATGGTAGTTGGATTCGAGCTTCAAGAGGAATATAAAATAATGAATCCAAATGACGGATAAAAAAAAAGAATGTTCCTACCAAATTGCATTTACAGCATTTTGCTGACATATTTGCAATTAGATTTTTGGTGCTCATCCGGTCTATCATCTGAAAAAAATCAAACAAGGAGGTTTCAATGGATATAGGAATAGTTATTATTTGGATTATTTTCGCATTAATCGGTGCCGCGATTGGTCAAAAGAAGTCCAGGGTTCTGGAAGGTTTTATCGCCGGTTTGCTTCTTGGCCCAATTGGTCTAATCTGGATCATCGTTACTAAAGCGAAATACCGCTGTCCTAAATGTCAAGGCGCCATTGAGAAAGGCGTCGCCAAATGCCGACATTGCGGATCTGAAATTTAGATGGATGTTTATGATGTTCAAAAATTACTTAAAAATCGCTTTAAGAAATATTAAATGGCACAAAAGCTATTCTTTTATCAACATTGCTGGCCTTGCCGTCGGCCTTTCCTGCTGCATATTAATACTGCTCTATATCAGATATGAACTTAGCTACGATAAGTACCATAGTGATTCCCGATATATTTATCGGGTCGTAAGAGAATATCAAGGGGAACCGAACTGGTATAATTCATCAGAACATCCTTTGGCTGCATCGTTAAAAGAAGATTTTCCCGAAGTTATCAAGGCGACAAGAGTCAAAAAAAATGATGAAGTCGGGGTCGTTGAATATAATTCAAAACGTTTCAATGAGGAAGGCATTTACTTTGTTGATCAGGATTTTTTAGAAATCTTCACGTTTCCGCTTGTTTCGGGGGATATACACACTGCGTTGAAAGAGCCCTTTTCCGTTATTCTCACTCAGGAAATGGCTGAGAAATATTTCGGTAACGAAGAGCCGGTGAGTAAAACCCTTCGGATCAAAGAGTGGTACGCGGAAAGAAAATATGACTACAAAATAAAGGGAGTCCTAAAAAATATTCCCGAAAATTCTCATTTCACGTTTGATTTCTTGGTATCTTACAATACGTTGTATACCCTGAAGAGAGGAGGGAGAGATTCGGTTGAAACGTGGAGCTATTATGAACCCAAAACATATGTCAAGTTGGAATCTCATGCAAACCCAATAAATCTGGAAGGAAAATTCCCTGCATTCTTAAGAAAATACAAAGGCGAAGATTCGTCATCAGAAAAATTGCACCTCCAGCCTCTGGTAGATATTCATCTGGGTGGAAACCTGAGATATGAGCTGGAAACAAACAGTAATATGAGATATATCTATTTGTTTTCAGCAATTGCCTTTTTTATTATGCTCATCGCCTGCTTAAATTACATAAACCTTTCTATTGCCCGATCAGCAAAGCGGGCTATTGAAGTCGGCATGAGAAAAGTGGTAGGGGCCAATAAGGTTCAACTTGTTAGGCAATTTCTAGGTGAATCCATGGTCTTTTCTATCCTTGCTCTTATGATTTCGTTTTTATTGGTCGGACTTGTATTGCCGGCTTTCGGTTATTTAATCGAAAGAAATCTAACTTTAAATTTATTTCAGGACCTGGATATGCTATTGGTTTTTCTAGGTATTGCAATCTTTATTGGATTGCTTTCCGGAAGCTATCCGGCTTTTTTTATTTCCTCATTTCATCCCATTCAGATCATCAAGGGGACTTTGAGAATCGGTTCCAAAAGCTCGGCTGTTTTTAGAAATTCTCTGGTCGTGGTCCAATTTGTTGTATCGATTGTCCTGATTGTATGCACATTCGTGATCCACAACCAGGTCAGTTTCATAAGAAATAGAAATCTTGGATTTGATAAGGAACAAATGATTACAGTCTATACCATGGATAGAAATCTGAAAAGAAACTCAGAGTCCTTGAAGAGAGAGTTGTTGAAAAATCCCGAAATATTGGGAGTTTCAGCTTCATTAGACCTGCCGGCAACAATACGCAGGACTTCTACTATTGAATGGGAAGAACAGGGGGAGAGACGGAAATTAGGATTAAATTATACCTTCGTTGATTATGATTTTTTTAGTGTCTATGATATAGAGCTTGCAAAGGGGAGGACATTTTCAGAGGATTTCTCCTTGGATAAAGAACAGGCAGTTGTAATAAATGAAACAGCAGCGAGAAATCTTGGGTGGGAGAATCCTGTTGGAAAACGGTTTCAAACCCAGGGGAGGGAGTGGACTGTAATAGGCGTGATAAAGGATTTTCATTTTCAATCGCTGCACTGGGAAATCGCTCCCTTGGTTTTCCTGTTTCACGAAGGAAGAGGTATCGATTACTTTTCTATCAAGGTCAGTCCCTCCAATATTCCAAGCACTTTAGGTTTCATCAAAGAAAAATGGATAAAATTTTCTCCTGAATTTCCTTTTCAATATACATTTCTGAATGAAAGGGTTGATAAGATCTATAAAGCCGAGCAAAAGTTAGGACAGAGTTACAATATTTTCACTTTGGTCGCTCTCTCTATTGCCTGTCTGGGTTTGATTGGCTTGGCGTCTTTTATCTCAGAGCAAAAGAGAAAAGAAATCGGAATACGAAAAGTCCTTGGCGCTGATTTTCAGAGTATCATTGTCCTTCTGGCAAGAGACTTTGTGAAATGCATCGCTGTGGCGGCAGTGATCGCCTGGCCGATTGGCTATTTTGTCATGGAAAGATGGCTTCAAAACTTTGTCTATAGAACAAGCATAGGAATCGAAATTTTTATCCTGTCAGGTTTGTTGGCGTTTGTCATTGCGCTAACAACGGTCAGCTATCAATCAATAAAAGATGCCCTTGCCAATCCTGTGGACTCATTGAGGTATGAATAAAAAGGGACGCTCCCTACTAAAGCGAAATACCGCTGTCCTAAATGTCAAGGCGCCATTGAGAAAGGCGTCGCCAAATGCCGATATTGCGGATCTGAAATTTAGATGGACTCAAACAAAAAAAAGTAAAAAAAGGAGAAATGGTGAAAATGACTTTACGACTATAGTACAAACAAATTCGAATTTAAAAAATCAGATCATATTGATAGAGATTGATATTGGCTAATACCGAGACAACTTTCGAAGCTACTTTCGAACAAGTGGGGGGACTCGCGCAAGACTTTGAGGCGATCGGAAGCCAAAGATCCTAAAGCCTTGGTCTCCCGATAGTAAAGAAGATAGTTTAGCGAAGTAGCGCCTCAAAGATAAAGCCGAGTGATAGCAAGTAAAATTCTCGTCAAGGAGATAAAATGGAGGAGTTAAAGGAGAAGTATTCAGAGTTCAACGATTATGAGCTTTTAAATATTGTTTATTTTGAAAGCTCAGATTATACAGAAGAAGCAATTAAAGTAGCTAAATCCGTTTTAGAAGAAAGAGGTTTAGGTAAGCCCAGTGAGGATACCCTTCAAAAGGTTAAAGAGTATAGAGAAAGTCCAGCGAATGACTCTGATTTGTTTGGAGAAAGAATATTTGATAAGGGAAAATTAAAGGCGGCATATAAAAGAAGAGACTATTTATTTATTGGTAAGTGGCTATTTTGGTTAGTTGTAGGTTATGGATTATTTTCAGCATATAGGATGGGGCCTCCATATTTAAGAACGGGGGAAAGCATTGCAGAGCGAATGGGTTTTTCAGTATTTTTATCCTTCTTGTTAGAGATTAGCCTTTCAATAGCAATTCTTGGATTGATTCCAATCATATTTTTCTGCATATATAGCTTGACATTATCATCAGAACAAAGAAAGGAAAAAGGGTTGATTTTGCTTATGCCGTGGTATGTCCTTATTATTTATGTAATTTCGGTTCTTATTTCTATTGTTCTAATTATACTACGATGGTTGTGGGTTTAAGATACTTAGGAATTAATTGAGAAAGACGAGGCTTTTTATTATTTAAACTTTAACAGGAGGAACAAATGGAGGAACCAGAATTAAAAGAAATTCCAGAGGGTTATACATCAGTTAAAGACCGAGGCAAAGGCACAAGAAAGAAATGGTATTGGATTGGATTGTTCATTTTCTTGGCTACTTCCTATACCATAAGGGAATATCAGAATAGAAAAGCATATGAAATTGTTAATGAGAAGCTTCCAACGATAAAAACAAATATTGAAAAGCTAACCCCAGAAAAAACCAAGAGATATGAACAACTTAAGGATGAAGCATTCTTAATATTTGAAAAATATTTGACATTAGAAGAATATAGGGACTATAGAGAGTTGATAAGAAAAGCTGCTGAAATGAATTTGACTCAAACAGAATTTGAAAAGGGAAATGATTATTACTTGAAAGTTAAGTCAAAATGTTCAGCAGAAGAAAAGAAGATATTAATTGAATTAGAAAAAATAAGTTTAAGGTTAACAGGATTTAAGGAGTAGGTTTTTTTAACAGCAGAATCGAGTGGAAGCCAAAGACCATTAAAGCCCTGGCTTCCTTGGGTTGAAAAGACAGCAGAGCGAAATTAGCGCCTCATTGACTTCCCTATAGAGTTGTGTCGCAGAAGGAACATTATGTCAACTTGCTACCTATAATATGTGATTCAATAAATTGAATCGATTCAATTATTTGGATGCATATGCGATAGGTAAATAGAGCTGACAATTTATAATTTACTGATAATAAATGGAATAAAAGAAATCATCATATTGGCATAAATCTTGCACAAGTTTAACTTATAACAGCTGACTTAAATAAAAGAGGCTGTTTGAGGCTTATGTTTTTTCGAGTCTCAAGTAGCTTCTTATTTTTTTGGATAAAATTTTTAGTAAAAGGAGGTGAGAATTAAACAGACAATTTAAACAAGATGGTTAAAAGTTTGGAATTAATAATTTCATTATGAAGTTTTTAATTCCAGGGCAATGGTTAATTTGGCTCGGCTCTAGATATTGAGTTAGAGGACAGAGCCAAAAATTTTCCCAAAAATTTGGGAAAGGAGAAAAAAATATGAAAAAAAGATTCAAAACCTTGTTGATTTTGTTGTCCATCCTGATGATTACCTCAGCTGCATACTCCGCCGAAAAGGGAACTCTAAAAGTCATAGTCATTGACGATGAAGGTAATGTTCTACCCGGTGTTTCCTTAACTCTCTCAAGCCCTGTCATGATGGGATCAAAAAGCTTAATCTCAGGCGTGGGTGGAGAAGTTTTGTTTGTTAATCTGACTCCTGGAACTTATGAACTTAAATCAAGCATTTCAGGATTCCAAGGAAAAACTTCGAGAGAAATTTTTATCTCTCTAGATAGACAGACCGTTGTTCAGGTCGAGTTGAGTCCCGCAGTAGTTGAGGAGGCCATTACTGTTATTGCTATCTCTCCTGCGGTTGATACCACAAAATCTGTCATAGCTGAATATGTTACCCATGAGACTGTCGAATCGCTGCCCATAGCTCGAGATTTCGTCGGATATCTGCAGTTAGCTGCTGGTGTCAACATGGTTCCCAACTCTGGGGGCAGGGATACATCTCAGGATCCAGCTGGTAAAGGCGGTTTAAACTATTATGACCGAGGAAGCCAAGGAGCGATAAACATGAGAGGAGGAGGCAAACGTGGCTCCCGTGATAATGTATTTTTCCTGGATGGAGTGAACATCACTTCATTGCAATCTCAAAGAGCCAGGATGACCTTTAACAACGAGGTCATCCAGGAACAGGAGCTTATGACTTCTGGCGTCCCGGCTGAATACGGAGGAGGTAAGGGTGTTGTCGGAAACATCGTGACCAAATCAGGAGGAAACAGATTTTCAGGTTCCGCAAACTTTTATTTCCAGCCCCAAAGTTTATTCGCGAATTTCGGCGGGAGTGCACATGATGACGCGGATGATCCCACAATGCTCGAGGGATTCAAAGATAACAAATATGATACTGCTGCGACTTTTGGTGGACCCGTGTTGAAGGATAAGATTTGGTTTTTTCTTTCAGGCCAATACAGAAACAATTCAAAAGACTTCCAACTTTCAGAATCTGCTTCTTCGACCCGAGAGGAAGTGAACTATAACCAGAGCAGATCAGGGCTTTTTGGCAAACTCTCATTCAAGTTGACTCCTAATGATTCATTTACTTTTCTGTATTTTTTGGATGACTATACTACAGAGGGCTCCCGTGATAAAAACACAATCAAAACCCGTCAGCGCTTATACGAATACAATATGGGTACCTACAGCGGCTATTATCAGAGGGTCTTTGGAGAGAACCTCATTGTAGATGCTCGCTACGGGCATTACTGGTGGGGATATGAGCTTGGACCCCGCTATCCAGAGGCAGGCCTTGAAGACAGGCTTTATTACATGGCTGGAACATACCCGCCTATTGAGGACTACCAGTTTGGAAGCTACCGTGCAGGAGCTGATAATAAAAACACAAGGGATCAGCTCAGCTTAAATGCTGAATTGTGGTTAGGCAACATGCGGCTCAAGGCTGGTGTAATGTACGCCAATGAGTATGATAGGGAGGACGAGTTTTTCCCCTTAGGAGAGTACCGCAGTTCTTTAGATCCTAATCTGGTGGGAGCTACTCTTGGAGAGCTTTATGATGCAGGCATTATGCCTCATAGCGAATTCGATGAACGGATTCTTCCTTGGATTAACGCTCACTGGGATGCAACTGCTGATGCCCTTGATACAAATGATGATCTTGTTGTGAGTACCGATGAGTTGAGAGCAGCAACCATGACTGTTATGGGCGACAACGGAGTGAACTACAAGAGAACTTATCAGTCCGCATTTGGTCCTAATAAGGTTCGAGCCCAGCGCTGGTTTGGATATCTCATGGATGACTGGAAAATCAACGAATATTTCACTCTCAATGCAGGACTCCGAATCGAAAATCACCATACCAAAGACTCAAAGGGTGCGACTATTCTTCATCTGGATACTGTATTTCTGCCCAGAATAGGATTGGTCTGGAATATAGGCGGAAGAGGGACACACAAGTTAACAGCCTTCTACGGACACTTCTCAGATCCTACGCCCTTTGGCATGATCCATTTTGCTGGAGACCTTAGTGGACAAGTTCGCGAAGAGCAGGTCTGGCTTAATAACGACTGGTACACTTATCGCATACGTGGAGGAGAAAAACAGAGAGATGCTGTCTGGACTCCAAGTACAAAGGATAGTTTTTCCAGGGAATTTTCTTTGACCCATGAAATTGATTTAGGTGATGGACTGGTCCTTAGGAGTCAGGGCTATTATCGCGGAGACCGCAACATCATTGAAGATTACGATCTGTTTACTTATGTTGAAAGTATAGATGCCGGCTATGAACATCTCGCTCTCACTTTTGAGGATTTTGGCTATCCGCCAGAAGGTCCCCCCGCTAATATCAACTATTTCCTCGCTAACCTCTACGGAGGTAAAAGAGATATCTATGGCCTTGATTTTGAAGTCTCAAAGCGATTCGAAACAGGCTCTTTCGTAGTTGCCCAGTATTCATTCAAGCGTGCTCTTGGAAACACCCAGTCTGATGGAAACGCAGACCTTCAGGGCGATTTTATTTTTCTTGATCCAAGAAACGATTGGATGTGGGGACCTACTCCTGGAACCATTCCTCATAAGGTCAAGATCTTCGGGACCTACAGAACTCCTTTTGGCTTGGATATCGGAGCGCTTTTCTACTGGAATTCAGGAATGAAGTACACTGAGGGTTATAACTTTTATCCTGGTGCTTACGATATTTATTACAATTGGCCGTTGGGTGACGATCAGTACGCAAAGACCGGACAATTGCAAACTCAAAATTATTATCAAATTGATCTAAAGTTCAACTACGGAATAAAGCTACAAGATGTTGCTGTTCTTGATTTGTTCCTCGATGTTTACAATGTCACCAATAATCAGGCACCTATTGATCTCATGTATGCCCGTAATGATCCAAAATGGGATTATCAAGATATAACAGAAATCCTTATGCCCTTGAGATTGTACGTCGGAGCCAGAATCAGATTCTAACCTGTAGTTAAAGGACAAAGAGGCTAGTGCTTGAAACAGGTGCTAGCCTCTTTTTTTTAACTCTTAAAGGACGATAAAAAAACTAGGAACTTTCAAATAAAATTCAGGCGGCGAAAAAAAGATGTCTCTCCATCTTGGACGGTTTTACTCATACTGTTTTTCCGGCCTCGCCGCCTTTTGAAATCTATTAAAAAGGGATAGATTCGCAGAAGGTGTATTATGTCAACTCACTTCCCGTAAAAATCCGAATCACTAATTATAGGTGATATATCTTGATTTTTTTGGGATTTTTATTGACTTCTTGATTAAGCTATGTTATTTGGAAATATATGAGATGGCGAATAAAAAAAACGATGCCCTATTCGGAGGCAAAATAAATTAAACTCATTATAAGGAGATACTTATGAAAAAATTCAAGAATTTATTTTTAGTAATTTTTAGCATTCTAATTTTAGTAGGAATCTTCACCTGGGACAAATTATCCGTCCCCAATCTCTATGCTACACCGAGCTTACGACAAATAGCCGAGCATTGGTCGCCTGTTATCTATCAGTCTACAGAGGATCGTTTTGACTACATTACAAATTTTGATTTTGATGGCAATTGGTATGGAAATGATAATTGGGAACATTATGATTGTTATCCGCTTCCAGCCTATGTTTATTATTCTATTATTGAATCAACAGATCATTATATTATAACCTATGGTTTCTTCCATCCAAGAGATATGGGAAATCCTTCATATGCATCGATGTGGGCCCACGAGAACGATCTTGAGGGCTGTCGATGTATGATTCTAAAGGATGGTTCGGAATGGGGCAATTTTGGTTGGTTAGAAACATTACATCATCATGACCAAAGTATTTATAGCCTTGGGGTTGAATTTGAAGGAAGTCACTCGGTTGTTTATGTAACACCTTATAAACATGCTGTTTACGGGGAAAATACGGCATCATGGAGCTGGGATTGCGCCTATCTTGGTCCAGGCTGTCAAGTTTTTCCAAGCAAGAACGATGGGACAGGAGTGATTTATCGGTATCAGGGAATAGCTGAAGAACCTTTGGATCAGAATGATAGAGACGTAGGCTATGATTTAATTGATTTAAAAGACACGATATGGGCAAAAAGATTTGGCGATCCTCATCGAAAATGCGAAGATTTTATAAAAAAACACATTAGACTGAGTCCTGATTCTTGCGGATATATTATACAAAAAGCTCAATTTGGTGCAAAGTTTGCAGGAAATAATTACACTCTTGGAGCTACTTCTTGTTACGTTGGACCTATGTGGAATAAGGGATTTGATAATCTGGGGGTTTGGTTTATAGATCCTTTACATCATTATCAAGACGCTCAAGGTCGATCATGGGCGTGTGCAGGAGAAAAATACGTTTACAATCCATTCAGATACTCTTCAAGTGGATGCCCAGGAGATGAGTGTGGGCAACTAATATTTTTTGGTTTGCTTATAACAAAAAGCGCCGATAAGTATTCAATTGAAGAGGGAGAATCAGTGACTTACAAATATAAAGTTTATAACGGTGGAAGCTACGCGTCAAGAAATATTGAACTCACTGATAATAAATTAGGATCAATAGGGAGTAAATCGATTTTAAATTCACATCAAACTTGGACAATATATAAAACAGTCACATTAAATCAGACAACGACTAATCAGGCTACAGCTACTTCAACATATTATTACCATTGCCGGGAACAATATTCGACTGACAAATCAAACACGGTAACAGTTACCGTGGGGGAGACTCCCGATGATCCCGATGATCCCGATCCCGATGATCCCGATGAAGAGGAAGAACAACTTATTATACTTGAGGATTACACTGAAGGCTACGAAACGCTAAGTCCCTATATTGCCTTTCCCGATTCTTGTTTGCCTGCAAATGAAAAAATAGTCTGGTATTGGTATAATACCCATTCTTTTACTGAAGACGAACATTCTCTGGCCCATTGGTTAAAAGGAATGACTGCCAATGCACATATTAATGAAAATGGCCATATTGAGATTAATGTAGAACCTCGAGAGTTTCCAAATGTTCTTTCCAGTCCTGACTTAAGAGTTCTTCTCCAAGGAAAAAAGTTTGACGCTATTAGAATACTTTATTCAAATTTAATTGAATATACCAAAGGAAGAGCAACGGGAATGATAGGATGGCTAGATGAGACTATGGTAGACAAGAAGGGACGCCTAAAGCCTAAGGATGAGATAGTGAAAGAAGGTAATTTTATAATTGAATTTCCTTTGGAGAGCGGATCTGACTTTAATTGGCAATTAATTGTATTAAAGGACCATCCAAATTGGGAGAAAAAAGCTAATACAATCGGGTTTACTTTCACACCGATAGGTCAAGATTCACTAGCCCAAGGAAAATTCTTAATCTGGGCCATTGAGCTTATTAAGACTGATTAATATAATAGTTTTAAAAATTATTTAGATAGAGATCAAATGAAAAAAAACATCCTTCTGCTGGTATGCATTTCTTTCTTTATAATTATTCCTTCTAATGTAAACGGACAGAGCAAAAAATTTGTGATAGGGATTCATTCCGGATATTCTTTTCTTTTAGAGAAAAAACCTTATGAAACTAAATTAGGATTACACGGTGGATTTAATTTGCGATATCATTTCTCTGCCAAATACGCAGTTCAGTTAGAAATGGATTATCAAAGACAAACTTCTCTACATAATTACTCATATACCCTATATTATTTAAATTTAATTTATATAGGCGCTCATAAAAGAAATAAGTCACTTTCCTGGTATTTTTCCGCCGGTGTTGGAATGAGAGATATAGCTCCATTTGTGCTGTATTCTAAAATGGGAGTCGGAATAAGATACTATTTTTCTCCGCATACGGCATTGCATCTGGGGGGTTCTTTTTCGCCGGTGCCGTTTATTTATCTTGGCTCCTTTGGTTTTCGACTATTTCCTTCTTACATGATGTATTTTTCCCTCAATGTTGGATTGGAATACGGATTTTAAATTTCATGATCAGGCGACAAAAAAAAGAACATTCCTACTATTTGAGGAAAATTTTTAATCAGTTCAATTGAATTGATTAAAATTGAGAAATAGCCTAATAGACATTGTTTCAAAAATCAAAAAGATGCAGAGAAATATTATAATTTTTTCTATTTTGACATTCTTTCTGGCCTCTCCATCTGCCCTTAAAGGACAAAAGAATAAATTTACTTTTACTTTTAACATAGGGCATTCTTTTGGACTGTCAAGCTCTTATAGGCCAGACGTCGACCCGTGGGGAGGGAAATCTCAAACTAAAATAGGCTATAATTGGGGATTTGGCTTTCAATATTATTTTTTCAATCATTTAGGAATCCAGTTAGAGAATGAATATCAAGCCCAATCTACTTATGACGAACATATCGATCCTCCTACTCAAGATGAAGATTATTTGAATCATTTACTGAATGTAATTTTATTATTAAACAGCCCTCAAAAAAACAGGCCTTGTTTTTATTTATTTGGCGGCGTAGGAATACTGAGAGGC
>Ga0209977_10000547_pt1 | contig 14881 bp, 22 predicted proteins | sample SumtaG_2_FD_183113 | JGI IMG/M metagenome (GOLD analysis project Ga0209977, IMG submission 183113) | Deep subsurface microbial communities from Indian Ocean to uncover new lineages of life (NeLLi) - Sumatra_00607 metaG (SPAdes) (version 2) | ecosystem: Environmental > Aquatic > Marine > Oceanic... | reverse complement strand
ACAGTTGAGAACACCTTGGCTATGTTCGATGGGAGTGGCAACATTGAAGCGTTTGATGAAGCTGACCCTGTAACTGGAGCACAGCAGATTGCAGGCCAGATCATGACCCCCGCTCGTCTCGGTGGGTCAGGCGCGCCATTCCTCTTTCTCATGATATCTCAGTAGGGAGACCGTAGTAGCAAAGGAGACAATTATGCCGGAATATAAATTCACGGTTGAGAAGTGTGGCTGCGGGCAGGAATTACTTGGCAAGAAGGTAGAGCTGGAAGGTATGAAGGCCCATATACCTATGGGGCGCTGCCCCAAGTGCGGTACTGCCCATCCGCTAGTTGAGATTGAATCTGAGCCTGAGACCGAGCCCGAGACTGAGCCAGAAACCGAGCCCGAGACTGAGCCAGAAACCGAGACTGAGCCTGGGTCAGAAACCAAGCCAGAAGCCGAGCCTGAGCCTGAGCCTGGGTCAGAAACCCAGCCAGAAGCCGAGCCCGAGACTGAGCCTGAGCGCAGGCCTAGACGCAAAGGTTAAGCAAGCGAAGGGAAGCCCATAGGGGTTAAAAGAGAATAGAATCGCCGGAGCCTTGCCGGTGAGAAGCAGAATAATATTGTCCATCACGGCAAGACCGGATGGGCAATATTGTTTTTGGAGCTAATATGAGAGGCGAAGGAGGAGCGGTAGCAGTTTTTGGCCTCGCTCTGGTTGGCTTGGCTGGTCTAGCGGCACTAATTTTCGCGGTCACCAGGGAAGCTGAGGAGGTGCCAGAGGAGCTACCACTCGTTGCCCCACCGGAGGAAGAAGAGGTAGTAGAGGTTATCGATGCCGAGTTTCGGTCGGGCTCTGTCTGGTGGGAAGGATTAGAAAACTGGAAGAAAGTATATACTAGATACTTAAATGAGTGGCCCGCCGATACCGATGTTACCTTTGTCTGGGAAATAAGGAACATAGGCAATGTGGGCGCTTACTTCCAGGTCTACCTATTTGAGCCAGGTAGCTGGCTCTACCTTGACCCCGGAGAGAAGCTTCAGGTTTTTGAAGAGGCCCATACTCTAGCAATACCAGTTACACCAGGGTACCAATATGCTCGTATTACCATTCTAGGGAGGGACATCAGCGGTGAGAGGGTAGGAGCAGTATGGACTTCTGATGAATTTGAGATTGTCTATAGTTAATTAAGGAGGTCGTCATGACTATTACTGAAGCAACTATCAAGCGGATCCTGTATTATCCGGAGCTTCTACCAGATGGAGCGCTGCCTGATATTCTCGCTCATAGTGAAGCCTCGCCAACTATGCTTGACCTCAGGCAGTTCCCCCCACTACTGGTTAGGCTATCAGAGGTTGCTGTTGACCAGAATGCTAATGTCGAGATGCGTTTCAAGGTGGATGATAAGACCGTTAATGTTCTGGCCGGCTCAATGTTTGGCCTGCTGGCAAACAACTTTTCGCTCCTGGCCAAAAGAAGGATTTACTACAACCTCTATAACTCGTCGGCTGGCTTAGAAAGCGATGTCAAGACCTTCTTCTCCCTCTGGGTCATTAAGCCCACGGTGGCCCATAAACTTCGCTACGGAATACCGCTTACTACCGAGGAGCAAAAGCTTAACCACGACCTGGGTATCTCCGATACCGTGGAAAAGGGGCTGCTGCCCCTACCTTTAGCTCAGCAAATAGGCAGAGAGTACCAGGTTATCCAGGAAGAGACCCACGGCTTCCAGGTTACCGTGCCCACGGTCGGGGTTGATGTTGAGACCCTTCACCCTCTACCTGGTCAATTTCTAATCCTGACTAAAATATCAGCCGACCCTGGCACTCTTTCCGGCGATCTTATCAGGGTGGCTGTTGATAGGGATTACGTCGATGACTACGTTGAGTTTCCCACTTGGGCACTGGGGACAACTGCTGGCGTTGCCCTGGGGAAGGAGATCAGCTGCTTCATCCCAGCACTCCACGAGCTCAGGATTAAGCTCTATGCAGGAACAAGTAGGACCATAAATATTAGGTACACCGTGCTAAAGGTAGCTATGACCAACATCTTCCGGGCCAGGTGGGGGCTGGTCACCAGGGAAGAGCTACCCAAAGATGTCTACGATAAGGTAATGGCGGGGGTGCTGTAATGACTCAGGAACGAGAACGAGGTATCGGCACAGGATTAGTAGTTGGTGGCATAGGGGGCACCGCACTAGCAGTAGCTCTTGCGGCCTTACTGGCAGCTAGACCGGTTAAAGCAGCTCCTACCGATGAAAAGCTGGATTACTTAATCGAAGTCCTGACAACTCTGGTCCCGGTGCTAGCAGAAGTAGCTCAGGGCCAAGCCGAGCTGATTATAGCGATGCAACAGTGGCTGGCCGCTCAAGGGATACCAGTAGCTCCCGCCGAGGGTGTAGAGGTTACCGTACGCACAGACTGGGTAGCCAAGGAGCCGGAGCAGATATTCAGCTCAGCTATCAGGTCGGCAGGAACCTTCTACACAGATAGGATGGTTAACTGGACCAGAGGCAAACGAATCATGTTCAAGGCTGAGTCATCACTAAACCAGGCGGCCAACCTCCAGGTCATCGGCAATATTGTTGATGATAAGGAGCGAGCCACTGACATCAATGGTGCATTACCCCTGGCTGCCAATGGTAACCTGAGTGTGGGGCTTGCCTTTGACGACTGGCACCCATTCGTGGGCATCAAGATAACAGTGGCCGTGGCGCCCACAGCGGGTATTCTCACTATTTCGGCAGTCGTACAGGAATAAATCTATCACCCCCGGAGGTAGAAAAGAATGCTTGCCTGTAAGCCATAATTATGAGGGAAAAATAATGGCAACAACAATTCTTAGACCCAATGGGGATACCGGTTTCATCAACATTGATGGTATTGTGCCAGGAGCTCCAACTACTCACTATGATAAGGTAGATGAAATAGTTGCTGATGACTATACTACCTACCTTTATATGGCTAGTTACGATAGTCTCACGGATTATTTCCAAATACCTGACCCAGCGCTGTCTGGCACTATAACAAATGTTGCTGTTCATTTACGTGGTATGGCACGCAACGGTGCTCTTTATTTTATGCTACGGCCCGCTGGTAGTGCTGGTTACATCAAAGCAGCAGTTGTTAGCGTTTCTGCATGGACTGATGCCGATAGTGGAACTGAATGGGCACTTAATCCGTATACAGGCTTACCATGGACTTGGGACGATATAAACAATCTAGAGATTGGCGTTCAAATGTCTGCTTGGGATGCTGGGGGCGAGGATTATGCCCGAACCACTCAAGTATGGGTAGAAGTTGAATATTCACCGATAGTAGCATCTACGGTAACTACCGACCCTGCATCGGCCATATCAGCAATAGCAGCCACTCTCAACGGCACTCTGGACGGTGATGGAGGAGAAGCCTGCGACTGCGGCTTTGAGTGGGGAGAGACAATAGCCTATGGCAATACCACACCAACCCAAAGCAGGACGACGGGGCAAACCTTCGCTCAGACAATAACCGGACTAGACCCTAAGAAAACCTACCATTTCAGGGCTTTGGCTAACAATTCGGTAGGAACGGGTTATGGTGCCGATAGAACCTTTACCGCACTGGCCACTGCTGCCACCGTAGTCACTAGCCCGGCCATCGATATCACCAACGTAGCTGCCGCCTTAAACGGCGACCTGAGCTATGATGGAGGAGAAGCTTGCGACTGCGGCTTCCAGTGGGGAGAGACAATAGCCTATGGCAATACCACCCCTACCCAGAGCAGGACGACGGGGCAAACTTTCGCTCAGCTAATAACCGGCCTAGATGCCAACAAAACCTACCATTTCAGGGCTTTGGCCACCAACGCGGCTGGGACAAGCTACGGCGCTGACAGGACTTTTACAACGCTGGTATCTGCTCCCACCGTAACTACCGACCCGGCTACAGGGCTGGGAGCAGAAGTAGCTGCCCTTAACGGCACCCTGGACGATGATATTGGCGAGGCTTGCCAGTGCGGCTTTGAATGGGGCTTAGATACTGGCTATGGGGTTCTCACGCCAACTGAGAGCAAGACAACAGGCGAGCCGTTCACCCAAGTGACTGGAGGTCTGGTGCCTAACACCACCTATCACTTCAGGACTTTTGCTCGTAACTCATTCGGGACAGGCTACGGCACTGATAGGAGCTTTACCACCGCGCTAATAATAAGGAGAGCCTACGCCTTAGCCAGGGAGGAATTATGACCAATCGAGGATACGCCCTATCCAGGGCAGAACTAATACGAGCCTTGACCGCATATTCAGGCATTACCACCGCTGATGGTGCCGCCGATGGCACTACCTTAGTGGACGCTACCCTTATCAGTAGGAATGACTTTATCAGTGGGAAAACCATTCTCATTATGAGTGGTGATGCCAAGGATGAGGATAAAGGGGCCGACTCCTTCGATAACACAGACGGCAAAATCACTCTCCAGGGAACCGGCTTCAGCGCCCAGATAAAGGCAGGCACAATCTTCAGGGTACTCAATATCTCCAGCATTGAGATAGATGTAGCCAATATAGATACAAAGATAGGCACCCCCACTGATAACGCCGACCTGGGCACACTCTTTGCTAAGGCTAGACAGCTATTTTTTGGCAGGCACAGCTGCGCCCTCCTTGTAGTCAATGATGCGTCTTCCCTTGATGCCGACCTCGATACGGCGTTGAGGGACTGGCTGCTGGACATAGGCATGATGGTATGCGTCTGCGACCCGGCTGATGTGGCCGGCAACCTGGAGGTTGACGCCTTCGACGTAATCGTAGTTTCGGCAAGCTGTGTGGCCGGTGATGCTGGCAACCTGGCCAATTTGAGAACCGCGGAAGTCCCGGTCATCTGTCACAGCGCGGCAATCGCTGTGTCGGTTGTGTTCAACATGGGGGCCACTGCCGGCACCGAGGCAGCCCAGACTGAAATTGAGATAACCGATAACTCTCTAGTGTGGCTCATCGAACAAGCCACCGGCGACCTGGCAGTGACCGCCTCGGCCACTATCTACACCATGGCCACCAAGGCAACCAATGCAATAGAGTTCGGTCAGGAGGCAACAGGTACCGGTAATGACCTCACCCTAGTCAAGCTACCAATGGGTGAGCAGGATGACGGCACACCTACCTATTCTCCATTCTTTGACAGGTATTTTGTCGGGGTCGGCGATTTTACCAACATGAACACCGCCTTCAAGGCTCTACTACAACGTCTCATTGACCACACCATCCATGAAAAACGATTCGCAGAGGGACTGGTCTCTGTGAAGAGGGTTTACGAAGAGCAGATGCCTGATACAGACTTCTCTCTTGCGGCGGTAGACCCCACTCTAAGCAACGACCCTCCCTCAGCCGATGCTGAAAACTCCATAGTGGACATAGACCTTATGGTGAATAGGACATTCGTCTTGAGAAGCCTGTGGGTGAATATTACCAACGTCGGGGGAGGCACGGCCACGATGACCTTAAAGCTCTGGGTAGATGTAGGTGGGACCCCAGCGGAGGTTAATAGCGTTGACGTTACCGTAACCGGTTACCGGAATCTTATGGATATCTTTGGGCTTCCCGAAGTCCATGCTGATGGTATCTATATAACGGCTCAGGTCAATGCTGGTACTGGAGCCTGTGCAGGAATTTATCGCTATGCAGAAGCAAAAAAGTGAGATAGGTAAGGAGGCCAAGAAATAATGTCAATAGAAAGCCGAATTGATGCTGTGAAACGGGTACTGGAGAGGATACACGAGTACAAGCGCATAGTTGAGGCCGACAACTTTGAGCCAGCCACCATCGATGATATTAAGGGTAATGCTAAAGACCTATGTGATACAGCAAAGACCGAAATTGATAATATCAAGGCTGGAATAGATGACTGGGGGTAGAAATAATGTCAAATTGGCTAGAGGACTTAAAGGCTCTCTTAAACACTATTGATACCGTAGTCGATGCCGTCAAAACCCAGACCGACAAGATTGCCGGCAAGATGCTCTTCTCTATGGACTTCTGGAGCGACCTGAAAGAGGAAGTACAACTCGATGGAGACACGGCGGCTACTATAGCCTTGGGAACGGTGACCATTGCTGACCTGCCAACTAATGCCACCATTGTCAGGGCAATCGCCATGTTTAAGTTCAGGATGGTAGAGAATGTAAACGCTGCAGCCAACAAGCTGGACGGGGCAACCGTAGCTAATACTAGCCAAGTTATCCAGGTTGCCGATGATACCCCCGGCACCTATTACGATGCTATCAACTTTGTTGATGACCAGTTCGGGGTGGCTGCCGAGACTAAGGAAGGTGGGGATTTAATCGTAGGTTCTATAGATATATCCGGCGCTGGTAAGGTAGACGCTAATGACGGCTATTTATTCAGGTGGTTATTAGCTCTTGCCGACGAAGATTACCTGAACTTCAACGATGTACAGGTTGGGCTGAGAATATGGTATTCGATATAAAAGGGATGAATGATTGAGCTAGCGGAAAGGCGCCGACAAAACTCCAAACTCTTTAGGCTGGCTGATGGCAAGAACCAGCTAAGAATATCTATGGGTGCGGTTCACTATAAAGATGCGGAGAACAAGTGGCAGGATATAGATGAGGGTTACTCCGAACTTGATACTGCTCCCTTCAACAGGACATATAACAAACTTCCCTTTGGTCTCCGCCTATCTGACGATTCTACCCGGAGAATTTATCCCGATCGGAATGACCAGGGCTACTGGCTGGAGTTTGGCAAAATACTCCCTGATATGGGCTTACCTGAGAAGATTAAGAAAGAAGTCTGGGGCTGGAGACTCGGCACCTACGATTTTGAGCTAGACATTCAGAGAAGCACGGTAAAGTGCAATATCGTTCTAAAGACTCCTGCTGCTCCCACATCCTTTACAATTCCTTTTACTTCTAGCGGCTTGACCCGTGAAGGTCTTGTGTTCAAGCATAACGGTGAAGTTGTGGGCTGGATGAGAAAGCCTATGGCTACCGATGCTGAAGGCAATGTGAGGGAAGTAGACATATCCTTTGGAGCAGGGGAGATAACACTTAATCTGGATACTGCGGGACTTGCCTATCCTATTAGGATTGACCCCACTTGGCAGGTTGGGGGTAGTACCGATGACTGTATACGCAGATTAACTCCGGCTTGGTGGAGTTTAACCTACGCTTCTCTATGGGCTGGTGCTGAAGCAGTTGACATATATCAGGCAGGTTGCGGGATGCGTTTCACTAACATCACAATCCCTCATGGTGTAGCTATTGATGCGGCATATTTAATTTTCCGTTGTAGTCAGGACTTTGCGGGCGTCGTCTGCAATAGCAGAATTAGTGCTGAGGATGTAGATGATGCCCTAACCTTTGCCGATGATTCTGATGCCTTTGATACCCGCTGGGCTGCCAGAACAACGGCTAGAGTTGATTGGGATGCTATACCTGCCTGGACAACGCCAAACGACTACAACAGTCCTGAAATAAAGACAGTTATACAAGAAATTGTGAATAGGGGGGGTTGGGCTTCAGGGCAAGCTATGGTTATCTTCTGGGAGGATTTTGAGGATAGAAGTACACACGCTGAAGGAGTTCATAGATGGGGTTATGCCTATGATGGGAGTTCTACCTATGCGCCACAACTGGTGATTACGTATACACCAGGTTTAGCTGAGAGACAGGTTAGTGCTAGTAGTGATGATTGTTACAGGAGGCTAGCAGACCCTTCGTGGAGCTTAGTCGTTCTAGGGCAAGTAGCTGGCTCACATGATGCAGTTTCCTACAAGGCTGGTGGGGGGATGCGCTTCACTAATGTCCTTGTCCCCCAAGGCGCAACAATTCTTGAAGCTTATATTACTCTTCATGCTGACGCAACTTCAGGCACTGTTTGTAACTCAAGGATAAGTGCTGAAGATGTCGACGATGCTCCAACCTTTGCCGATAGTGCAGCAGCCTTTGATGCTCGTTGGGCTAATAGGACTACAGCTAGAGTTGATTGGGATGCTATCCCAGCTTGGTTAGCAGATGTAAATTACAATAGCCCTGAGATAAAGACAGTCATACAGGAAATTGTAGATAGAGTAGGATGGGCTTCAGGGCAGGATATGGTTATCTTTTGGGAGGACTTTGATGGTAGAAGCAGTGTTGGGGCTGTTAGAGCAGGAGACTCCTATGACCTCAGTCCTACTTATGCTCCTAAGCTGGTGATTACTTACTTAACACCCAACACTAACAAAGAAAATAAAAGTGCTAACATGGCAGCCAAGATGTTGGCGGGGGTTCGGTAGCCCAACTAATGAAGCACCTAAAGTCCCCACCAAAGTTCTTAATCTACGCAGTCTTTCGGGCAATTAGGCACCCCAGGACGCCGATAACGTATTACTATTGCTCCAGCTGCAAAGTCCGATTCCCAGCTTCGTCAAGGGAATGCCCGAACTGTGGCGATAAGGTGGGTGAGTCGCCGGAGAATAGGCGGGAATCGCCGGTACCATGGTGGGGCTCTATTCTATGCATTATCCTTGGTATCGGGGCTTGGATCGTGAGTGCTTGGCTGAAAATACCCGGGTTAGATGAGGCAGCCCGGGCTCTGGTCTATATTCCCCTCGGTTCACTCTTCGGTATGTCCCTCAAGAGGGATTAAGTCCTGTGACAGTATGCCCCGCCAAACCTCTTCGAGCAGCGGGCTATCGGTCACGAAGTCTCCGGGCATGGGAGGCTGACAATGATCAAAAAGTATTTCAACCACCCCGGCTTTGTGGAAGATTTCAAACACCGCTTCAGAGCAAATCTGCCGGGCGTCTCGCTGCCAAGCCAAGGGCAAATGCTGTAAGATCCATGTCGGTAACCTCAGCTTCTCACAGATTAGCCTGGGTAAAACATGCTTCACAAGGCACAGGTAGTCATAGTGACTCTGGGGATCATCAGCTAGCTTGGTTGCCTCTACCAGGACACGGGGGATTTTCCTCCTATAATGCTCTGGCTTCAGCCGTAGAACCACCACTTCCTGATCATAGCGACTAGAAAGGGACTCCAGTACCACCCCATCACCATCGCTCTCAAATAGTAGAGGAACCCTCAATATTATGCCCTGCCGGGGGTTAACCAGGAGACGTACCCTACCAATGTACATGAAGACGTGCTCATAAGGACCAGCAGCCCACCTCTTTATGGTGGACAAAGGGTCGCGGCGCCGGTTGACATTTACGAGAATATCACCAGATTCTAGTTTAAAAGTATTCATTTTAATTCCACAGCTCCTTTCTGCGTATAATACCCATTATACGTCTCCAAGGTCTTCCCTCTGAGTGAAATGTAGTAGCTTGATTTTCTTCCCGGTCTGCGCTTGCTCTCTTCACTGTATACCAATCCTCTCCGCTTTGTAGAACCCATGTCCTGCCGCCTCCTCCCGGTCAAAAGTTGCATCCAGTGTGAGTTGCCAAACGATTTTGCCTTCTGGGGTAACTTCAATTATCTTTCTTGTCCCAGTAATCAACGTATTGCCGTTGGGCAGTCTGTCAGCGTCTCTGACAGGCCAGTTATCAGGGTCGCGCACTGTGTATTCCCAAACAACCTCACCCGTCTCAGGGACCATTTCTATTGCCCGGTTGGGGACATATTGTGACATCATGAGTATGTTGCCGTTAGGAAGAACTTCTGGGTCATGAGGGGCGAAGGGGTCCGCATTTTCATATGCCTTAAGTCTGATGGTCTGATCACCAAAAATAACGCCACCTCCGATAGTCCTGACGACTTCCCCTTCAGCGTCTACTTCAACCAGTAGGCCAAAATTCCTCGGGCTAATCAGCGTGTTGCCATTCGCCATCCTGGTGACAGCGTTGGTGTGAGTCCAGCCTTGATTATTGATGGTATTAAAGGGAGGCTTGTCGAAATAGTCTCTGGCATACCATTCCCAAACAATCTCTCCCTCTGGATTTACCTCCTTCACCTGGGCATCATCCGTCTGGTCATTATTCCCGAACACAAAAATGGTGTTACCATTTGGCAGACGGTCAGCGTCATGGGATACTTTCTTATCTAGGTATGACCAGACGGTATCGCCATTACGATTTATTTCATGTACACCATAGCCAGGCAATACAAGCAATATGTTTTTGTTCGACAGTAATTCCGGATCAAACCCCGGATTGGTATATTGCTTCAGATTCGGTGGGAGCGGGTATTCCCAGATAATCTCCCCTAACATGTTCACCTCTATTATTCTGGGCCTTTCACTATTATGGTTGTCGGGGAGTAGTGTGGTGCCAGCCCAAACCAAGTCAGGCTCATAGACATCCACAGATATGTCCGGGTCTACAGTTCCTCTTACCATCGGTGGCGGTGCCTCCTCTTCTTCCGCCGCCTCCTCGACTACCTCTTCTTCCGTCACGACTACTTCTGCCTCTTCCTCTTCTACTGCTGCCGGAGCACAGGAGGCCAACAGTAGCAAGGCCACCATTAAGCAACTCACCATCAACCATATAAGCTTCTTTTTCATTTTTCCCTCCTTTATTTACTTTCCCCTGCGTATAACAGCCCTTATACGCTAGGCTTTTCCTCAGCCTTTTCAAAGAATGACGTTGACCAAGTCTGACCCTGTCGTGGGCCAGACCCACGTGGCTTATAGGGTATATCTGTCCGTCCCAAGACCAGTAACCCATTCTTCTGAATTCTCAGGACGACCCAACGCAGACTGCGGAACTTCTCTTTTCCCGTGGGAGAGGGACCATAATTAGCTTTAAGCCACTTCTCCGATAATTTCAGACTGTCACCTGCTTCAAACATCTTAACCTCCTTTGCGTGTAATACCCATTACACGCACTAAATAATAACCACATTAACCAAGTATACACGGAGGTCGTCCTTGCTTATCTCATGGCGAGTCAGGCAGCCCTTCTCCCACTCCAGATATTCCGCCGTTATCTTGGCATTGCGGTCATCTTCTGACTGTATCCTAGCCATAGCCGCCTCAGCTTCCGGCTCAGTGTCGCAGGTCTCCAAGACTAAATCCTCATCTACATCTACGACCTGTACCCTACCGGTATCTTTACCAGCATCATCTAGCTCGTAACAGATTGCTAATTTCGCCATCTCAAAGTCTCCTCTGCGTATAACGCCAATTATACGCTGGTTACATTCCTGGCAAGCGTGACGTCTGTGACGTTTGACGCCTTTTATTATTATCGGGAGTATATTTCCTCATTAACTGAATAACCCGTCGTACCTCGTCCTCCGTAGGGGCAGTCATTAGCTGCCAAACCCCTCGAGCCTTGCGGACATCTCCGATACCATAATCGTAGATTGACTGGCCAATGAGGACCGCAAGCTCCTGAGGGCAACCCTCCGCCCGGGTAAGAAAACCGCGGCAGACTTTAACGAACTCCTCCCTCGAGTACAGCGGAAAGTGGGCGTGAAGGGCGAAACGAGAGAGGAATTCCCGGGGCATCTTGGCCGAGCTGTTGCAGGCAGCCATTACAGTAGTATCAAGGCGTATTCCCCGCGTCTTTCGGCTTTTTGTCTCCAGTACTTCCCCGCTTTCCATGAGACCTAACATGATGGCGTAAACGTCGTTATCCATTTTGTCTGCCTCGTCTAGCAGAAGCACGCTTGGCTGGTACTCGAAAAGAGCATCGGACAGGCCAGCAGCAGAGGTACGGGAGCCGAAGGCAATGTAGGCGTCTGGCACGGCTGACCGAACTCCCTCCAGGAGTAGACTTTTCGCGCACGCCGGCGGCCCTTCCAGCAAAAAGTTAATACGGCGCCTGGTTTCGACCGCCAGCGCGATAGCCTCCTTCAGGTCATCGAAACCGACAACCAGGTCCATCGCCTCCAGGACCGACTCGGCGGGTATCTTCGTGAATTCTCGTTCCATCGATAGCGCCCACACGAGTTGGCGTCCCTTTTCGCTCAGTTTGTACTTTGTCAATGCAGTCGTCTTTATGGCGATGATGAGCAGCCCTTCATCCAGAAGGCGCCTAATGTCATTACGTGAAGCTCCTATGGTGTAATACTCCCAGCTACGGAGATGCGGCGGCCGCCGATCCCTGGTGTCATGCTCACGGTCATAGGCACGCTGCAGAATTTCCATGTCATTGGCCAAGGTTTCGCCTCCTATTATACGCTCTCAGGCTTGCCTTAAATACATTTAAGCAGTTATGCATTAAAATGCACAACTACAGTTGGTGGATATCCTTGCTCGCGCTCTACCCCATCCATATACTTGCTAACTATGCGGAGGCCATCTTCGTGTGGGTATATCCCAGCCACAAAGACTCCATCGCGCCAGAACTCTACCATCTGGTTGCCTGGCAATATTCCATGAGGTCTGACACTGAACTCAGTAGTTGCCATGTTCCCTCCCCTGCGTAGAACAGCCTCTATACGCTACTCTTTCCCTTCACTATCTTGATGAACCGGTGTCCCGCAGCGAAGGCAAAACTTTGACCTTTCCCACACCATTACTGGCCTAGTTAGCCCTCTATCAAAGGCGCCATCTACTACGGCAGTATGTCCAGTGAAAGCTCTGTAGACTGTCTTATGACCAAATACCCAGCATAATAGTTTCTGTATCATCGATTCACCTCCCGCTTTCACCAAGCATCTTCACCAGCCGGATCTCGTGGGCCCCTTTAAGCTTCTGCAGCTCTTCTTCTGTTGACTCAGCAATCAGGATCGAGATATTGTCACAGGAGCCCAGGACTTCCTGGCCGGCCATTATTATGCGTGCCCCCAGATCTACCCGGACATTGGTTACCTTATCCTCTGAATCTGTGATATCCGCACTCACTTCGCCTCCTTCACCTTCTTTACCAGGTCATAGGCGTTCTGGATTCTCTTGAACCTCGCCTCAGCTGACTTTTTCTCTTCAGGCTTTGTAAATTTATCAGGATGGGCATATTGCACCTTAACTTTATATACTCTATCAATCTCCTCCCAGGAAGCTTCAGGTTCAACGCCGAGGATAGCACAGGCTTCATCGAAGGATTCTGTCTCACCCCTCTCTTTAGCGACCAGCTCACCCCCCATAAATGCCGTCCCCTTCACCAAGCCGCTAACCCCCCTTCCTTCCCAGCGAAACATATTATCGATAACCTGATAGCAAACCCTTAAGTTCATCGCCTTTGTTGGTTGGTAGTAAGAGCCGATTTCTGTCCAGCTCCTGTTCCTAAAATAGCGCACAGTATAACCGGGTCCCTGCTCTACTGGTATTGGTTCCCAGTCCTCTATTTCCCATTTAGAAAATAGCTGGCGCAGATCGGCCAATGTCTCGCTGACTGTCTTGCTAGTTTTGATAAGTGATGGCTCACGCATGCTTACCTCCCTTGTCCCCAGCTACAAACTGTCAATCTTTTTATGGAGATTACCCAGGGTGTCATCTAGCTCTCTCTTGATTTCCTTTTTGAGCTTGTCTAGCCTATCAACGCTCTCATCCCGGGAAAGGAAGCCGGCTAGTTTAAACAGGTCTATCTCGGCGAAGCCTAGTGGTTCGGCCAGCACTCTCAAAACATGTGCCGAGGGAAAGCGCTCTCCCCTCTCGATGCGACCCAAGTGCGCTAAGTGGACGCCCGACATGTCAGCAAGCCGCTTTAATGTCAGGTTCTTTGCCTTTCTTCGCTCTTTGATTATTCTACCTAGATTATTAGTGTTCACTAACCCCTCTCCCAGGGCTCCTGATACCTCAAACCAAGAGCCGCATAAATTGATTCCTCGGTATCGCCGGCGATTCTCTCCCCATTCTCATTAAAGAGGCCATCACCTGACGCAGCCAGGCGCCACCCTTTCTTCTTGGCCAGGGTTGCCAGGCGGATATTATTCTCGGCCGAGCCGGTCCTGATCAGCAAAAGAGTTGCCCAGGTTGCCTCTTCAGCGATGTAGATATCCACCTGGGTGTTACCAATCATGACGCGCATTATCTTCTTGCCAGCCATCTTGACCTGGCCAAGCTTTCTCAGCTCGGCATGTAAGTTCCAGAGGTCGTTAGGGATCAGGACCAGGTCAATATCATTGACGAAAGGCTTCCGCCTCCGGATACTGCCAGCCAACTCTATTCTCGAGCAATAGGGGGAAAGCCGGACAATAATCTCAGTAGCCATCTTTTGAGCTCTCTCTAGTTCCATATATCTTAACCTCCTTGCGTGGCTGGGGTGTTGTCATGCCCCATAGCAAGCTAGCGGGTGGTTGACTCGTTGCCGTAGACCTCCCTCTTAATTTTATCCGTGATCTCCGTTATTTCTTCGGTGCTTAGACTCCTGCCGAGCTCCTGTCTCTTCTCAAATGCAGCAACTCCCACCCTATTGTTGTACTCACTCTCCAGCTTCTCCTCCTCAGTAGGCTCAGGACGCTGACGGCTTTGCTTAGTTGGCCGACCTCGTCTGCGGGTATCCAGCCCCTGCCAATAGCTAAAGTTGACCACCAATATACCATGCTCGTTCTCTATGACTCGCTGCTGCTCGGTGAACTTCAATATACAGCGCTCCAGTAGCTCAAGGGGAACGTTCAGCTTTGCAGCGAGCCATGAGTGCGGATAGGGCGTCTCATCATTGGCCTGGATTATCCCACGATTCCGGCTCTCGTTAGCCAAACTGAGGAAATCGTCGAAGACACTTCTCTCATCCGGAGTGCAATCGAACCTAATACTCCCCTCAAGCCACTCCCTAGAGTACTTCTTAAACCATGGGTGCCTGTCGTAATAATCAGGCCTTTCCGACATTACGGTACATCCCTATTAATGCTATCACTGCCTCTCTAACAAGCTCGGACTTCTTACGGCCGGTCTCTTGAGCGATTTTATCAAGCTCACTATTGACAGCCTTCGGCACCCTGACCCTCAGTATCGCTTCATTTCCTGGCATTTACTCCCCCCCTAATAAATCCGATTAAATGTCCCACATTAAAGACCCCCCTCTTCCCCCCCCCACACCC
>Ga0209977_10000546_pt1 | contig 14888 bp, 26 predicted proteins | sample SumtaG_2_FD_183113 | JGI IMG/M metagenome (GOLD analysis project Ga0209977, IMG submission 183113) | Deep subsurface microbial communities from Indian Ocean to uncover new lineages of life (NeLLi) - Sumatra_00607 metaG (SPAdes) (version 2) | ecosystem: Environmental > Aquatic > Marine > Oceanic... | reverse complement strand
TCAGGATGAAGTCGGTCTTTGGAAACGGGTTATGAATTTTGGGATGATTGAGAAGGATGGAAAAAAAGTTCTTCGGGATGGCTATAAGTCACAAGGTGAAGAAAGATTCACGGATAAGATCGGAGATTTTTATATTTCAAATAATGGATTTAAGATTTATGAAAAGTTTAAAAAAATCAGAAAAAAAACTTAAAACTTTTGAACCAGAAATACAGGATTTGTATAATGCTATTGCTGGATTTGAGCTTGATACAGAATATTCAGTTTCAGGACTTGAAGCAAAATTAAAAGGAATTGACATTCTTGCAATTCAAAATATATGGATTAAATATATGAAAGGAACAGGAATTTGGAATAAATTTGATGTATTATATAGGGCAAATTCAAATGACGCTCCTTATTTAATTTGGCATAGAACATTATGAAAAATTTAATTAAAAATTGGAAATATAAAAGGGCTATTTCCAGAATACGAAAAAGTTTCCTGTTCTTTGGTTTTGATACTTCTGATTTTTCCGATAAAGAAATCGAACAGGGAATGAATAAAATGGGAGCAATAATTTTACATTCTGGATTCTCAGTTGAAAAAGCTTCAAGAGCACTTAAATTAATTTTATCATTAAAATCATGAAAATGTTATTTAATGATTGGGAAAGAAAATATATCATAGAATTTTATAGAAATCCATCTTGGTGGAGAAAATCAATTATTGTTACAAGATATGAATCCTTAAAAACGAAAAGAAATTTTGATAAAGCTATTATGGATACATGGTTATTTAAGATAATAACAAGAATTTTAGATAAATCTGAAAAAATCTTAGCAAAATCATGAAACTTTGGATACGAATTTTATTGACAATTATTATTTTAGGTAGTTCAATGTTACTTACTGAATTTTTATATCTACCTAAATTGATTTCTTTTATTATGGGATTTATTGTTGGTGGATTAATTATACAATTTATTTGGATACCTATAATATTTAAACATTAATCATGAAAAGTGAAACATTTTATTGGTGGGTTCATGATATAATTATGAAATGTCCTTATTTTATCAGATTAATTTTTTGGAGATTATTGTATATTTATAATTCAAATAAATATTCAGATTTCCCTAATGATAAATTTGCTTTAAAAGCATATTTAGGATATGCCAAAAAGAAATATTTTAATATAAATTCTATGAAAATTTTTACTAAGAATATAAAATTATTAACTGAAGCGGCAAAAAGTTCTGTGGGCAGCATAAAGGAATTTGAAGAAACATTAAAACGACTTAAAAAAATCACAAAAAGTACTAAAAAATTAGGAAAATCATGAAAACCTGGACTGAAAGATTACCTAGAATAATTGCATTTATTGAATCTGGTAATGGATTAGCGAAAAAGAAAGCTAAAGAAGAACTTGAGAAAATGGCTATTCAGGCTGATAAATTAAAAATTTTAGAAAATGAAATCAATTCAAAATTCTGGAAAAGAAAAAATACAGATAAGGAAATTGAAGAATTAGCATTAAATTGCGATGATGTGCAGGATGATTCTGGAATGTATGGTTTTATAGCTGGATTTAAAAAAGCGTTACATTTGTAGAGAAATTGCTAAAATGAAAGAACTTCTAATCCAACCAGACCTGACTGACAGACAAAAACAGGCATTTGGTTATTTGCTTGATAAAGAGACTTATGAAATTTTATTTGGTGGGGGGGCAGGATCGGGAAAAGCACTTTGGGGTGCATGTGGTTAATAACTTCTGCACTCCAATATCCCAATACTCAATGGCTTATAGGCAGATCAGTTCTTAAAAATCTCAAAGAAACCACGATGCGGACATTTTTTGATATTTGTGGTTGGTGGAAATTGAGAAATGGAATACATTTTGATTATAATACTAAGGACAATTATATCCAATTTAAAAAGCAATTTGGGAATTCTTTAATCTTAATGAAAGATTTGTTTGCTTATCCTTCTGATCCAGAATTTGATAGTTTGGGAAGTTTGGAAATTACAGGTGCTTTTATTGATGAAGGAAACCAAATAACTGAAAAGGCGAAAAATATTGTCAATTCCAGAATCCGATATAAACTTGATAAATATAAACTCATTCCAAAACTTTTAGTAACTTGTAATCCTGCTAAGAATTGGGTTTATAGTCAATTTTATAGACCGAATAAAGATGGGACTTTGCCGATTTACAGGAAATTTGTGAGGGCATTAGTTCATGAAAATCCTTATATTTCCCCGTTTTATATTGAGAATCTAAATAAACTTGATCCAATAACAAAATCCCGATTGCTTCATGGGAATTGGGAATATGAACTTGATGAATATGTTCTGATAGGATATAATGAAATCGCAAATATTTTCACGAATAAAGATGTTCCTCAAAGTGTGGACTGGTATATAACCTGTGATTATGCTCGTTTCGGAAAAGATAAAACTGTGATTCTGGTCTGGAATAGTTGGCGAATCGAAGATTATAAAGTGATGGATAAATCTTCTATCCCTCAAGCAATTGCCGAAATAGAAAAATTTATGTCAAAATATGCTGTAACTGCAAATCGGGTAATAGTTGATGAAGAAGGTGTGGGATCAGGAGTTGTGGATGTGCTTAGATGTCAGGGATTTGTGAATTCTGCTACTCCGATAAAAGTAAGTGGTGAAAAAGAAAATTATGCCAATCTGAAAGCACAATGCTATTTTCGGTTTGCCGAAAAAGTAAATAAAGGAGAAGTTTATTTTAAAACCCATGATATTAATCTTATCGGAAAAGTTGTTGAAGAACTTGAACACTTGAAACGCAAAGACCCGGATAAGGATGGAAAACTTGCCATAATGGGAAAAGATAAAGTCAAAGAGGAAATCGGCAGATCACCCGATTACTCAGATGCAATGATGATGCGGATTTATTTTGATATTAAAAAACATAGGAGATTTTTGATATGAAAAGAAAAGATTTAATACAATCAATCAAAAATAAAAGACCATCTTTTTTTAATGGAATTAAATCAGTTTCGAGTTTAGAATTTTTATATATAGCAGATAAAAATGTGATTATTGACAAAAATAATAAAGTTGTTAAGTGGTGTGATGCTCGAAGAAGTAAATTATATATGTTTTGGCAAAGAATAAAATATAAAATATTTGGGAAATTATAAGAAAGTTATGTTCTTAAATATATTTTTTATTAGAAAAAGATTATTATCTTTGTAGTTCATGGTATTTAGTTTAATTAAACAACCCTGCCTTAAATCCAATAGACCGGTCCATAAGGTAGGGTTTTTTATTAATACTAATAGGGATAGTCATTTATTAAGTCATTACTTTTGGCACAGCTTTATCCAATAGTATTAACCTAATAATTAAAAAAATGCCAGACTTAGTATGTGATTGCACAGTTGCAACTCCCCTGGAAATGACTGCTTTCCCAAATAATTGTGGAGCAGAAGATTATGCACATCCTTTTCTTTTATTGTTTATGAAACCTGAAGGAACAATTACTGGCTGTTCGGGTGATGGCCCAACGGTTGCACAAATTCAGGCAGCACAAGCATTGGGTGATGAGAACAGAATAATCGTTGTCGGCCCAATAACCAATGGAGTAAGGGCAGAATCAGAAAGACAGGAAGAAACTGGTGCAGATACTATTGATGGAATGACTAACGTCATATCACAAACAATTCAGCTAACAGGCAAATTGAAATTTCTGGATGAAGAAGTCAGAGAAGATTTGGAACAATTAAATTGCTATGATCGTCTGCGTATGTGGATGATTTCAAGTACAGGCTGGCTTTTCGGCGGATGTGCCGGATATAGTGTTGCGAATTTTATATCAGCATTACTGATGGATGGATTCGGAACAAGGGCTTATATCCCGTTGGATTATAAATTCAGAGCACCAGGACATGATCCTGCATTACAAGATGCTGATTATTTGACATTAGTGAATCCGTAAATAGATGATATTAACCGATCAGGAAGTGATCGAACTTATTGAACATCCTGCGAACTCTGATGCTATTCAGACAGCTTCAGAGTTACAGGATATTCATAAAGTTCATGTGAACGGAAAGGGTTATAAGGATTATATTCGTCAAATAATTGGTTATGAGAATAATGAACAATATGCCCGAAAAAAAGAACTCTCCGAATGTGGAACTATTTTCCTGACTAAAATAATAATTGATCAACAAAGTCGCTGGCAAAATGTCAAAGGCACAAAGAAATACTACACTTTTGCCAAAGCTGCCAGAAAAGAAAAAGAATTCGATAAGGTACTCTCCCAAGTTTGGAAAAATGAATCCATAGATTATTTTATTAATGAATTCGTAAAAGATGCCCTTTATACAGAATTTAACGGATTTGTGATTGGGGAACTTCCGCAAGTCGTAAAAAAAGAAAAAAATACTTACGAGATAAAAGATGGAATTTCCCAACCTTTACAAGATAAATTAAAACCTTATCTTATTTTCCGGCCAATTGAAACAATTGTTGATTTTGTTTCTAAAGGAAATAAAGTTGAATATATTATAATAGATTGGGGAGAAGAAGAACGGGATACACAAAAAAACGCAAATCCTGAAAGTGGTTCTGGTACAACAGTTCAACTTTACAGAATTCTTGATGATAATTCAGATAGAATTTTTGAAAAAATAAAAGGAGTAGTTTCTCTTTCTACAAAATATCCTCTAATTCCAAATAAACTTGATTATGTTCCTGCTGTTCAGATTTCCATATTTCGTGATGATGTACTTATTGATGAAGTGAAAACTTCCCCGATACGTCAATCTATTCCACTCTTAAAAACTTATCTTACAAATTGGGCAGAACATGTGATAACTTGTATTCTTCATTCACATCCCATTTATTACCAAATCGGGCAACAATGTAGATTTGAAGATAAAGATGGAGCTTGTCAAAATGGAATTATAAGTTATGCAATAGACGGAAAACCGAAAACCAAAAAATGTCCTGGATGTAAAGGAGTAGGAGGGAAAGTTAATAAAGATGCATCAATAGCATTAATTTTGCCACAGGTTGATGATGAAGGCAAGCCTTATGATGTGCATAATGTTGCCGGATATGTAGAACCTCCCGTAGAAACCTTAAAACAACAAATAGCAGAACTTCGCTGGTTGGAAGAAAATATTTTGCTTTCAGGAACAGGAATGAATAAAATGGCAGAAACACAGATTGAAAAAACTGCCACAGAAGCAGTATTAAATTGGAAACCACTTGAAAAAATAATCGGTGATATTCTGGATAATATAGAATATATTGAAACTGCAATAACAAATATAATAGGTAAATTATATTTTGGGAAAACGTATGAATCCTGCCAGATAAGCTATAACCGGAATCTTAATCTTCGGGATGAAAATACCGTTCTTATAGAAATCGAACAAGCCAAAAAAGCAGGAGCAAGCAGTTCTTATGTGAAAACCTTGCATAATGAATTGATTTATTCCCGTTATCAACATAATGAAATTGATCTTGAAAGAAATCTTATTCTTGCAGAACTTGAACCTTTTATTGGTTATACACCTGAAGAAATGCAGAAATATTGCAGTGATTGGGTTGATCCAGATGCGATAAAAATGAAAATTTATTTTAATGATTATATTACCCGTTTTGAAAATGAACATGGGAAAGTAACGGAATATCAAATAAATAAAGACCTCAATAAACGTATAAAAGCCATAAAAGGATTTCTTGATAAATATAATAAGGAAACTAAATTGTCAGATCAGGATCAGTAAATTCCTTCATAGTTATGCCGAATGCCCTGGCTATCAATCCTAAAGATTTAAAAGTAACATTATAATATTTATTTTTTTCTATCCGGTAAATTTGATAAGGATATAGTCCTGCCAGAAAAGCAATATCATCGTGAGTATATTTGTGTTTTTCCCTGAGATTTTGACAATTTTTTGATATGATTTGCATATTATATTGCTGATTATTCCATTTTTCATTATCAGTAGGTGCGTCAATTTCTCCTTCCAGTCCAAGATAATTTCCTGGTTCATTCCAATTTTGTTTCATTTTTAAATATGAAAAATAACACCTTCTCAGGAACTTTTATTATTATTAATAGGACAAAGATAAAAACTTAATTATAATTTTACGAAAATTTTAAATTATGCCTATTGTTTATAGAATTAATCCCAAATCGGGAGAAAAGACAAAAGTTTTTATCCAGGATGCCTTATGGACAAGGATGAAAAAAAGACCAAATGTATTCAAATCTCAGTTTAACTTTGAACCGATTCCTAAAACATCTCCGATTTATTCAAGTATCTCAAAAGAAAAACAAGCACATGATGATCTTGGTGATGTTAGACCTAAACAAGCAAAACCACCTGAATATACTGAAAATGATTATCGAAAAGATTTGGATATCGCAAAATTATCTTTAAAAGAAGGGCAAAAAGAAGATGCAAAATTCTTTTTTGAAAGAGCCTATAATTTTAAGAAATCCGCTTATGTAAAAGGACAAATTAATAAATTATCATGAAAAAAGCAGTTCCAATAGATAAAGACGGATGTACTATTGGTGGTATAAAAAATTTTACCGATAATCAATGGGAGATGATGGTTTACACTTATGGTAAAAAACTCAGATGGGTTTTAGTAGAAGAAGAACCAGAAATCAATCATGAGAGAAAAACACAAGAAGAAATTATCTTTGATAAAGAAAAATTAGAAGAATATACAAAACATGAATTGATTGAAAAATATGGACTTTCAGAAGAATTAATGAAAAGTACAAAATCAGAAATAATCGAAATAATAAATGAATAAGTAGCACTTAAAACGCAGTAATTATGGAAGATAAAAATGTTGAGTTGCTGGCAACTTTGTTTGATAAAAAGCCAGAGGAAATCAAAGAGTTCATTGAAAAAGATGAACTTGCTGGAATAATAACTGAATATAAAGAGAAACATAAAATCTTTACCAACGAAGAACTTACCCAAAAAATAGATAACGTGAAACGTGAAGCTATTGATGTATTGGGTAAAGATGGGAAATCGTTACCTTCTCATATTTATAATATTGCCAAAGGCAATGCATTTGAAAAAAAAGAAAAAGAAATTGCAGCAACTCATGGCATTGAAAAATGGGAAGACATTGATGATCTTATCAAACAGGTCGTGGAAAAAGAATCGGATAAAGCTCCCGATACTGTTGAAAAAGATAATCTTATTGAAAAATTAAAGAAAGAGTTGTTAGGTGCTGATGAAAAAGAAGCTACAGCAGTTGCAAATGCAAAAGAAGGATATGATAAAGAATTGGTTGAGGGAGAAATTGATGCAAATGTATTAGCTGTTCCAATAAATAAGGAAGATGAAGAAAAGTTGGAAAATCAAAGGAGAGTGCTTAAAACTATGTTTAAGGATGTATATACCTTTGAACGCAAAAATGGCACAACGGTTGTATTAAAAGATGGTGAACCAATCATAAACAAGGTTGGCGATCCTGTACCACTTAAAGAAGTAATGAATGATTTTGCTCCTCAATGGGTGGATTTAGAAGTACCTATTGGTGGGAGGGGTAGTAGTCCTATCAGCGTATCGGGAGGAAAAGGATTGGCAAATATCAAGAATATGAATGAACTTGTTGAATATGCCAATTCAAAAGACATTGAAGAAGGTTCAGAAAAATTCCTTGCATTAATGCAGGAAGTCCAGGAAAAAAATCCCGATTTCAAAATGTAAAAAATGGCACTTGGAAATTATCTTGATTCTGTATTGCTTGCAGCAGTCGGAATCATGGACAAAAAAATTAACGGAAAAGAATTACGTAAACCGGAATATGGTGCTTTAGATGCGTTTTTAACGAAACGTAGTATGTTAATTCCAACTCATAAAGAGATTTGGAAATCCGAAGCGCAAACACTAACAGCAAAATATCTTGAACGTGATGCCAGAGCAATTGGAAATGCAAGAAGTTGTACGCCTGATTGTGAACTTCGTGATTCAGGAACTCTGGATATTTCATGGGAAACTTATTCGCAATGTGTAACAACAAGTGTGAAAGTTTTTGAAAATAATGAATATTCCAAAGTTGAGGCTTTTGCTAATGATCTGTATAATGCTTTTATGGATATATATGCTGCAATCGAACAAGATTGCGTAGATTATCTGGAAGCAAACAGAACAACATTGCAGGGATTGAGAACTCTTAATATCTGGAATGCTGCTGCTGATATAATGGAAGTCGCAAATGCTGACCGTGATAATTATCTTAATTATATTAAGACTGAATTATTGGCACAACGTTATCGCGGAACATTGCTTGATGTTCATAGCGTCAATCTTTGGGCTATGTATCGTCAGCAATTTGCACAAGGAGCTTCAAATGATGAGAATCTGAAATTCCAGTTTCCCGGATTCCAACATTATATGACACTCTTTGCTGATGCTTCCGGCTATTTTGGAACTTCTTATATTATTGAAGAAGGTGGAATTGCAGTTCTTGATTGGATTCCTTTCCTTAATCGTAAAGGACAGATTGCTGAATCAGGGCATGTCTGGACTACAATGAAAGATCAATTCGGCTATCCATTTACATGGGCAGTACATATTATAGATGATTGTATGGATACGTCATTCGGTCATACGGGAGATATGCGTGGTGCGACACAAGATTATGTAAGAACATATGAGATTTCCCTTGACTTATCCCTGAATCATGCACCTATTACTGTGGCGGGAGAAACGCCAATCCATAAATATGGATTATTGAATGCATAAAAGATATATGCTTAATTAAGAAGGGATTAGAAATAATCCCTTTTTTTTTATTAATAATAATACTTATCTTTGAACATTATTAATCTAATAATTTAAAATTATGGAAAACAAAGGATGTTCACAAAACAAAGAATTTGATGCCGTAATTAATAATATTGCTAAAGGCATTAGCGAAATCGGGGAATGGAATAGTAATGTTAGAGAGAAAATTCGAGAAATTGGCGGATTTGAACAAAATCTATCATCAACAGATGATGAAAAAAAATCAGATCAATTATCTTATATTGGAAGATTAAAAGCAGAATATGAAAAAATAGGTGCTTTAATTATTGATATTAAAACAATAGATGATAATTTAAACCGATTATTTTGATTTAGAAATGTGAAATATCTGATAGGCATATACACGAATCAGGTTAAATCTTATTGTGATAAGCGATTTTTCGATAGAATCAAAGAACTTGATTGTGATTATATTGTAGTGGATAATTCCAGACTTTTAGGTTATATTGATAAATTAGGAAGAATGGGAATCCAGAATTCTATCTGGGCTGATATTCCTGAACAGCCAAAACGTACTCAATTCTTGAGAAACGTAACAATTTCAGCAAATATTATTAGGGATTATTTTCTCAAAAGAGATTATGATATTCTTTTTATAATAGAAAGTGATGTACTTGTACCTTTGAATATTCTTGAATTATTTGATCAGGCGATTAAAAAAGCAAAAAATTGGGGAGCAATCGGAGGAATTTATTATCGCAGTTTTCATGATTTTCGTAAAGCAGGAAAAGATTTATTAGAAAAAACACATCATGTTTTGTCCGGTTGTACTATTTACAAAAGGGAAATGATTAAAATGTTTGAATTCAGATATGATGCAAAAGCAAATATTGGAGCATTCCCTGATGCATGGATGGCAGTAGATATAGGCAAAGCAGGGAAAAATATGTATAATTATTACAAAATTGTTTGCAGGCATTTCAAGAACAGATATGGAAGAAAAGGTCATGAAGAATTATGAGGCTTCGCTGTAATAGATGTTTAAAAGAATTTGATGTTATTGGGAGAATAAGAAAAGATGGTTGTAAAGGTGCATATGTTGTGGTTTCGAGAGATAAAATAAGAAAAAAAGCAATAAATTGTCCTTTTTGTAAAACTCATAATATACGACCATGCAGGTAAGCGTTTGCCTTGTTCCTTTCATGAATGATAAAAGATTTATCAAACTTTTTGAATTAGTCAGAAAAGCAGAAAAGGTAGATTTTGAAATTATAGTAATTGATAATAATCCCTCATCTCATTTTGAGTGGATTTCCAAAAAACTTGGGATGAAATATTATCATAATAATAATACAGGTCAGCTTGCAGGAGCAGTGAATATGGCTGTTTCTATGTCTGAAGTGGAATTCTTTATTTATTTATGTACAAATCATATTCGTATTTTTAGCAATGATTGGCTTTATTATATGGTTAGGCAAATCAAAAAATATGATATAAGATATGTGATGGGAGGAGATATAAGAGCTTTTAAAAATGCAAATCACATACAAGGTGGCATATATATAGCAAGAACAAAATGGCTTAAAGAACATCCTTATTCAAAAACATTTCCTTTTACATATATGGATGTTGAAATTTGCAAACAAATAGTAAAAGATAAAAAAAAGATGTTTCGTATTCCTTTAATACATAGTTCTATGGGATTATGGAATAGGCGTTCTCATGATACAAATAGAGTAACAAGAAGAATAAAAATAGTTCATTCTTCAACAATTAATAAATTCTCATACTAATGAAAATACCTGATAAAATTGAATTACTTGGAAGTGTCATAAAAACTGTTTATGATCAACAAATACTTGAAGAATTTAAACATTTGGCTCAATGGAATATTAATTTTAATGAAATAAGACTTAAAAAAAGACATGAAGATAGAAATTTAGATAATAATTGTCTTTTTGAAAATTATATTCATGAATTAGTTCATGCAATGTTAGACAAATTAAAATATGGAAAATTAAGTAGTGATGAGCAATTTGTAGAACAATTCGCTAATTTATTAGTTCAGGTTTTAAAACAATTAAAATAATGGCTAAAAGATTAAAGAAGAAATTCCTTTATGCGACAATAAAACGTGGCAAAATAAAAGTAACTTCCAAAAAACAATTACAATTGCTTAATGCAAGAAAATTGCCTTATACAGCAGTTTATAGACGTTCAGATGGGAAAATAATTAAAATCAGAAAAAATGTAAAATGAAATATCTTTACATAACCCACATCTGGAATGAAATAGATTATCTTCCTTTAAAAGTCAAATGGTGCAAGGAAAATGGATTAGATATTTACATTCTTGATAATATGAGTGATGATGGAAGTTGGGAATGGTTAATAAAAAATAAAATTCCATCTGAAAGAATAGATACAGCAGGACAATTCCATTTAGGAATTCTTCAAAAAGCTACTGATAACGCAATAAAAAGAATAAAGCCTGAATGGGTGATTTATTTAGGAATGGATAGTTTTGCCATGACTGAAAATAAATTATGTGATGAAATAACTCAGACTTCACAAAAAGGATATAATATTATTCAAATGACCTGGGGAAATATGCTCAATATTGGTGAATCAAGAAATAAATTTGATCCTTTTAATACTTATTTTTATTATGCATCTATAAGACAAAAAATAAGATTAATATGGAAATATCATTCGTTATGCAGATTATTTGCTGATGAAATAATATATCCCAAATCCCCAAAAGTTTTGAATTTGAAAGGCATAATATTAAATTATGGAAATACAAAACCATTAAACCAAAGGAAAGAAACATTAAGAAGAAGAAGAAAAGCATGGAAAAAAGGACTTACAAAAGGTTGGGGAACGCATTATCTTACTTGGGTAAAAATAAATTGGACTTGGGATGCAACAAAAGTACCAGATATAAGAAAATCAGGATATTATAAGTATATTCAAAAACTTCAAAAATTATGAAAATTAAACAAATTTTAACATCAGGATCAGTTATATTTTTTCAAAAATCAATGATGGAGAAATATAATCTGAATCCTTATAAATCAATTCATGAACCTGCACTTTTTATGGGTTGTTATAATTCAAAAGATATTAATCGAATTTATAGACATAAATCATTGGCTGTTATTTTTTGGACAGGGGCAGATGCAATGAGATATTTACAAAGTCCTAATATTGCAGATTCTTTAAGAGCTTCTCACATAAAACATATTGCTCAATGTGAATATATTGTAAGAGATTTGGATCGGGTTGGGCTAAAATATAAAAGATTAAATATATCAACTTCAAATTATAAAAGAAATCCTGTTCCTTTAGGAAAATCGGTATATATATATTATGGTGGAAATGATGCAGCTTTTAAGAATTTTTATAATTATCCCTTATTTATTGAAATTTCAAATGAATTAAAAAATATTCAATTTATAAGTGGATATAGGGGAAAATTTAAACCAATAGAAATGCCCGCAGTTTATGAAGAATGTTTTATAGGATTAAGATTAACACCACATGATGGAATACCTCATACGGTAATTGAAATGGGCATGATGGGAAGAAAATGTGTATGGAATGAGCCATTTCCAGGATGTTATCAATGGAAAAATAAACAAGATGTAAAAAATGCAATTCTTAAAGAACATGAAAATATAGGGAAAACTAATGTAGAATTAGCAAAACAAGTTGAAAAATATCTTGATATAGGAACTAATTGGTTAAAAGAAAGTTTTTGGAATGATTAAACAAGGAAGAATGTCCACATCTCTTGGTTTTAATATTTTAGAAAAATATAATTTATCGGAATATAATAATTCCAGAGAATCAACTATATTTTTTGGTTGTTATAATCCACCAACGGATTTTTCTACAATTATGAATCATAAGGCTTTAGGAATATTAATATGGTTTGGAACTGATATTGATATAATTAATCCAGTTAAATTAGGAGAAATAAAAAAGAAAAAAAATATTAAACATATTGCAATAGGTGGATTTATAGCAAATGATCTTAATAAAGCAGGAATTGAATTTAAAAGAATTCCTATTCATATAGGCAATAATATTTCTGATTCACAATCTTTAGGAAATTGTATTTATTCTTATATACCAAAACATAAATATAATTATTATGGTGGTGAAATTATTGATGAATTAAAAAATTTGCTTCCAGATGAAAAATTTATAATTACTTCTATTAATCAATATCCACGAAAAGAAATAATGGAATTTTATAAAAAAAGTTTTATAGGATTAAGGCTTACCAAACATGATGGACTTTCAGCTACTGTAATAGAATTAGGATTAATGGGTAGAAGATGTATATATAATGATGATATTCCTAATGCTATTAATTGGAGAAATATTCAGGATATTATACAAATTATCAAAGTAGAAAAATTAAAAATTGGACAAACAAATATTCAACTTGTTAATGCAATGAGTAATTTTCTTAATATTGATAATTCTTGGTTAAATGAAAAATTTTGGCAATGACAGATAGAGCAAAAGGTTGTTGTTCTATATTTTTATTTTCAATTATTATATGGATTTTAATAATCCTTTTAATAATTTTAAGATGAAAGTTAGTATAATAATTTCAGTAGTAGAAGATCGTGGTTATCTTGAAAAAGCTATCAAGAGTGCTTTAAATCAAGATTATGATGATTATGAAATTGTTTTAGCTTCAGATGGAAATCCTGCAATGAAAAGTTATGCTGATAAATGGAATTTAAAATTTTCATTACAGGAAATTAAAAGTAATATTTCTACAAACTTTAATAAAGCAGCATTAATAGCAAAAGGGGAATTTCTGAAGGCTTTATCAGATGATGATCTCTTGACAACTAATTGTTTGAAGGATTTAGTCAATAATATAGGCAATAAATCTTTAATTTTTGCTAATAGTATTGATTTTTGGCAAAATGGCACGAATATTATAAATAAACCATCTATTAAAAAAGGAGATTTTAATGAACTTATCAGATTAAAAAGTTCTTATATACATGGTGGAACAATTATGTTTAGAAAAGATATTTTTCTTAATCGGGGTGGATTTGATGAAAGATTAGAATGCTGTGAAGAATATGATTATTATTTATATTTGCTTTCAAAAGGATATGAATTTGCTTATTTAGATAAAATTGTTTATGAATATCGAAAACATAATAAACAGAAAAGTCTTGTTCATTCTCCTAAAGAACGTGAAAGAAGAATGAGATATAAAAATTATATAATAAATAAATATTTATGAAAACAATTTTAATTACTGCTGCCGGTGGTGCTCCTTCAATTAATTTTACACGATCAGTAAAAAAAGCAAAAAAATCTTATAAATTAATTGGAATTGATAGTAATGAATATACTATTAATCGGGCTGAAACAGATCATATAGAATTATGTCCTAAAGCTACCGATAAAGATTATATAGATTATATTAATTTCTTAATTGAAAAATGGAATATAGATTTTATTCATGCCCAGCCAGATATTGAAGTAGGTATTCTTTCTGAAAATAGGGATAAATTAAAATGTAAAACTTTTCTGCCATCCCAAAAAACAGTTAAAATTTTAAGAAATAAATATGAATCTTATCAACATTGGGTAAAAAAAGGGATTCCTGTTCCTAAAACTGTATTAATTAGAGATATAGATGATCTTTATATTGCTTATAGTCTTTTTTTTGATGATATATGGTTTCGTGAAATAGAAGGTGCTGGCGGCAAAGGGGCATTGGCTTCTCCTTCTTTTGATTATGCCAAAGAACAAATTAATGAAAATAACGGTTGGGGAAGATATACGGCAGCAGAAAGATTAACAGATAAAACTGTTACCTGGATGGGATTATATTTTAAAGGGGAATTAATTGTAGGACAAGGAAGGAAACGATTATATTGGGAATATTCAAAAAAAACACAATCAGGAGTAACTGGAATGACTGGAACAGGCATAACAACATCTGATAAAATTATAACTCAAACAGCAATTAATTCAATTTTTGCTATTGATGAAAATCCACATGGAATATTTTCTGTTGATATGACTTATGATAAAAAAGGAAAACCACGATTAACAGAAATTAATATAGGGAAATTCTTTACTA
>Ga0209977_10000544_pt1 | contig 14895 bp, 25 predicted proteins | sample SumtaG_2_FD_183113 | JGI IMG/M metagenome (GOLD analysis project Ga0209977, IMG submission 183113) | Deep subsurface microbial communities from Indian Ocean to uncover new lineages of life (NeLLi) - Sumatra_00607 metaG (SPAdes) (version 2) | ecosystem: Environmental > Aquatic > Marine > Oceanic... | reverse complement strand
GTCGGTCGGGAGGTAGGTGATGAGATCGCCAGGTCCGGCAGGCGTGTACGCCTTGACCTCTTTGGTCATCAGATACCCACGTGGCCTTGCGCCTTCCTCCATCACCTTGGCCCACCAGGTCATGCTCACCGTTGCGGTCAAGAACCCGCCCGCGCCCACCGGAACCGGATTCCCCATATCCCAGGTGATACGCAACTGTGGGTTACGGAACTTCTTGGGATCGAATATCCACTCCGGGTCGGTCAGATCACGCCCGAAGTGAATCGGGAAGCACCAGTACTGGCTCATGCCGGGAAGCTCCTGGTGCCAGTGCAGCGGCGCGTAGCCCAGATCGAAACAGGACACCGAGATGGCCTGATGCCCTCGTATGGATGCGATCACCTCACTGCCGTCGATGACCTCGATCCTCTTGATGTAGTAGGGCAGTGGATGCGGGAAGCGCCAGAGATCGGTTACGCCCTTGACGTTGTTCTTGACGAAGAACCAGACCTTGAACTCCGTCACCGGGTCCACCAGGTCGATGTTGAACGTCCAGGTCAGAGCGTCCTGGGTGAAGGTGTGCCGATAGTCGAGGCAGACATCACGAATCTTCATGTCTCACCCCCTAGCTCGTGGCCTTACGCGCTGCGGTGAGAGCCGAACCGATGGCCTCACAGCGGGCGTAGTTTGCGGGGTCGCCTCTGGGCCCACGTGGAGGAAGCGTTACTCCCTCGATCACTGCTCGGAACGGAGCAAAGCCCGTGGTGTAGCGGCTCTCGCCGAGCCGAACGCCCTCGCTCCAGCGTGCTTTCTTGGCCAGCGTCGCCTCGCGCCAGCCAGACGTACCTCTTGCGGAGACTCCGGACTGGAAGGCCCCGCGTGCGATTGCTTCCGACACGCCTGCCGCGTATGCGGGCGCTGCCAGAGAAGCAGCACCGGCCCAGTCCTTGGCAGTGGTCCGCACCCCGGTCTCGTAGTAGGGTGCCCTACCCGGTGTGACCGCGGCCCACTTCTTGGCGATCTCCGACATGCTCTTGATGACTGCCACTTTCCCGCCCTCCTGTTGGTATTGAGGGGAAGGGTGTTACCTCATGGTAACACCCAACCACCCTCTCCTATGGCTCGGCAGCAGCTTCGCGCTGTGCTGCCTCCGCTATCGCTCGCGTGCAACCTCCGCAGAGCCAGTACATGCCTCCCGGCCTTTGTGTGGCCTCAGTCCCACACCCAAAGCAACACAGTGGGTTGGGATCGACCGCCTGCTCCTGCTGAACAGTCTGCATGACCGCTATGCCCTGATCGATTGCCTGCTTGTTCCGCTGGTACGCATCCGCTACTTGCCGCACTTGAGTGACCGATTGCTCCCGGACGATTGCCTCTCGAGTATACGCTTCCCGAAGGTCCTGATTGTCGATTCGCTGCAACTCCAAGGCCGCTCTGCCCTCCAAGACCCCTTCCTGTACGGCCATCTGAGTATCATCGTCCAGTTTGGTGAGCCGAATGTATCGGTTGGCCCAAGCTCCTGAATGCCCATATCGTTCTGCCACCTGTCTCTGAGTCAGCCCTTCCCGGTCGCAGATGTGCTTGAGGAAGTAACCCAGGTCGAGGTCGTTCACGTCCTCTCTGACCAAGTTCTCCTCTACGGTGATGTCCTCGGCCTTGCGCCCGTCCAGGTCCATGATGTGACACGGTACGTCTTGCCAGCCCAGGCCACGAACGGCAATAAGCCTACGGTGGCCAGCGAGGATCCGGTAGCTGCCGTCCTCTGGAGTGACGACCAGGGGATGCAGGAGACCTTTCGTGGCAATGGAGCGGACAAGCTCGCGCATCTTGTCGTCGTCGGCGTGGGTGCGAACCGGGTAGAGTGGAGGAAGCAACTCGGTCAGGGCAAGCGAGCGAACGTCCATTTATCGTTCACCTCCAGATCCATTATACCACACCTGGTAGGTGTATGTCAACTAGAGACGGTTGTCACTATGTGTGGATTATCCCCGTGAAAACACGCAAGTCCGTCCAAACCCCTTGCTATCCCCCGTGTCCTATGGTATAATGGCAGTAGGATAGAGACACACACAGAGACAGGGAGACACAGGTGAACCACAAGGCGCTGTTCAGGACCTTCCACATCACCCTCAAACCGAGGATCGCCCTGGTCCTCTGCATCAGCAGGTACTCTCTCTACATCGTCTGGAAGCGCCCCTACCGGGGCATCCACTTCTACCACCTGCCCGCATAGCCAGCGGGCGCGTAGCTGGCAGAAAGAAGGAGACATGCCTATCGCGGTACAATGGTTCAAGGCTATCTGCATCTGGTTGATCCTCATCCTCGCTATCATCAACCTGTTCAAGGAACCCCGGTACTGACATAGAAAGGAGACGACCATGACCCAGCAACCCTCAGCCGCGCTCGACACCATCCAGATCAGGTACAGGATCAGCTACCTGACCTGGCTCAGGATGAAGGCTTATGCCCAGTTTGGGACTCTCACGATCTCCAAGGCTTGCAACAACCTCCTCGTCTACGCCCTAGACCTCAGTGGCATCACCGACGACCCCAACGTGCTCCTGGGCCTGGGGGAGAAGAAACAAACATGATCAAGTACTTCATCTTCCGTTACGGCAAGGCCTACCACCTTACGGAAAAGGGGGCATACACCTTCTGCGGACTGGCTTGCGATCGCATAGGGGTATTCAGCAAGCGGCCCAGCTTCCGAAGGCTGTGCAAGAGATGTGCCAAGTGGCTGCCGCGCAAGGCGACGTCCGATGCCTGACAAAGCCTGGAAAGCCTTCGAGCGCAGGATAGCCAAGTCCCTGGGCACCGATCGGACGCCGCTCAGTGGGGGAGCCTCGAGGCATACGAGGTCCGACACACTGCATCCAGACTTGTACGTCGAATGCAGGGCACGCAAAGCCCTCGCCCTCCACGAACCGTTTCTTGAGGTTAGCGGAAACGCACATGAGGAGAGCAAGGTTCCCATCATGGCCCTGCATAAGAAGGGCACCCGGACCACCCTCGCCGTCATCGACTGGGACTTCTTCCTGGAGCTCTGGGACTGCCACTGTCGCTGGCTCATAGAAGAGAACTGGTTTCACGAGGATCCGATGCCTTAATCGAAAGGATGACCCATGACCGAAACACGCGCTGAGAAAGCGCAACGGCTGGTGGACGAGGGACGTGTGGGCCATGTCTATGCTGGCTTGCTCCGAACTACAAGTTCTGTTCAGGGCGACCTGGCCTTCTACCACGTCATTCTGTTCGACTCCGGGCACTACTTCTGTGACTGTGATTGGGGCCGCTTCCACTCCTACACCGACGACCTCTGCGCCCACGCACTCGCGGTCAAACTGGCTGCGGAAAAGGAGAACGAATCATGTATACCGTCCGAACCAATCTGAGACATGCCACGACCCGACTTGAGGATGCCCAGAAGAAGCTACGCCGTGCCTTCTGGCTTGCCCATGAGAAAGGCTACGACGACAACTGGGTACGTGCCATCAGTAAGGCCGTCACCGACAACCAGGAAACCATCCTGCACGTCAACAACATCGCCGCTGTCATTATGCGACCCTAGTACGAAAGGAGGACTGACCAATGCCATCCTACGAGCGACAAGCCGAACCGAGCAAGGGAACCTTCCTCTCCTGGGATGTGGGAGAGTCCAAGGACTTGGTGATCCTGTCGGAGGAAGGCACGCAGTCACACACACATTGGATCGACAACGAAGCGAAAGAGTGCAAAGGCGAAGGCTGTGTGCTCTGCGCGGAAGGAAGCAGACGGAGCATTCGCTGGACCATACTCACCAAGTGCGAGGGTGAGGAGATTCCCTGGGAGATGAGCAACACCACCTTCTTCGGGGTCGAGGACGTGGCTGAGATGGCCACGTACCTTTCTGGCCTCCGCCTTCGCGTGACCCGACACGGCACGGGCCTCAAGACGCGCTACTCCGTGTTGCCTATCACCGGGGAGGAGAAGGCGCCTACGGGGCGAGACGACGCCGACTGGTACGCGAACGAGATCAAGCGCCTTTGCGCCCTCGGAAACATGGATCCAAAGCAGGAACTCAAGCTCTTCCTTGAGAGCGTGGAGCCTGGCATAGAAGCCGACACAAGAGACGTCAAGATGCGTGCATTCTACAACTACATCAACGAGGAAACCAAGGACCTGCAACCACCAGACGAGCCACCGCCGGACGAGCCGCAGGACATCGGAAGGTACTTCTGAGATGGAAAAGAGGGCGCCCGAAACACGAACCAAGCTACAGTCCCTCCCTCTCAGAGTACACAGCCGGGTCCGAGTCAGGTCTGTCGTTATCCAGATCGACGATTCTCCTGAGACGAGAAAGTGGCTCCTCAAGTTCCTGGGCACCACTGGCACAGTCATTAGCTTTGACCCCCGATACGCATTGCCCTTTCACGTCAAGTTTGACAACGGGCGCGCTGCTTCCTTTACTGAGGACAACCTGGAGGTGCTGGAGCCATGACCGTCGAGGAGCTGATCGAGGCTATAAGCCGCCATCCTGCCGCAGAGAGCGACCCAGAAGTCATCGACGCGATCAATGCCTTAGAAACAGTCAAAGTACAAGACTACCCCGGCCTCGACGCTGCAGGGTACCTTCTGGTCGCCCTGGGGCACTTGGTGAAAGCGAGGGAGAAACTCCTACAAGAGCCACCTTCCTACGCTGGTTATCATGCAAGACGCTGTACCCAGTACGCCACCAACCACGTCAGACGTGCCCTGAAGGTGCTGGACGAGCAGAAGGAGGAGACGTGCGAGAAGTCCTAGACCGACTCAGAGAGGCGGAGAGTGCGCTGGACCACAGGCTGAACGATCTCTACTTCGAGGGAGAAAGCCAGGAGATGCTTCGGATCGTCCACAGACTGTGGAAGGCGAAAAAGAGCATCTGGCACGCTCAGATGTGTGTCCTTGACGCCGCTGCCGGCGCCGAGGGCCCTGACCCAACCTGAAGCTCTGCATGCCCAGCAGGGCACCCTACCAACGCGGGTGCTACTCCTGAACCCGCCCGGGAGTAGCCCCGCGCCCCTTTGAGAATGCGGAGGAACGAACATGGAGAACCAACCAGTCACCTGGGAAGGCCTGCTCATCATCCTACTCGCAGGCTTTGCAGCATGGGGCGTCTGGGACTTCGTGAGCTACTGCGTGAAATACTGGCGACACCCCCCAAGATAGTCTAGCCCCTGTTTGCCCTGTTCGTATCCACCGCGTGCTGTATCTTCGTCCCCATCCAGAACGAGACGCAGGCCCAGGTCAGATGCGCTAGAAGCTCTGGCACGGGGTGGCCCACGACGGATAGGTAGATCACCGCCCCGCCAAAAGCCAGGGGCAGCACGCTCTGTACGATGACGCTACGCTCCACCAGGTCCCAGAACTTGGCCATTTCTCACCTTTCTCTATGCAGGATTCCTTGCACGGCCGTCTGCGAGCTCGCGTGATCAGGGATCCCCGTGCTGCAAACCACTGGCAATAACCAGACCAGCTTGCAGGATTCCTTGCGAAGCACCCTCCTCACACCAACGCTATCTCGATCCCGTATTGCTGATAGGTCCTGGTCACGTCGGGCTCCACTCGCTCACAGACTACCATCATCCTGAGCGGCTTGGTGGGCCTACGCTCCCTCAGATACAGTGCCCGATAGTTGAGAAGCTGCCCCATCGCGCCCATGCCGGCACGAGGCTTCACCTCGAAGATGATGATGGAGCCGGCAGTCTCGCCTATCACGTCAACGCGCTTCCTCGAGACGGCAGCGATGATGGCCTGAGTGCCCAGAGACAAGGCAGGATCCACGGGTGCGCCTTCGCCAAGGTGTAGGTCGTAGACCAGACTCAGAAACTCCTCGGTCGTGGCCGCTAAGTACCTGGCCCAGATCGGGCGCTCGAGCGGCAGCAAGTGTACGAACTCCTGGGGCACATGTACCCCCTTTACGATAAGCATTGAACGAAGGACTTGACCGTTATAAACTTAGCATAACTCGTGCTGCGAGATACTGTCTTGTGCTGTTCAGGACAGGGCCACAATGTAAGATGCGTGAAAACTCTGCCCTGTTCGATTCTAAGCAAACACAAGACTGATGTTCAGTATGGATAAGGCACAAACGACAGCAAACGGACGGGATAGCAAGCTAGAACACCTACCAGGATAGGGGTAGGCCCCTTTGCTACCAACCAGGGGCGTACAGTGTCATATCCAAACTAGCCCCTGACACGGACTGATGACCTCATGCCTGGCATGTATCTACAATGCGACGCCAAACCTTCACAACTTCTTCACAACTTCTTCACATCTTCGCGTCCCTTATCGAGTATAATGTGCTAGTTCTTTTAAGTGTGTCCAAGGGCCAGTGGTGCTCTCCTCTACCCAAGGGCGAGGACTGGGTGAGCACTCATCCACGTAGACGCTGGCCCCGCTGACGCCAGACCGGGGGACCCCAACCCAGGCAGTAAAAGAAAGGGAGGGTTGTTGGGGGTGGGTGTTAAGCTGCATGAGAGTATTGGAGGTGTGCAATGACTGAGATACTGTCGAACGTGTGGCTCCTACTGAAGCCGTTTGCCCCGCTTCTTCTCGTTCTCTCGCTGATCCTCGTTCTTCTGGCGATGGTTTGGGCCTGGGCAGCACGGCGGCTTGTACGGTGGGTGAGGGATCCCTGGAACTGACTTTACTCCGCCCTCGCCCTCTTGACCATGTCCTCATCGAGAATCACGCCCATGAGCTGGCACCACTCCAAGAGGAGCTGCTTCCGGTCCTCCGGGTGTATGGGCAGCCCGGCAAGGAAGATGAGCACGTCGTCAAGACGGTCAGGATCCAGAAGGTCAGGGGGAAACACCCCGATTACCCTTGCCATTTTCCTGCCGTACTCTGCGCGGGTATGACGCGCCAGCGACGTTCGGGAGGGCCCAGCAGGGGATCGCCACAGATCGGGCAGACATAGGCCCCGAGAGCCCAGCTCCAGATGCACGAGCGCCACTGCTTGCAGCGAGGGCACCAGTGCTTCCATTGTCTACTCACCGCTCTGCCCTTTCTCTGCCTCCAACTCCGCGGCCGTTCGGGCCACGATGGTACCATCCTCGAGACGTATCAGCACCACCTCGATGTCCTCCACCTCAGGCACTCGGAACTTTAGTAAGTCGTTTCCTGGTACCGGAGAGGACGGTGGCGCGTTGATCGGTGACTCGGTCATGCACTATGTCTCCCTTCTTCCACCTGAGACCAAGTACCACCTCGCGCTCCAAGGGGTTGAAGCGGTAGGACGCTCTCAGACGCTCCAACTCTGTGTTGGATTCGGCGAGTGTGCGAAGCCAGGATACGTGATCTATCAGTTGTGGCATGGGATCCTCCCTACCAGGGGCTGGGAAAAGGTGTCAGACGTGCCCTTTGGCTGTGTCTGGCAGGCCCCTAGAGCGTCCCAGGACTTGGTGAAAACCCACGACTTTACAAACTTAAACCCACGGCGCTGCCCGCGCACTCGACCTCGCTGCTTCTGTGGAAAAGTGTACCTGCTTGGTCTCTCTACAGGATAACATCGGTTATCGCTTGCGTTTCCTGCCACCCAGGACGCTTCTAGCACTCGCCTGGCATGTCTCTACACCTATTTAAAATGGTAAAGTTTCACCGAAGGTGCTATCCCTTTGCCGTGAGCTCACAGTCCCAGGTACGCTCTCGCGTCCTCGGGTGTGGCAAAGAACTCCACGGTCTCCTCCAGCGCAGGTTCTGCGGTGATCTGCCCAGTTTGCAGGGCCAGCCTCGTCTCTGGCGGCAGAGCTTCCTTGATGTACAGGTGGATGAACAGCAACGTCTCCTCAGCGTCGATGAACTCTGGTCTCAGTCTATCCCAGGCCTCCGGCCACATCAGCACATGGTCTCTAAGCAGCCTTGCCGCCTCACTTGGTCGCAGCTCTCTGGCGAGTACGGGCACAGGTGGCACAGGCCGATAATAGAGTTCGAGGTAACTGGCGCCTTCCAGTCCATAGTCAGCGGTAGTGAACAGTCCGAGCGCTTCCTCCGTGTCGATGCGTCCAGTGCGATACAGTCCTCCCACAACAGAAGCGGGCAGAGCGCGGGGGACTTGCTCGACTGGGACTGGGACTGCGTAGATGGTTCGCAGGAGCAGGGCTGCGTCGGCAGCGGTGAAGCGCAGCTCCTCGAGGCGGGCTTGAGCGTCTTCACTGGTGATATGCTCCTCTCTGTGCAGGCGAAGGACCCAGGTAGCCGAGAGCAGCACGGGTGGCAGCACTGGGGGAGGTGGCGGCTCCACTGGCCGGTAGTAGAGTTCCAGCGACGCTGCGCCTGTCTCGTCGTAGCCCACGTCCTGGAAGAGCACCAACGCCTGCTCGGTGTCGATCAGCTCTCTACGATAGAGTCCCCCGATGATAGAGGCGGGCACAACTCTAGCAGGTTGGACTTCGGGTGGTCTGACAGGGTGCAGCCTTTCGAGGAGCATTCTGGCATCGTCTTCTCGTATTCGTAGCCGGACCAACCTCTCAACTGCCTCGTCAGTAGGCATGTGAGCCTCTTCGTGCAACCTGAACACCCAAGTAGCGGAGAGTTCTCGGTATGGTATCTCGGGTGGTGGGGGAACGGGGACGGGACGGTAGTACAACTCAAGCCACTGTGCACCTTCAAGGTCATAACCCACCTCCTGAAACAGCTCCAAAGCCTCCGGTGCTTCGAGAATCCCATCCCGGTAGAGGGCCCCATAGATCGACGCGGGCACCACTCGAGGCGGTATCTCTATCTCGGGGAGCAAGGGGTGTAGCGTCTCTAGGACCAGTCTAGCATCATCCTCGGGGATCCGCAACACGACGAGACGGGCAACGGCGTCCTCAAATGAGACGTGTCCCTCTTCGTGCAGGCGGAAGACGATGCTGGCGGTGAGCTCTCTTGGAGGCAGCACCTTCGGCGGCGGTGGCTCGACGGGCTCGTAGTACTGCACCAGGCGCTCCAGTCCCCAGCCCTCAAAGTCCAGCTTGGCCAGATCGACACGTAGCTCCTCCTCACTGATTTCTCCTCTCTTGTAGAGAATCCCCACCACTGCCTTGCCGATGTCTCTTGGCTCCTTCTCTTTCTCCACCTCTGGCTCGTAGCCTGCCAGGAAGAGGTTGATCTGGTCAGCCTGGTAGGGGAGCGCTCTGAGCAAGGCTTCAGCCTCTATGCGATCTATGTGCTTGTCCCGATACCTGGCCCCGATCTGCGCGGCTGTGAGGGAGCGAGCGGTAGGCTCCTTGGGGGGCTTTGGGATGCGTCGCATGTCGGCCAGGGTCCGCATCAAGGAGCGTTCCCCCGTTGTGTAGTAGGCAGCTGTCAGGTAGGGTTCAGTCTGCGCCCAGGTAAAGGTTTCGTCCTGGTAGTTGCTCAGTGCCTCGTTTGCTATCCGTTCCCTGATCCTCTGGCTTTCCTCATCACGCAGGCAGAAGGCCAGCGACGCGGCCTCTGCTGGGGAGTGCCCTCGCCACCGAAACCATGTGGCCAGGTCGTCGGTCGTCTCCAGGTCGTACAGGAGGAACTTTCTCATCTCGGCTGTGCTGAGTGTATCTCGTTCCATCTTGAGTATGGTGACTATCAGCTCGCTGTCGTAGCCCATCTCCGCCAGCCTGTCCAGCATATAGTCTTTGGTAACGAGGCCCGCATGGTAGGCGTCTATGAGCTGCTTGCGGGGAAGCTCCTGGGGTCGGTAGACCAGGTTGAAGTACTTCTCCAGCGGGTCCGAGATGCCCATGCGGAAGGGCACTCCCATGACCAACCAGGACAGCCAGCCGAGGCCGTAGGACCAGGAGATGGCGTTTGGCAGATCCTTGAGGGACTTGAACATGCCAAAGCTCTGCATGTCTCCCAGGACGTGAAGCCACCAGGCTTGCATCTGAAAGCGAAGGTTGGTGCCCAGAAAGCGCTCTGCTCCCTCGAGGCCGTCTGTAGGCACCAGCTTGGCCTCACGAACCACGCCCCCTTCTGGCTTGGTGAAGCCTCCGGGCAGGATCAGATTGAGCATGGGATAGAGAAACGTCTCTCCCAACGCTTCGCCCGAGGTGAACATGCCGGTGGTGATGTTCGACATGTCTATGTCCATACCCGTCAGGGACTTCATGTACTTGGCCACGGGCACTACCCACTTCGGATCGTCCTCGAAGTAGGTGTCCATTATCATGGTCCAGATAGTCAGAGCCTCCTCTGGATTGTTCTTGAGCCACAGGTGAAAGGTCTGAGTGAAGACCAGGGAGAAGAAGGTCAACACGAACTTCCAGAAGAGGCGGGCGATCATGGCGAAGACGGCGGCGACCACGGCCATGATTGCGGCTGCGATCTTGTCCAGCATCTATTACATCCCCCTAGGGGATCCTAGTGACCTCAAGCTCTATCGGCTTGTCCAGGATGATGTCGTCCAGGATGTGCTGTAGCTTCTCGTCCAGGTAGGCGCTGTAGGCTATCTCCTCGTCAGTCTCTGGCTCACGCAGCCCTTTGGCCCAGGCCATGACGTCGGGGAGGCCGAGGTCAGGCGGTATGATCCTCGCTATGGCTTGCTCGATAGGCTCAAAGTTCTCGTCCAGCCACTCGATCACTCGCTCCTCGATGAAGCCCCACGCTTCCTCCAAGTACGCCCAGAGCGTGCCGATGGGGTCGTTGTAGAAAGCTGTAAAGAATCCCCAGGCGGTGACGCAGTAGAACTTGAGCTTTGCGTGCCACTCATAGACCACCTTGTAGATTCTATCGTGCCAGTCGTAGACTACCCTGTAGATTCTGTCGTGCCAGTCCCAGACAACCTTCTTGATGCGATCGTGCCAGTCCCAGACCACCTTCTGGATACGATCGTGCCAGGCATAGACTACCCTGTAGATTCTATCGTGCCACTCCCAGACTACCTTCTGGATGCGATCGTGCCACTCCCAGACTACCTTCTGGATTCTATCGTGCCAGGTGTAGACGATCTTGTAGATTCTATCGTGCCAGTCGTGAACGACGTCCTTGATGCGAGTGTGCCAGTCCCATACCACTTCCTTGATGCGCCCGTGCCAGTCCCAGACGACTTGCTTGATGCGTGTGTGCCAGCCGTAGACGACTTGGTAGATTCGATTCTGCCAGTCAACGCAGACAGCCTTGATGTGAGTGTACCAGCCATAGCAGATGAGCCAGATGCGCTCGTGCCAGTGGTAACAGACCTCTGCGATCTTGGCGTACCAGTCATAGCAGACCTTCTTGATGCGCTCGTTCCAATCGACGCAGACCTGCTTGATGTTGTTGTGCCAACCGTAACAGGTCAGCCAGATGCGTTCATTCCAATCGACGCAGACCTGCTTGATCTTGTTGTGCCACTCATCAACGACCTTCTTGGTCTTGTCCCACCAGTCGTTGACGACCTTCTTGATGTTGCCATGCCAGTTGTAGGCCAGCGTGCGGATGTTGTTGTACCAGTGCTCGAGGAGCGCGTTGGTGCGATACCACCAGTCCTTGAGGACTCTGTGGGTGCGGCTCGTCCAGTCGCCCCACCAGCCTACCAGGAACTTCCAGATAGAGTCCAGGAATGCCCAGAGGTTCATGCTCCGGCTGATGTCCCCATGACTTCACGCCACGCGGTCAGGGCCTCCTCGATTGCCGCCCTCACGTTGTCGGCGGTGAAGCGCAGCACGGGGATGTCAACGTGAGACGGCATGTTGTCTGGGTAGTAGAAGCTCACCCGCTTGGCATCCACCGGGTTGCCCAACTCGTCCAGCATGGTCCAGTCTCTGATTCGGATGATCTTGCCTGCTTCTGGCATCTTGCCCTCCTTAGGGTTCGTTCTGGGTCATGATGAAACAGTCCATCCATCCCACCGGGTTCTTGTCGTCATCTCCGTAGTGGCGGAACTCTAACTGCGCTCGCGGTACCCAGGCTCCTGCTGCGTAGTCTATCGGGTATGCTGAGATGTCGTACTCCAATTCGTTCACGATGGCTCGCACGTAGTATCCGGTGTAGACTCCGAATACCCTGGTCAGGTCAACCACTAGTTTGATCGTGTTACAGCAGGATGGGTCCAGGTGTGCGTCCGCTGTGGCCGATACCGGGACGGCTACGCTCGCCGGCGCAGTGATCACCCACAAGTCTCCCGTGTTCGGATCGAGCCTCAGCAAGGGCTCCCAGCGACCGCCCCCGTCCCGCAGATTTGCGTAAAGCTCGACGTAATCCGTGTCGGCCTCGAAGCCAAAGCTGGCCTCTATTCCCACTCTGCCTGTCACCAGGTAGGGCAGAGTCTTACGCATGAAGGCACGCTGAAGGCCATCGTCCCCTGCCGTCAGCTTCAGACAGTACGCTCCCTGCCGCGCTCCCCCGGTGTGCAAGACTGCTGCACAGGAGCCGCCGTCGCAAAACAGCTCCACGTCCCCGATCCCGTGCCGGAAGTCCGTGGCGAAGACCTGATCGCCCCGACGGTCCCAAACCACGACCCCTCCGAGGCGCACCCCAAGCTCTCCCAGGTCGTCCAGGCCGTAGACGGTCGTTTTCGGCCCTACAAGTCCCCAGTCAGGCGTTCCGTGTGGCATCTTGCGTCTCTCCGATGTCGCCTAAGCGACCTCACACTTCCAGGGTGAAATACTTCCCCAGTATCGCCACCTGGCAATTATCCCCCACCAGCCCACCAATGAACTCGACTAGGATATAGTCGGCCTCATCCAGCCAAAGCATACCACTCCACGAGCATTGGTCGAGAATGGCGAAAGCTTTGATCTCCTCATGAAAGCGACTGTTTGCGCCGTCGTGATTCTGGTACATTATCATCCGAGTTACGGGAGAAACGGTGTTCAGGGCTACGACTGCGGTGACGACCGCGATTCTTCCGGCAGGAATAGCAATAGAGATACAGAATCCACTGGCTCCACTGATGACGGTTGTGTTCGTGACGGCCAGGACTGAGTGGTAGGACTCTAGCTGATCCTCGCCCCGCACGATGAGCCGGTCGGTGGCCACGGACTGAAGGGCAGTCACCAGGTTGTCGATGAGCTGGAGGGCGGTGTTCTGCGTCACCTGGTGAGCTGCAGTGGCTGCGCCGGTGGGCAGTACGCTGGCCTCTACGTTCACGTCCAGCTCGTCGGTGCCCACGCTGTCGAGAGCGTTCCGCAGATCGTCGATCAACTCCAGGGCCGTTATCATCGTGGCCTGGTTCGCCGCAGTTGCGGCAAGAACGTCCATGACCGTTGAGAGCGTGTCAACCTGGACATGCCCGGCAGCGTCCACGAGTGCCCACTGCCACGCCGTTCCGTTCCAGAACAATGCAGTACGGGGACTTGGTGGGGATCCCAACACGTCTGGCATCATAGACCTCCCGTCGGCGATACGCCCAAGTCCTCGTAGACCTGGCGCATCTGCTCCTGGCTCATCTCTCGCTGTGCAGGGTCCACGAAGCACATGAAGGTCAGGGTGTGCTCATAGAAGTCGTCGTAGCTCCAAGCCCGCAATACGAACTCGTACGGCTCCGCAGTCAAGGGAAGCCTGTCCTCAAAGGTGAACATGTAGTCGTTCCAGTGAAAGCTCTGCAACGGAGACCAGGGCCAGGCCATCCAGCCGTGGTGCCGGACTTGTAGATGAGCCAACCCATAGCACCCCTTGGGGAAGCCGAACCAGACGCGAGTAACCTTGCCGGGGTACACTCGCAAGCGTACCGGAGTGGCGTAGGTTGGCCGGCCTATCGCTATGTCCGCAACCGTGTTCACCGGAGCGGTGATCTCTGCTTTGAAGAGCATCGACCTACTCCAGTCGCTACGGCGAAGTGTAAGGCTCCAGATAGAACCCGCTGACGTTCATGTGGATCGGATCGAGCAAAGTCCCGCCGCCATTGTTGGCCTCGATTCGGAACCGGGCGACGACCTGATAATCCGAGAGAAGAGTCCAGTGAGGATGCGCCCAATACCAGTATCCGGCAACCGCAAGGGTGACGGTGCGAGTCCATACGATGTGGCTCCCGATCATGAACCCGACGTCAACGTGAACCGTTGCGCTGACCGCATCCATGAGGGAAACGTTGTCGATAAACATGACGCTTTGAGTAGGCTTTCCCTCTCTGGTAGGTTGGCTCGCTTTGGGTGTGACCAAGATATTGTTCGGGGCAGCTTGCAGATAGTCCGACACCTCATGGCTGAAAGGATCACGATATTGCGGCATTCTCTACCTCCTGTTCAGGCAGAAGCCGCTGGCAGCAGGGATGGCTGAAATACCCCGCCGCCAGCGGTCCTAGAGAAGCTGAGAACCCACGCGCCCTCAACATGGGTCGCTCAGTACGGATGTGCTTGCTGACAGATGATCTCGGTCTGGTGATAGTCCGTCGCGCCTGGGTCTGCCGCGTGAGTCAGGATCAGTCGCAGATTGCCCATACCGGACACCTGGAGCCAGTCGGCAGCGTTCTCCTGATCCCCGAAGGGATAGCAGTAGGTGTCGAAAGGCGTCCTGGTCATGCCCATAGACCAGACTTCTATGCGAGTATCAGTGGTGGGCACCGTACCGGCCTGGTCAACAGCGTCGACGTAGAAGCAGTTGGTCGCCCAGCCACGAGCGCTGACGATATTCGTCGCGGCTGCGCTGCAAACAAGCCCGTGAGCGTAATCACCTCCAAAGTGCTCCCTGATCGCGTTGTCCTCGACGTAGTGCTTCCCGTGGAACTGCACCTCGGTAAACCAGTTCTTCATCAGGAAGATGAAGTCGTGCGAGTTGAAGTCGAACGGAATCCACTTGTCCTGATCCTGAGACAACTTCAGGTGGGTGATCCCAGTGTTCATGTCGCCGTTGAAGAAGTAGGAGCGAACGAACAGCTTGCGGTGAGGAAAGTCGGTCGGGAGGTAGGTGATGAGATCGCCAGGTCCGGCAGGCGTGTACGCCTTGACCTCTTTGGTCATCAGATACCCACGTGGCCTTGCGCCTTCCTCCATCACCTTGGCCCACCAGGTCATGCTC
>Ga0209977_10000543_pt1 | contig 14909 bp, 11 predicted proteins | sample SumtaG_2_FD_183113 | JGI IMG/M metagenome (GOLD analysis project Ga0209977, IMG submission 183113) | Deep subsurface microbial communities from Indian Ocean to uncover new lineages of life (NeLLi) - Sumatra_00607 metaG (SPAdes) (version 2) | ecosystem: Environmental > Aquatic > Marine > Oceanic... | reverse complement strand
TTATAAACTGTGATAATCTACCCGTTTGATAACCTCTATATGTTCTAACCATAGAGGGTGATACCAAATACAATTGGTCTTTCGCTCTTGTTGTGGCAACGTAAAAAACCCTCCGTTCTTCCTCGTAAGCATCGGTGTCTCCTACAACTCGACTTGAAGGAAAGAAATCTTCGCACAACATAGGTATAAACACTACTCGCCATTCAAGACCTTTTGCTCGGTGAATCGTAGAAAGTACTAAGGGCTTTTCGTCTTCTGTTTGAATGCCCATTTGAACGGATTTCGATTCAATAGAAGAGATGTTCAAACTAAGAGTTTCTAAAAATCTCCGAATTGATGGATATTTTTGCGCATAGACTCCAAGTTGAGTCAAATCATCTATTCTTTCTTGCCAATTTTCGTATTTAGATTTAATATGATTTTCTAAGACTTTCACTAAACTTTTTATGATTTCTTCAGGAGCATCTTGAGAAGTAAAATCAATTAAGTTTTTTGCGTGTAATGTTAGCCTTTTCCTTCCTTTTTCTGGAATTCGAGCTCCTTTCATTTTTGTAGTGAAAAAAGATTTATTCAGTAATGTTTCGAGAGGGTTACTGGTGCTTGATATTGCATGAAATATTTTTTCTGCTGAAGCGCTCCCAATCCCAAGAATTATAGAAAAAACGCGCGACCACGCAATTTCGTCGTAAGGGTTTTCGATAATACGCAAGTGAGCCAATAAATCTTTAATGTGGGCTTTTTCAAAAAATGCAACTCCTGCTCGCACTTCGTATGGAATGTTTTTAGCTTGTAATTCTAATTCGATTTGCAACAAATGGAAACTAGCTCGGCAGAGAACCGCCACTTCAGAGAATTGGTAATCATCAGAGCGTAACTTTAAGATTTGACTAGTAATAAAACGAGCCTGGTCCCATTCGTCTCCGACATTTACTTGATATGGTGTCTCACCTTCAGGGCGAGCGGGTTTCATGTATTTCTTGTGCTGTTTTTTGTTATGTTTTATTGAATCGTTCGCCAAGTCGAGAATTTGAGGGACGCTCCTGTAGTTATAAGTTATAACATATCTTTTGCAATCCTTGTATTTCTTTTCAAAATTTAATATGTTTTCAAAGTTAGCCCCTCGAAAAGCGTAAATACTCTGGGCGTCATCTCCTACGGCCATAACATTTAGGTTAGGATTTTTTTTTACGATTTTGCTAATAATTTCGTCTTGAATGTAGTTAGTATCTTGATATTCGTCTACTAACACATATTTAATGCGTTGAGCAATTGATTTAGCAACCATCCTTTCGTCTAATAACCTATTCCAAAAAACTAATAGATCGTCGAAATCTACTAAATTATCGCGTGCTTTTTTAGTTTTGTAGATGTTAAGCACCTCTTTTAACTTCGTAATAATTTTATCTTTGTCAAATTGAGGATACTTCCAAAGTATAACTTCGCGAATAGATTTGTTACAATTAATAGAAAAAGATAAAATATTTTTAGCAATTACGGAACTCGGAAACCTTTCTTCAAACTCTTTTACATTTGCTTGATTAATCGCTAGTTTCATCAAGCCTTTCGAATCCGTTTGGTCCATAATCGTAAAATTTGGCTTAAGACCTAGCGTTTTAGCGTACTTTCTTAAAAATCGATTTCCCATGGAGTGAAATGTTCCTGCCCATATACCTTTTGGACGCTTACCTAATAGGATTTCTACCCGTTTAATCATTTCTTTAGCGGCTTTATTTGTAAAGGTGACAAGCATTATCTCGCTAGGTTTCACTCCTGACACTAATAATTTAGCGACCGAATAAACAATAGTTCTCGTCTTCCCTGAACCCGCTCCCGCTATTATTAACATCGGGCCTTTAATGTTATTAACTATCTCGAGCTGTTCTTCGTTTAAACTACCCTTAAAATCGATATCTTTATATTTCTCAATAATCTCGGGTTCCTTTTTTTCTAAAGATTCAGCGGAATCGTCGTCATAAAATTCAAATACGAATTCTTCAGCTGGATTTTTTTTCTGAGACATGAGTTTTTATCCTATATATTATAATTTTTATCAAATATACCTATTTATCATATTACACATTTAAATACTATTAAAATTAAATCGAAGTATAATATGTAAAACTATTCTGATCAAAATAAAAAAACTTATAGTTCTTTAGATAGTTTAATATTTCCTATGCTTGTTAAAATCGTTGATAATCTCAAGATCGTTTGCTTTAATTTTTATTACTAATTTGTCAAAAAGAACATATTTATTACTATATATTAACGACATCAGTTTTTGAAGAATATTATTGGTTAATTTAAATTCTATTACATAAAACACGTATTCGTTTCCATTTGAACGACATCATTCTTTAAATAGCCCTTCTTCTAATTTTTATTCGATAAGAAAATTTAGTATTGAAAAAAGCAGATTACGTTAGGATAAAGATTTTCGCAATTTTTTATAAATAAAAAAATAAGATAACTTAAAATGGAGGTAGAAAAAAATGTTAAAATTAAAAAAAGTAATTCCCAGGACTTATGAGCAAATGTGTTTGGATAAATTGAAAGAATTAGGTGTTTCTACAGCCAGTGAATGGGCAAGCGCTATGGGATATGAAACCCATAATGCTCTCGCCAAAATTATTAGAAGAATTGTGAATGATATGCCCGATAAAATACTTGTAAATTCTAACAGAAAGCCGCGATACTATAAGGCGTTATAGAAATTTTAATTTTTATATATTTTTCTCTTTTTTATTAACGAGTCTAATTTTGAGAATACACTTAAAATAAGGCTTATTTCTTTCCTAGATACAAATGCTCTTTCAAACACGTTTTTAAATGCGAAGAAAACGTTCTCTTTTTTATGTGTACGAATTTTCAGTTTCGTAATTAAATTATTGATAATATCGTAAAGCACCTGCTTCTCGTTCGTATTCGCCAACAAAACGGGTTTTCCTCCTCGACCGATATTAATAACATTAATTTTTTTGAAAATCTCGTATAAAATAATGCCACACGCATGAGAAAGGTTTAAAGTAGGATAAGAATTGCTAGTAGGGACCCTCAACAAGATGTCGGCAACTTCAATCTCTTCGTTCGTTAGTCCATGCGATTCCTTTCCAAAAACTAAAGCAATTTGTAACGGATTCTCGGAGATCGGTAGTGTTAAATCGTCTGGGAAGGTAGCTAGCCTCCTAATGTTCCTAAAATGTTTTCCTTTTGCCGTAGTAGCGATTATTAAATCAAACCGCTCCATTAATTCTTTATAATTATATAAATAATCTTTTTTGTCTTTGATAGTTAAAATTTCAGAGTTAAACAAGACATCTTTACCGTGCATGGCGTACCCTTGAGCTTTATAGTTTTTAATTTTTTCTACTTTTTCGATCGGATCAAAAATTATTAAACTTTTAAAATTAAAATTTTTCATTACTCGAGCTATAGATCCGATATTAGCAGCGTGTTCCGGTTGAATTAGAACAATCGAAAAGTCTAAGTTGCGGTATTCTTCTGCTACTTGAGTTTCTTGGAAAGTGGATATATCCTTTTTTAAAAGTTTCTTATTCATATTATTATCGCTTTTGTTGAGTTAAGTCATGATTAGCAAATTAATTAGATGTAAACTAACATTTAAATATCTAAGGCGATTAAATTTTAATAGCGAAATTTGTGTTTGGTTAGAGAGAAGAAATATTATGAATAAATCTAAAGAAAAGATTCTAATAAAAAAAGAAAAACTAATCTTTTCTTATCTATGTATTATCGCTAGCATTTTCGGGATTTTTTTTTACACAATCATTATTGTTGACGGATTTGGTTTCCTCTTATCCATTATTATATTGATTATGGGAGTAAGTTTAAGAATTCTCCTCTTAAAGGGGAAATTAATCAGTCATAAAGTAAGAAACGATGAAAATCTCTATTTGATCGTTTCAATCGGTCAAATTATAATAGGGGTGCTTCAATTTTTAGGGTTCTTCGTAAACCCATATAATAATCCATCATATTTAATCGGTAGCTTGATTTGGCTTGAAATGGGCGTATATAGTACGCTTCTATATGTAAGATTTCGTAAAATTTAGCCATGATAAGCTAATTAATTAATAGTAAAAAATTTTGTTTAAAATGAAAATAAAAAAGAAAAATAAATTAAATTAATCAAAGTTAGGCTTTTTATCTTGCCAAGGAGCTAATTCTTCAAAAGCTTTTGATACTTGTAACACTTTTAGATCATCGAATCTTCTTCCGACAATCTGCATCCCTATAGGTAATCCGTTGCTTGACCAGCCACTAGGAATGCTAGCTGCGGGGTGACCTGTCATATTAAATGGGAACGAAAATGGCATCCAAGCCGTTGGAGAAACGTTAAGGCCGTTTATCTTCGAAGGAAACATAATTCCTACCTTAAAGGCGGGAATAGCAGTCGATGGAGTTATAAAAATATCGTAATCCTTGAAAACCTTGTAAATAGTTTCATATATTCGGGCACGAATGGCTATTGCTCTAGGTAGGGACATTCCATCGTAACCTAAACCTGCTTTAATTAATTTTACTAAATCGGGGTCCATTTTATCTTCCCACTCTTTCAAATATGGTTTCAGATTATACCCTAACATCGAAGTCCAGAGCGTGTTAAAAGAAAGTTGAGCTTTTCGCATTTTCATTTTAACAAGTTCGATACTCCACCCAAAATTCTCAAACAGTTTTACCGAATTTAAAATGCTCTTCTCTACTTCAATGTCTACTGCTTTTGCGTACCCTAAATCTAAGGAGTAGCCAATTTTTAGTCTTTCCGGAACTTCACTAATTTTATCAATGTATCTAAATCCATCTTTGGGTAATGTAGCTTTATCGCGTTCAAATGGACCTTTCATCGCATCTAACATCAATGCTGCGTCTTTAACATATCGAACAATTGGACCAATTACAGCTAAATCTAAACCCATTGGAAAAAGTTTGGGATATCGTGGTACCCTTCCAAAGCTTGGTTTAAGACCAAATGTTCCACAAAAACATGAAGGATGCCTTATTGAACCACCTCCATCTGATCCTTGTGCTAAAGCCCCTAATCCTGAAGCTACTGCTGAAGCTGCTCCACCACTAGACCCTCCTGTTGTGAACTCTAGATTCCATGGATTGCGGCTATATCCGAATATTAAATTATCTGTTACTCCCTTGAAACCAAATTCAGGTGTATTAGTTTTTCCTAAGATTACGCATCCTTCTTTTTTTAATCTTTGAACTGCGATGTCATCATAGTCAGGAATATGATTTTCAAAAATTTTGGAGCCATAGGTAGTTCTTATTCCCTTTACAGGATTTAAATCTTTAATTGATGCGGGGATACCATTTAATAATCCTAACTTTTCACCTTTTTTCACTTTATCATCTGCTTCTCTTGCCATCTCTCGAGCTAAATCAAATGTTGTTGTGCAATAGGCGTTTGTTATTGGATTAATTTTTTCAATTCTTTCAATAATTGTTTCTGTTATTTCTATTGAAGTTAGGTCTTGCCTTCTTATCGCATCGAACATGTCTATAGCAGACATAAAACAAATATCTTCTTTATTCATATTTTTCGCCTAAATTTATCTTAAGTTATTAAATTAAATTGTGCCTAAGTTATATTTAAAACATAAATTATTGATGAAATTATGTAAAAAAAGTGTGATTAATAATTTTGAATATTTTTTTTTCTTAGCTTTCTTTGAACGCTCTTTCTCTCAATTTTCTTCTAAATATTTTTCCTACAGTAGTTCTTGGTAAAACATTTATAATCTCGATTTTACGAGGATACTTATATCCTGCTAACCGTTCTTTGGCCCATTCAAATATGTCGCGTTCAGTAACTTTTCCGTCTTTGTATTCTGGTTTTAACACCACATATGCTTTAATTGTTTCGCCGATGTTTGGGTCTGGAGCGGATACAACGCCAGCTTCTAAAATAGCAGGGTGTTCGTACAATTTTTCTTCGACTTCTCGAGGCATGACCTTGTATCCTTTATATTTAATGATATCTTTAGTACGACCTTCGATATAGAAATATCCTTGTTCATCCATTCTTGCGAGGTCTCCTGTCCTTAACCAACCATCTATTATCGTTTTATTCGTTTCCTCGGGGCTTTTCCAGTATCCCTTCATTACTTGAGGTCCTTTTATTAATAATTCTCCAATCTCGTTCGGTTTAAGTTCTTCTAAGGTTTCGGGATTAACAATTTTAGAATCCGTATCAATAATGGGTACGCCTATGCTCTCTGATCGAATTTCAGGCATCCATTTAGCTGCTACATGTGTAATTGGTGATGTTTCAGTTAAGCCAAAACCTTGACCTACTTTGGTACCAACAATTTTTTCCCATTTTTTAGCCAATTCAGGGGCTAAAGCCGCCGAACCAGAGTTTGCTTCTTCGAGGCTGGAAAGATCTCGCTCTGTAAAATCAGGGGAGTTAATTAACATTTGAAACATAACAGGAACTCCAATATAATTAGTAACTCGATAATATTCAATTGCTTCTAGAATTACAGAGGCGTTGAATGATGGAAACATTACGAGCATGGCAGCTCCAAAAGATGCAGCTATCAAAACTAAAAAACCAAAAGAATGACATAAAGGAATAACTGATAAATTGACAGTTTTACCGAAAGTACTTTCGTTTTCTTCAGTTTCTCCTGCCATTAATAGAGTTGAAAGCGCGCAAGAAACAAAATTAGTATGAGTTAACATTACTCCTTTTGGTAATCCAGTAGTACCCCCAGTAAACAATAATGCTGCTAGATCGTTTGAAGGATCAAATTCTATATCTGGTTGGATTGGGGCTACACCTTCTATAAATTCCTCAAAAGTAATAGTACCTTCTTTAGCTGCTTCAGCTTGTAGTAATATTATATTTTCTAAATTTATTTTCTTATGAACTTTTTTTATCGTTCTAAAGTTCGCTTTATGTACAAATACCGTATTCATATTTCCAGATTCTTTAACTATGTGAGCTACGTCGCTTTCTTTAAGTAATGGATTGATTGGAACTACTATAGCTCCCGTTTCCATTATACCCAAGACGCAAAATAAAAATTCAGGACAATTTCCTGTCATAATCCCAACTTGATCTCCCTTCTTGACACCTAATTGTACCAAAGCGTTCGCTAATCTGTCAGAAATATAGATTAATTCGCGATATGTGTATTTTTTATCAGTTGCTTTGTGATAAACACACACATTATTTGGAAATTCTTTAGCTGCTAATTTAATAAATTCATGAACCGGAATAGGGTCAAATTTGATCGATTTTGGGATGTTTGGCTCCCTAAACTGTAGCCATGGACGATCGTGACTTTCAAGATACGGAGATTCATTTTCATAATCGTAAATCGGTTCCCAATCTGTATAATCCTTCATATTAAACACAAAATTAATATTAATAGAATTGTATATTGTATAATAATCAATTTTATTCTAAGGATATAAAAAGCTATTTGTTTAACATGGAAAAAATTCTTTAAAGATTATTAGAATAATTAAGAAATATTAATTTTTTAAAAAATTTAGAATTATATCGTTAACTTCCGATGCTCTTGAAAGCGTCATAAAATGACCTGCATTATTAATAACTTTTAGTTCGCTGTTAGGGATTCTTCTATGTATTTCAACCATAACTGAAACGGGAGTTTGCCGATCGTGGGACGCTGCTATCAAAAGCGTTTCGTTTTTAATTTCATGTAATCTTTCTAGAGTATAATGTGTTTTCATGGCCTCTGCTTGATTTATTATGTCTTGGGGTCTTGATGGATTAATCGTGCTTTCTCTGATTAAATCTTCCATAGAAAAAATGTCAAAAAATCTTTTACTTGGATTAGCTTCCATCTCTTTTCTGAACTTTACGTGAAAGACCCAACGCGATTTTTGCTTAAAAGCCTTTAAGGGGTCTTGTTTAATCATCTCAATCTCTTCGAGACGCCCTTTTTTAGGAATTTCGACCCAATCTATATCAACTCGACCGAAATTTGTAGCGATCAAGATTAATTTTTCGACTTTTTCGGAATATCGTAGCGCAAAATGTTGGGCAATCATTCCGCCAAAGGAGCGACCTACTAAATGAACTTTTTCAACGCCAATAAAGTCCATTAAGCCCTTTACATCTCCCGCTAGCATTTTCATGGTATATGGAATATTAGGCCGATCCGACTCTCCAGTCCCTCGGAGGTCAAATGTAATAATTTGGAATTTTTTACTTATATCTATTATTTGAGTTTTCCATATTTCTTTTTTTGCGCCATATCCATGTATAAAGATAACCGGGAAACCAGTTCCGTAAACTTGATAAGACAATTTTAAACCGTTGATCTTTGCGAATTTCATAATTTTAAAATTTCTATTTATTAATCTAATATATGTATGTTTTAATATTAAAATTAAAAAAAAAAAAAATTAAAGATTGCGAGTTTTCTCTCGTTTTTCATCGTGTAATGCTTCTAGCTTAACCTTTATTTCTTCATACTTTTCTTTTGTAAGTGGGAATTTTCTAATTGCTATTAATCCTATTATTAACGCAACAGCGGGAAAAATGAACATTAAACTCCGAAGTCCAAAAATAGTATATTCGGTCGTTCCCACCGGGTCAAACGTGGCCCATCCAACGCTGTTGAAAACAATATTAATACTAAGAATTACTAAAATCGTAGATAATTTGGTAAGTAAAGCGTTTATGCCGTAATAACCACCATCTCGTCTTGTACCCGTTGTTAATTCGTCTTCGTCAATTATTGCAGAAAGAAGGATGTCTCCAAAATATATTGCCCCTGAAATTCCTATTCCCACAAAAATAAACGCGATAAAAGCAGTTTCTATATTGAAAATAAGCATAAACGGGGCTAACGAAATTATGAAAACTACCATAGAGATCATGACTCCTTTTTTCATTCCGACTTTATTTATGATAAAGCGCCAAAATGCCATAAAAAACGCGGCTGAAATAAAAGCTAATCCTAATAATATACCTAATAGCATTGCATCACTTATTCCCAATACTGCTTTCCCATAAAGGGGTGCGACCATTGGAAGCATACCTACGACGTACCAATATGATACATTCATAATAATAAATATCCTAAAAGATTTATTTTTCAGCGAAAACTTTAGGGAGGTAATTATTGATGGTGCCGTTTTGTAATCTTCGGAAAATTCTGTTCTTTCTTTTATTCCAAATTTTATCATAATAATTGCTCCTACGAAGATTATAATACTCATAACTATTCCAGCGTACATAAATTCAGTTATATAAGCACTGTCTGTTAAATCTGGAATTATAAATGTCGGTAATAAAAAAGCAAAAAGCAAACCAATTACGGTAAAAATTTGTTTAACGGCGCTCGCTTTTGCCCTATCGCTTACACCTTGAAACATCTCTGGAAATAAGGCGCAATAATTTAGATCGTACATCGTATAGAATGTGTCAAATAATGCCATGATAATAAGAAAGTATATGAATGAGGCGATCGCTGAATCCGTGGGTGGGGTCCATAATAATACTATTACAACGCATAATGGGATAATAGACGCAACTATGTAAGGTGTTCTTCTACCCCATTTAGTCTTCGTCCGGTCTGATAAAGCACCTAATAATGGATCGTTAATAGCATTCCAAATTGACCATAATATAAATCCAAGCGTAATGAGATTAACATCTAAACCCACTACAGCGTAATAGAAAGTAAAAACATAAATTGTAAACATCTGTGAGGCGATAGCATCAGAAAATTGTCCGATACCAAATAATATTCCTTTTTTTTTGGTATATTTATCTAACTTTTCTTCATTACTCATTTTTGTTCACTAAGTTTTTTTAAAAATTTTAATTTGTAAACTAAATATACTTTGAACTAATCTTTATATATAGCTTCTTAAAATTGCTAAATTGCTTAAATAGCTTTATTAACATCTTAATGCAATATTTATTCATCTATTTGATTTGTCAAAAGTAAAAATTAATGAAAATTAAAAGGGAAATATATGTCAAACGATAATCTTGAGCAAATAACGGAAGCTACTTCAAAGGGCGATTATAAAAGTATAGGGAAATTAGTAAGAAAAGCTTCTCGACAAGGATATTCACGCGAAGACATCATACAAGCCTTATCAGCTGGTTTATCTGATGTAAGTAAAAAATATAAGATTAAAGGTATGTATCTTGACGACATTATAAAATCAGCAGGCGCTTTTGAAGTAGGGATACAGTCGTTAGGTTTATCTGACGAACCTAAAGAACCTGAAAAGAAGATAGTTTTAGGAGTCATGGGTGGCCCGTGGACGATTGGCACTAATATTGTTTCAGCAAATCTTAAAGCTAACGGGTTTGAAGTAATCAACGCGGGGTCGGATGTGTCTCCCGAGAAAATTGCGCAAGTAGTTAAAGAATCTAATGCTAGAATAGTAGCAACAGCGATTTATCTTATGCAATCAAAAGGTCAGGTCGAAAAATTAGAAAACGAATTGTGGAAGCTAGGAGTGCGCCACAAAATCAGGACAATTTTGAGCGGTCCTGCGGGATCTCCAGCAATGGCTGCGAAATACAATGTTGATGCATACGTTAGAGATGTAAATGAATTGTTGAAAATAGCAAAAGAATATTCTAAAGATTTAAAAGATGAAATGACTTCATACGATCGCGTTATGACATCTGTAAAGCATAAAGAACCAGATAGGGTTCCATTTATGCCCTTTGCTCAGACATTCACTGCAAAATTTGCTGGAATCCCATTTTCTGCATATGTAAGTAAAGCAGAGAAATTTGTAGAAGGGCAAATAAAAGTATATAAAGCTTTTGGATGGGATGCTTTATGTTTTTCTTCAGATGTAGGAATATATGCTGGTGCTTTAGGTGCAAAAGTCGAATTTCCTTATGACGATGTCCCTCGAGTCGTAAAACCAATACTTAGCCACTCAACTATGTATAAAGATTTTCAAAAACTAAAATTACCGGACTTAACGAAAGCTGGGCGGTTAACAGAGTCAATTAAAGCAATAGAGTTGGCTAAAAAAGAGGTTGGGGACGAAGTCCCTATAATTGGTTGGACAGAAGGACCATTTCAAGGAATTACATTGTTATCTGGAGCGGATCCCTTGTCTCTCTTTTACATTTTAGATCATGTTGACGAATTTAAAGAAATTTTGGATTGGTACGCGGATTTCGAAATTGAAGTCGCGAAAGCTATGTATGAAGCGGGTGCAGATATTATTGGTGTAGGGGAAACTGCCGCTTATTTTATGTCTCCCACATTTTTTAAGCAATTTTGCTTAGAACCAGAAAAAAAAGCGTGCCATGCCATTAAAAAACTTGGTATGGTACCTCTAATTCATTGTTGTGGTTACGTACCTCAATGTGTACATTTTTCAAAAGAAACTAATCCTGGAGGGGCAATTCAATTTGATTATCAAGTTGATTTAGCCTGGGCTAAAGAACTTTTACGCGAAGAGGTAACGATAATGGGCAACCTAAATTATAATAAACTTACAGTTGCTGATCCCAAACAAGTCTCAGACGACTGTGCTAAAAGATTAAAGATAGCCGCTGAAGGAGGCGGATATTGGCTAGCATTTGGTTGTGAAATACCCCGTGAATTACCCATAGATAATATGAAGGCTATTATGAGAACGCTAAAAACATCCGGAAAATATCCAATCCAATAAAAACTTATTTTTTTAATTTCTTCTATAACATTCCCTAATTGTAATATACATATATTTAAATCATTTATAGCGTATGGTTTTTATTATAAATAATAATTATTTAATCAAGTCGAGTTAATTTTTATTGAAAATATAGTAAATAATATTAAAATAGAAGAAAACAAGCTGATTTGAATGGTAGACTATACGAAAATATTGCAAAATCTCAAGTTCGTAAACATCAGTACAGACGAATTTACTATATTTGAGTGGAAACCTCCACTCAAATTTAAAAGTTATATCTTAGACTTAAATATTATTAAAAAGGATCCTGTAAGTAATATTTTTATTCATTTATTTAGAGGAAATAGGAAAATTGTCCATATAAGGTTAAAAAATTTAATATATACGACGGGATCTAATACAAAGATTCAATTTCAATTGTTAGAAGCCTTAATAGAACAAGTTTCAAAAGTTTTTAACGAGACATATGACATCGATTCCTACATTAAATATGGAAATTTTTCTACGACTGTGTTCAATCCATTTAAAGAAGAAATTAATAATATAATTAAAAACTTTAATTCACTCGATTTGGTCAATGAAATTATGGTACCATGCAGGGTATGTAATACAGTACTCCCAATTACAGTTAAAAGAAGCTTTATTGAGAATTCTGAATCACATCCGGTACCACTTGTCTATATTCATAAAGGACATGCAATTCTCTGTTTCATAGATAAAAATTACGCCGTTAGAGGCGTAGAATTAGTAAATATTACAGGGTAAATCTGTATTTGTTTACAACATATAATTAAAAAATTATATTTCCTAAGAATAAATATGGCACAAGAAGAGAAGAAATCTAGCGACGATTTTTTTTTTGAGGACATTATAAAAAAAACTAAAACAGGTATAACATTTCCAAAAGAATTAAGGGAAGCTCTATTTAACGAAGATAAAGAAATTTTCTTTAAAATCATTGTTCCAAATGAGAAAAACAAAATTGTCCTTGAATTTTTATCTGAAGAAGAAGCAAAAGTTCAGTTAGAAAAATTTAAAGCGTCTAAACCGAGAACCCCCAAACCGGTTCAAATTCAAAAAGAAGAGAAAAAAATAGTTGAAAAAGTTGGTCCAAATTGGGGCGAATATTTTGTTTACGATTTTAAAAATAGAGACAAAGTCCAACCCATCTTAGAATCAGCATTTTATAAATTCGCCGAAACTCCTATTAACTTGGAAGATGCTATGGGCAGAATCAAGTATTCGTTAGTTTCGTTTCTAACAGCTACTAAAACAGAAAATGCTAAGCTATATTTTTCTGTAATTAAACTCTTAATTGATGTTGCTGAAAGATTTAACCAACCAAACCTCATTGATTGGATTTTTGATAAAATCGTTCCAAATATCGAAAGTAAATTTCTTTACGAACAAGCACTTCTCGAGCTGTTAGAAATAAGTTTAAAAATCAAACGTTACGAAAAAGCAGAACTTTTTTTATTTTACATTTTAAAAAATATAGACGATTATCCCCGTTCAGAATTATATAATATTTTCAATTCGTTCAATCAATTAGTTAAAAAAGTACGCTACATTGAGAGAACTGAAAAAATTGATATTCTATTGAAAGAAAAATTGTTGGAATATGGATCTGGAATCGATGATAACGATTATAAAATACAAATTGTAGAATTTCTTGAAGATTTAAAATATATAGAACTTGCTTACCAGCTCGCAAAGGACATCCAAAAAGGATTGCCACCTGATAGCTTAAAAATAGGGACTATAAGAGCAATTGTGAAAAGATTATTTGTAACGCCAATAAGCGAGAATAAACCTAGTTCAAGCATTAATTTTGATGCAGTTGATGACGAAGAAGAAGAATAGAAATTAGTAGATGTTAAAAAACTTAGCCTTCGTCATCTTCAGCTTCTTTTTCAAGGTCCTTTATTTTATCTTCCGCTCTTTCAAGTTCGCCTTCCAAAATTTTTCTCTCTTTCTCTTCGATTTTCTTTTGATGTAATTCGATTTCTACCTGTGATAATTCACTTTCTTTTTCTATTAGTTCTTCTTTGAGCTTCAAGGTTTTCTCTTTCTCGATAATAGCCAACTCTTCTATCTCGCGTTCTTTAAATTCTAATTCCAGTTTTTTCTTTTTAATTTCTAAATCTTTCTTTTTTAGAAGGATTTCTTTATCGAGAATTTCAGATTCTTCTTTTTTTAATTGCTTTTTTACCTTTTTGGGGATTTCACCTGTTTCAATATCAGGTTGTTCTTTACTTTCTTGTTCAATGATTTCTTCTTTTAATTTTAGTGTTTTTTCCTTTTCTTGAATAATTTTCTTTTCTATTTCTTTTTCTTTCTCTTGTAATTCCAACTTTTTTTTCTTGATTTCTATTTCTTTCTTTTTTAATTCGAGTTCCTTATCGATAATTTCTGCCTCTTCTTTTTCTATTAATTCCTTATCTGTAATTTCCCTTTTCTCACTCTCTTCAACTAATTCATCGATTTTCTCAACTGTAACAATTGATTTTAGCACAATATCTACAACATTTTTTAATTCTTCGTTCTCGGGATTTTCTTTAACTTTAAGAGTAATTATCTTGGTGACTAAGGATGGATTATTTCTACCTATAACTTTTAACACTTGAACTGCTTTCTCAACTACGAATTCCTTTTCCTCAGTTAATGTATCAGCGATCTTTCCAATCAACGATTCGTCCTCGATCTCATTTTCTCCTCCTGCCATAAAAATTATGAGCTGTAAAATGGCTTCTCTAACATTTGGATCTTCAGAACTTAATAAGTCTTCACTGTAGGGAAGAAAAATAGAACATTCTTTCTCACACATCGTCTTCAAGAGCAAAAGAAAGCTATATCTTAAGATAGAATCGCGCTTTGAGAGGTTTTCTAATAAAGAGGGGATGTCAATAATTAATTGCTCTATTAGAAACCTTAAGACGGTTTGCCCACCATGGAGTGACAATAGCATTTCGATTATATCTTCAAGTCTTTCTATATAATCTTCCTGAGTTGAATCACCAAGATAGAGTGCAATAATCTTGACTGCATCGTCTATTCTACCATCCTTCACGAAATCTTTTATCTTGGTAATTTCTGGATTGTTTTGGTCTTTTTCGCTCATTTTAACCAACTTATAACTATTATGTTTTTTATCCTATTTTTATGTATTAAATGTGTAGTATATAGAAATCGTTATACAAACGATAAAGAATGTTAAATATTAATCTCAAATCTCG
>Ga0209977_10000541_pt1 | contig 14922 bp, 13 predicted proteins | sample SumtaG_2_FD_183113 | JGI IMG/M metagenome (GOLD analysis project Ga0209977, IMG submission 183113) | Deep subsurface microbial communities from Indian Ocean to uncover new lineages of life (NeLLi) - Sumatra_00607 metaG (SPAdes) (version 2) | ecosystem: Environmental > Aquatic > Marine > Oceanic... | reverse complement strand
TCTATGAATTTACATCAACATTTATCTCATTTCTTTTGAATCTATTATTTAATCTGAATGCACAAGTAATTATTTATCCAGAGCACGATATTTTTCCATCGATATTTATTCCAAATCATCCATTTGATGGAACTTACGCTATTACTATTAATTGCATCGCAGGGCATATCTTTAGTTTCATAATTGGAGTAATACTATTAGTTCCTTCCTCTAAAGTAGGTTCAATTAAAAAGGAGTTTGTATGGAGAAAAATTAAGGTATTAGTTATTTCAACATCTGGTATTTTTCTATTAAACGTGTTTCGTATTGTATTTTTATTATATTTCAATTTTAAAGGTATTCCATTTGATATTATTCATGAATCTTTATTTTTTTTATCAGCTGTAATTGGAGCGTTATTTTTTTTTATCGTACTTGAACATTGGCTTCCCGAATTATTTATATCGATTTATTATTTATATCGATTAATTTCTCAAAAAATAACTAAGAAATGGAAGTAGTTTCATCAGATTTTTTAAGGGTTAGCATGATCCGAATTAAGAAGGATTTTATTTTGAGCTCAGCTGGGCACTTTATAGATAATAAGCAATTAATTTAAATGAACACCATGACAATAATAATCTAACTACTTAGAATATTAAAACTAAAAGAGGAATTTCAAGGTTGCATTACGATTTAATAATTATTGGCGCGGGTACATCAGGTTTTCCATCAGCTAAAATCGCTGCTGAGTATGGAAAGAAGGTATTAATGTTAGGTGACGGTGCTTTAGGTGGTAAATGCATAGAAAACGGTTGTATTCCCGCTAAAGCAATGATTTACGCCGCTAAAATTTATAAAACGGCTCTTAACGCAGAGAAATTTGGTGTAGATGTAAAAGATGTAAAATTAAATTTTAAGAAAGTGCTCGAACATACTAATAAATTAGTACGAGATGCGATAAGTGATAATAAAAAACAGTTAGCGGGATTTATAAATATTGATTTCCTAAAACAGAAAGGTCATTGTGTAAGTGATTCTTCTGTAGAAGTTGGAAATGAAGTTTATACAACGGATAACATCTTAATTTCAACTGGAACGAAACCGTTTATCCCACCAATTGAAGGAATTAGCGATGTCGATTATTTAACTCACGAAACTATATTTAATATTGAAAAAGTCCCTAAATCAATAGCGTTTGTTGGAGGCGGGTTTATTTCATTAGAATTCGCAAATGTCTTTAACAGTTTGGGAAGCAATATCTACATAATTGATATAGGGTCTCGCCCTATATTTGCAACAGATGAATCTGTCTCATTGGCAATAAAAAAATATTACGAAGAAGATGGTATAACCTTTATTTCTAATTCTCGTACGACAAAAGTTTCTCAATCGTCTGGAAAAATACTTCTGGAAACTAATAAGGGAGATAAAATTGAAGTAGAAAAAATGATGATTTCAACTGGTTTTATAGCGAATACAGAAGGTCTTAATTTAGAAGCAGCTGGTGTTCAGACGGATGCGAGGGGTCATATCATCGTGAACAAATTTCTTCAGACTTCTAAACCTAACATTTACGCGATTGGAGATATCTTAGGCAAAACGCAATTTACTCACATGGCTCTAAGGGAATCTAAAATTGTTATTCATAACATGTTTAACGAAGCTTAGATTCCTGTAACTTTTGAAAATATACCCTACGCAGTGTTCACAGAGCCCCCAATAGGTTCAATAGGAAAAACAGAGCAAGAATTAAGGAATGCTGGAGTCGAATATAAAGTAGTTCAAACTGAATACTCTAAATCTTCGCGAGGACATTTAATGAAACTAAATCGTGGCAAGTTAAAATTACTCTATAATCAAGAAGACCAAATATTGGGGTGCCACATAATTGGAGAAGGAGCAGATATTTTAATACATGAAATTATTCCTCTTATTCATATCCCAAATGGATTATCGGTTTTCCGGCATCTAATACACGCACATCCGACCTTGTCTGAATTGTTTAGAAATCTACAAGAGCAAATAGGTTTTTTTTAACTATTACACTCGATTTTCAATTACTTCTTTAAAATGTAATCAAGGATACATGTTCTACCTGTGTTAAAATATTTGCCATTTAGGATGTGTCTTTTTTCTTTGTAAATAATTTCAAAATTCTTGAAATAATCATCAGGTTTATCATCTTCATAATAACTATGAACGTACTCTTGATTTTCGTGAAAACTTATGATTTCACCTGGGTCTGATTCTCTTTTTTCATCGAAATTAACATCATCTTTAGAAAGGAAATTCAGATAACATAATCCTCCTTTCATTAAAACGCGATGCATTTCATTAATAGCAATTGCTGTATCTTTTTTACTTAAATGAACCATTGAGAGATAGGAAAAGACATACCCGAAAAAATTAGAGTCAAAAGGGATATTTTTCATGTCTCCTTTAGTAATCCTTAAATTGATACTATTTTTTTCGCAAAAATTTTGCGCATCATTTATCTGTTCATCGGAAATATCAATTCCATATGTCTCAAAACCATTTTCATGAAAAAAGGCAAGTTTAGGATCTCTTCCACCTGCACCACAATCTAATATTTTTTTATTCACAGGATTAGTTTGGATAAACCTAAGAAAATTGTATAATGAGGATGGATAGAACTTTTTAATCATTTTTAAAGAAATTCACTTTAACTTATAAAATTTCTTTAATTACGTGAGGAACATCCCAAGGAGTATTAGCAATTAATACTCCTGCGTCTTTTAAAGCTTTAATTTTCCCTTTTGCAGTTCCAACATCCCCAGAAATTATGGCACCAGCATGACCCATTCTTTTCCCTTCCGGAGCGCTTTTTCCCGCAATATAAGCTATAACTGGTTTAGAAACATTGTTCTTAATAAGCTCTGCAGTTTTTTCCTCCTCGTTGCTTCCAATTTCTCCTATAAGGACGATTATTTTAGTGTTTGGATCTTCTGAATAATAAGCTACAGCTTCTTGCATTGTTATTCCTCTCACAGGATCTCCACCTATACCGACATACGCAGAAACTCCGATACCACTATTCCCAATAGCTTTTGTGATTTCGTAAGATAATGTTCCACTTTTAGAGATTACTGAGACATCACCGTAATGACACATGTCGCTTGGCATTATCCCCAATTTGATTTTATCGGGGATTAGCATTCCGGGGCAATTCGGACCAATTAAAAATAATCCTTTTTCTTTGGCTTTCTCTACAAGCTGAATCATATCAAAAACAGGTACATTCTCGGTTATAATGCATGTCATGTTGATTCCCGCATTTAGACTTTCCATAGCTGCGCTTAAAGTAAATCTTGCTGGAACAAAAACTATACTTGTGTCTGCGCTCGTTTCTTGAATTGCTTCTTTCACGTTATTAAAAACTGGAACACCGTATACTTCTTGACCCCCCTTTCCGGGTGTAACCCCAGCAACAATTTTAGTACCATAATTAAGCATAATTTGAGTGTGAAACATCCCCTGCTTTCCCGTAATACCTTGAACGATTACTTTTGAGTTCTCATTAATATACATGCTATTCACTCAGCACCTCTTTTATTTTTTTAACTGCGTCCATAACGTCTTTAAACGCATCCATGTTTGCTTCTTTAAGCAAGGCAATCCCTTCTTTTTCGTTAGTCCCTGTTAGTCTAATAACCATTGGTGGAGCATCAGAAAAATCTTTGAGAGCTTGAATTATCGCCTGAGCAACTATGTCACATCGAGTGATACCTCCAAAAATATTTACCAAAACAGTTTTCGGCTGCAATTTAAAAATCAATTCCAGCGCCTTATATACCCTTTCCTTACTAGCCCCACCCCCAACATCCAGAAAATTAGCTGGTTGTAAACCTAAATCAGACAAGACATCTAACAAAGCCATCGTGAGTCCTGCTCCATTTGCTAAGATACCAATCTCTCCGGATAGTTCAACAAACGAAAAGCCTACTTTTTTCGCAAGCTTTTCTAGTTCATTTAACTTCCTCTCCTGTAAGTTTTGAATGATTGGCTGACGAAACGCCGCATCATCATCTAGAATCATTTTCCCATCTACGGCAATTAATCCAGAAGGAGTCATTACCAGAGGATTTATTTCTACAAGTTGAGCTTCTAATTTTTTTGCAATCTCCCATAATTTCAGAAAAATATTAATCCCTAATTGTAATGAAGTACCCGACAAACCAAGTTGAGTGGCTGCAGCTCTAGCAATATTCTCAGTTAATCCCATTGAATACGAAAAATTAAGCTTGATTATTGCTTCTGGGCGTTCCTTGGAAACTTCTTCGATGTCTATCCCTCCCTCTTTACTTGCGATAAGGTAAAACTGCCTTTCTGAAGCGTCTAACGCGATTGAGCAATAATATTCTTGATCGATTTTAGCAAGTTCTTCGATAATAATCGCTTCCACAGTGAATCCCGCTACATTTCTACTGAAAAATTCTCTACATAGTGAAACTGCTCCTTCTTGAGTTTGAGCAATTTTTATTAACCCCGCTTTTTTTCTGCTTCCAATAGCGATTTGTGATTTAACAATTGCTGGAAATGAAAATCCTTTAACTTTGTCTTCAATATCTTCGCCCCTTAGAATTAATATATTCTTAACTAATGGGATATCAAACTTGCTAAATATTTCCTTACTCTCGTATTCGAGCAATCTTATGATAATAACCTCCTTTAAATAAAATTTAGTAGAATCTCATAGAGAACAAGATTAAAATGAGACTTTAAATTAAAAATCGCTTAGTATTTAATAAAATTTATTTTAATAAACTATAATTTGAATCAATACATTATTTTTTACTTTTTGGGAGAATACTTTAATAAATAATAGAACGAATAAAATAATATCAAGAATGAACTCTGAAATAAAAGATGAAAACCTCAAATAATGATGTGAATCATACTCAGCCTGAAGAACCAAGTATGAAGAAGATGGTAATGTTTTCAACCGGATATTTTTTGAATACTTTTTTAATGATAGCTTTCAATAATTATGTCTGGACATTCTATGAAGGAGAGCTCGGTTTAATCAGTATAGTTCCTTTATGGCCAATATATATGGCAATCGCAAATACACTATACATAATATTGAGTATGTTGATTAACCCATTTATAGGATATCTTACAGATAAACCCTTCAAATGGACCAAAAAGCGAGGGTTTCATACGCCATGGATCATTATCGGAGGGATTCCTACAATTATCCTGTTTTTCTTCCTATTTACACCACCTCAAGTATCAGGGATTGAAAGTGTATTGCCCATTCTAATATATTATATAATATTCGTATTCCTATACGATATATCGTATTCTCTTCTTCAAACGCATTCTTTTGGTGCTTTTGCCGCACATTTTAGGGGAGATACAACGCGTAGAAAAGGAGGGATGTTGACTCTAATTTTTACTTTTATAGCAAATTTCTTAGCAATCACAATCTGGTCACTAGTAATTGATCCCGGGAATCCAACATCATTCACAATCGCTGCGTTTATCAGCATTATTATACTCTCGTGCTCACTTTTGGTGTTTATACCTGGATCCAAGGAATCTAAAGTGATAAAAGAGAGATTTATCGTAGGGTATGACAACTCGGAAAAAATTTCCTTTTTTAAAACTATGAAGATAGCTATAAAACAAAAAAATTTCATGTTGGCTGTATTTTCTTATCTTACATTCATGATTGCGTTTGGTCTTATGAGCATGAATACAGTCAACTTTATTGATGATGTTCTACAAGAGGGGCAACACATAAGAAGCTTAGGTTCAATTTTAATGCTCTTATCTTCTTTTCTAACAATGCCTATATGGGCTCGCTTAGCTAAAAGAATAGGACATTCGAACACTTATGCAATAGGTTTAGCTTTCTACGGAGTAAGTCTATTATTAAACCTCTTTATTGTGAACGCGTTTCAGTTCTATTTAACAAGCATCCTAAACGGAGTATCAGGATCATTGTTCATGATTATGTTATCACCCGTTTTGGCTGATTGTTACGATGAAATCGCTGTGAAAATGAAAAAACATCACGAGACTACTTTACTTGGAATTAGAAATTTTTTCGTTCGCACTTCTGTAGTGTTTCAGAGTTTTATTATAGCAATTATTCATGCGCTCACAATTTATGACCCCTTAAATATTTCTCACCAGTTTAATGCCTTAGTAGGTCTTCGGATAATTCAAGGATTAATTCCATTCATTTTTTGCAGTGTGGGTGCGTTAATCTTTTATAAATGGTTTGATCTGAAGGGTATCAAAAAACAAGAAATTTATCGTAAATTACGGGAATTAGGTTTATAACATTTATTAAAATTGTATTTAGGATAGCGAAAATGCATAGCAAAAAAATCCCTGTAATTCTTGACACCGATATAGGGTTGGATATTGATGACACTTGGGCTTTGGGCTTATTATTAAAGTGTCCTGAATTAGATGTTAAATTAATTACAACTTCCACAAACAATACCGCGTTAAAAGCCAAGCTGGTTGCCAAATTTCTTGAAATTGTGGGTCGAACGGACATCCCTATAGGGATTGGACCTCCAGAAAATCGTAAAAAAGGTTGGTTGTACCCTTGGATTAAAGATTATGAGATATCAAGATATCCCGGTACTGTTCACGAAAACGGTATGGAGGTTATTTGTTCCATGATAATGGATTCTCCTGAGCCATTAACGCTCATCGCCATTGGACCCTTAGGAACTGTGGCAGGAGCACTTAAAATGAATCCAAATATTACAGAGAATTCTCGGTTTGTAGGGATGCACGGGAGTATTCGCATTGGATACAGAGGATCAAACTCACCTTCCCGGGAATTTAATGTGAAAAAGAACATTAAGGCATCCAGAGAAGTTTTCCAAGCGCCTTGGGAAAAGACAATTACGCCATTGGATACATGTGGAAATATCGTGCTCTCGGGGTCGTTTTTCGAGCGCATCATGAAGTGCGACAATTCAATAGTTAGATCAATCAAAGAAAATTTTGAGATATGGAAAAAAAAAATTATACACAAATTAATATTGACAAAAAAAAATGAGACTTCGGTCCTATTTGACACGGTGGCTATCTACCTCGGTTTCTCTGAAGAATGGCTTAACATTGAAGAATTAAAAATTGAGATCACTGATCGCGGCTCAACTCAAATTAGCGAGAGAGGAAATTTGGTACGTTGTGCAACTTCTTGGAAAGATGTCCAAGCTTTTAAAAATTTACTTGTTGATCGTCTCACTAATTAGTTTACTTTTCTATTATAATAATTATTAGCATCTTTTACTAATTTTACTTCTTATCCAAAATAAGCTCGTTTTCTAAGCGTATTTGTTTATAGATTATTAGAAAAATCTTATTTATTATAACTTATTAAATAAAAAAAAACAAATGATAATATATGATTGAGTATATTCCTATTGATTTGAGAATTCATAAATCCCTTTTAATAGATTTAAATGACGAATATTTGTCTTGGATTGCCGAAGAAGTTATGAAGCACTACAAAATAGATGTAGTTTCCCTACTGGGGCAACCAATTCGAGATTATGCCATAAATAGCGTTGAAGAACTTACATCCTATGTGCCACCTGAAGGAGTTTTCTATATACTAAAAATAAAAAAAAATTTAGTTGGGATGGGTGCTGTTAGAAAACTTAACGTTAATACAGGGGTAATAAAAAGAATGTATATCAGACCAAATTATCGAGGGAAAGGTTTTGGAAAAGGCTTACTAAGACATCTTTTAAACAAAGGTAAAGAATTCGGATGTTCAAGAATCCTACTCGATACTGGGCTATTTATGACTGCTGCACAACATGTTTATCGTTCAGCAGGGTTTCAAGAGAGAGAAATATATCCCGAAACTGAAGTTCCACCAGGACTCCAATCTTATTGGATTTATATGGAAACAAAATTATAAATTGATTAATAGTTTTAAATTAGATTTTTTTCTAATCAATAAGTTCCACATTCATATAATAATAAAAATTCTTCTTCTGTTATAATCAGAAATAAGAAAAAATAAAGTTTGAGTATATAAATTATAAAGTCATCTGTAACATTATCAATATTAAACACGACAATGGAATATTTTTAAAAATGAAAGACTATAGAATAAACGATAAATGGATTTTAGATCGAGTCTCCTCTCAAAGTAAAAGTTTTAGTGGATGGATAATAGATCTTTTAAAAATAGTTGAACAAATAAATCCAGAAGCCTTTGAAGATATTAAAAAAGATAAGGATTTTTCATCCCTTAAAGACTTGGATAAGCAATTAGCCCACACTCAAGAACAAATAGCAAAAATGGGTCGGTTTGGAAAAATTGTAAATAAAATGGGCTCAAAAATGTCTAATTGGATAATTAAAAATGTTGAGAAAGAACTTCAAAAATCCTCGACTGATCTTGATCTTGATTTAGATATTGATCTAATTACAGGTAAACGAAAAGATTTATCTTCAGCTCTTTACGATGTATCAAAGGAGAGAGGGATTGAATCAAAGGGATTGTTATATTTAATAAGAGCTTTACCAGACCTTGAGGCATTTCTCTATAGTACAAGCGTAAGAAAATATTATAGAGATCATACCGAACATGCACTTCGAGTAGCAGTCTTAGGTGATTTTCTTTTAGAACAAGATCTTGGTCATGGATCGTTGGCTGGAATTATATCTGAGTTAACAGGGATGGATAAAAACCTTCTTAAGGACAAGTATTGGTGGATTACAGGGTTAATTCACGATATTGGTTATCCTTTAGGAAAAATGACCACGGCTGTAAATTATTCTTTAGTGAATCAATTATTAAAGTGTTATCCGACTTTAGATTTGGAATTTATTCCATTTGAGATTTCCTTGTCTTGGAAAGGTAACCAAGAGGTATATTTAGAAATTATTGAAGAGGGACTCTCTAAGGAAGCGCGTACTCTAATAAGAGAAGGAGTAGGGTTTGATCGAATTAATTCCATCCCTCAAAAATCGCATGTTTATTTAAGAACTGAAGAAGGTCATCCAGAATTTAATTATCGCAGTAGTATAAATCTAGATCATGGTGTGATCTCTGCTCTTTCCCTTTTAAATGGACTTGGTTCTCCAGACGAGCTAAAAAAAAATGACGAGTACGAAGGATATATTTTAGCAGCAAAAGCTATGGCTTTACATAATTTTAAAGCTCAGCTTAAGGAATATACTTTTGATAACCATCCTTTAGCTTTTTTTCTAATGTTAATTGACGAATTACAAGAATGGGGGAGACCTATTCCAATTCAAGTTCGGGATACGTATTTCACCACAGAATTAAAGAAAGTAACCTTAATGGATGAAATTTTATTAAATTTGGACGATTTTTCCTGGCTAATGCAATTTAAAAATATTAAAGCTAAAGCCCTTATGAAATTTGACTTTACTATGTTCTCAAATGAAAAACAAAAGACTTTCAGTAGATTAAACCGTGGAAAAAGTTTTTCTGAAACAACTATCCACCTTCAAGATATTAAAATTGATAAAAAAAAGAAGAAAAAAGAGGAAATAATTAGCCAATCAACAATTATTATCTAATTTCTTTTCCTCTTTTAAATAGAATATCAATTTCCAAAGTGTCATTATTAAATCTATGTTACCAAACTAAATATCTATTGAAAATAGTCTATCAAGTGTAGTTTTAAGTCCTATTTGCTTAGCTTTATTATTTAAAAAGGTTAAATCAATTATTTCTTTATTTGCATGAAACAATGTCAAAAAATCAACGACATCTTGATATTCTAGCAATTCAGAAATGGGTATATCATGAATTAAACCCATTAATATTAATTTACCAATTAAAACATATTCTAAAGGTGCAATAAATAAATCTTTTCCTAGAATTCTTTCTTTTTTAGCGTGACTTAATACTTCATGCTCCCGCTTCTTATCAGCAACTTTTATATCTAACCTTAAAAAACTATTTTTGTCAAATATAGATATATTAGTCTTTTCTTGATAAGCTAATTTAAATTGATCATCCAATACATCAAATTCATAAGCTTTAAGTAATCCTATAAATTGAGAGATTTTTGAGTAGTCATCTTCGATAATGATATTGATATTTTGAGTAGCTCTTACATGGCCATAATGGATTACGGCAATTCCTCCTACAATAACATATTTAAGCTTTGTGGCCTTGAAGATAATTTCTAAACGAGATAAAATATTTTCTATTTCAGCCAAGACGATTATACCTCTTTTTAATCGCTTTAAGTTTCTCTTTAAAAGATATATTATTTCTTATTTGTTGTTGAATTTCTTCTTTAGTTAGATCGACATTCCTATTAGAAATTCCATCTCTCATTAATTCAAAAGTACTGTGAATAAATTTATCTGCTATTTCAAGAATATCGACATTTTTCTCAATAAGTCTCCTTGCAGCTTCTATTTCTTTTTGAACTTTTTGTTTTCTTAGTAGAAATAGATAATTCCTAGAGATTAATTCCTTTTCGTTGTTAGTAGAATCAGAATCCATTTTTTTTGATTCTCTTTTTATTTGTAAGCCTTTTCTTATAGATAAATTATAAGTTCTCTAAAAATATTTATAATAAATTCATATAAATCCATTTGGAAAATTAGTCATTCTTGAGTCAACCTAAATAATGAGATTATAAAATATTAGTATAAACTTTTTTTAATTATCTTATCCATTTTACATTATTAAAAAGGAAAATAATGATGGAATTAAATGAGTTTTAGAACAGAAAAAGATGTCCTAGGGGAATTAGAAGTTCCAAGTGATGTTTATTGGGGGATAAATACTCAAAGAGCAATTCAAAATTTTCAAATAAGTGGAAAAACATTCCCTAAGATATTTATCGTTTCGTTAGGACAGATTAAAAAAGCGTGTCTGTTAGCAAATATAGAATTAGGATTTCTTGATAAAGAAATAGGAGATGCCATTCTCCAAGCAGTTAACGAAATATTGAACGAAAATAAGCTTTTAGATCAATTTCCAATTGATATTTATCAAACAGGAAGTGGAACTCAAACAAACATGAACATGAATGAAGTGTTAGCTAATAGGGCCTCTCAAATCTTAGGATTTCCTATGGGTAAGAAACATCCGATCCATCCAAATGATCATGTAAATAAGAGCCAATCTTCTAATGATGTGATACCCACTGCTATGCATATATCTACTGTACATATGATAAAGAAGTTAATTCCGGTCTTAAACAGATTAGTAGAAACCTTAACTATTAAAATCGAAGAGTTTGAAGAAATCGTTAAAGTAGGAAGAACGCACTTACAAGATGCCGTCCCAATACCACTATCTTTAGAATTTAAAGTATACAAAAGACAAATTGAAACTAATATTGAGCGATTAAGACATGTAATAGATGAATTATTATTCATCCCAATAGGTGGCACAGCTTTAGGTACAGGTTTAAATGCTCATAAAGATTTTGATAAATTGACCGTAAACCATCTTTCAAAAATAACTTCCTTATCTTTTAAAATTAATCCTATAAAAGCGGAGGGAATATCTTCGCATAATACTATAGCGTACGCTAGCAGTAACTTAAGACTTTTAGCGTTATCGCTTTTAAAAATGGCAAATGACATTCGCTGGATGGGCAGTGGTCCAAGAGCAGGTCTATCAGAATTAATTTTACCCCAAAACGAACCAGGGTCGTCTATTATGCCTGGAAAAATTAATCCTACTCAATCTGAAGCTTTAATTCAAGTGTGTCTTCAAGTGATTGGAAACGACTCTGTTGTTATAAGTGGAGAAATGTATGGAAGCATTTTAGATTTGAACATGAGTAAACCTATAATGATTGTAAATGTTCTTGAATCAATTGAAATTTTAGTAGGGGGAATTAATTCTTTTATTAGTAATTGCTTAATCGGCTTAAAAGCGAACACTGAACAAATCAATACGAATTTAGACCAAATGCTAATGATTGTTACTAATTTATCACCAATAATAGGGTACGATAAATGTTCTGAAATTGCCCAAAGAGCGCATAAGGAAGGTAAAACCTGTAAAGTAGTAATTAAAGAAATGGGTTTAAAGATCGATAATTTGGACGAACTTTTAGACCCTAAAAAAATGGTATAAAAGAAAATGGAGGTGGAGATATGGCATCAGTTTTGACATATAAGAAACTAGATAAAAAACAAAAGGCAGCGGTTAATCTAACGATTAAGTTAAAAGACGGAAGGAACCTTGGTTACGCGGATTTAGGTAATCCAGAAGCAAAACCATTATTTCACTTCCATGGTTTTCCAGGTTCTCGTTTAGAAGTTGCTATTTTTGCGGATAGAGTTGTTCAAAATAATATTAGACTTATTGGAATCGATAGACCAGGAATGGGGCTTTCAGATTTCAAAAAAGACCGTACTATTTTAGATTGGCCAGATGATGTAATTGAGCTAGCTGACGCTTTAGGAATAGAGAAATTTGCTATTGAAGGAATATCGGGGGGAGGTCCATATGCTGCAGCGTGTGCATATAAAATTCCTGATCGCTTAACATCTTGTGGTATTATTAGCGGTATAGGGCCAATGGATCTTGAAGTAGAAGAAAAAATAAAAAGTATTCGCAGATTATCTTTTGTTATTCGAAGAATGCCATGGCTTTTTAAATTGAAGATATCTTTTCAATCTCGAGGTTTGAAAGATTTAGAAAAAGCAGAAAGGAAAATGGGGGAAACTATTAAAAAGTTTCCAGAACCAGATAGGGAAGTTATGGACGATCCTAAATTACTACATCTTTTTATTAGAGAAAGCGCAGAAGCATTTCGTCAAGGAAATAAAGGAGCATTTTACGAAGGGAAATTATACGCAAAACCTTGGGGTTTTAGCCTTGAAGATATATCTCCAAAACTTAAAGTGTATATATGGCATGGAGAAGTGGATGAAGCTATACCTGTTGTTATGGGTCGTGGTATGTGTAAAGCAATTCCAAATTGTGAAGGAAAATTTTATCCAAATGATGGGCACTACTCCACGATTTTCAAATATTTTGAAGATATTGTAAGCGCTTTAACTTCTTAAGCCTTTTTCATTTTTTTTAATTTGAAAGCTGAAGAAAATTTATTGAATATAGCTTCTAAAACACCTCTAATGGTTATTGCTGGAAATGATTATGGAATGGGAAGTTCACGCGATTGGGCTGCAAAAGGAACTCAATTACAGGGAGTAAAAGCAGTTATCGCTGAATCTTTCGAATGAATTCATAGAAGTAATTTAGTGGGAATGGGGATTTTACCTCTACAGTTCAAAGAGGGCGAAAATGCGGAAAAAATTGGATTGAATGGTTCAGAAACATATGAAATTTCTGGAATCAAAACATCTTTTAATGTTATAGTCAGACTTGATAGTCAAGTAGATGTAGAATATTACAAAAATGGTGGAATTTTACACGCTGTGTTAAGAAATATGTAAAAAAATATTTAAATAGAAAAGTGCTCGGTTCTTTTAATTATTTCATCCTGCAAATCTTTTCCTAGGTTTATATAATAATCGCTATAACCAGCAACACGCACAATTAGATTACGATATTGTACTGGATTCCTTTGAGCAGCGCGCAAGGTATTTGCCGAAACAACATTAAGCTGAATATGATGACCCCCCATTTTAAAATAAGAGCGTATCAGATGAGCTACATTATTAATTCCTGATTCACTTGAAAAGAATTTAGGCGAAAATTTTTGATTTAATAAAGTCCCTCCAGTTCTAAGATGGTCAATTTTACCAGCAGATTTTATTACTGAGGTTGGACCATTAATATCCATCCCTTGAACAGGCGAAATTCCTTCAGATAAAGGTGTATATGCTTTTCTGCCATCGGGGGTAGCACCAGTTACTTTTCCAAAATAAATGTGGACTGTTGTAGGAAGTAGATTTATTCTATGGACTCCTCCTCTAGTGTTCGGACGCCCGTCGATGGCATTATAAACAATCTCAAAAACTTGTTGGGTGATAAGATCGGCGTAATCTTTATCATTCCCATATTTAGGTGTTCTAGAAATCAGTTTTTGTCTTATTTCCTCAAAACCTTCGAAGTCATTTTTAAGCACATAGAGCATTTGCTCCATTGTAATAATCTGATTGTCATAAATATTATATTTTAAAGAAGTTAAGCAATCAGTTATGCTTCCCATGCCAACTATTTGAATATAGGATGTATTGTATTTTGCTCCACCATCATTATAGTCTTTTCCATTTATAATACAGTCATCAATTAATATTGATAAAAATGGTGAAGGATTTTGCGCCCAAATGCGCTCTATTATTTGATTACCTTTTATTTTAATGTCAACAAAATGCTTGATTTGTTTTGTATACGCTTCTATTAACTCGTCAAAAGTTCTAAAAGAGAGAGGATCTCCAGTTTTTATTCCTATTTGTTTATTTGTTGAAGGATCTTTTCCATTGTGTAAAGTAACTTCTAAAATTTTGACAAGATTAAAATATCCTGTTAAAATGTAGGCTTCTTTACCAAAAGCTCCTGTTTCAACGCATCCACTCGCACCGCCATTTCGAGCATCTACTAACGATTTTCCTTGGCGTGTAAGTTCTTGAACAATAGCATCCGCATTAAAAACCGAGGGTTGACCAAAACCGGTTTTAATAATCTTAAGGGCTCTTCTAATAAAATCGTCTGGTGTTTTTTCACTTATTTGAACATTACTACTAGGCTGTAGTATTCTCATATCTTCAATTACATCTAAAAGTACGTAAGAAAGTTCATTTACTCCGTCAGAACCATCCTCTTTTAACCCTCCGAGATTAATATTGCAAAAATCTGTATAAGTACCGCTTTCTTCGGCTGTTATACCCACTTTTGGAGGTGCTGGTTGGTTGTTAAATTTAATCCAAAAAGCTTGGAGCAGTTCGACGGCACCTTCTTTTGTCAAAATGCCATCAGAAATATCTTTCCGATAAAAAGTGTATAGATGCTGA
>Ga0209977_10000540_pt1 | contig 14923 bp, 21 predicted proteins | sample SumtaG_2_FD_183113 | JGI IMG/M metagenome (GOLD analysis project Ga0209977, IMG submission 183113) | Deep subsurface microbial communities from Indian Ocean to uncover new lineages of life (NeLLi) - Sumatra_00607 metaG (SPAdes) (version 2) | ecosystem: Environmental > Aquatic > Marine > Oceanic... | reverse complement strand
TTTGTGTTCACTCCAAAGTCTTGCATATTCTTTGTTGAAAATGATTTTTTTCTCAACAGGCATATTCAAGTGTGTGCTCATCAATTCATATTTCAGCCTGGCAAGTTCTTTCGGGTCGATGTCCGGTTCCAGCCCAGAGCTTACAACTTTGCCATCCATATCAAGACAACATATTAAAAAGCCTGGTCTCGGTTCCGGTGTCGGTTCCGGTGTCGGTTCCGGTGTCGGTTCCGGTATTATGTCCGGTATCGTTTCCTGTTTCAGTTCGTAGCTTTTCTTTTCGGCATCCCAACCGAGCAATACTTCAACATCATCATCGAGCCTGACTTTCAACGTGATTGGGAAATCGACCGGCTCAACTACAATCTCATTCTCATTCTTCGCTTGCAAATCATCGAGAACCACTACAAGACTTTGTTGCTGGGGACTCGACAACTGCGCTTCGTTAAACTGTACCTTCATCAGAATTCCTTTCAAAAATTTTAGTATTTTCATAATTCACCTACGATAACAGAACAGTAATAGCTATGCAAAAAAAAAATTAAGTCCTATTGGTAGCGAGCACTTGAGTTCGTCCGTTAGAGAGCAAGTGACATCAAAGCTCATTCAAAACTTCGCCATCGCTACTGACACACTTGCCATAGTCGTAACGAATATCCCTTTTGTTCGCTTTGGCAAGATTGATTTGGGCCTGGCTCATTCTCAATTCACCCTCACCAATAGAATCGTTAAGCCAGTTAAAAAAATCAGTATCGTCAACAAACGTTTCACGCAGCAAGGCCAACGTTGGTGACACTTGACGATAAATATATTTATACTTGCCAGCTATATCGGTTTCTTTTGCCGGTATCCGAACAACAACAGAACCTAAAAGCTCTAAAATTTCCTTCCAAAAATCATATACATCGAGACGGCTGATATTCTTGTCACCGTTACGGTGAACAAACTTGACGGAACCGCCGACAAGAGCGCCGCACAAAGTAGCAAAAGCGTCAACTGATGTCACCTGGCTCAATTTCTCGAAAACCTTATGGGCACGCTCTTTAGTGAATTCACACTCGAAACGCACGCAGTTTTTTTTGCCTTCCGATTCCAGGACCTTATCATAAATCCGGAGATACTGTCCGGAACCGTTTGGACCACGTTTGCCAAAATCAATTTCATCGTGAATCAAACTACCATTATCATAGCCTTGCCTGATTTGACCTTTGCGAAAACCAGAGTAGTCACGAGTCTTGACTATCTCGTGTAGCTCGTGGGGATTGATGGTCCGGTTGTAATCGTCAAAAAAGACATCTATACGAGTACAGGTCGGGCTGAATTGACGCAAGCTAAGTAAAAACAAGTGGAGGTCGGTCTGGGCTATCCCATCCAACGCCTGCCCTGGTATCTCAACGGAGAACTTCCCATTGTGAACCGAATCGGACCGTTCTGCATCGCTGTCGTAATTCAGGGAAGCTCCGTTGGACCAGAAAAATCGGCTGTCAAAGGACCACAATCCGTAGCCGTCCTGGGACGATTGACCAAAGTAAAAATCGAGATACGAGCGGACTTTCGGTAAGTATTGCCGTACAATAGTGATACGCAACCAATGCAAACCGACTTCGTTTTGGGTTTGGGAGTTTACCCCCCGTTTCACAGTACGGGGGGATTTCCCCGTTTTTGATTCCATTTGGGCTATCATTTGCTCGATTCCTTTCTCACAAACACCCACCTACCAGCGTTACTCTGCAGCGCTTAAAGTAAAGTTTCGTTATTTTTCTTGACCGCCGGTCTCGCTTTCTTTTCTGCCAATAAACTCAAAGCTCTCTACCATAAATCGAATCCGGCTATGCGATGTGCCGTCCTTTTCCCAACGCTCTTGCTTGAGCCTACCCTGGACAAATATCGGATTGCCTTTTGTAAAGTGCTTGACGATAACCTCGGCACGTTTACCGTAACATTGACATTCTATAAACAAAACCTCCTCCCGCTGCTGGCCATCCTCACCTTTCCACTTACGATTGACAGCCAGGCCAAACTCCACAACCGGCGTTTGGTTCGGAGTATATGACAACTGCGGGTCCCTGGTAAAATTCCCCATCAGAATAGCCTGATTAAAATTCGACATCGTGACATCCTCTCAATCTGCGTCTTCGCAATACCACGTTAAAACATGGCTCATTCATAATCGCTCTTGTAGCTATATCAGCCAAACAACTTAACATCGGCCTGTCAAAACTACCAACCGTTGTATGTTTCAAAATCGGACCACCCTGCGATACTATAAACTCCTTGAAAATCGCCTGGCTCAATCCACAACGAATCTTGTAAGCATTTTTCTTTTGTGCCGTTGTTTTCTCTTGCTCTGACATAATGAGTTTATCGCTTTCTTGGCTAAGGCAGGTCTCCGGATTGCATTTTTGCTTCAAACTCAATTTCCGTATCGGTTGGTGACATTTCCCCTAAATCAATAAGAGCTTCCTCGTCACCGCAGGGATTGCAGATATAAATATTGCCCTGCCTGCTCAAAGAATTTAGAGCCTGTTCATCTTCCAGCGTTTGCTTGTTACATCGTGGACAGATTTTCATTTTGTGACCTCTAATTGCTGTACTATTTTAAGCCATAAAATCATTCTTTTGGCAACACGTTCACGTCTGAACGGTCTTTTACTATTCTTATCATCCAACCAATCTTTAGGACGATATGGCAAAGAATATTTAGTTTTCGGTAAACGAAAACAAATATGTCCTCTGCTCAATATTGATTTTTTAAGCTCGTCAAATTCACCCTTCATCCAGCGACCTTTCTATCCTGTTTTAGCGTTACGGCTCTTGCGGGTCCCTGTTTTTTGCTTTCCGCTGAGCGATTTCCTTGATAACTTCCATTCGTTGTATTTTTTGTAGGCTCGATGTAAAGCCTGTTTGCAGGCCGATGAACAAAAACCGTCTCGGTCAGTATCTTTCAACGGCTTATAGACGTTTCCGCACCATCGACAAAACCAGGTTCTTTTATAAATTCCAAAGTGCATATTGTCTTTTTTCTGCGTTACTCGACATCGAGCCGGCTTGCCGGCACGTCAGCTCCGGAGCTGGTCCAGGCCGTAACGCTACGGGAACCGCCGTCTTGTAGTTGTTTTTTTGCGTTTTACTTTGCGTTTTTTCTTGCGTCTTTTCTTGACAGCGTGATTACCGCTGACACTTCTGGTTAAAACTTTGCCTTTAGTGGCAGCACGCATCCGGCGCATCCAGGCACGTCTTTTCGCTGAACCTGGAGCGCCGACTTTGCCCCACTTCACCTTTGCTTTTTTGCGTTTGCGTTTCCTTGCCATAGTCAAAATTCCTTTCTCAAATAGAATCACGGGGGAAATCCGTTTCCCTATGGCCAGCTACCCACTTACCACTTTCTCCGTGATTCCGTCTATGGAGTGCAGGGGGCCGCACGCACAGCCCCCTGCCCTGCCTTGAGCCTCGCTGAACCGCTCGTGTCGGTCTCCACCGGAGCACTATCCTGTCCAGCGATATAATTGAAAAAAAGTCCTGGCGGGCCTGCCACAGGGTCAACAAGCCCGCCATAAGCTGAATGAAAAAAGGATTGCAGAAACACAACAAATATTCTCATAAGTACTTGCGAGAATGGTTGTTATGTTTCATTCAGCTTATCGGACTAAACAAGATTACCATAATAACGTCAACTTTACAAACAAAAATTGTAAAAATTGCATATTTTTGATTCTTTTGTTTTTTTACAGCGTTGCTCTAACTGCGAAAAACCAGACAAAAACTGCTGATTTTATCGGCTTGACGAATCAGGCTCGATTTGCATTTTTGCAAAAATGTTTTATACTTTATATATGGAAGATGCGAGAAAAAAAATGAAAAAAGAGCGATTGAAACGTCTCGTTAAATGGGGTTATGTTACACAAGAGCAGGCCAAAGCGATGTATATCGAGTATTGTTTGTTTCTTAAACGCTACTATCATTGACCGCCTGCTCGATTTCGTCAAACCCGATTTCATAAATTTTCCCGTCTTTGGTTATCTTAAACAGCCTTTTTTCGATGTCAATCTTGAGCTTAACATTTCTCAAGTGACGTTTGAGCAACGCATAACCGACAGAGCCAATCAGGTTTTTAAGCCGTTTCTTTGTTTCGTTTGAGTCCACCGATAACACCGCCCTTGCGAATGTTGTCAACGATTGCACCCAGGCCCCCGCCGCCGAGTACCAATTTTATCAAGCCTGGCACGTCCGGCACACCACCGGACGCAATGCCCAGGATTGTTTCCTTGAGCTTTGCGTTTTGTTCTTCCTGCCGAACAAGGTCCTTGCCAGCTGCCTCGAATTTCGCTGCCATAATTTCCTGCTGCGCTTGCCAGGTCTTAAAATCAATCTCCAGCTGACTTACATTGACCATCCGGCCAATATCCAGGGGGCTTGTAGTTAGAGCCATACAGCCCAGGGCGTAAGCCCAGAGCATAACACCGACAACGGGACCAATAATAACGAACCGATTGTGATTCAGCCATTTCCAGACTTTCTGCATTTTAGTTCCTTTGAATTATTGATTGTTCAAGCACTATAACACCGGAAAAGAAAATCCTGAAGCGCAGTTGTACCCCAGGCCCCCCCGCCATCTGTGCTCCATTCCATATCACCGTCCTCAAATTCAGCATTATTATCATAACCCCAATAAATAAAATTTGTTGCATTGAGCGAAAAACCGTGAACAACGATTGCATATTTCGTATCGACAACAAGATTGTAATCGCTCATAGAACAGGGAACCCAGGCAAAATCTGTTGGCACATCAGCATCGTTAATTACGCCGGTTGCCAAAGCTCCACCGACAATATCAGGATGTTCGTTCTCGTCAACATGATAAAGACCGATATGAATGTCACCTACAAAATCCCCTACACCTTTTTCCATCAAAATATCAATACGATTCAGGATATAGGATTTCATTGCAATAAAGGATTGACCGGCCCAATCGTTTGCGTGGTCCAATTTTACTGCAACAAAAGGTAATTCTGTACCGGAATAGTTATCCATAAATTCTGACGGATAGCAACGAAACAACTGGTCTCGTGTCGTATCTGTGGTCCAGGTACCCCCGCCATTGATAGTCCATTCCTGGTCTCCGTTTGGATAGTCGCTACCGTCACCGCCACACGCCCAAATCAATGTATTAGGGACACCAAGAGTAGGACCTTGAACCACAACGCAATATTTGGTAGCTGCATTAAGCACATAATAAGTACAGCTGAAAGTATCCATATCACAAGACACCCAGCTATAATCTTCTGAAACATCGGCATCAAGAATAGTCCCCCTTGCTAATGCTTCACCTGTCGGATGGCCGTTTCCATCAACGGCCCAAACCTCAACATACACAGTTCCAACATTACTTCCTGGACCTTTTTTGCACCATAGCTCAATTTGAGCAAGGTTGTATTTTGTAGTTGTGGTAAAGGATTGACCGGCCCAATCGGTTGAAGAATCTAACGTCAAAAAACATTCAGGATTCGCAGGGCCGGAATAATTATCGTAATACGGTGGAGGGGGGGGTCCAGGTAAAAGGCTGTTTGGTGGAGCGCCGCTGATGCTTATCATCAATCCCCCCAGCCGTAATATCGGCTCAATATCAAGTAACCGACAATGACCACAAAGACCATCCCGAGCGCTCCGGTCCCTGCAAGTGCAACCTGACCAGCTGGTGAACTTGAAATCTTGTAAATCTTATCGAGAGATAGCCAGGCAAACAGCCCCCCGCCAATTACGATTACAGCTATAACCGCTGCTGTGCCGATACCTGCCTGCTGGACTTGCGGTGTAGGTTCCCTGGGTTCAAGAATCTTAAAAGTCAAAATGAGCTTTTCCCCCTCTGGAGCTTTCCAGCTAAGTAACCGATAATCAGGATTCGCTTGCTCCAAACGCCACTTGATTACAGCCAATTCAGCTGCTCGCAGATAAATCCAGTTAGGACCGTAAGCCTTGAAGTGCATCTCGATTACGTCACCTGGAAACAACGGCTCATCTTTGTCAATTTCGGTTCGTAACATCGTGACCTCTAAAATTCAGCGTTACTGATTCAGCGTACCCTGTAAAAGCGATCTAAAATTCGATTTAAAGCCGGTGTTCGTTTTTAGCTCAAAAATAACGATTTTCATTTTACCAGGTAAATGCTCGATGAAACATCCGTAACGCATCAAGTCGGATTTATTTCAATCGTCCAATCCCTGACCTCACATTCATCGTCAACGTGTGCAAGCTGTCCGGTAATTGAAATGGTCTGGGCGTTTGATGTATCCAGAGCGCTTGCAACTGCCGTCTTGTTTATGTCGATAGCTGCTTCGTCAATCCAAAAAGCCGACCAGCCCTGACTATCAACGGCACCGAGATTATGACAGGCAGCAAACAAGGTCCAGTTCAAATCGGCAGCATCGGCAGCAACCGACAACGTGGCGATTACCGTAGCTCCCAATTTTAGCTTGTAAGTCTTTGCACCGTTGTTGCCACGACTAACGCCAGTAGCCTTAATTCTGACAACGCCGGTTATGCCCAGGGTCCCCGCTGGTATCTCATAGGATTTCAGCGTAGTCTCAACAAGGTCTCCGGTGTGCATTTCCAGAGCAGCACTATCGACCTTGACCTGATACAAGTCCCTGAAAATGTCCTGCAAACTTATTGGATTACTGATGATAATCATCAATGTTCACCGTAACCGAGCAGCTGGTCTGCTGCCGTTGCGATTGCGTAAATCGTTCCGAGCCAATCATCAAACGAATAAGATTGACCAGCTTGCAATTCCGCTATCCATTTGTCCGTTGCTACCGTATTGTCATAACCGATATATATTATGCCGGTGTTCGTTGACTTTGCCTGGACCGCTCCGCTGTGCCGGTCAGCGTTCAAGGCCATCACTACCGAAGCAGCGACACCGATTGTTTTTTCAGTATCCCAAATTTCGCCGGACGTTACGCCTGCTAATTGTTCCAATAAATTCAAAAGTGCTATGATTGTCGGGAAGGTCCTGATTACGCCGGTGGACATAATGTATTCGACAGTAACCTCGGCAGCGTTAGGATTTTGAAAATCAATATGAGTATAAAATTCGTCCTCTTTTTTCTCGCTGTATTCGTAACCGATAGGCATTTCAGACAACGGAGAATCGTCAATCGAAATCCTGATTTTCTTGCTGCCTGTATTGCTAACGAGCATAAAAAACGATGCGACTTCGTGAACACGCTTTTTCGCACCGGCTACAAGTTTTATCTCTCGAAAAGCAAATTTTAAGCTCATTTCCAAATCCTCTGTGCTACAAAATAAATAACAAGGCCAGCAACAACCCACACTCCCATTTTTGGTATGATAGACGCAACGCCCTGTTGTGTCTCAATTAACTTTTCGCCGAGAACCTCGGTAACTTCCTGGGTCGTTTGGGCAAATGTCCCGATAGCTCGTTCAACGGTTGCCTGGACCGCCGGTGTATATTCCTGGATTAGAACGTCACCGACTCTTGCCTCTGGTCCAATTTGAAAACCACCTGGCATAGCAACTTGAGCACCGGCCCCAATAACAACCTCGGCTTCCTCTGCCGTCACCCGTTGGTCCTGCATTAAGGTTGTGGAATATGACTTTGAGCTACTACCACCAAACAAGCCCATTATTATTTTCTCCCAAACAGAAGATACAATCCCAAAACAACCGCACCGGCAATAGCCAGGGTATTTGTTTTAAGACCGAATGTAATGTCACCGGACCGGAAAGGACCGCCCGATATAGCTTTGCTCTCTGCACTACTGGCCATATCAAAACCGCCACCGGCCAAACCAGCCGGACCAAACATACTGCCGACACTACCAAGCATACCACCCAGGCCCCCTGGAGCTTCGACCGTTGGCTCAAAGGCAACGCCGGACAATTCCTCAAACATTTCTTGGTGTAGTTCGCTCATTTTTTCCTCATCATCCAGGCAAGAGCAAGCAAACCGACACCGATAGCAATCAATGTCACGTTAGGAGTAAATTTGAAATCAGCCAGGGTAATCTGTTGTGGTTCAGGTTCTTCCAGGCCAACGGTCCCTTTTGCCTTTTCGATTTCTGCCCAGGTTGACGCAGCTTCACCCGCTACCTCACCAACGCCGGATAAAAGATTCGCCCAGGCTCCAGGGTCAAAGATATTCCGAAAAATACTCCGCTTTTCATATTCAATCTCAACGGCCATCGCTTATACCTCAATTTTTCTAAGAGTACCAGTACCAAAACACAAAACAACGATGTAAATAACAACCGCCAACCAAAAAATAGTTTTAAGGTCACTATCTTTCATCGAAAACTCTTAGACGTAGTTTTTCGCACCCAGGCCGTAAATCATTTCTGTATAAACATCATAGCCGTCCGGCGCTGTGGACCAGTTGAATTTTTGCCGAAAACTCTTAGCAACTCCGACCGGCAAGGCACCGCCCAGACGATTAAAGTCAACGTGGAAGTAATTGGCAATTTGGGTCCTGTGTGCTCGATGTAAAAGCAAATGGTTTTGTTCGATTGTTAGCGGGTCGTGGATTATCCGGCCATCACACCGGACCTCAACATCGTCACACACACCGACAGCATCGTGAATATGATAGCCGAGCATTGCCGTATTCGGTTCGCCGTATGGTAACTCGGTGACGTGCTCTACGCTGATTTCAGCGTGGGTCCGTTCCCACCGCTCAAACCGGATGTGTTCTCCAAGCGGGCGGGCCGGTCCCTTGTCAACTTCCGGAGCTACGGTGACTTTGTCACACAAGAGAACTACATCAGCAAACTTGACCTGCAAAAGATAACTGTCGATGTCCAACATTCCAAGAACGAGAGCGCTCGGGTCCACCAGGGTTCCCAGGTCCGGTCGGGTGAACGGAATGTAAAGAACGCCGGTGTAAGTGTAGCCACTTTTCCATTTTTCCCGATAATCATTGAGAAGGTCGAAAATGACGTGGGCCGGAATGTCCTTGAGCAAACGGATGTTTGCACCGCCTTTGAGTTTTACGGACAGGGATATGGATTCAACGTCCGTATTGATTTGAGCTTTCGTCATAACCACACCGCCGTCCGTAAATTCCAAACATAAGCCGTGATGGTTAAACTTTGTGCCGATTTCCATTGTGCATAGTGCATCTTGACCTATGCCCGCAAGGTCGGCTTCTTTCACTAAATACGTCTGCATTTTATGTACCTCGAAAAAGAGTTTCCGATTTTTTGATGCAAGCCAACCTAAATAGTTACTCTTGCACCAACAGCCTTACGGACAAACGCCTTGGCTTTGCCCAGAGTCGGTCCCACAACAGGCAGCCGGTCAGAGTAATTCCAAACAGCTGCAACCCCCAAAGCCAGAAACGTAAATCGCAAAACGTCTTGTGTCGTTATGCGTCCGACCTTGGGGACATTGATGTTGATTAGTGGCTTGCCCATAGCAAATTCCTTTCTGCAAAAAATGATATTCTACGTTGGAGAATCAGAATAAGGGCGTGTTACAGATTTTGTCAATAGGCTTGTGTTACACTTTACGAGATTTTTTTAAGAATTTCCGCTTGCGATAAGCCTTTTGCCGACAAGCATTTGAGCAAGTTTTTGCTATATCGCTTACAGATTTTCCGCAAATTTTACAACAATTCATCTTTGCAGATTTCGTGTTTTTGGACTCCATCGGCATAAATCCATTTGAGATACTGATATTGCTCAAGAGTACAAATCGCCAATGCAGCTTCGGTCCCCAGGCTTTGCTTAAAGAACCGCACGTCACCAGGTTCCCGACTGTAAAAGACGTAAAACTCTTTTGCCTGGCTGGTTATGTTCACGCCGATACGAGCCGGACGTTGTGCAACACCTATCAGTTCAATACCAGGTTCCCGACCGGAGAAAATCATCTTGTTAAATTCTACTGGGGGCCTCTTGTCGTCAAAGATAATGTTAAGCTCCTCGATTACCAGGGTCATATTTTCGCAGGCATCGCAGAGCGTGCAGATTTCGGCTATCTCCTCGATACGTTGTTCGTTGTCACCTGGGGGCTTGTAAATCAAACGGAAGTCACCGGAGTAAACTGTCAGCCAGAATTTTTTTAGCTCGGACAATGAATGAAAAGACACACCGTCATAATAGTCATAGCCTTTTGTGTCAACAACCAACAACCGGCGTGTGTCCTTGATAAGATTACGGACCTTGACAGTTTTCCCGCAACCTCTAATACCAAAGACGAGACGGATAATCGCTTCTTTGTCCATTAGGTTTTTTGCTCGGTTCCAGGTTCAGCTGATTCCGGAGATTCCGGCTGCTTTTCAGCTGCCTTGACTTTCATTGCCTGCACACGACTAACGACAAGATTCTTGACACCTATTCCCAGGTCAAACCAAACTTGCAGCAGGGGACTAAGATTCAAATTGGGAAAGTAATAGTGCATCAGATTCGTAATAGGCACAGCTATCATTTCGGTAGTCGGCTCAACAGCTTTTTTCGGTTCACCGGACAGATTGAAAGCACAATCGACAGCAAATTGAACAACAGGGTCGGGGACCTGGTTTTTCAGGATTCTCTGAACCCTGGCTTTCTCATCTGTAAGCCCTGCGGTCCGTCCAGCCCCTACCCGCACACCGCCTGGACCTTCTTTATCTAGCTGGAGCGATTCTGGAGCGATTTGGGGGCCTTGTGTGGCAAGGTCCTCAAAATCCGGCTTGCGTTCAGGTTTGCCAGGTTCCGGCTCTGGCTGGACCGGCGTTTCGTCAAGCTCGGACAGCTTTTGCTTTTCAAGAATCTTCTTGGCCAACGTTGCCTTGTTCCAATTCATAGAAACCTTAATATGCAACTTCTTAGCCATTTTAACCAGGACCGGCTTGCTGTTTTTTCGCAGCTGCTCTAAACCTTTCATCCATCCACCTCCGTAACTGTGACCAAGCCACCGAGATAAGACTTAGTGACATTAACCGGCATTGGCTCGTTTGCAGCAGGGTCCGGCTCGTGTGCAGCTGGGTCCGGCTCGTGTGCAGCAGGGTCCGGCTCGTGTGCAGCAGGGTCCGGTTCCGGTGTCGGTTCAGGTTCAGGTTCAGGGTCCGGTTCCGGTTCCTGGGGGGCTGGGGATTCGGGGGCCTCACAATTCTTCCATTCTTTGTCGATTTTCTCCATCCAGCCACAAACCGAGCAAAGAAATTTCGGGGGACGTTCTTCATTAAAAGGCTGTTTGCAATTTGGACATTTCATTTGAGAAACTCCTTAGACAAGATAACACAAAATCTAATCCAAACCTCAATGCGTTGTTCAGTATTCAACGGCTTAGTTAGATTCATAAGAGCATTTGCAAGAGCCTCGGCACGTTCAAAGACCGGCGAAAGGTCAAGCTCCGGTTCCGGTTCCGGTGTCGGCTCCGGTGTCGGCTCCGGTATTATGTCCGGTATCGTTTCCTGTATCAGTTCGTAGCTTTTCTTTTCGGCATCCCAACCGAGCAGTATCTCAATACCATCATCGAGCTTGACTTTCAACTTGAGCGGGAATTCAACCGGCGTAACCACAAGCTCATTTGTCTTATACTCCGGCTTCTTTTGCAAATCATCAAGAACCTTGACAAGACTTTCCTGCTGGGGACGTGACAACTGCGCTTCGTTAAACTGTACTTTCATCAGAATTCCTTTCAAAAATTTTAGTATTTTCATAATTCACCTACGATAATAAAACAATAACAGCTATGCAAAATAATTTTTAAGTCCTATTGGTAGCGAGCACTTGAGTTCGTCCGTTAGAGAGCAAGTGACATCAAAAATCGTTCACAACTTCACCATCGCTGGTGACACACTTGCCATAGTCGTAACGAATATCCCTTTTGTTCGCCCTGGCAAGATTGATTTGGGCCTGGCTCATTCTCAATTCACCCTCACCAATAGCATCGTTAAGCCAGTTAAAAAAATCAGTATCGTCAACAAACGTTTCACGCAGCAAGGCTAACGTTGGTGACACTTGACGATAAATATATTTATACTTGCCAGCAATATCGGTTTCTTTTGCCGGTATCCGAACAACAACAGAACCTAAAAGCTCTAAAATTTCCTTCCAAAAATCATATACATCGAGACGGCTGATATTCTTGTCACCGTTACGGTGAACAAACTTGACGGAACCGCCGACAAGAGCGCCGCACAAAGTAGCAAAAGCGTCAACTGATGTCACCTGGCTCAATTTCTCGAAAACCTTATGGGCACGCTCTTTAGTGAATTCACACTCGAAACGCACGCAGTTTTTTTTGCCTTCCGATTCCAGGACCTTATCATAAATCCGGAGATACTGTCCGGAACCGTTTGGACCACGTTTGCCAAAATCAATTTCATCGTGAATCAAACTACCATTATCATAGCCTTGCCTGATTTGACCTTTGCGAAAACCAGAGTAGTCACGAGTCTTGACTATCTCGTGTAGCTCGTGGGGATTGATGGTCCGGTTGTAATCGTCAAAAAAGACATCTATACGAGTACAGGTCGGGCTGAATTGACGCAAGCTAAGTAAAAACAAGTGGAGGTCGGTCTGGGCTATCCCATCCAACGCCTGCCCTGGTATCTCAACGGAGAACTTCCCATTGTGAACCGAATCGGACCGTTCTGCATCGCTGTCGTAATTCAGGGAAGCTCCGTTGGACCAGAAAAATCGGCTGTCAAAGGACCACAATCCGTAGCCGTCCTGGGACGATTGACCAAAGTAAAAATCGAGATACGAGCGGACTTTCGGTAAGTATTGCCGTACAATAGTGATACGCAACCAATGCAAACCGACTTCGTTTTGGGTTTGGGAGTTTACCCCCCGTTTCACAGTACGGGGGGATTTCCCCGTTTTTGATTCCATTTGGGCTATCATTTGCTCGATTCCTTTCTCACAAACACCCACCTACCAGCGTTACTCTGCAGCGCTTAAAGTAAAGTTTCGTTATTTTTCTTGACCGCCGGTCTCGCTTTCTTTTCTGCCAATAAACTCAAAGCTCTCTACCATAAATCGAATCCGGCTATGCGATGTGCCGTCCTTTTCCCAACGCTCTTGCTTGAGCCTACCCTGGACAAATATCGGATTGCCTTTTGTAAAGTGCTTGACGATAACCTCGGCACGTTTACCGTAACATTGACATTCTATAAACAAAACCTCCTCCCGCTGCTGGCCATCCTCACCTTTCCACTTACGATTGACAGCCAGGCCAAACTCCACAACCGGCGTTTGGTTCGGAGTATATGACAACTGCGGGTCCCTGGTAAAATTCCCCATCAGAATAGCCTGATTAAAATTCGACATCGTGACATCCTCTCAATCTGCGTCTTCGCAATACCACGTTAAAACATGGCTCATTCATAATCGCTCTTGTAGCTATATCAGCCAAACAACTTAACATCGGCCTGTCAAAACTACCAACCGTTGTATGTTTCAAAATCGGACCACCCTGCGATACTATAAACTCCTTGAAAATCGCCTGGCTCAATCCACAACGAATCTTGTAAGCATTTTTCTTTTGTGCCGTTGTTTTCTCTTGCTCTGACATAATGAGTTTATCGCTTTCTTGGCTAAGGCAGGTCTCCGGATTGCATTTTTGCTTCAAACTCAATTTCCGTATCGGTTGGTGACATTTCCCCTAAATCAATAAGAGCTTCCTCGTCACCGCAGGGATTGCAGATATAAATATTGCCCTGCCTGCTCAAAGAATTTAGAGCCTGTTCATCTTCCAGCGTTTGCTTGTTACATCGTGGACAGATTTTCATTTTGTGACCTCTAATTGCTGTACTATTTTAAGCCATAAAATCATTCTTTTGGCAACACGTTCACGTCTGAACGGTCTTTTACTATTCTTATCATCCAACCAATCTTTAGGACGATATGGCAAAGAATATTTAGTTTTCGGTAAACGAAAACAAATATGTCCTCTGCTCAATATTGATTTTTTAAGCTCGTCAAATTCACCCTTCATCCAGCGACCTTTCTATCCTGTTTTAGCGTTACGGCTCTTGCGGGTCCCTGTTTTTTGCTTTCCGCTGAGCGATTTCCTTGATAACTTCCATTCGTTGTATTTTTTGTAGGCTCGATGTAAAGCCTGTTTGCAGGCCGATGAACAAAAACCGTCTCGGTCAGTATCTTTCAACGGCTTATAGACGTTTCCGCACCATCGACAAAACCAGGTTCTTTTATAAATTCCAAAGTGCATATTGTCTTTTTTCTGCGTTACTCGACATCGAGCCGGCTTGCCGGCACGTCAGCTCCGGAGCTGGTCCAGGCCGTAACGCTACGGGAACCGCCGTCTTGTAGTTGTTTTTTTGCGTTTTACTTTGCGTTTTTTCTTGCGTCTTTTCTTGACAGCGTGATTACCGCTGACACTTCTGGTTAAAACTTTGCCTTTAGTGGCAGCACGCATCCGGCGCATCCAGGCACGTCTTTTCGCTGAACCTGGAGCGCCGACTTTGCCCCACTTCACCTTTGCTTTTTTGCGTTTGCGTTTCCTTGCCATAGTCAAAATTCCTTTCTCAAATAGAATCACGGGGGAAATCCGTTTCCCTATGGCCAGCTACCCACTTACCACTTTCTCCGTGATTCCGTCTATGGAGTGCAGGGGGCCGCACGCACAGCCCCCTGCCCTGCCTTGAGCCTCGCTGAACCGCTCGTGTCGGTCTCCACCGGAGCACTATCCTGTCCAGCGATATAATTGAAAAAAAGTCCTGGCGGGCCTGCCACAGGGTCAACAAGCCCGCCATAAGCTGAATGAAAAAAGGATTGCAGAAACACAACAAATATTCTCATAAGTACTTGCGAGAATGGTTGTTATGTTTCATTCAGCTTATCGGACTAAACAAGATTACCATAATAACGTCAACTTTACAAACAAAAATTGTAAAAATTGCATATTTTTGATTCTTTTGTTTTTTTACAGCATTGCTCTAACTGCGAAAAATCAGATA
>Ga0209977_10000538_pt1 | contig 14982 bp, 11 predicted proteins | sample SumtaG_2_FD_183113 | JGI IMG/M metagenome (GOLD analysis project Ga0209977, IMG submission 183113) | Deep subsurface microbial communities from Indian Ocean to uncover new lineages of life (NeLLi) - Sumatra_00607 metaG (SPAdes) (version 2) | ecosystem: Environmental > Aquatic > Marine > Oceanic... | reverse complement strand
TTCATCAACGGAATGGTAACTTTGGCCAATATGATTGAGTTGGGTCAGGTAAAAGCAGGAATTGTGGTTGGCTGTGAGAGCAGCAAACGAATTATTGATGCAATAATCGATAAGGTTTTGAAAGACTCGGACATCACCAAAGAAAAGGTCAAAATGGCCTTTGCCACTCTAACTTTGGGGTCAGGAGCAGCGGCAGCGGTGTTGACGCACTCCTCCTTATCGCGAGACGGGCATAAGCTTCTTGGTGGGGTAACGCGCGCAGCCTCACAGCACAATGATCTTTGCCGTATAAAGGACGATACCTGCTTCTTCGACCCGAGGATTTCGCCTGACATGTACACAAACTCTACTGAGCTCCTCAAAAACGGGGCAAAATTGGCACCTGACACCTGGGAGGCTATAAAACAAGAACTTGAGTGGAAGAACCCCGACGTAGATAGGTTTTTTACTCATCAGGTTAGCACCGTGCATAGTAAATTGTTGTTTGAGACCCTGGGACTAGATAAGGCAAAAGACTTTTCCACTGTAGAATATCTAGGAAACATTGGGTCGGTTTCACTGCCCATTACCATGGCTATCGGAATTGACCGGGGTTGCCTCAGCCCTGGTGATAAGGCTGCCATGCTGGGGATTGGCAGCGGCATAGTCTGTCTTGTGCTGGGTCTAGAATGGTAGAGAAAATGGCCCCAGCAACATGAGGTCAGAGAGATACTCCTTAGGAACGATGCAACTAGATTTCTTCAAGCTGCTCTAATATATACATTTTTGATGGAAGTTATATCCCATGATGGCGAGGAAACCTAACGAAGCACGAATTGTAATTACCGGGGTTGGCCTAACGGCGCCAAACGGAAATAACCTGGCGGAATTTCGAGAAAATCTACTTGCTGGCAAATCCGGGATACAAAAATTCAACGTCCGCTACATGGGTGAAGTATTAGCTGGTGTATGTCACTTCGACCCACTGAAGTATCAAAAAAAGAAGGAACTGCGTCGAGGAACGAGGGCCGGCTCTGTAGCTATTTACTGCGCTCAAGAGGCAATCGCTGATGCCAAATTAGACCTTGCCTGCCTTGATAAATCGAGGATTGGTGTCTTTGTCGGGATTACTGAGCATGGTAACGTGGACACGGAAAAACAAATATACGAAATCAAGCAATTCGATTACAATACAACGTTCGTGTCACACCATTACAACCCAAGAATAGTGGCCAACAATCCAGCCGGTGAAGTAACCTTGAATATGGGAATTACTGGACCTCACTACACTTTGGGGGCCGCTTGCGCTGGCGGTAACATTGGACTCATACAGGGACTACAAATGTTGCTGCTGGGTGAAGTTGATTTAGCTCTAGCTGGCGGGGTTTCAGAGACTATTCATGCCTTTGGTGCTTTTGCCAGTTTTAGGAGTGAAGGTGCTTTGGCTTCTCATGCAGACCCTGAAAAGGCTTGCCGCCCTTTTGATAAGAACCGGAATGGTGTTGTTGTTTCAGAAGGAGGATGTATCTACCTTGTGGAAAGATTAGGCGATGCGCTGAAACGAGGAGCCAGGATTTACGGTGAAATAGTGGGATATGCTATCAACTCAGATGCTTTTGATTTCGTTCTCCCAAACGCACAAAGGCAATCTGAGTGCATGAAACTTGCCCTCAATAAGGCCGGCATATCTGCGGGAGATATCGATATCATCAATACACATGCGACTGGAACTCGTGAAGGGGATGCCGCGGAGTGCCAGGCGATAAGAGAAGTCTTTGGTAACCATATCAATGTATATATAAACAACACCAAGAGTTATATTGGTCATACAATGGGGGCAGCCGCCGCTCTAGAATTAGCGGGGAATTTGCCTTCCTTTGAAGACCACATCGTTCATCCGACAATCAATGTGGATCAACTAGATCCCGAATGTTCTTTTGAGAACCTAGTTATTAATGAACCTAGAAAGGTTGACAAGGTCAACTATATATTGAATAATTCCTTTGGAATGCTAGGTCTCAATTCGGTCGTCATCATAAAAAGGTTTGGAGAATAAACTTGGAAACGCTATTTTCAAATAAACAAATGGGGGGTACATGACCAAGGAAGAAACTAAATCCGTCCTTATGGAAATTGTTGCCCAAATTATACCGGATGAGGATCTGACCAATCTTAAGGGCGATATCCCAATACGAGAACAAGTCGAATTGGACTCAATGGATTTCTTAGACATCATTATGGAGCTACGAAAACGTTACGGCATAGAGGTTCCTGAGGATGACTATATACAATTAGCCACGATAGATAGCTCTGTAGCTTATCTAGAGCCGCGGATGAGAGACCTTTAATCGGTAGTGTTAATACGCCGGAAGCACAAATTTTTATCGCATTTTCCCCGAGGATTGAAGGTTCAGGTTTGCCTTTGATTTTAAAAAGAGCCGGACTATGGATTACGATGTTCTAATTATCGGTGCAGGCATGTCTGGCCTTGCTGCTGGCATTAGATTGGCCTACTACGATAAAAGGGTTTGCATCATCGAAAAACATTATCGTGTTGGGGGGCTTAATTCTTTTTACAACCGTGGGGGACGTAAATTCGATGTCGGTCTTCATGCTATGACCAACTATGTTCCTAAGGGTGTTAAGTTGACGCCACTGCCAAAGCTGTTCCGGCAGCTCAAGTTGAAAGCCGAAGATTTTGCTCTTTGCCCACAACGGATGTCCGCAATTAAATTTCCCGATAAAACCCTCAGATTTAATAACGACCTCGACTTTTTTGTCCAGGAGGTGGTCGATAATTTTCCGGCGCAGGCTGACAATTTCCAAAGACTGCTTAAGACTATTTTCGAATATGACGAACTGAACTTGTATGCCAAACCAATTTCAGCTCGCGAAGCTGTGGGCTCCATTATTTCTGACCCACTCCTTACCGATATGGTTTTTTGTCCGCTTATGTTCTACGGAAATGCTCAAGAAAATGATATAGAGTTCGGCCAGTTTGTCATTATGTTCAAGGGCATCTACTGTGAAGGTTTCGCCAGACCTCAGGCTGGGGTGCGTCAGATCCTTGACGTGCTGGTGAGAAAATACAGGGGTTGCGGCGGTGAACTAAAAACGAGGTGCGCAGTAACAAGTATTCAAGCTGCCAATGGCAGAGTTGAATCTGTCCTGCTCGAGAACGGTGAAGTTCTCACAGCCGACAAGATACTGTCATCCGCTGGTTATGTTGAAACCATGAGACTCCTGTCTAACTATGATCCCACAGGGATAGAGGATAAAGCAGGACAACTCTCCATGGTAGAGTTTATTACGGTGCTGGACAAGCAACCTGCTGAGATGGGACACGAAACGACCATCATCTTTTATAACAATTCAGATAGATTTGACTATCGAAAACCTGACGAGCTAGTCAACGTTTCCAGCGGTGTTATCTGCTGCCCCAATAATTTCCAATACCAAAATCCCCTGCCAGAGGGCATGATCAGAATAACTAACCTGGCTAACTTCGACCTCTGGAACAGATTGAATGAGGAAGAGTACAAAGCCCAAAAGGCTGCCTGGCTTGGAGCCTCTCTCAATGAAGTGGTAAAACTCATACCTGATTTTCGTGATTCCATAGTTTTTACGGATGTCTTCACTCCCAAAACAATCCACAGATTCACCGGCCACATAAATGGCGCGGTCTATGGAACGCCCAATAAGACCAAAATGGGGATAACTCATCTAGAAAATCTGTTTATTTGTGGCACCGACCAGGGATTTATGGGAATCGTGGGAGCAATGCTTAGTGGTATCTCCATGGCAAATCTTCATGTTCTGCAGAAGGCATGAAAAAAAGGGATTCAATGAACCGCGATTGGTTGAAAGACACAAAATCAGAATACGATGTAATTGTCATTGGCAGCGGCTTGGCAGGATTGACCTGTGCTAATATGCTCGCCAAAGGAGGTCATTCAATCTTACTTCTAGAGCATCACTATAACCTTGGTGGATTGGCTACGTGGTTCAAGAGAAAGGGAGGACACATCTTTGATATCTCCCTGCATGGATTTCCAGTAGGTATGATTAAAACCTGCCGTAAGTATTGGAACCCAGAAATTGCTGACTCAATCGTTCAACTCAAAGGGATTCGATTGGACAACCCTCAGTTCTCCCTTACAACGACTTATGATAGTGATGATTTCAAACGTGTCATGCAGGAGCACTTCAAAATCCCCAGAGAGACTATTGATAACTTCGTTAGCGCACTCAGAGGCATGAACTTTTACGATGACCAAACCATGACTACCAGAGAGCTTTTTGAAAATTTTTTTCCCGGTCGTCATGATATTGTCCGCATGATAATGGAACCGATCACCTATGCAAATGGATCAACCTTGGATGACCCTGCGATAACCTACGGGATTGTTTTTTCCAATTTTCTAAACAAAGGTGTTTATACCTTTCAAGGTGGGACGGATAAGATTATTGGAATGATGCGGGCGGAGCTTATAAAAAATGGTGTCGATGTTCGAACTAAATGCCTGGTGGAAAAAATTGGCATCGAGGATAAAAAGATTGCCGGAGTGGTAGCGAATGGAAAAATGATCAAAGGTAAAGCTGTTGTCTCCAATGGTAATTTATTATCAACTATCCATAAACTAGTCGGAGACGAGAATTTTTCTGAAAGCTTCATTGAAGAGGCCAAAAAAGTGCGCCTCAATAACAGCAGTTGTCAGGTGTATATGGGTATCAAAAAGGGCGAGAAAATCGACTACATAGGGGATTTGCTTTTTACCTCAGAGGCGGAGAAATTCGATTCCGAAGAACTTCGCAGCAAAAATACTACCAGCCGGACCTTCTCAATCTACTATCCACAAACCCGGCCAGGTTCTGATATGTACTCCATTGTCGCCTCATCCAATGCCAATTACAACGACTGGGCAAACCTATCTGAAGAAAAATACCGTGCTTCTAAGGAAGAATTGATCCAACGAACGCTCGATGCTCTGGAGAAATATGTTCCTAAGATTCGAGATAAGGTAGACTACCTAGAAGCTGCCACTCCCAAGACATTTCAAAGGTATACGCTCCATTTGAGCGGAGCCTCTTTCGGCACCAAATTTGAAGGGTTGAAGATCAGTATGGGGCTTCCCAAAGAGATACTGGGGCTTTTCCACACCGGCTCCGTGGGGATTATCATGTCCGGTTGGCTAGGTGCAGCTAACTACGGAGTAATTGTTGCCAACGACGTGGACAAATTTCTCTCATGAGGGGCAAGAAATGTATGATTTTAAAGGACAAACTGCTATCGTTACTGGTGGCACTAGAGGAATAGGCAAAGGCATTGCTGAGAATTTTCTGAAGGCAGGTGCCAGAGTTATTGTCACCTATACCTCAAATGAGGCTGCGGCGGCACAATTTAAACAAGACAACAACGAGTTCGCCGAAAACACCGATATCCAGAAGTTTGATGTGGCTAAATATGAAGAGGTAGAGAGGTTTTTTAAATACGTAGACACGAAATATGGAGGCTTTGAAGTCCTAGTGAACAACGCTGGTATCCGAAAGGACTCCGTCCTGGCCATGATGAAAGAATCGGACTGGCATGATGTGATGAATATCAATCTCACTGGGACCTTTTACATGTGCAAATTTGCAGTAATGAGTCTGATGCGCAAACGATATGGACGGATTATCAACATAAGCTCTGTGATGGAAAAATACGGTTTTGAAGGCCAAGCGAATTACGCAGCTTCAAAGGCAGGCCTGAGTGCATTGACTAAATCGTTGTCCAAAGAAATCGCCACCCGGGGTATTACGGTTAATTGTGTCTCTCCGGGATTTATTGCCACCGAATTCATCGAAGACCTTCCGGATAAATTGCGTGAATCCTACTTGGCTAGGATTCCCCTAAAGAGATTTGGAAGCACTGAAGAAGTGGCCGCTTGCGTTCTTTTCCTGGCTTCCAAAGAGGCGTCCTATGTTACCGGTTCTACTCTTGAGGTGGCTGGAGGATTATGAGATGGAGGAAGTTCTAAATGCTATACCCCATCGTCCACCGTTTTTGTTTGTCGATAGGATAATAGAATTAAGCGGAACAAAAATCAAAACAACGAAAGAAATAAAGCCCGATGAGCCAGTCTTTGAAGGACATTATCCCGGACAGCCAATCATGCCTGGGGCGCTTATCTGTGAATCCATATTTCAAACAGGTGCAATCCTGCTCTCCAAAATGATGGGCGGCATAAGCGGAGGGGTTCCTGTTTTAACCCGAATTAATAATGCCAAGTTCAAAAGTATCGTCAAGCCCGGCAATACCATGGATATTGAAGCAGAACTGGTGGAAAAAATCAGTAACGCTTACTTCATGAAGGGCAAAGCATCGGTTGGCGGCAAGACCTCAGTCACAGTCGAGTTTACAGTCACCCTGGCTAAAGAGGCATCCTTATATGATATATAACCGAGAAGTATAATAGGGGCATTGTATGGACTTCTTAGACATTGCGGATAAGACTTTTCTTGTTTTTGGGATAGCTAATAAGAAGAGCATCGCCTTCTCCATCGGACAGATTCTTTCTGAGACAAACGCTAATGTAGTCTATAGTGTTCGATCAAAAGAACGCAGAGAGATTGTTTCCAAAATCCTTCCCGGTTCTGATATCTTTGTATGCGACGTCGAACGAGAACAGGAAATTAAAAGACTTGCTGAAGATATTTCCAAGAAGTATCCCAAAATTCACGGTATTGTTCATTCCATAGCTTTTGCCAATTATGAAGAAGGGCTTAAGCCATTTCACGAAACAAAAAAGAAAGACTTCCTGCAGTCGATTGATATCTCCTGTTATTCATTAATCGCCATTGCCAATGAGTTTAAAGACCTGTTGGATGAAAAGGCATCGATAGTTACCATATCAATCTCAACCAACAAAATAGCAGCCGAACCCTACGGTTTTATGGCTCCCGTAAAGGCTGCCCTAGACTCAACCATATGTTTTCTGGCTAAATCCTTCAGTTCGTTTTCTCAAGTCAGATTTAACTCAGTTAACGCTGGGCCGCTGAAAACCTCGGCATCGGCAGGAATACCAGGATCCGTTAATTATTACCTTTATACTGAAAAATTAACGCTTCGTAAAAAAATTCTAACTGCCCAGGAAGTAGCCAATACAGCAGTATTTCTCTTGAGCGATCGCTCTAGTGGCATTAACGCCCAGGGCATAATTGTAGATGCTGGAATGTCAGTCAACTACTTTGATAAGGATATTATTGATAAGGCAACAAGGTTGTAGTAAGCTAATGACTTTATTTCCTGTAGTTATGCCAGTTATCGAAGTTGAACATAAACCCTGTGGGAAAGAAAAGGTAGATTATCTAAGTCGAATTGCCCGAGAGGCGCTAAAACTGAGTGCCAAAAAAAGCGGAGTAACGCTTGGAAAACTGCTTAAGGACGAAAGGGGCGCCCCATGTCCCGTTAATGGCAATTACTGGGCTATTTCCCACAAACCTGAGTACGTGGTGGCGGTGGTTAGCAGAGATAAGGTCGGGATCGATATTGAAGAAATTAAGCCCCGGCCCGAATCACTCTTTGCTCGTGTGGCGAGTGATGAGGAGTGGGAGATAAAAGAAAAGTCCCGCGATATCTTTTTCCGCTATTGGACAGCGAAAGAAGCCATTCTGAAGGTCATCGGAATTGGTATAAGCGGATTAAAGACCTGTCGGATAATCTCGGTCCCCGATGAGAATCACATTGCATTGGACTATAACGGACAATTTTTTCTGGTAGAGCAATTACGATACAAGAACCATATTGTTTCCATCCTCAAGGGCGGCAACCAAATTGAGTGGATAATTCTGGAAGACTTTAAACCCTGAGTTCTAGAGCCCAAAGAAATTGAAAAGCCCAATTCAAAGTGGTTGGTCATTAGATATTTTTAGTATTTCGAACTTCATATTCAGGATTTAACTGCGCAATATCTCTCAGGATATAGTTTAGCCTGCTGTATAAAGGACTCTATCCTCATTTTCGTATTGGTATACTATAGATCATCGATTGTTAGCTCTTGGTTATGGAATTTTGAATATGTTTCACTTGTGACTATGAAATGGGAATGTTTACAAAATGGAAAAGTGATGTCACATAGGTATTTCACCAGCGGCTGGGATTAAACCTTGCCTGCCATGACAAGGTGAACTTTGTATAAATTCGGAATGTCAGCTTCCACAAAGTGCTGGTTTACTAAACCATGCTGTATCTTTCGCGGTATAACTTCGCTTGATGTATAAAGGCCTCTATCCTTGTCTTTGCGTTGGTTTGCTTTAGCCCATCGTATATCATGTTGAGCACAGGGATACGGTTGTGCTCCCTTTGTATCCCTCTATAGATAGCAGTGGATACAGTCCCATAAAGGCAATTCAAAATGACGAGATTAGCTATACCGCTGCAACCCTGCACAGCATAGTTTTTCGCCTTAGCCACATTTACGGTTACTACTGGGTCTATGTCATCGCTCACATAAGGAGCGGCCAGCGTAACCATATCCTCAACCCTGGGGATCCTGCAATCTCGAAGCTCGTTTTTCATCATTCCCTCAATCTTTCCCTTCCAGTGCATAAACGGAAACCTTCTAAGATAATAATAAAGGGCAGCGGGATATTTTCCCCTAGAAAAGTGCGTCTCCGGATACACCTCATTAAAATATACTACATAATCTGTAGTAGTCGGCCCAAGCCTCGCTTCAGCGCCCAGTGACTCAAACTCTCTGATTATATCGTTGTTACACCAGGGGTTCATGCAGGTATAAAACTCTCCTACGATACCTATAATTGGTCTATCTTCATTCTTAGTTGGAATCTCGTCCATAGCTGCTATTGAGCGGTCTAAAACCTGCCAAAATTTCCCATCGATAATTCCAGAGGCTATCTCCTCTATAGCTTGTGCATAAACCCTGTCACTCTCCCCTTTATTTATTTCATAGGGGCGAATATGAAGTAACTTTTTTAATAAGACATCCGTAGCTAGCCAACCCTTCCAGATAGCTTCCGCCCACTTCAGTCCAAATAATTCAGTACCTTCATCACTGCGAATAGAGATAACCGGGGCAACTATAGGGATATGCCCCAAACCTAATCTCTTGAGAACCAATTTCTGAGACAAGGCATATTGACTTAACCTGCATGAACCATCAAAGTTAAGCATCATGAATGCTGCCCTATCGGGGTCAAAATCTTCAAGTTCGGTCATCTTGACCAAATCCCCTGTCGTCAGCAAATAGGGATGACATTCCTTGCCAGAGACGTATCTTCTTCCTATCTCTTCCGATAATTCATCAGGCTCGGGTAAAACTCGAGCATTTAGCCCCACGGAGTTGAGAGCAGCAGCCCAAATAACTGAGTGCCCAGATACATAGGGGATATAAAACGTTTTATTCAGTTCCCTAATCTTCTCCGATGGTTTGAAGATACTTATCCCACCAGACGGTCTGACCACACTGAGGTCCTCTTGCCTTTCCTCGGTTACCTGCGTTTTCGGTCTGCCAAGGGTATCAAGAAAGGCTTCAACCCTAGTGATCATTCCAGCGTCACCACTGTGCTCATCCACCTCCAGAAGTAGATAAGGATCATCTTCCATGGTTTCTTCAAGATACTTCCAGAAGAAAGCATCAGGACCGCAGCCATAATTGGTGATCATTATGGGATTCAAGCCGGGGTTATTCTTAGCCATTATCGCCGCCCGCAGAAGATTCTGTTCATTCTTCCAAACCAAGTTGGAGTAATGAGGCGGCAGTTCAACTTCATCCAACGGCAGTAGATCAAAGGGTATGGCTAGCATTCCTAGATGGCGCAATTTCTTGGCAATATTTAGATTCAACCCCAAATCATGAACATTGTAAGGCTTTCCTATTACCACCACGGCTTCATTGTCTTTCTTAAGGGTTTTAAGTATCTCTCGACCTCTTTCCCGGCGAATCCTTTCGAATTCGTCTTGAGCCCTAAGCGCAGCAGCTATGGCTGAGCCGATTTTCTTCTTTTCTTTTCCAAATTCCCTGCCTATCTTCTCCATCTCCACCTTAAGGTTCTCTTTTTCCTTTGCCATAAATATAGTGGGACTTATGATTCTTGCCTTATCTTTGAAAGCAGGTCTAAGCATGAATGGGATACCCTGAATAAGGGGGCAGTTGTAGCTCCTGGCTACATCACCACTCTCCTTCTCCAGGTCAATAATACTGGGCAGGAATATACGGTCAACACCTTTCTCGATGAGATTTGCTACATGCCCATAGGCAATCTTCACCGGATAGCAGGCTTCAGCTAAAACCTCTTGAAGTCCCCTATGAATGAGCCTTTTATTAGTTTTATCGGACAACACCACTTTGACTCCCAACTCCCTGAAAAATGCAGCCCACAATGGAAACTGTTCAAAGAACATCAGAACCCGTGGAATGCCTATTACCGGAGAATTCGGCGCAAATTCATCCTCCTTATAATAGCTCATGAGCATTTCTTCCCGCTCTTTGAAGAGATCAGGAAGAACCTGGGTAGCACGTTTTTCGCCTTTCAGTTCATATCTGTCACAAATACCACCATAAAAGGATTTAAATTCGCCTTCGATGGATACCTTCTTTATGTCGCAGTGGTTGGGGCAATGCTGGCATTCAAAGGATTTGACCTCATATTCCCGGTCTATGAGGTCAAATCCGACGAAATTGCTTTTCCCATACCCATGTCTCCTTTCCAAAGCAATCAACGCAGCACCTATAGCACCTGTGACATTGTAGTTCTGCGGAACCGTAATCTTCTTCCCTAAAATATTTTCGAAGGCAGCAAGTACACTCTTATTTCCGGCAACGCCTCCCTGAAAATATATCCTCTCGCCAATTTTTTTATTCCCTACCACCTTTTCAATGTAATTATTGGCAATAGAGTAGGAAAGCCCCGCTAAGAGATCGACTTTCGGTGAACCAACCTGCTGGTGGTGTATTAAATCAGATTCCATAAAAACAGTGCACCGAGTCCCTAAATCGACAGGAGCTTTCGAGCTGAAAGCAAGCTTGCTAAACTCTTCGTCAATATTTATATCCAATCTATCAGCCTGTTCCTGGAGAAAGGAGCCAGTTCCGGCAGCACAAACCTTGTTCATCTCAAAATCTACAACTGCACCGTTCTTCAGGCGGATATATTTTGAATCCTGCCCCCCTATTTCAAATATGGTGTCTACGGTCTCATCGATATCCAGTGTAGCCTTAGCCTGAGCAGTAATTTCGTTAATTACGAAATCAGCGCTGATAAAGCCCGCTGTAAAATAACGCGCACTGCCAGTGGTCGCCACAGCTTGGACTTCAAGAAGGTCCTTTATTTCATGACCTATGTCTTTGAATCCTTTCTTAACTGACTCAATGGGATTGCCCTCGGTCATAAGATACTTCGTCGCTAACAGCTTCTTGTTTTCATCCAGAACAACGATATTTGTACTTACAGCGCCAACATCAACCCCTATATACACCTTATTCTTTTGTTGCTTCCCAGAAATAAAACATTCATCCAAGGGAGTAGAACCATCTCCGTTATAAATCAATCTCCTTAAATGCCCTATCTCAGCTTCATTGGCCTTTTTAGCTAAATAGTGCCTCAAGGCCTCCGTTGCTACTTGAAGTCTAATAGGTGTGTCGTTCTGTTTCTCCGAGGCCGTGATTGCCGCTCCAAAGGCTCCCATGACCTTAAAATACTCGGGAATAATCAATTCCCCAGGCTTGAGTTCTAGCAGTTCTTCAAAAGCCTTAACCACTCCTTTGTTGGCAGCGACGCCACCTTGAAAGGCTACTGGTTTTACGAATCTCCTCCCTTTACCTAAATTGCTTATATAATTTCTAGCCAAGGCATAACAAAGCCCAGCTATTATTTCTTCCTGTGATGTCCCCTCTTGCCTCAAATGGACCATGTCAGATTTGGCAAAGACACTGCACCTGCCTGCAATGGTAGCTGGCTTTTCAGCTCTCGTGGCTAAACTGCTGAACTCATCTATGGAAATCCCCAGACGATATGCCTGTTGATCAAGGAAAGAGCCAGTTCCTGCAGCGCATATCTCATTAAGGGCATGGTCAACGATGACTGTCCTTCTACTTTTTTCATCCCGCTCCAAGAAAATCAGCTTTGAGTCCTGCCCTCCAATCTCGATAATTGTCCTAACCTCAGGATGGAAGTATGCAACAGCCTTTGCCTGACTAATAATTTCATTTTCTTTATCTACACCCATGACATCAGCTATAAGCTTGCGTCCGCTGCCCGTGCATACAGCCCCACACAGTTCAGGAAAATCTTTTTCGAGACCCTTAAAAACATCAATTAGTACTGAAATAGGTTGCCCCCTCGTCCTCTCATAGATGCTTTCTAGTAGTTGGAGTTCCTTATCAATTACAGCTATGTTTAAGCTGACCGAGCCTATATCTATTCCCATAAAGGTTTTGCTCTGGCTTGTCATTCCGATTCCTCGATCCTTTTCTTTACTGCTTGGGCAATCTCGTCTGAAACCGCTTGCCCACCCCGGCGCGCCAGCCAGGCTAAAGCTCCTGAAACGTCACCGCCGATGGTAACCTTAGTCCTACCATCTAAAGGTTCCAGGGTGTAGAAGCGTATTAAACTGGTGCCCAGTGCTTTTCCTTGCAAGACCACATTCCGCTCTGGGACAAACTCGATAATCGTCATCAACAATGTGACTGTCAGCCGGCTTACTTTAGCTGTAACAGAAAGCTGTGAGCCTGCTATCAAAGGTCCCTTAGAGACTCTCTCAATCTTCTTGATGGACGGCATCCATTGAGGCCATTGCTCAAGCTTGTCTATCAGCGTCCAGACTTTCTCTACCGGGGCATTAATGTCGATGCTGCTCTCAAATCTCATAGCTGTCGAACTCCTCCACTACATAGTATCCTCCAAATATATTATACATCAGCATACAATCTAATAAGCTGAACTCACTAATTATATCTCCTATCTCTCCATTTTGAGAACAGATTATCATCAGTGATAAAATAAATCTTAACGGATACCTTAAAATCGGTTTGATATCCGGTGAACCTTAATCAACACATGAGCTTTCGTAGACCTGATATTATCCGACCTCCAAGTGAATGGAAAAGCTGTTTTCTCCCTTTAACCAACGGGTGCTCTAACAATACCTGCACTTTCTGTGGATACTATGGGTCAAAGCTTCAAATACGAGACGTGGATGACATCAAGAGCGAGATAGATGCTTTAGCCTTATTCACGCGAAGGGGTATTCGGCTTCCTGATGTTTCTCAGGTAGTATACTCCGTAGCTCAAGGTTGGGACGGCAAGAGGATATTCCTCCAGGATGGCGATGCACTTGTTTACCCCTTTCCCAAATTGAGGGAGGCTCTCCAGTACTTGAATGAAAAACTACCCGGCATTGAAAGGATTGGCACATATGCTACGCCACAGGATATCCTGCGGCGAAGTTCGGATGAACTCAAGGAATTAAGGCGGCTCAAAATGAGCATTTTCTATACGGGGCTTGAGACCGGTGATGATGAACTACTTCAGAAGATAGGTAAAGGGGTAAGTTCAGACCAGGTGATTGAGGCGGGAAGAAAAGTGAAGGAAGCCGGAATAACCTTTTCTGTGACGGTAATTTTAGGAATTGGCGGTGTCGAGGGAAGTAAGAAACACGTGGTTGAAACAGCCAAAGTGCTCACTAAGATTGACCCGGATTATGTGGGAGCTTTGACTTTGACGCTCGTCCCCAGTACCCCGCTCTATGAGCAGTGGGAACGGAATGAATTCCGTCCTCTTCCCCCTTTTCAATCCTTGGATGAACTGAGATTAATCATAGAGAATTCCAACTTTACCGATTGCTTCTTTAGCTCAATGCATGCCTCAAACTATCTTTCCGTCCGGGGAAGATTGTCGCAAGACAAAGAGAAGATCCTTAGAGAACTAGAAAAAGTTTTAGCAGCAAGAAATCCTTCTCTCCTCAGGCCTGAGTTTCTCAGGGGTCTATGACTGTGATGGCACCAATATGATGATGATATGGAAGGTTTTGTAGCTATTGATTAGTCTACGGTATGAGTAGTATAATTTGTAGTTAAGCTACAGACTATGTATTCGAGAAATAACTCCAATAATCATTAAATTAACAAAATTCCAATACGAGCATGGCTATTTCGAAAATACTACTTATTTCAAAGATTGTATTACTATTACTCTGAAACCGTGAGATTGGGAGCGAGCTAAAAAGTGAGTATAAAAAGCGATGGTTTGAAAGAAGCCGTAGAATCAGTGAAAGCTAAGAAATCTGAGGAACGGATGGTTCCAACCATCTGTTCATTATGCGGCCCAATGCCGGGATGTGGAGTAAACTGCTATGTTAAAGACGGCAGATTGATAAGAGTTGAGGGCATGAAGGAGGCTCCTACAAACAAAGGAACATTGTGCCCCAAGGCATTCGCCTCCGTGCAGTGGGTTTATTCGCCGCAACGTCTCAGGTACCCCTTGAAGCGTGTTGGGAAGAAGGGTGAAGGTAAGTTCCAGAGGATCACCTGGGATGAAGCTCTTGATACTATTGCCAGCAGGCTCAGCGAACTCAAGCAAAAGCAGGGGCCGGAATCTCTGGCTATTCTCGCGCCGGCGCGACGCAGCTATTGTGATTATTTACAGCGATTCCTAATTGCCCACGGAAGCCCAAATTATGGCCACAGTGGCCTCTGTTTTATACAGGCAGCTTTCGGGTTTGCCTATACTCTGGGATGGCCCTGGCTCAATAGAGCCGGTGCAGATTATGAGCATGCTAACCTGATTGTGGTATGGGGTGCTAACCCCGCATATGCTGCAGCACCTCTGGGCAGCCTGAGAAGAATTTTGAATGCCAAGGAAAGAGGTGCCAAGCTCATAGTGATTAAGCCTGAGATGCAGCCGGATGCGGCCAAGGCAGATATCTGGGTTCCTATCAGGCCCGGCACCGATGGTGCCCTGGCGCTGGCAATGCTGAATATCATAATCAATGAGAACCTCTAC
>Ga0209977_10000537_pt1 | contig 15020 bp, 13 predicted proteins | sample SumtaG_2_FD_183113 | JGI IMG/M metagenome (GOLD analysis project Ga0209977, IMG submission 183113) | Deep subsurface microbial communities from Indian Ocean to uncover new lineages of life (NeLLi) - Sumatra_00607 metaG (SPAdes) (version 2) | ecosystem: Environmental > Aquatic > Marine > Oceanic... | reverse complement strand
CTATGCTTGTGTTGCGAGAATCATTCTCTTCTGCCCATAAGGGATTTCCTTTTTCAGCATCTGATACCATTGTTCTGAATTTGAATAAATTAAACGGCTTTTGATTCTCACCAACTCTTTCTTGCATATAAAAAACTGGACCTCTGGAGTTTAATGCTATGGCTATGGAAATGATGATTCCTATGGGAAAAGCAATAATTAAAAAAACAACAGATATCAATAAATCTATTGCTCTTTTTAACCTCTTGTGAATATTACTTCCCAGTTTGTCAAAGCCATTAGCGAATAAAAACCAGTTTTCCTTGATATGATGAACAGGTAGTTTGTCTATAAAATGTTCATAGAAAGTCGGTATATTCCAAATATTTATTCCCCTCATTTTACAATCGATTAATGTTTTATTTAGCTGGCTATTTCTAATTGGTTCAATTGTTACAATGATATCATCAATATTATAATCGTTGAATATTTTCTCCAATGAGGGGTTGTTTCCTAAAGCTTTCTTTTCTTGAATCCCGTTTTTCTTAAAAGTACTGCTTATAAAGCCAGTAACTTCATACTCTGGGTTCTTTTTAATAACTGAGTATATGGCCTCGGCAACTTTCCCTTTTCCAACTATTAGGACTGCCTTAGTCGGTACTGCTAGACTGAAGAAGAAAGAGTAAACCTTTCTCCAGATAATTACCAAAATTCCTATTAAAATCAAGCTAATCAAAAATGCTCCTCTTCCAAGCATGAAGGGAAACGCATAAAAGAAGCCAATAGAGATTAGGAATACTAGAATCAATGAACCAACCACATTAGCCGAGAATCGAATACTTCTGAATTTTTCTCTTGTATTATAAAAATCAAAAATGTAAAAACTTATAAGATAAATTGCTAGTGTTAATAAAATTATAACAATCCCTTTATTTAAACCGAGATAACTTATCGTTGATTCTTTCATGCGAATGACGAAGGCTAGGTTTATAGATAGAATTATTATGAATATATCTCCAAGAAGTAAAAATAGCTTCCGACTCAAAATTCGTTTAAACATCAGATTATATTAAGGAATGATTCAAGGGGAGCAAAAGAGGAAATAATCTTATTTAATAGAAAGTTTTTCTATTTTGTGATTTTTCATTTACTATAATTTTTAGGCTATAAGTAATTTGTGAAGACTAAATTATTTTTTTCTTCCGTATGCGAAAATTATGATTTTAAAAATATTAGGAGAATACCGTTGATGAATCACTCCTAATAAGTAGAAGAAATGGGAGAATGCTAAATAAGATGGTTCTAGTTCATAGCCATATACCCAATGATTGAAACTATATTTATTTAGCATATAACGAATTCTTTTTATTGTATTACATCTATAGAAGGTAGGGAAAATGTCCTTCTTTTTTCTTTTTTTATGAATTTTACTAACTATAGCACTATGGAATCTATTTGGCACCAATCGAGAGATTAGGCCGAAATAACTCATTGCATTCGGCGTTTTTATACATAAATACCCTCCTTGCTTTATTACCCTATGACATTCAGAGAAAAAAGATTCGGGGTTTTCAATATGTTCCAATACGCTATGACAAACACACACATCCACTGAGGAATCTTCCAGTGGCCAATGAGTATCTTCTATAAGGCGGAACTCGTCCAAAAATGGGTTGATCTCTCCATCCTTGGATGTATCGATACCAATAACTTTTTTACATTTTCCCTTAAATATTCGAAGATTTCTTCTTATAAATATAGAATCTTCGGCGTAGGAACCCCTGCCACATCCAATATCGAGGACGATTGAGGAAGAATTTATAAAGGAATTTACCCTAATATAAAAAGCTATTGTATCGTCAATATCTGTAAAACCTCCGAATTTGCTTTCTGGATAGTAGATACTTTTATAGTCCTTCATATAACTATTTGTAAAATATTATCCAGATCTAATTATCTTTTGATCTACGAAAAATATCCGCAAGAGATCTCAATAGCGATCTTAAGGAAAAACGAGGGATTCCAAATCGAGTCAAACCTATCAAGAAGCCAGTTCCCCAGCTAATATGCAAAATAACAAAAATAAAAGGGAGTAATGGGAGATATCGTCGACCTCTTTGACTTGTGGCCTGGAAAGATGCCATTAGATTCGAGATTACATAGAGTCCTGGAACAATCACACATATGTGAAAAAAAGGAATAAGGGCAAGAGATGCAATGAGTGTCAACACGAAGACTGGTGGGACAAGTTGTCGCCAGCGAACCGAATTTGGGTGGTTAACGATTGTCTTCACCTTCCAGAATCCATAGCGGAAATATTGAAAAGCGAGCTTTTTTAACGAACTGCGGACATAATAATGGCAACAAATTTTAGGAGAGAGCAGAATCTTTCCTCCTGATTCTCGAAGGCGGTAATTTAATTCATAGTCTTGGTTGACCACCCATTCCTCATTGAAACCACCTAAGTTCTCCAAAGATTGTTTGTACCAGGAGCCTAGATAAACCGTGTCCACCCATTCTTCCCGATTCGAATAGCGGAATTTAGCATCTCCGATGCCAAAGGGATGGTTAATGGCAACGGCAATAGTGTTACTCACATAATCTGTTCCTACCGCACGTTGCATACCTCCTACGTTCGTTGCATCTGTGGTCTGAAGCAATTTAACACATTGATCGATATAGTTTGTTTCGTATGTAGCATGTGCATCTATGCGAACAATAATCTCCCCCCTAGCTTCATGGATTCCTATATTTAGAGCAATTGGTGCGATAAGTTTAAGATTCTCAAGAAGTCGAATGAAAGAATAACGCTTAACATATTCTAGGACGATTTCACGGGAGCAATCATTACTCATGCCATCAACTACCAAGACTTCCAATTTATTTTTTGGATAATTCTGAGCAATAATAGAATCGAGACACATAGCAATGAACCTTTCTTCGTTACGGCAAGGAATTATAACGGAGACAGAACTTATATGATTTGTCAAAATTCAACCTCTCTTTCTTGTAGTAAAATATTGATGGATATGTATAATCGGCATCTATTCCCTAAGCCTAACTATAAAATTTAGCAATTGTTGGACATTGGAATGTAAATTAAATTCGCTTCGGATTCTTTCATGTGCTTTTTTTGTAATCTCATGCCATAGTTTCTCATCATGAATGGTCTGCGAAATTGCGTTAGCTAAAGCTTCTACAGAGGCTGGGGGAACAAGTAATCCGGCATCATCCTGGACGAGTTCAGGAATACCGCCTATTATAGTAGAGATAACTGGAATGCCATAAGCCATTGCTTCCATTAAAGCCACTGGGATTCCTTCTTTATCTCCTTTGGAGGTTACTATGCTTGGTAGGACTATGGCGTTGATTTTTCCGTTCTTGTACATTCTGAGAAGCTCATCGTGTGGTAAGCGTCCCAAAAACTTGACAAAGCTCCCGACGCCAAGCTCGGCAACCTGTTGTCGGATAGACTCCTCAAGAGGGCCATCTCCAATGAGAAGACATTGAAAGTTTTTAGTCTCTTGTCTCATCAGCAAAGCGCATGCTTCAACAAGAAACCGATGGCCTTTCACGGGTACAAAGTTGGCCGGACAGGCAATTACAAAGACTAATTGGAGTTGATGTGCTTGCATAGGTAAAGCATCTGGCACTTGAACCCCCAAATGAAGCATTTTTACCTGGTCTTGGTATGCTTCGCCTATAATACGAAGTACTTCGCTTCGACCATCCTCGGCGATGCAGCGGGCAAAGGCTGCCTTCTGCACTTTGAACTTTAGCATATTATCCTCTTTAATATCCCAGCGGTGAAGGGTAAAGCTCCAAGGGATGCTAGTGAGTTCCGAGGTCACCAAGGCCATAGTGGCTGTGGTTGAACCCCAGTGGGCATGGATATGCTCGACCCTTTTCTTCTTCACAAGGAGAGTAATATACACTCCCTTGGGCACTACAGCTAAATTTTTGATTAAAATATGCCAGGTTCGGGAGTAATGCAGTATTGCGCCCAGAATCTTGTAGAGGCGGGGCTTGGTTAAAAGTGAAAAAAGAAAAACGCCGATTATCCTAGAGTTCATCAATGGAAGTCGGACGGCATTCTCCAAGAGAGTGCGAGCCTCCCGATGGAAGACTTCTTTCGTGGGATTACGAGGAATGATTACAAGATTAGCCCCCGCCGCCTTTACAGCCAGCATCTCATCAATAATGAAAGTCTCTCCTCGTCCCCAGGGAATCTGAGCTGTTATATAAGCGATATTCATCGGACTATCACCACTTCTCCTAGCTTCCATAGCTTCCATACTACTTTTCGGAATCAAAAAGTTATACTTCTTTATGCTTTTCCTCTATCTTTTAGCAAGTTTAAATACAATGCCTCGTATTCCCTAGTGCACCTAATGATGTCGAAGCACTCGTATGCTCGTTTCTGCCCCTCTCGTCCCATGCACCGGCAAAGCTCGGGCTTATTAGCCAGTCGCAGGAATGCTTGGGCCAAAGCCTTCGCATCGCCAAGCGGGACTAGGATGCCGTTAACTCCGTCTTCCACTAGTTCCGGAACGCCCCCGACAGAGGTGGAAATTACCGCTCTGCCTGCGGCCATTGCTTCTAGGACTGTTAAAGGCAATCCTTCCCAATCGGAGGATAAAACAAAGATATCACACCAGTTTAGAAGTTCGGGTACATCAGTGCGGATTCCGAGAAAGGAAACTTGGGGCTGCAAGCCTTTTTCCGCAACTAGTTTCTTAACGACAGACCAGAGTTCTCCATCTCCTACCAGCCAAAGACGCATCTTCGGGCATTCTTCTAACGCTAGGGCAAAAGCTTCGATGAGTAGCTTGTGGTTTTTCTGGGGTGAAAACCTGCCGATATGCAGAAAGGTAACATCTTCCCTTTCACCCTGCTGGTTTGGCAGAGCTGAAAACTGACTAGTTGGGATTCCGTTGTAGATTACGGGTGTTTTTATTGGTTGTCCATATAGGGAGTGGATAGTAGTGGCTATTTCCCGAGATACACTTATAGGCAACACGCCGGCTAGACGAAAGGCAATCTGGTGTACAAATTTACCTACCTGATCAACCTCTTTCTGGGCCATGTTGTGGATGGTGTGTACACATACCGGGATACGGCAGAGAAAGGCCGGTAGCAATGTGTAGCGCAATACATAGAGATGCGTATGCACCACATCCGGCCGAAAGGTTCGAAACAGGTGCCAGAGCTGAGGAATCATCCGTAAATCTAGTCCCAGGTGCTTGTTTAAATAATACACCTTGAGCCACTTTTCTCGGATTTCCCGCTCTAGAATAGTCCCTGTTTCAGGGTAAAGACTCACCACTGCCATTTCAAACCGCTTGCGATCGAACGCCTCAAGGAAATTTACTACCAATCGCTCTGCTCCGCCGATACCAAAGTTCGGGATGATATGCAAGACTTTAACTATTTTCATTTTGTTGTATATAATCCCTATGTTTTCTCATAGTATTATTTAGAAGCAAGATTAAGGTAAGACTTAGCCAGAAATATTTATAGTTTAACGTACCCAAAGTAGCACTAGTTACAAGGATACCCACAAGTGCCGATTCCAATGCGATACCCAAAAAGGATTTCCGTGCTAAGGTTCTCGCTAACCGCCAGTGCTTCCATAGGGTGAATAACAAAAGCAACCCACCAATAATCCCTAGCTCAGCAAAAGTTTGCAAATAAATGCTATGTGCGACCTTATAAGTCCGATAAGAAAGATATTTGGTAGGAACAACTCCGCTAAATAGTCCATAAGCATGGGGGAAATTGTCATATCCATATCCGTTTAGTGGACGGTGAAAAAATACTTCTAGACCGACACTCCAGATAAAGAGCCGGCCGGCACCTCCGCTTTCCAAAATCTGTTGGATGTCAAATCGTTTAAGAAGTTGGCGAGGGGCAATCTGCCATGTGGAGAATACAAGTATTCCTGCAATAAGAATCGTAGCTATCACTACACGCCTGCGAATATGACGTTTAGCCCTCCAGTAAAAGAGAAGTACTGCCACTACTGCTCCAATTCCTCCTCCCCGCGATCCTGTAAGGAGAATGGTTATGGAAATCATCACTATAGACGCTGTCGCCCAGGTTTTACGTGATTCCCGTTGGCTAGTTAGCCAATAAAGTGAAAGCAATAGTGGCAAGATTAAGCTTGTCGCAAAATGATTGGGGTCAGCCCATTTTCCCTCTTTTAGGATGAGACTGCCTCGGAATGAGTTCGCATAAGTGATCTCTCTAAAATACACAAAAAGGCTCATCATTGCAGCAACAATCCCCCCTACAATGATAGCCTTCATCACATAAGAATAATCTCTTTCAGTAAAAGGGTATAAAGCTATCGATAGGTAGACAAGAAACAACCCTCCAATCGTAAACATGGAAGAGATTGTTTCGCTTGGGATTATTGCTCATAGTGATGAAGCACCTGCCAATACCAAAAATGCCAGCCAACTCCACACTACTGATGAGGGCCTCATAACGCATCCTCTTCTGTTTACGAGCAACCATGTCCATGTTACCATGATTATGGCAATTCCTAGATAACGAGTAACTGTACCAAAGGCAGCTACCCCAAGGATGTTATCAAAGGGTATAAGAGCTGCATAGAGAACAAATAAGAAAACAGTGGGGCTTTTGCTAGCGAGGTAAAACAAACTAAACGGAAAGGCAGGAATTTTTAAGTATGGCATAGCAGAATTCGTCGCCCTGATTCTGTTTTCAAGACCTTCCATATTTTTTTCCTTTACTCCTCATCAAGAGAGTATTTTTGTGCTTTATCATTTTCTTCCTTTTATATACCTAATAAAGTTCATCACAGAAACAGGTAGAATCGCCTTAAAGTACCAGAAGAACCACTCAAACCGAAAACCGAAATCCTTTTGGTAAATGCACAAGAGACGCCGGGCCATATTGGGCTTACCAGCCAAAATATAATCGGAAAATATAAAGGTTCTTAATTTATTTATATATTTTCTTAAATCTCTTACGAGACTTTCTGATATTTCACCCTTTTTGATAACTTGTTCCGCAGTCCTTATAAATGGTCTATCTGGAGTAACATAATTTACACAAGCCCTATTATCAGCATCCAAAAAATAGGTAGCACCTACTTGCCAACTAAATGCAATGGGGTATTTTAGGGCAATCCTACCCCACATATCCAAATCTTCACCCAAAGGTTTACCAATAGGAAATCCACCTACATCCATAAATATATATTTAGGTATAGCAACCGCAGATGTGCAAACCGGCGGCTGGTAGAGGGCGGATTGAAAGTAATTTGGAATCAATCCTTCCCAGGGGAAAGGAGGGACATCCTTATATTTGGGCAAGATGATTTTCCCATTTGGTTTATGTAATTTATAGGCGGTTGCATAGGCACCTGCTTCAGGATAATTTTTTATTAATCTCAATATAGTCTCTAAAAATTTGGTCTTCCACACATCATCTGCATCTAAAAATGCAATCAAATCAGATTTTGATTCTTTGATACCACGGTTTCTTGCAACAGAAGCACCCGCATTTTTTTGTTTAACCAATCTAATACGTGAGTCGGAAATGCTCTTGACAATTTCTATACTACTATCTGTAGAACCATCATTTATAACAATTATTTCAAAGTCCTGAAATGTTTGTGTCAATATAGATTGGATTGCTCGTTCAATATAAGGGGCTTTGTTATAAAGGGGAATTACTATAGAAAACTTTGGCATCATATGACTTTTTCTATAGTTTTCTTGAGGTTTTTAGCTAAAATATCCCAAGAATATTCTTTCAATTCTCCTAAATCAAAAAAAGATTCAAATTTCTCTTCTTGCCAGAGGTTGTGCATTTCTTTTATGGCTAAAATAATTTCCTTCGTATTATTGTAAAGAATAAAACCACGATTATGCTTCTGAACCAGCCTTGCCGCTATGTCTTTCTCATCAAATTTGATAGATAGAATAGGACGACACGCACCAAAATATTCAAATATTTTCGCAGGAATTTGATAACCTTTTAACCATCCCAATAATAATAATACGTCTGCTCCTTTTTGGAGTTCTATGGCCTGCTGGTGAGATTGATGACCTAACAATTTGACTTTTTCTTCTATTCCTAAATCTTCTATAATCTTGATATATTCTGGAGAAATATTGCCAGCTATTACCAATTCAAAATCAAAATTTAATTCTTTAATTGATTTAAGAAGTATATCTGGGCTTCTATCTTTATAAAAGATTCCAGTATAAACTATCCGAAATTTTTTTCCCTTATTAGGTTTTGCTTGTTGAAATTCTTTATGATTATAGCCACAAGGAATGATGGTAATTTTTTGGCAATCCAAGAATGGGTAATGTTTTACATATCCATCTACGGTTTCTTTGGTAGTTACTATAATATTATCCATATTTTTTAATAACTTTGCTTCGAGGCGACAATCTATTAAGTGCCGTCTCCATGGAAATGGCAAAAAAGGATTGAATGCCCAAGGATCGCCATAATCAGCAATCCAAGGGATACCCGTCTTTTTTTTAATAAAATATGCAATTAAATGGTCGACAAAAGGTGCAGCTGAAGAAATGATTAAATCGTATTTTTTCTTTCTTACCAAATTTTTTGCCTTTTTTAAGCCCCAAGGTAACCATTCAATAATTTTGTTTGGCATTAAACATGGGGGTAAAATATTTTTATAAATATTTTTGATTACTTTTCGCAAAATTATTTTAAATGATTTCTTCCGAACTACCTTTATTTTTTCTAACGGTAGATAACAACAACTAAATCTATGAATAAAGCCAGGATAAGTACGGTAAACTCTTACATTCTTAGGAATTTGGCAGATAAGACTCCTATCATAATTTCCACATCCTTCCTCTGGTTGAATAGTTAATATACCTATTGAAAAATCTTTACTTAAATACTTAACAAACTGGAGCCATCGCAAACTCCGAGGTCCAGATAACGGCGGAAAGTTATAGGAAATAAGAAGGATATTTTTCATCAATTTTTCCACTCAAACTCATCATAAAGATAATTTATATATCCACCACAAATCTCTTTGATTTTTTTATCCGGTTTTATGTATTTCTAATATATAAATGTGGTATCAGTGTCAGTTTTTTCAATATCCCAATTTTCGTGAAATGGACTTAACCTCTCCCAGATATAATATGAAGAACATCATTCCACATATCGATAGCCGCCTGCTTGTGCTGTGTAGCAGGCTTGGCAAGTTTCTTCTTCAGATCTTCCCTGTCTCGTGTAAATGAGGTGAGAACGCTTATGATTTGAGACTCATTAGTATTAGGCGTTAAGAGGATGTCGGGACAACCATAATCATCGAATAACTCTCGGTATTTGTGGCTCCATCCAGTCCCAATCGAGGGAACACCTTGTGACAATGCACTGATGAGTCCATGGTATCTTGAGCTCACCACAGCCTTGCAGGTTCCTATGATGCCTTTCATGTTGAGCGGATCTTCTTCCATAACGATTGGCACATCACTCCCAAAGGGTCGAACTACTTCCCGTGCAAGCTCCTCGTCCTCCCTTCCCCCGTGGACTAGAAAGAACGGTTTGTAGCCTGAATCTAAGAAATGCCGCACGCAAGTCATCAAGAACGGGTTATAGTGTTCGGCGACTGAACGAGAGGTCTTGTCTACCATCCGTCGGTTCGGGATTATTGCTACATCGTGCGAAGCACAATCGAAATAGGAAGGAACATGTCCCTTGAGTAGCACTGTGAAATCCGGTGCCCGTCTCAGGTTCGGGAGTTCGCCTACAAGACCCACAATGTACTTGTAAGAGACGGAATCCCGAGCGTAGATTCTATCCGCTTGGGTTGCCACAATATGAAAGGCTTTGCGAATTTGCCGAGTGGAGAATGGACCAAATGCCTGTGGAAGAAAAATGACCTTGGTCCCTAGTCTCTTTCCTCGACGCATGGCTTTGGCTATGGCGATTGTGTTGCCGGGTCCCCATTGATCTCCGAATGCAAATCCTGAGGCATCAAGCACAACATTGATTTCTTCATGACAAACCAAACCATAATACTCCCGCAGTCTTTTGGGGATATGTTTTCCAAAATACATCCCAAAAGATATGCGAAACTTAGAAAACCATAATATTTTTTGGTACAGACCAAGCTTAGCTCTTTTCTCGTAAGGACTGTTTGCCCCCGGTTTCAGCACGAATTTTGCCTGGGGGATTTTCTGGCTAATCATTTGTAAAATAGCATGAAGCATCAATTCAGCGCCTTTGTTTACGAATGAAACACCGTTTATTTCTATAAACATAAATACTACCTTTTCAAAATTTTGTTGTACGCCTTGTATATAAATCTTTTTGCATAACTAAAAGGCAATAAATACAACCTCCGTAGATTCTGCTTGAGCAATTGATTATTTGAAAATCGAAGTAGCTCTTCCCTTGTGGGATGCTCGTCAAGGGATAGAGAATATTTGATCTTATCTAGATATAAGCCTGCTTCATAATTTTTCGTTTCTCTCTGTACTCTTCGATAATAATCTGGAAGGTGGTATCCAAGTCTCATCCAAGCATCTGAAAAACCATGCCATTCCTTGCGCTTCGTTTCAATATTTTGTCCAGCAAGAATGTTCTCATAGGATAGTTCCCTGGCTAATATTTTATTGTTTTCAAGGGCTTGCAGAAAAACACCAAAGCCTCTTGATGTCCTAATAACTGCTATGGACTCACCCTTACTCCGATCCACATTTGATATTCCCCATGGATCTCCTACCGTAATATCTGAAAATATGTTCATCTTGTCAAAACATATTCGACAACAAGCAGGGGTGAATAAGTCTTTTATCCTCATTCTTAGCTTGTAAGGTAGGATTATGCTTTTTCCATTTATAGTCTGGATATGGACATTCCCCGGATAGCCACCGCAGGATTTATCTCTAAATTGAAGCAATTTTTTATCATTATTGTTGGACAATCTGGCCCGATAAATTAGAAAATCAAGAGCCGCATAGGTCATAACTCTCTCGCAAACAAGTCCAATTATCAACACTATCTGAGTCCTAAGCTTTGGAATCTTCTCCATAATGTTTAACAAACCATGGACCTGGCAAGATGTTCCTACAAAAATGATTTTTTGTTCCGAAATCAACACATCTCTTAGAATGGAAAGTACAGGCACAGGACAATATTTAGATTTCTGGGCCATTATGACTTCATTTATAGATTTGGCCAAAATGGCTCTGGGGCGTGGTGGATTATCCCAATTCATGTGTACTGTAACAGTAGCATCTGCCAAGCCTGTCTCAAGAGAATGAACAAGGAGCGCAGAAACAATGCCGCCGCTTTGAGAGTTCTCATATATTTTTTTATCTGTCGCCTTGCCTACAAAGGCTTTCAGAGCCTCCCCGGCAAAGGGATCATCAGGCATTCTTTCCATCAATCCTTTAGCTAAATTGATTCCTGGACATACCGATAAACATAAACCACAGTCAGCACACACCTCATTGTCGATGGAAGGAAAGTAGTATCCGCCCACTGTTTCTTTAAATTCTATAGCTTTGGCCTTACAGACAGCAAAACATGATCCACATGAATTACACAGTTTCTGATTAACTACTTGGGTTACATTTTGCTTTTCAATCATTTTGATATTGTTGATAATCAAGCCCAGATTTTGCTTCTATATATAATGAGTCTTAAGGGAAGAAGAAAAGATTTACTCATTTTCGCGGCGAGGGGTCTTGTTTTTGAATAAAGAAAAAGAAAAAAATAGGAAGAAGTGGCATAGGAAAATAAAGTTGCTATGGCAGCCCCTTGTCCCCCAAGATGTGGTATCAGAATTAAGTTAAGCAAAACATTCACAACTGCACCTGATCCATGGCTCACCAAGCTAAAATACAGAGCATCCTCAATAAACACCCATTTACTGAACATGGCTCGATGGAACATGAATATCCCAGCCCATACATGAATAATTAGGATGGAAGAAGTTCTGGCATATGCCTCACCGTATAAGAAAGGGATAATAGGGACAGCTACAAAACTCATTATCACTGCCACAAAAAACGCCAAGGCAAAAAGAATATCAAAAATCTGTTGCAATCTTTTATCATAGTCTGAAGGTTTAGTTTTTTTTAGTTCAATCAGCCTCGGATAGACGGACATGGCAATAGCGGTTGGAATAAAATACCAAACCTCGGAAAAAGTGACCGCCACAGAATAAACGCCAACCTCGGCAGCATCAGTCATCCATCGAAGCATGATTTGGTCTACCCTGAGATTAACCAGCGCCAGAAATCCAGAAAGGATGATGATCCAGGACTGGCTTAACAACTCCCTGGCCTTGGAAAATTGAGCTTTCCATTGAAAAATCGAAAAACCCTTATAGCGGTATATGCAAACGAGCAAAACCGAGGCCAGGATGAACTCCAAGCTAGATGCTACTGCAATTGCAATGACTGTTGCTCCGAAGAACACAAGTAATACTTTCATAATCGCAGCGGCCATAAAAGCCGTGCTTTTGGCCAACACCATGTACTTTGATTGAACCTGGGACTGGAACCAGAAATCTATTGTCTCAAAAGGCTTGGCAAAGAGGCTAAGACCAATGATCACTAGAATCCAGAACTCACTTTCGCCAGTATTATGACCGAATATAGCCAAGCCTAATACCACAAGGAAGGCGAGGAGGCTACTTGTGAACTTCAGGAAAAAGGTGGTTCCTAATAGCTTGTTTTTTTCATCAGGGTGCTGGACAATATCCCGGACTACTAGGCCACTAAGACCTAAATAGACGAATATTGCCATAAAGGCAATTATCGAAAGAGCATAGCTCAATATGCCATAATTCTCCGGTCCTAAATACCTCGCAACTAAGATGCTGACTAACAGGCCAATTCCCATGCGGAAGATATTTCCAGAAACAAGCCAACCTGTGTTCGAAAGAATTTTTCTCTGACCTTCGTGTTTCTTAAAGTGTTCAATTAGAAAAGATGGAAATAGCTTTAGAACTAATGCTTTCATTTAGTTTTAGCTTTATGCTTTTCAAGAGACTCAAGAAAGAAGACGAGCATTGTGAAGGCCATCAGACCCAATATGCCGGCTATCAAGACATTGAGTTTCTTTTTGGGAGAGACAGGATAAAGGGAAGATGTCGGCTCTTTCATGAGCTGAGCGTAATCTATTCTCCCTTTTCTCTCATTTAAATTGTCAATTTCGTTTTCTAACTGCTTTGTTTTTTCTTCTTTATTCTCTATTTCTAAATTTATATCCTCTTCTTCTATTTTTTTACTGCTTAGCAACTCGTTTAAATCACTATAATATTGTAAGCTTTGTTGGATTTCATTGGAATAAAGGAGCATTGCTAAACTTTCAGATTCGCTCCTATTTTCTTTCTTTAAACTCAACTGCTGTTCTTTTTCTAGTGCTTCAGTTCTTTTTCTTATATCATTCATTTCTCTTTCGATATCTTTTTTTCTTTGTTTGACAATATTAAGCTTATTCTTATTTCCCTTGATTTCTCCCTCTATTCTCAATTTTTCTATTTCCTTTGATTTTACATCCGAATCAACCCCTTTTATTTCAATATCCGCTTTCTCATCGAGTTGTCTTTTTAAATGGTTGAAAAGCGAATGAAGAATTAACTTAGCCTTTTCAGCATCTTTTTCTTTTGTGGAAACCCGCACCAAGTTTGTATCTCGAAGATTTTCCGCCTTTAATTTTGGGAATTCTCTTATATCCAGGTTCAATTCAGTGGCAATTAAGTTGTTGTAGGTAGCTTCGTTAATCTGCCCTACCATTTGTTTAGGATCAACAAACACAATTTCTTCAAATCGACCCCCTTCTGTCTGGACAAGAAATTTGCTTGGTTGAATTAGGGCATCGATCTCCCACTTCGGGGGTAAAAGAAAACTAACTATTCCTACTGCAACGACTAAGAATAATGTGGGAATTACGATAATCCATTTTCTTTTCCAAATGACACTCAGGTAGTCCATTAATGCTAATTCGTCTTCATGTTCGTTCATAATTATCTCCTTTTGCGTCCGACATTTTCTTTTTACTATTTCTATTTAGTAAGATTCTTAAATTTTGCAACTTCCTCTTCCATCATGGCTTCGAGTGCTTTTAAATCAACCCGAACATTGCGTCCGACTCTTGCGGCTGGTATTTGACCGCGGTCGATAAGACGATAGATGGATACGGGGTGGAGAGAAAGATAGCTTGCGGTCTCTGCGACTGTAATCCAACGTTTTTCCATGATACTAGGAAAACTTCTTTGATTGGAATCCTTTGCATTATAAATTCCTTACTTTAAAGCAATCCTTCCTACTCTTATTGCGACCTCAATTAATTTTATAACAGATTCCACTTGTGGGATTTTGCGACGACCCATTCCTTTGCTTTTATATTTTCACCTCTTAAACGGCGATGCTTCTTCCTCCTTTTCAAGTAGCTTGACAATGCCATAGCTGACTAAACCAGTAGAGGCGACTATTATTGCTATACCAGCGGGAGATGTAAAGAATTTTAGGATTTTAGAGGGAGCTTTATCACGTTTGACTACTTCTGATCTCACTTCAGCCTTCCCCTCCTCCTCCTCCAAGTAAGGTTTGAGGACAAGGGTTACCAATACTGTTTTGTTTGCCTTGATTCCTATCATGCTTTCTACATTGAATTCTCCTTCATCTGTGACTATGCCCACGGAATACAGCCCTTCTTCGATTCCTTCGATTTTAAAGGTGCCCAACTTATCAGTTTTACCTTCATAAGCTTTAGCTGTGGCAACATTTTTTATCTTAGCAAGAGCTCCTACCACAACAGTGGTTCCATCTTCGGCATAGATTTTTCCGATTAAATTCCCTTTACCTGGACTCCGAGTCTGTTGAGCTGGAAGATACGGTGAGAGACATAGAACGAGAGAAAAAATCAACATAGTCACAATGGATGTAATTCTCGTCCGTTCGGTTTTCATAATGCTTTCCTCCTTTTAAAAATTAGTATTTTAATAAATAAGTTAGAAACTTTTATCGCACACATTGTTTTTCTTACCGACATGTTAT
>Ga0209977_10000536_pt1 | contig 15034 bp, 11 predicted proteins | sample SumtaG_2_FD_183113 | JGI IMG/M metagenome (GOLD analysis project Ga0209977, IMG submission 183113) | Deep subsurface microbial communities from Indian Ocean to uncover new lineages of life (NeLLi) - Sumatra_00607 metaG (SPAdes) (version 2) | ecosystem: Environmental > Aquatic > Marine > Oceanic... | reverse complement strand
CTTTAAGGGGTGCGCAGAGCCAATTTCAATCTTGATCTTCTCTGCAGTACGATTACCAATCAAGAGATTAAACTCATTACGTGCAAATTGGACAATATCTTCGGTTAGTTCATCTCCAGCAATTCTGATCGAGCGGCTAGCGACAATCCCCCCCAGAGAAATCACTGCAACTTCTGTTGTCCCCCCACCAATATCAACAATCATATTCCCAGCAGGATTTTGAATTGGTAGACGCGCTCCAATTGCTGCCGCCATAGGCTCTTCAATTAAGAAGGCCTGACGCGCTCCAGCATTAGTCGTTGCTTCCTCGACTGCTCTTTTTTCTACTTCCGTAACCCCCGACGGAATTCCAATCACAACTCGCGGACGCGGCAAAATTGTAAAAGTTTCTTTATGAACTTTTTCAATAAAGTAGCGAAGCATTTGCTCCGTCACCTCAAAGTCTGAGACTACTCCATCAACAAGTGGCCTGGTTGCAACAATATGGCTGGGAGTTTTCCCAACCATTTTCATTGCTTCTCTACCAATCGCCAAAATTTGTTTTGTTTTCTCATTGATCGCTACAACCGAAGGTTCATTAATTACAATTCCCTTTCCCCTCACATAAACCAGGGTATTCGCAGTACCTAAGTCAATCCCAATGTCATGTGAAAACTTCCCTAAAATTCTGTTAAGCATTTAGTCTATTTTAATAAGCTTTGGCAAAAATCACTTCGTGTTTTGCAGGTTTCCCGCAACAAATGCACTTTCCTAGCTTTTTGGGTTGTTTGAAAGGGATAACCCTGATAGTTGCTTTGGTTTCTGATTTTATCTTCTCTTCACACGCCTCACTTTCACACCAACCCGCTTTTATAAAACCACTTTTTTCTTCTAGAATTTTTTTAAACTGATCATAGCTATCAACTGTATGAGTATTATTTTGCAAAAAATCTTGATTCTTCTTTAAAAGATTTTTTTGGATATCATCTAAAGTGGTTTTGAGTTTATTAGAAATTTGATCCCATTTAATACTTTCCTTTTTTTCATCATCTCTTCTAATAAAAACTACCTGATTTTTCTCAAGATCTTTGGGACCAATTTCAATTCTTAGCGGCGCCCCTTTTAACTCCCACTTATTAAATTTAAATCCCGGGGTTAGATTATCTTGCCATTCAACTTTGATCCTAATCTCTTTACCAAGACCTCCAACCAATCTCTCAATCTTCTCTTCAAGCATTTTCTTTTCATCACTACTTCTCCAAATTGGCACAATCACCGCTTGGTAAGGAGCAATTTTAGGCGGCAATATCAATCCCTTATCATCGCCGTGTGCTAGAATTATCGCGCCCACAAGCCGCGTACTGACACCCCAACTCGTCTGCCAAGCTAATTGTTCCTTGTTATTCTTATCAAGATATTTAATCCCAAAAACCTTAGCAAATTCCTGGCCAAGATTATGTGAAGTTCCCATCTGAAGTGCTTTGCCGTCCGACATTAACCCTTCAATTGCATAGCTCCGGAGTGCCCCGGCAAACTTTTCGCTTTCACTCTTCTGACCCTGAATCGTTTCAATTGCAAGATAGTTTCTCGCAAAATCATGGTAGAGACTGAGAGCTTCTCTCGCCATCTTTTCTGCCTCTTTTTCCGTCGCATGAACTGTATGCCCTTCCTGCCAAAGAAACTCTATTGTTCTTAAAAACAAACGCGGGCGTTTTTCCCACCGAATAATATTTGCCCATTGGTTTATCTTTAAAGGAAGATCTCGGTAAGAACGAATCCACTTTGGAAAAGTTGCATAAATTACTGTCTCTGAAGTAGGTCTCAAAACCAAAGGTTCCTCCAATTTCTTTCCTCCTCCTTCAGTCGCTATTACACACTCTGGCGCGAACCCTTCTATGTGTTCCTTCTCCTTCTCAATAAAACTCTTTGGAATAAAGAGGGGAAAATAAGCATTCTTTACTCCCATCTTTTTAATCTCCCTGTCTAAAATTGCTTGGATATTCTCCCACAAAGCGTACCCGTAAGGCCTAATCGTCATACAACCCTTCACCGGAGAATGCTCCGCTAATTTCGCCTTCTCGACAACCTCTTCGTACCATTTGTTTGAATCCTCTGATTTTTTAGTAATTTTTTGAAACATATTACCCTATAGTTTAACAGTTTCCTTGATTTTTTCAACTTTCTTTGCCATTTTTGTCTTCGGATCAATTTCTAAATACACTGCATTGAATATTCCTTCACCCTCATCCTGAACTTCAAAATGCTGTGGCATTTGAGTTAAGAAATTTTTGATAATAATCTCCTTTTTCACCCCCAAAACAGAATCTAGAGGACCTGTCATCCCAGTGTCTGTGACATAAGCAGTTCCTTTTGGAAGAATACGATAATCTTCTGTTGGAATATGAGTATGAGTCCCAATCACAGCACTCACTTTCCCATCTAAATAAAATCCTAAAGCGTTTTTCTCACTTGTTGCTTCAGCATGAAAATCAATAATGATCCCACCAAGATTTTCATTTTTAAATTCTTCTAGAATCTCATCTGCTTTTCGAAAGGGACAGTCATAGTCATCAGGAAAGAACACCCGCCCAATTAAATTCAGAACTAAAATCTTAGAACCACCGATCTTACAAACTTGGTAACCCTTTCCGGGCACTTCTGGAGGATAATTTACTGGTCGAATTATGGCTTCGGGATGCTTTTCTAAGACACCTTGATAATCTTTTTTATCCCAAAGATGATTCCCCGAAGTCAAAAGATCAACGCCCGCTTCAAGCATTTCCGCAACAGTTTTTTCTGTCACTCCCATTCCATGTGCCAAGTTTTCAGCATTCGCAATTACAAAATCAATTTCTTTTTCTTTTCTTAAATTAGGTAAAACTTTCTTTACCGTTTCCCTTCCTAATCTCCCAACAACGTCACCAATAAACAAAACCTTAATCATTGAAAATTGATAATTGACAATTCCTGCCTGCCGGTAGGCAGGGATAATTATTTTGCGACTTCCTCCGAGCGTGTCTCTCGAATGACATTCACTTTAATCTCACCAGGATACTGCAAACTCTCCTCAACTTTATTCGCAATATTCCGTGCCAATTTCTCTGCTCCGAGGTCATCAATCTCCTCAGGTTTAACAATAATCCTAATCTCACGTCCGGCTTGAATCGCATAAGATTTTTCAACGCCCTCAAAACTATTTGCAATGTTCTCTAATTCCTCTAGACGCTTAATATAAGACTCCATGCTCTCCCTGCGAGCGCCTGGACGAGCTGCAGAAATTGCGTCCGCTGCCGCAATAATCATTGCTTCCACAGATTTAAATTCTACATCTTCATGATGGGCTTCCACTGCATGAATAACTTCATCAGGTATACCAAATTTCCTACAGATATCACGACCAATCGCCGCGTGATTACCTTGGATCTGGTGATCAACTGCTTTTCCAACATCATGGAGCAACGCTGCCTTCTTACAGATATTCACATCTGCTCCCAATTCACTCGCCATCGTTGCCGAAATAAAAGCCAGCTCGATAGAGTGCTTTAAAACATTCTGTCCATAACTGGTACGGAATTTCAAACGCCCCAGGAGTTTAATCAACTCAGGCGAGAGACCAGCTACGCCGACCTCATAGACCGCCTCATCACCAGCTTTTTTAATCTCTGCTAAAATTTCTTTCTTTGCTTTTTTAACTGTTTCTTCAATCCGAGTAGGATGGATACGACCATCCTTAATCAAGTTATTAATTGCAATCCGGGCAACATTACGTCGAATTGGATCAAAACTGGAAAGTACAATTGCCTCGGGGGTGTCATCAACGATCACATCAACCCCAGTTGCTTTTTCAAAGGCATTAATGTTCCGCCCTTCACGTCCAATGATTCTTCCTTTCATCTCATCACTTTCAATTGGAATTGTGAACACCGTTGTCTCAGCTGCGTGATCGGCAGCATAACGTTGAATTGCTTGTCCAATAATATCACGTGCTTTCTTCTCGGCATCTTCTTTGACAGTTTTTTCCATCTCCTGCATCTTCTTCACAAGTTCTTCTTTCATTGTCTTCTCTGTCATTTCCAAAAGTACCTTCTTGGCTTCTTTTGTTGAGAGACGAGCAATTTTCTCAAGAGTCTTTCTCTGTTTATTACGTACTTCCCCAATCTCCGCTCTAATTTTTGCAATTTCATTTGCCTTACCACTCAAGCGTTTTTGCTTACTGTCAACCTCAGAAAAACGTTTGTCTAAAACTTCTTCTTTATGACTCAAACGTTTCTCAAACTCAAGAATTTGATTGCGCCGCTCTTGCTCTTCTTTCTTGGCGGTTTCTTTAATTTTGAAAGCTCCTTCTTTAGCCTTCATCTCAATTTCTTTTTGTTTTTCTTTTGCTTCATCGAGAAGTCTCTCGGCTTGGGCTTCTGCAGATTTTGTTAAGCGTTTCGCACGAGCTTTGCGAATAAAATAACCCGTCATTCCTCCGCCCAGTCCTCCAACAAGAAATGCGATCACTCCAATTACTTCAATACTCATTTTATTTCCTTCCTTTTTGGGCCAAAGAATAAGCAGGTTGTTTGCTTATCTCAAAAACTTTTATCTTGAAAAAGAAATCAAATTAGCATAACTTTGTGATTAATCCAGCTTTATTTTGAATCTTTTCCATTGTTTTTATCGAAAATCAAAATTCAATTTCAGATCTGTGTTTCTTCCTTAAAATTCTTAACAAGTCAGATTAACCCGCTTGCCTTAGCCCTAAACTAATTAAAAATAATACTTATACACCCTGTATTGTAGCGGAAAAATGGGAAAAGTCAAGGTTTTTTATAAATAAAAAGCCCGGAAAATATCCGGGCTAATAGAGAAAAGGTTCAAAATAAGCTCAAGCCGAAGGGATCACCACTCGCTTTGGCCAACTTGGTGAGCTGTCGGATCGCTAGTATCAATTATCAGTCCCCAACATGCTCCCGCCGCGACAAGTATCACAACCCAGTAGAGGAAAATCTCTCCGCTACTTACGATTTGGTAACCCAATCCTGTGACTGCCTCAACGCCTAGAGCAACAAGCAGGGCAACCACTCCTGTCACCGTGCCGATAGCTCCTCCAAGGGGGCCAAGGGTTGCTATAGCAGGCGTTACAGGAAGAACGAATAGCTGAGGGGCTGAAAAAAGACGAGTGTGCAAGTGATTAAGAAAAAGAATAACAACAAAACCGATGACGACGCTGATGACGCCGCTGAGGAGTACCTTTAGCAGTGGAGGAGAAGAGTAAAGCAACTTCCAGCTTGCCACTGCAAGTCCCCCCATAAAGAGGGTGGAGAAAAGAAAGCCAACAAAAACCCGGAGTTGCTTCTCGATCTTCTTTCCTCCTTCCGCAGCATAAACTCTCGCACTCAAAGCTGTCACCTCCTTATTATTGCTTTTGAAACAAATTAAGGTCCAATCAAGATCTTGTGAAGGTCTAAGTGTAACAAAAAAAAGAAACAAAATCAATACCGAAAAACCTTCCCTGCTACTTTCACCTTATCCCTCTTCTTGATCCCTGCCTTCTCAAGCTCTCTTATAACCCCTAATTTCTTCAACTTAAATCGCACCTCCTCCACTGCCAGAGGATTTTCCAAGTCAGTCTGCAAAACAATTTCTTCTACTTTCTTACCTTCCACAACAAAATATTCATCCTCTCGTCTGACCTCAAAATTAAAGTCTAAAGATTGATAAGGACGAAAGACTTTATACTCTTTCTCCTTGATTCTTTTGCCTATCGGTTGTTTCTTTGTTTTAGAAAGTCTATCGATTATCTTATCAAGAAAGTTATCTACTCCCTCTTTAGTAGCCGCCGAAATCAAGAAAGGTTTTTGAGAAATTCTCTTTTGAAATTTTTCTAGTTTTCGCTTTAAATCACTCTTATCTATCGAATCTATTTTATTAATCGCTAGGAGATAAGGATAATTAACAAGTACTGGATTAAATTCTTTTAACTCTTTTCTAATATCTTTAAAATCTTTGTAAAAATCATCCGAAGTTGCTTCAATTAAGTGAACTAACAAGCGAGTACGCTCAATATGTCTCAAAAAATCATCGCCTAATCCCTTTCCCTTTGAAGCCCCTGCAATCAATCCAGGGATATCCGAAGCAACAAAACTTTTTCCTTTGTGCTCGACAACTCCCAAATTAGGCGAAAGGGTCGTAAAATCATAGTCCGCAATCTTAGGGCGAGCGTTAGAAATTATTGAGATCAAGGTAGATTTACCAACATTGGGGAGACCAATAATCCCCACATCCGCAATCAGTTTTAGTTCCAATCTCAACTTCTGCTTCTCACCAGGAAGACCAAGCTGAGCAATCCTCGGTGCTTGACGAGTTGGAGATCTGTAATGAGCATTCCCAAACCCTCCCTTACCACCTTTAGCTATCAGTAGAGATTTACTCAAATCAACCTCCGCCGTGTCCCAAAGCAACTCATTATTTTCTTGATTATAAATCAGAGTACCAGGAGGGACTTTTAATATCAAATCCTCCCCTCCTTTTCCTTTCCGACATTCCCTTTGTCCGTTCTCACTAGCTCCTGCTTTAAAACTCTTATAGCGATTAAAATAAGAGAGGGTGTTCACTGCTTCATCAATTTGAAAATAAACATCTCCACCATTTCCGCCATCTCCACCATCCGGACCACCCTTAGGGATAAATTTATGATGACGAAAACTGACTAGGCCATCACCGCCCATTCCTGCAGATATATTAATTGTTACTTGGTCACAAAACAACTACTAATGATTAATGAATAATGTATAATGAGTAATGAGTGAGATATCTCTCGCAATTAATTATACACTATCTACCATGTTGAAGCCTAACCCCGGAAAAAAACTTGAAATTAAAACTAGCCAGGAGGTCTTCTTACGCTATCCGGTCAAAACTCACCTGATCACCAACAAGGATTGTGATATCCCTTGCTTAATAGAAAAATATACCAAACCCTATCTTAAAGAAGGTGATTGGATTATTGTTGCAGAATCAATCATTGCAATCGCACAAGGGAGGGATTTTAAAGCCAGCGAAATTAAACCAAACCGCCTCGCGAAGTTCCTTGTGAAATTCGTTCACAAACCCAGCTATGGAATCGGGCTCGGCAGTCCCGAGACAATGCAGCTAGCACTAGATGAAATAGGAGTACTGCGCATTTTAATTGCCGCTTTCTGCAGCGCAATTACAAAGCCCCTTGGCATCCGAGGAGTTTTCTATCGCATTGCTGGCCGCAAGGCCGCCTTAATTGATGGTCCTGTTGATTACGCAATTCCTCCTTATAATAAGTACGCGACTTTAGGTCCTAATAATCCTAAGAAAGTTGCAAGAGAAATTGCCGACTATCTTAATCGCCCCGTTGCAATCATTGATGCCAACGACATTGGAATAGCTACAATCGCTGTAAGTAAAGGGCTGGATTCAAAACTGATTGAAGAAATTTTCAAAGATAATCCGCTGGGGCAGACTGATGAACAGACGCCAATTGCAATTGTGCGGAAGAAATAATCCCAATCAAAAAAAAGACGGAGCCAACTCCATCTTTTTTATATCTCCAAAAAAAAGAAACGTTAGTAAATAAATCCGATTAGCGGGATAGAACCAACTGAAACTGTCCTCTGACTAACAACGCCCCAACCCGCATAATTCATTTCTGTGATTGTAAATCCCCCACCGCCGTGTACTCCTGACACGATACCAACATGGCCCCAACCAGATTCCCAGGTACACACAATCGCACCCGGTACAGGAGTGCTGCCTACTGCTCTTCCCTGAGCACGAGCGTTCCAGTACCACTGTCCAGCATTACCACGCCAAGTAACATCACCACGTGCACTAGCAGCATACCATGTACAATAACCATACGGCCAACCGCCGCTACCGCCAGAATAGCGCGGAACATAACCATAGCTAGAAGTAGAATAGCCACGACTATAATTATTATTGTCTGCAATTTGAGTTTCCTCTTCTGGCTCAGGAAGTGGCTGTGGCTTAGCTTTACGACCATCCGGAATAATCAACTTCTGACCTGATTTTAACTCATCACTATCAAGACGGTTAAAGTTACGAGTCATTGCCAGACTACCATGATACCGCTTCACAATCCCTGCCAAAGTTTCATTCCCTTGAACAACATATAAAACTCCGTTTACCGGCAAGATTATTAGACGATTACCAGGCTCAATTTTGACATTCCCACTCGCCTGCAATTCCAAACGAGAGTTCGCCCAAAGAATTGTATCTGTATTAATATTAAACTTACGCGCAATCGAGATTAACGTATCTCCTCCTCGAACTGTATAGGTAATTATCTCTTTGCGTGGTGTTCCTGAAGCTCCGGTGACAGGAATATTTGGCTTTGCCAAATAAACATCATCAACTATTGCCAGAGAGCTTTCTGGAAGATTATCAGGAACCTCAACTTCAACCTTGCCTCCCAGAGCAAAAGTTGAAAAATCACTTGCTGCCAAGGCAATTGTTCTAGAATCAGAATAATAGAGCTCCTGAGTTTTTTCTTTAACACTTTCCGTGAAACTAAGATTGCCGGTCTTCTCAACTTTAGTCACTGTGTTTTGCGCCATCACTCCAATTGTAAGAGACAAAACGACCGCCAAAACCAAACCAACATTAATTAATTGTCTTGTTGGCCGAATCAAAAAAGCGCGAATCTTGCTTAAGAATGATTCTGACTTTTTAGTCAGTTCTAAGATTCTTTGTTCCGAATCTAACTCGGCTTCTTCTTCCGAGATACTCTCTTGCGTCAATTTACGCAGACGCTTAACTGAAAAACTAATCTCCTCTCGTGAGAGAGACTTTAGCTCTTTTTTCTGCCGAACAAAAGGAATTCTAATGGTTTCTTCTCCTAGTTACAAATAAAGGCTTACCTGCCGAAGCTCCGTGAAACGGGACAGAAACAGGAATAAATAAAAATAGCCTGAAATATCTTCAAAACTAAGCGTTTTTTAGATGCTTTAGACTATCATATTTTACCTTCACGCGTGATATTACCACAAATAGATTATTTGTCAAGCTTTTCTTTAAAATTAATTACCTTCCTACTTCCACAATTAACACAGCTAAAAACAGAAATCAAGCTTTCTTTTCTCTTAAAACTATCTTGAAAAATAAAAAAAGAATCCAGATGACAAACTTCACAGTAGTCAAACCTCTGCCATTTTGAGAGGTCTAAAATTAATTCGTCATTCTTTAGAAAAACTTGATTTCTTTTTAACTGATCAAACTCATAGGCAAGAGAGATTATTTCTCGCTTGCCAAAAGGACTGAACCCCAAAAATTTAAATGCCTTTATCAAAACCATTTTCTTTCTAAAACTAATGATTCCCTCAATCACAAAGTAATCCTGTCCAAAATTTAGAAGTGGTTCAAGGACTTGATTCAGTAATGAGAGGTTCAAGAGATAATGATGATCATAATCTGTCTCGGTTCTTACTTTACTATGTCCCCAAGTACGGTTACGCAATTTAATCAACTTCCTAAAGCAACTGCAATTTTGTTTGAATCCTTGTTTCAAGATATTGAGTTTGGGACTGTTTTCCTTACAATCTAATATATTTTGTAACGAAAATAAAAGTTGTCCCAAGGATAACTTCCCCTCAGGAAAATCTAAATCTTTGGCAGCAGTAAAAATAGCATAATAAAACCCCAAGGTTAATTCAATCAATTCTAAAAAATAACTAAATCTTCTCTGACCAGAATGATTAAGCATACAAAAATAACTCTTTGCCAAAGGATGAGGTAACTTGTTAATAAAAAGTTCCTTGTGATCAAAACAAAGTTGATTTTCCTCTAACTTTGGGTAGAGAGTAGTATTAGACATGGGGTTAGTTAATAGTTAATAGTTTGAAGTTTGGGATTCGAATCTATAACCTTAAACTCTTAACTATTTCTTAAATAATTCCTTTTCCACGTAAACTGAAATGGCTATCTTTTCCTAAGACAATATAATCAAATAATAAAATCCCTAAAATTTCCCCTGCTCGCTTTAATCGTTTAGCCGTCTTAAGATCTGAACCTGTAGGCCGAGAATTTCCTGAGGGATGATTATGTAAAACGACCACTGCTGCTGCACGTTCCTCTGTAGCCCTCCCAAAAATCTCCCGGGGATGAACCTGGGATCCAGTTAGCGTTCCTCGAAAAATTTCCTCTTCAAAAATTATCTTATTTCTACCATCTAATAGAACAAGGTAGAAGGTACTCTGCTTCAAATTCCTAGTCTCAGCAAGATAAAAATCCACCAAATCAGAAGCAGAGCTTATGATCTTTTGAGCAGGTGTATCTTCCTGAGACAATCTCTTGCCTAATTCCAACGCTGCCTTCAAGCGCGCTGCTTTCGCAAGACTCAATCCCTTTGTTTTTAATAATGAAGATAATTTCATTTTCCGCAATCCTTTTACTCCCCCACAAGAAGTAAGAACTCCGCCAGCACAATCTAAGACATTCAAATCTCTCGTACCAACGCCAATTAAAACTGCCAGTAGTTCTACTACCGACAGTTTCTTTTCTCCATATCTCAACATTTTCTCCCGCGGTTTATTCAAAAGCGGCCAGTCTTTAAATTTTAGTCCCTTCTTTTTCAAAGTTAAAAGTTTAAAAGGTAAAAAGTTAAAAATTTACTTTATATCGCTACTCAACGGATTATACTGCGAGGGAATTAATTCCTGTTCTTCTTGAGTAGCTAGATCAAAGCTAATCAGACTGCTAGTTTTTCCCGACTGACGGCTGAAAACCGCTCTATCTGTAGAAGGAGAAATTGCGAGGTAGTGGTCTATTGTCTCCCCTGTCGTCAGTGGCACAGTACGCTTGTCAGCAACCCCCATCATGACCAAGCTCTTCAAGCCCTTCTTATCTACTGAGGTGAAAATCAGACGGGTAGAATCACTAGTCCAAGCAACTTCAAATTCATCTTTGATCGAACTGAAATAACTCAAAGGAATTAGCTCGCCCAAAGAATTCTTCTCTAAGTCAAACGAGTATAAAGTATATTTTTTCTTTTCGTTTTTGCTCACAAAAGAAAGTTTCTTATCATCTAGAGAAATCCTCAAGGAGTAAATTGGTCGATCCCAGTTTAAGAGCTTATTTTCACTTTTAGTCTCAATGGAAACCTTGTTCAGAGCCAAAGTCTTCGCATCTTGATAAACTATCTCATTCTGTTCCTTAACAAGCACAAACTCGTCTGTGGTTCTGCCAGCAATTTTGATCAAATTTACTCCCTCAACATCAATCGAATAGACGGCTTTGTTCTTCTGATCCTTAGTTAAAAACAGAACATGATTATCATCAAGCCACAAAGGTTTCTCCCCGCCAGTTTTAACTTCTTTAGTAACTTCAGTAACGTCGCTACCATCAGTATTCGCAACATATAGTAGAGATTGCGGATTTGCAGTCTCTACCTTTTTGCCTCGAGCCTGAAAGGCAATTTTTGTGCCATCAGGTGAGAAACGTGGTTGAACCAGACCTTCCACACTATTAAGATCTGTCAGTTTCTGCACTTCACTGCCATCATCTTTAGCAAGATAGAGATTGTACTCCTTGTTTTCCTCACCAATAAAGGTAATTTTTCCTTCTGTTGTGGGTTGAGCTTGTTGCTCATCTTTTTGTTCAAACCCTGGTACTCCACAGCCTAAGAAAGTTGCTAGGAAGAGGGCGGCTAAAAAGAGGCCCAGAAAATACTTAAATTTCATTTTTAGGGATTAGAATTTACTCTAACCCTATTATAGCGTGAAAGTCCAAGAAAATAAACTTACTCTTTTTTAAAGGTTCAGCAATTACTATTCTAGCAAGGAGTTATTAAAAGATAATTAAGCGGAGATTAAAAAAACAGGCCTCAAAACCTGCCTTCATTATTCATTAATCATTAATCATTATTCATTATTTCCCACATTCCACACACTCCGGTCCCTCTTTCTTCTCCACCATCACTCCATCGCACTTCTTACAAATCCCCACCGGTTTGTTCCAAACTGCATGATCACATTTTGGATATTGGTCACAAGCATAAAATGTTCGGCCGCGCTTAGTAGTTTTTTCTACTAGTTCACCTTTCTTACACTTCGGACACTTCACTCCGGTTTTATTATTGATTGGCTTAATCCCCTTACAATCTGGATACTTTGAACAACCCAAAAACCTACCAAAGCGTCCCCGTTTCAAAACCATTGGTGCTCCACATTTCTCACATTTTTCATCTGCATATTCCTTCTGTAATTTTTCTTCTTCTTTTTGCTGCTCCGGAAGCGGTTTAGCATTTTTACATTCTGGATAGCCAGAGCAAGATAAGAATTTTCCAAAGCGTCCCAGTTTAATCACCATCGGCTTGCCGCATTTATCACACTTTTCTTTGGTTTTTTCTTCAGTCACTTTCTTCTTATCAATTTGTCCTTCTTTTTTTGTAAGGTGTTCTTTAAATGGTTTATAGAAATCACCAATTACTTTTCTCCATTGCAACTTTCCTTCCGCGATTTCATCTAACTCCTCCTCCATTTGGGCTGTGAATTTCAGATCTACAATCTCCGGGAAGTGTTCAACCAAGAGATCATTCACTACTATTCCGGTATCTGTAGGATGAAATTTCTTTTCTTTTTTTTCTACGTAACCCCGCTCGACAATCGTTGACATTGTCGGGGCGTAAGTAGATGGACGTCCGATTCCTTCTTTCTCCAAAGTTTTAACCAAACTTGCTTCTGTGTAACGCGGAGGTGGTTCAGTGAAATGTTGAGTAGGAACAAGTTTGATAAGCTCTAACTCATCACCTTCTTCCAAATTTGGTAGTTCTACTTCTTTGCCATTCAAGATCGTCCTTCCATTTTCAGCATCCTTCCCTTCAACATAGACTTCAATAAACCCTTTAAATTTAATTACAGATCCTGTCGCGCGGAAGAGATAGTTTCCAGCTTGAATATCTACTGTCGTTGCGTCAAAGATTGCTTCTTGCATTTGAGAAGCAGTTGCGCGTTTCCAGATCAATTCATACAAACGGAATTGATTTTTATCTAAGTGCTGTTTAACATCTTGAGGATACCTAAGAAACGAGGTGGGGCGAATTGCTTCATGTGCTTCTTGGGCACCCTTTTTGCCTTTATAGTAGCGTGGTTTAGCTAAGGCAAACTCCTTGCCGAACTTGATCTCAATTGCCTTTTTCGCTTCACTGAGAGCGCCCCTCGCCAGGTTTACCGAGTCCGTACGCATGTAAGTAATCAAACCAACCGAGCCTTCTTTGCCCAGCTCGATTCCCTCGTACAACTGCTGAGCGAACATCATTGTTTTCTTTGCTGAAAATCCAAGTTTGCGCGCCGCTTCCTGCTGGAGAGTACTTGTTGTAAATGACGGAGCAGGACTGCGCTTGCGTTCTTTTTTAGTAACCGCAACTACCTTATAGTTTACACTTTTCAGATCTTTAACTATCTTATCACTCTCACTCTTTGATTTAATCCCCATCTTCCCAATCGACTTATCATCTTTCTTTAAGAGTTTTGCTCCAAAATCACTTTTGCCTTTTGCCTTTTGCCTTTTTAATTCAGCAATTACATCCCAGTACTCTTCGGGTTTGAATTTTTCTATCTCACGCTCACGCTCCACAATCAAACGCACCGCCACTGACTGAACTCGTCCAGCTGACAAGCCATAGCGAATCTTTTTCCAAAGCAAGGGACTCAATTCATAACCAACCAGTCTGTCTAAAATCCTCCGTGCTTGTTGAGAGTCTACTAGATTCAAGTCAATTCCACGAGGGTTTTTAAGTGCTTCTTGAATGGCACTTTTGGTAATTTCATGGAAGGTAATTCGTTCTACCTTTTTATCTTTGGAGTCTAGAATGAAATCTAAGTGCCAGGCGATTGCTTCACCCTCGCGGTCCTCGTCTGTAGCCAAGATCACTAAATCAGCCTTTTTGGCAAGGCTTTTAAGTTCTGAGACGCGCTTCTTACTCTTAGGAGGAATAACGTAAGTTGGCTCAAAATCTTTTTCAACATCAACGCTTAATTTGCTTTTCGGCAAATCACGAATATGGCCATAAGACGATTCGACTTTATAGTCTTTTCCCAAGAAGCGGCTGATTGTTTTTGCTTTTGTCGGTGACTCTACTATTACAAGTTTTGACATGGCACTTTAAACAACACAATAAAATCCCCCTTCTAACCTCTTCACCAGGTTTTTAACTTCCATCACCGCAAGGGTACTACTCAATTCCTGAGAAGTCAAGTTTAGTTCGCGAACAAGTTCTTGAATGTGTTTATTTTTGTTCAAGAGACTTTCATAAATCATTTTTTCCTTTGGATTATCAAAGGCTACTTCTTTTTTGGGAACTTTGAAATAGTTCAGACCTAGCTCCTCCAAAATATCTTCTACCTTCGTCACTAACTTCGCACCACTTTGAATTAAGAGATTGCAACCCCTGCCCTGCTTGTGATCTAGATTGTAAGGGATCGCAAAAACCTCGCGATTTTGTTCGAGAGCATAACTTGCTGTAATTAAAGCGCCGCTTTTTTCTCCCGCTTCAGTAACTAGAGTTCCTAGAGCCAACCCACTAATCAAACGATTGCGCCGGGGGAAATTCTCTTTCAGAGGTAAAGTTCCAATCGGGAACTCCGAAAGCAAGATCCCACTTTTCGCTATTTCCTGCGCTAAACTAGCGTTACTCCTCGGGTAAACTTGATCTAGCCCACAAGCCAAAACCGCCACTGTCGTCCCCCCATTTTCCAAAGCAGTTTTGTGTGCGACGCTATCAATCCCAAACGCCATCCCACTCACAATCCCAATCCCTTGCTGAACCAGTTCCTTAACTAGCCTTTCGGTTGCCTTAACTCCCTCCGGCGATGACTTGCGCGTCCCGACTACGGCGACAAATGGTTTTTTAAAATCAATTCGCTTGCCTTTATAATAGAGCAAGGGCGGAAAGGCGTGGATTTCTTTTAAGAGTTTGGGGTAGTTTTGATTAAGATAGGTTAAACATTTAACTTGATGTTTATTTATTTTTTCTAGTTCTTTGTCAGGATCAAACTTTGAGCGCTGTTCTATAATTTTTTCAGTT
>Ga0209977_10000534_pt1 | contig 15049 bp, 19 predicted proteins | sample SumtaG_2_FD_183113 | JGI IMG/M metagenome (GOLD analysis project Ga0209977, IMG submission 183113) | Deep subsurface microbial communities from Indian Ocean to uncover new lineages of life (NeLLi) - Sumatra_00607 metaG (SPAdes) (version 2) | ecosystem: Environmental > Aquatic > Marine > Oceanic... | reverse complement strand
ATGGAGACGCAGGCGCTTCTCATGTGATCGAGGCTCGGATGTATCGTTTGATCCTTCTTCTTCTTACGAGTTTTTTCCCGGGGAGTGCCGTTTCCGGCGGAGTCTTGTTTTCGTGGCATTGTAGGGGCCTCGGTTCTTTGTTTATCTGCTGCGGAATATATACCAGAGCGCCAGTGTTGTCAAGAGGAAAATACCGGCCACGGCTGCCGAAGTCTCTACTGCGCTAACCGATAACGTCTTAACCCTCTCGATAACAGGACCGATCGCGCCATAGACACCGCTCAAGACGCCCCAGGTGGCGCCCACGCCCGGACGATTGTCGGCGTGTATAGAGACGCCACCTTTTTCGTTCACATACAGCCCTATGCCGGTAAAGCCGACTGCATGCGCTTCGTGTAGGGCGTCCAGCGGATCACCTGGCGGGACAAAATCAACGGCTTTGCCGAGCAGGTGCATACTCATAGGTGCCCCGCCGACGGCTTCATTTTCCGACTTTGTCCTAAACAGCGACAAGATATTGAGTGGTACCATCAGGCCGAGCCTGACGGTCAGCTCGTCAAGCTTCTGAACCATGCCGAAGTCGAGCCAGTCCCAACGTGGCAAGTCTCCGGGCTTATAGACCCGAAGACTTTCAAAATCATCGATATTCATTTGAGCCACCTTCTACGGACAGATATCGGGATCCCCCGCACCGGGGAAACATACAGGCTTCATCGCGACCTCTTGATCCGCCATATAGTAACTGACTAGGTACAGATCCATATACAAGTTCACTCCTACACCTGGCATGAACTGCGCCCTCATGCCGATCTCGGTATCGGGGGGCACGTCAATCGGGGGGAAAGGCATGCAGGTAGGTTGTTGATTCCCAATCAGAAGAGATGAGGTCGCATCCGTGCACGACCGAATGTAACCATCGTGGGCCGTTGTACCGTTAAACAGTATTTGCAAGTTAATGACGCCACCTGCACTTGCGGTAAACAACTGCTGAAGGCCAACAATAATGGCGTGTTCCTCATTGTCGAGAAATAACGTTTGAGGAAATGCGATCCAGGCGGGAGTTCCCGGGACTGCGACGAGTCCATTGAGAATGCGCAGCCGCGCGTTCTTGACCCACAGGTTCCCTATCTGCATTAGACCCGCCCGTCTACGTGATAACCATACATTGCCAGCGCCACGTTGTCCGCCTGAGTGACAGCGTTTGTGTTTGCCGGCGTGATAGAGAGAAGGCTGCCGGCTGACAGATACAGCGGTATCCTGAACCGGTTTCTTCTGACGGTGTTCAAGATGCCCGGAAAGAGAGCCGAACCCATGACGGCCTGATTCATCCATTTGAAACCGAGCGTTTCATTCTTGATGTCGAACGTCAGGAGGTTCACGTTAGCACACTCGTCGGTCGAGACCCATCCGACAGCAACAAAGTCTTTGTCACTGAGAATGCGGACTGTCTGCGCCGGTGCCGTAGTAGAGACAGCAATGATCCCGAAGTCCCATCCATACCAGTAGAGATTTCTTGGTGGCGCACAGTGCATCGGCGTCCCACCGGTATGATTGAAACCTATCAGGGCAAGATCGAAGTTTACGCCCGGCACGGCAGCGGCCAGCGTAGCCTCGATTTCAATCACGTGCCCCTTCGGCAGCAATGTCGGGAAATACCAGGCGCTATCGCCGGAGAGCATCGCAGCGACAAGTCCCGCCCTGATCGGAATGTTCATCAGTTCACGTTGTGCGTTCGTGTCCCTGATGGTCAGCGTCAGGTTTTGGCCCGTCGCAATACTGTCGACTCCTGCAATGTCGAACAGATAGAAGTCCTCATTCATCCGATGTTGGAATATCGCCGTCGCACCGGCCGCCAGTGTGATGTTTTGGTTATAAACATACAGATCGTTTCGTCCAGCTCCGTTCACGACTCACTCCTTTCCTTTTGTGCTTCTGACCTGGTATCATAGAACCCGAAGAAAAACAACTCAGGCCGCCTTGTGATCGCCGTCCCATAGTTGCTTATCTCCCTGGCAAATGGCGACCCGTTCGGTATCAGCCACGGTGTTGGGAAGAACACCTCGAACGCATCGTCATACGGCCGTGGCAGTGCAAGACCATATTGCAGGACTCGTTTGCAGACAGATCGGCCTGTCTTTGTGTTCATAACCGATTCGCGTATGTCAACATTGGCAGCTGTCCGATCCCAGTTCGTGGTGACGCACGTGCAAAAGAAATCGGACGGCCCCTGTACTATGATCTCCTGTTTCACGCCGTAGGTGTCGCCCGCGACGTCGGCCACATTCCCGTTGAACATGTAAACATAAGGCAGATATGGGACACAGCCGCATACTGTGTCGAGCTTGTACCCTTTCAGGATCACGTCGAAGTTGTCGATCGCAACATATCGAGCGAACGCAGTAAACTCCATAACGGTGCCGGCCTGCAATACCCAGGGAACCTCCAACATCGAGGGTTGTCCGGGCACGGTCTGAATTGGAATTTTGGGACGGTCTAAGGTACCCGTGTCGATCGGCATAATCACATTCTGGAAGTCTACATTGTTAGTTATGTCGCGCATCCTGAAGTCTGCGCCTTCTGTGAGACCGGCGCCCTTCACAAAGACAAAGACGTCCGTAACGCAGAAATCGTTTCCGCCGTCGATGATAATTTGAATGGTCGCGGGCGTGCCGATCCCCACGATGCCACCGCGCACCTGATAGGAGAACGGCGTCACAACACCGAAACCAAGCTCCGCCAAATGTCTCAACAAATCAACTTGCATAGAGCCGCCTTTCTTAGTTGAGCGACCTTTTCAACCTGCCGTGCAACTTGAACCAGAACTTGTACTCGCCTGGCGCTGTCGGCCATTCGAAATCGACATGAAATGCCTCACCGGCTTGAATCGGGATAGCCCTGTCAAGCTGCTTTAAGTTGTGGCTCATCGGCATGCCGGGAGTCATAAGATCATCTGTTGACGCCGAGCTTGCCGCTCCGGTATAGTGGAGACCGGCGCCGCCGCCGAGATCAAACAAATGACCCTCATTCCACATTTTGTCAGAGACGATAAGCTTATAATAGCACTTGCACATTGCTATCGCCGCAGCGGGTGTCGTGTCGGCAAGAAAGTTCCAGCCGAGCGCGAGAACTTCGAATGACTGACCGAGCGGCAACTGACCAGCCTGAACCATGTTCGTATGATAGCTGGTTTTTCCGGCCTGGCCCTTGGGGACCGTGAACAGCGTAGCGACGACCACGCCGACCCCGGGAATTATAGAATCCCAAAGCTCGTGTGTTATCTCACTCCCATCACTTACTACAATCGCCATTTTCAATACTCCTATTCCGAGGGGTTCTCTGCCCGTCTTTCTTAGTTGATAGCCCTGGTCAATCTCCCGTGTATCTTAAACCAGAACTTGACGGCCGTCGGCGCTGTCGGCCATTCAATGTCGATACGGAATGCCTCACCGGCTTGTATCGGGATAGCCCTATCAAGCTGCTTGAGGTTATGACTCATAGGCGTGCCGGGAGTCGTCACGTCATCAGTTGAAAGAGATCCGGCTGCGCCGGTATAGTGCAGACCAGAACCGCCGCCCAGATCAAACAAGTGGCCCTCATTCCACATTTTGTCAGAGACGATGAGTTGATAGTACGCTGCCGAGACGGCTGTTGCCAGCGCGGGCGCCACGTCCGGCAGGAAGTTCCAGCCGAGTGCAAGAACTTCGAATGACTGGCCGAGCGGTAACTGACCGGCTTGAACCATATTGGTGTCAAAGCTGGTTTTTCCGGCTTGGCCCTTAGGGACGGTGAACAGTGTAGCGACGACGTCGGCGGCACCGAGCGTTATCGAGTCCCACAGTTCCTGGGTGATTTGACTTCCGTCTGATACAACAATAGCCATTGTCTTACTCCTTTTGTCATGGCTCGTTCAAATTGCGAATCCTACGCAATTTCCATCATCTTCAAAACCTAGGTCTGAACCGATGCGGCACGTCTCCGACCTCGAAGACACCGGAAACGGTGGGATCCTCGAGCGGATCGAAGACGCCCCTGTTGTCAGTCGCGACATCGGCATAACGGCCCATGAATCTCTCTGATTCAGCCGCATGCGTAACGGGAGTATACACGCTTGGCGGCCAGTCTCCCATATACGCACCCATGCCGGCCGGACCGATGAGGAATTCATTTGCAAGGTCTGTCAGGACGTTATTGAAGACGAACAAGGCAGTCATCCGACCGACACCTTTCATCTTCAACACATTCGACGCGAGCCAAGACACGGCCAACCCTGTAGCCAGCTGCACCGGATACTTGAGCGCTCCGGTTGTCGGCAGGCCGACTTTCCCGGCCAACAGGTTGGGCAGCATCTTCGCGACTATCGAGCCGGCCGTCCCGCCTGCGATGTCCACGACGTTCACGCTGCCGACTATCGGCAGATTCACGTTCCCGCCGCCACGCGGATTACTTCTCCGGCGCTTTCTCTTGCCGTACCTCAACCTTGGGCCTCTGCGACCGGGTACAAGAGCCCGTGTCGTCTTTCTTCTCCGACGCTTCGTTGTGGACTTCCTCTTCGTGGTCGAGTTCCGCGTCCTCTTCTTTCTGACTGCCATTTCCCGCCGTCCTTTCCCTGGCGTTTGCTTCTTGCCTTTTTTTCTTCTATTCGGGTTAATCAACATCAACTCAGGCATAATGACTACCTCTCGATACCGCGTTCAGTTATCTTGTAATCGCCACCAACAATGAACAGCCGGCCGTCTGCGCTCGCGGCCAGGACCGGCCGGCTGTTTTTGAACTTGTGAACATACAGCCGTTGTCTGCCGTCGAACTTGGCTGACTTATACGTGACTTCACTCAACTCTCCCAGTTTCACCAGCGCTGTAGGTATAGTCAGGCTCGGCATGTTGAGAACCGTCACCTCTGTAGGTTCGAATCCGTGAAACTCATTGAAGAGCGCGACAAGGGCATCCCACTCCTTTGGGCTTGGGTTGCTCTTCGCTTTTCGTTTGACACGGCCGCCAAGGTTCCTGTAAATGGCAATGATTACCGCATAGATTTCCCTGACTTGTTTCCTTCCGATTTTCTTGCCGTATGAGACGGTGGCCAGGTCAACGGCCCGTTTCCATTTCGCTTTATCCCGAACCCATGCCGGCGGGTTTGATGCTGGATTTTTCAGAGCTTTCGCTTCTTCCCTGAGACCTTCAGCGCATGCCGCGCAGACACCATGAGAGGCGCTCAGGGCATCAAAATCCTTGACAGTGAAACCACTTTTACCGATAGGTATCTCCTTAGGAGGTCCCTTGCCTTTTCCCATAAGCTTCACGACCTCTTTGCACCATGCACAGAGGAGCATTCGCGCCGGCGGTATTGGATTCTTTTTCAAGATCGCGCCTCTTGATATTGCTGATAGACCTTCCACGCCAGATACAGGCTCCCGACCAATAGCAGCACGTTTGCAAAACTTGAAATCGCCGTGGATATTGTTGTTGGCGGCAGCGGTCGCAGCACGTCTGATGGGAGCTTGCCTTCGGCGACAAGCGGGATCATTTTAGCTTGATTCTCAAGGGCTGCCCTCTGCACACTGATTTCACGATGCCAGGCCACCAGTGCAGTTGCAACGAGGCCACTTATCAAGACACCGCCGACGATGACGATCGGCGCAATCCCGAGATCCCCGAGCGTTTCTGCGGTTGCTTTAAGTTCGCCGGTAGCCTTCACTATCCACTTAAAGACGATTGATCTTTGCTCCGGTGAAAGCAACTCGTATGCGTTCACATAGAGATTTCTCAGCTCAAACATGAGCCGATGTTGCCGGTCTGTGATCTCTTTCAGACCTGCATCATATTCAACGTTCTTTCCGGTATACTCGGACATCCGCATGATCTTTTCGTGAAACTCTTGAACGTCCTTAAAGTCAGAAAAGAATGCAGCTGCGGCCTGTTGAATTTCGGCTTGTGTTGGCTCTGTCATCGCTGGCATAAGATCACTACTTCTTGAGCAAAAAGATTAGAGCACCTACTGCGGCGACGATCACCAACGGATTATCGAAGAGACCGGCCTTGACAGGCGGAGTATAGGTTTCGACTACGGCCGGGAGAGGGATACCAAGTTCTATAGCCTGCTGCGCCGCTGCCTGCGCAGCTGCCTGCGACGCGATCTGAGCGTCTGCTACCAGTGCCTGGGCCTCGGCGGCAGCGATCCTCGCCGCAGTTTCCGCCTGCTGCACTATTAGCGCTTCGGCTCGCAAAGATTCAGCTTGTTGTTCAGCAACTACCTGCGCGACAGCAGCTCGCTCCGCAGCCATATGCTCTACAACTAGGGCTTCCCACTCCGCGAGCTTGGCGATTATTTCTTGTTTGTCGGCCTCTAATGCCCCCCGTGCGATAACGCTACGGGTGCGAGGCAAATACAACCGAACCAACTGTTGCAGAAACAGGGGCATGGCGTCCACAGTGTCTCGCAGATTGTCGGCCATTGCGTTATACTCATCACGAATTTTCTGAGCCGCCTTGAAGGAAGCACTTGGCCCGAAGATACCGAGACCGGACACGCGTGACATTCGACTGTTACAGACGCGATTGTATGCAGGCATCATCTACCACCTTTCTTTAGGAACATCGGCAACAACAAACCGCCAGCGATGATCCAAACATACCAGGGCAACCCAGCCATTTCAAAAGAGGGTGCGGCAGCCGCCGCACTGCTCATCTCTGCCCACTCGGCGAACTTAGCCTTCAATTCAGCAAGGTCAGATGCCTTAGCTCCTCGTGCAATCACGCTGCGAGTAATGGGCAGATATACACTCATTGATCTTTTGACGGCACTTTCCGGCATTGACGGCAGGTTATCCCTCAGGCTGTCGGCCATAGCGTTATATTCATCCCGTACAGCCTGCGCTTCCCGAAACTCCTGCGTCGGTCCAAAAATATCAAAAACGCCGCCTCCCGTTGCTCCACGGGCAGCTTGGTAGCTTTGAGTGATAAACGATATAGTAGCAGGATTAATGAAACCGAGACCCGACAATGGCCTCGCTGTCCACTTCCGGCCCCTTGCAGGCGGATCACGTCTCAGATATTCGTACATAAGATCACCTCACGATAATAACGTTACTTCTTCATCAACACTGTTACGAGCAGACCGGCCGCACCTATCCAGACAATCCACGGCAGACCTAACGGCCCTTTCTCATCGACCATTGCAACAGCTGCGCCTCTGTATTCAGCCGGCAGAGCTTCTGTCGGCGGTTGCATAAAGACGGTCGGCCTTTCCGGCACCACTACGTCAGCCGGGGAGACAGCCGACACGCAATCTTCTTGCCCGAGCGCACCTCTTGTCACCTTCAGAACAGCACCCGGCGCCGCTTTTATCAAGCCCTGGGATATGAGATTTACTAAGTCCGGGTGACACACACCTTGGCCGACATTCAACGTCGTGACAGGAAAGTCCGGCGGCGGGTGATATAGATCAGGCTCGACAGGAGGAATGGAAATGTCGATGCTTGGTGGCGGATGATATACATCGGGCTTGATCGGCGGTTTACGAAGGTCAGGTGGCCGCAGAAAGATGGTCGGTCCTTCCGCTCCTATCGCCGGCGGAAGCGTCGCGGTTACGCATGGCGTGCCCGTCTGCGCATCAGTGGACCAGCTCAAGACCGCACCGGCCGGGGCTCTTATCATCCCTCGCTCAAAAAGAGCTCTGACGTCAGGACGGCATAACCGCCGGCCTTCTCGTAGCGTGATGGGTGTTGAAACCTCCAGCATCCCCGGCGGTCCGATGATCGGTGTATCGATCGGCCGTTGAATCGGCCGCTTATAAACGCTCGGCTCGTCTTCAGGCATTCCGATGATAATCGTACCGCCGGCTGCTGCGCCATCACCGCCTGCGCCCGGAGGAAGCTTGCCGAGTCCGCAAAATATACCTCTCATATCGCCAACTCCAGTGTTGGGGTAAAGTTTTTCCTTTTTAATATCCGGGGGCTGATAACCGAACGGAAACGGCACAGATGCATCAAGACTATATTGATGACCGTCGATTTCAGCGACCGGGTAAACGTGGTGGAAGTTCTTGCTCGCGTCCCTGGAGACTACCTTGATATCTACCGGCTGGCCGATAGATTCAGCCAATGATCCGAGCAGCACAGTGAGATCGTCACAGTCGCCCATCCGGCTCTCAAGCAGCCTTTCAGGTGTCTGGATGTACTCAATATCGGAGGGGTCTCTTGTGTAGCGAATATGGCGACGTACCCAATCGTGCAGGGATTCAAGCTCCGATATATAGTTGTATCGAGGGACGTTGTAAGCGCGGAGTATCCTTTCCGCTAACCGCCGGATCAACGGTTCTCGTTTGCCGGCCTCGATCATAGTCCGCATCACTTTAACAGTGGCGTCCGTGCCGGCCTCTCCATAAGGGATCGACATACGGCCTATTCTCATATTGGCATGTAACGAGAATCAAAACCGAGTGTCAAGAGAAATCTCTTGCGCCCGATAACACCATGTACGCCTTATGGGTTCCGGTTCTTGGTGTTCATCTTCTCTGTAGACGGTCGTGTCGAGTGTTGGGTTAACCGCTGGAGCGTCCGGGTCCGTGGTGTCCGCATTCTGTCTCAACACGTCTTGAAAAAACTCGAATAGTCGCCCTGGGCTTCGCGCCCTGGCCACCTCGTCGCCGACAACAAAATAGCTCAACACGGTTTCGCCTGCTGCCGCCATGCCGTCATACCAGAGTTTTTCACCCGTGAAGGGACATTCGAACGCGTCTCGATCTCGTTGCCAGCCTTTGTGCGCGTAGAACACTCCGTATGTGTGCAGTCGCCGTATCCCTTTCAACAAGTCGAGATAGGCGGCATAATCACCGGCGGCGTCAAACCGTGGTGGCTTCCGAATGTATTTAAGTATATACTGGATAGCTTTGCGCGGCGAATCTTTCGTTGATTGCGAGACGGCCTGGATATCGAGTCGGTAGCTGTCACCCGTGATTTCTCTCCACTTCTCGCTCATAAACTTGAGTGGATGATAAGAGCCGTAAACCAGCAAGTGAAAGTGAATGTTCCTCGACGGCCCTATTTCGAGGATACCGATTCCGCCGCAGTCGATCCGGTTCTTCGTTTTTGAGTGCCGGCCGGTTCTCTTGTTGTACCGGTGTTGATATAACCCGTAGAAGATATTCACGAATTTTCTGACCGACTTTGCGCAGTGCCGGATATGCGTTTTGGTCAGTGGCCTCGTTTTGAAGGTCAGCGTCAGAAACATGACGCGGCGCTTCCCGTCTTTCGGCAGCTCAGAGATTATCTCAAGCCCCCTGTCTCGAAACCTCCTGAACATCGACTCTGCACACCGATCGCAGATCCGGCTCTTACAAGTCTCGCGGATACCGTACGCTACGTTGAGCGCATCAGACTTGAACTTGTGGACGCGACGGCCGCAGTTGCAAAAGCGATCGGCTTCTTTCACGTGCCCGTACCCGACCAGGCCGTTAGCTATCTCGAGCCGTTCGGCCAGGTTCAAGAAATATCGCCTTTCCGGCCTTTTTTCGCTTGACACACTCTCTGGGGGGGGCTTTATTGGCGCTTGAGTAAGCATCTTGAATGTTTCTTCGATCCCTCAAGACTCGCTCGTAACAGAGTGGGTCTTGTTTTTTTGCCTGCTTGCGGGCGACAATCTACACTGCGACATTGACTGATGCAAGCAGAAAATCCGTACACGTCACAAAAAGAAGACAGTGTGCAATCCGTTACAACAATGTGAACGTGCCGTGCATACTGCTCATGTGTGCAGTCTTGTGCATTTGTTTGCACTCTACCTGGTAGCCGGGCCACCTGAGTCGTATAGCCGTCCATCTATATACCAAACAAGAACGAAACGCGTCAAGAACAGCTCAATAGGCATGCACCTTCCCGGACACGTGCTCATCGATGTCAGCTCCGGAGGATACTATCGACCATAATACCCAGAGGATCAGCTCAACGTAGACCTTGACAGAGAGTTCGATCACAACACCTGGCCAGGTGATCTCTCCGGGAGGGATCCCGAGACAAACATAAGCGATCGCCTATTGTTAAACGCATGGGAGAGAACGTACTTTGAACTTATTTCCTAATAGATACAAGTAAGACACCGCTTTGCGGTGAATTCCGGAAAATATCCGGAGTGTCCGTTAAACGCTCACAGCTCGATTCTGTGGGGAGCGATTCGAAAGCCACCCCAGTGGTCACATTCGGGGTAAATGCGCAAGCGTGGTCTCCCTGACGTCCAGGTAGCATCTTGAGAAGCTTTACAGGATCAGCACTCCCTGCGCGAGCTTTTCCTGACGCATATCGAGAAATTCCGCGCTCAGGTCTATGCCGATGAATCTACGGCCGAGAGCCTTGGCCACAACTGCCGTAGTACATGATCCGATGAACGGGTCCAGCACAATGCCACCTGTCGGACATCCTGCAAGTATACAATCTCTGGGGATTTTCTTAGGGAATGTTGCGAAGTGAGCTCTTTTGAACGGTTGAGTGGCCACGGTCCAGACAGAGCGTTTGTTGCGCTTGATGTATTCGGTCCCGTCAGAGCTCCGATTTCCCGAATGTCTGTGGAAGCCAGCTCCGCCGCCGCCTTGATCTGAAGTGAATCCCTTGCGATTGTCATATCGTCCAGCTTTCACTTTATGTGATCCTGGGCCCGTATCCCAGCCACTCGGAACTAGATGAGACTTACCAGTTGGAGACGTGATGGCTTTTTCTTTAATCGCATCCTGATCGTAGCAGTACCTTGCCGACTTGCTCATCAGGAAGATGTACTCATGCGCCTTGGTAGGTCGGTCGGTAACTGACTCCGGCATGGGATTCGGTTTCGACCAGATGATGTCCATACGAAGATACCAACCGTCGGCTTGAAGTGCGAAGGCAACACGCCAGGGAACGCCGACAAGGTCCTTCGGTTTCAATCTGTCTGTATGCGAAGCACTGCGACGGGCGCCGCCACGACTTCTGGTTTGATTCTTGTCCCATTCTTTTGAGAAGCATTCTGTCCCTGTCTTACGGACAGGACTGTCACCGAAATAAGTATCGCCGAGGTTAAGCCACAGCGTTCCGTCGTCTCTCAGTACCCGCCGGACTTCTCGGAATATCACGACCATCTTGGACACATACTCATCGGGTGTCTTTTCCAGTCCGAGCTGTCCGGGAAGCCCATAATCTCTGAGTCCCCAATATGGCGGACTCGTCACACAACACTGAACAGACTCGTCGGGGAGCAAGCTCAGGATCTCGAGCGCGTCCCCACGGTACAGGTAGCCAGCCGTATCCTGAGCATGCATGTAGTCAATCAGGAGTTTCATCTCTCTTTCTTCTTGAGACATATCGTTCAGACAGACATGCGGCGACGATTGCAATCACAATGATGCAGACAACACCAGCGACTGCTACAAATAATATCTGCATGTACGTTCCTTTCTCGGCTTAATAAAGAACAGAGCGGGTGCGATGGAAGGGGGGTTAAGAACCGTCGCATCCCGCTCGTCCCGCCTCGTTTTTCGTCAAGGCCTACAAACTTCGTCGTCCATTGTACCGCTTTGCCTTTCACCGGCCGGAGCCGCACCGAGGGCCATCGTCAGCTCCGGCCTCACCAGAGTGAAAGTTAAGCAATGAGTGTTAACCAGCAGCACCTCCGTTTCCGCCGTTCTTTTTGGACGGCTGTTTCACCGGGATCGGCTCGTCACCCGGCTCAGTTTCCGTTTCGCTTGCCTCGCCTATGCCGGCATGGCCTAACGCGGCAAGTATGAACTGTTGCGTTTCATGGACCTCCAGTATGGCGGTACACAAATGCCTGAGCGTGCGATTACACGCTCCCGCATGGGCAGCGGTGGAACCCAGGTCGGCATTCGTCGGAAACTTCATTTCGCGAAGCTTCTGCATGAGAATTTCGCCTCTGTCCAAATACGGTTGAATCGCATCCGACATTTTGACTCCTTTCAGCGTGGGTTTGAATTGAGCTTGGGAGCCGGGGGGTTGGAATTGAGCTTGGTAGTCGCGTGTACCGGATTCATCGATGTAGTATCCCGACACACGACACCTGTTGTAAGCGAGGATGCGAACAATTTCGATCGCATAGTCAAAAAGTTCCTCCTCTTTGTCCGCCGGCAGATCGCGAAAGATGTCCGTCGCCCCTTCATCGATTCCTGTCAGCGCATCTGCACTATGCAGGAGATCGTCAATTTTCGCTTTGTCCCCCATGCCCGCATATTCCTGAACCTGGACTAGCAGTTGCGGTATCCACGTCAGGAACACCATGAGGAAATCGGACACTTTTGGCTTGCTCCACAAGCCCCTTACGATACTACCGATTGTTCCGCAGAAACGATTCAGAATCCCCATAATGTCATTCTCCTTTCGCTACGGTTAAACATTCAAGGCCCGCCAGCCATCAGCTTGGCCTTACTATCCGAGTACCTGCTGTCGCCAGATTCAGCTGCATAAGATTGACCACCGTCTGAAACAGCAGCCAGGTCTGGGCGTCCGCGTCTCCGATGTCCCCAACAGCCCAGGCTTCAAGCAGCCCCTGTAGACTCTCGCTTCTCATGCATTTGAGCTTCGATGGTGCAACTTTCGACTCGTCGACATTGACCATCGGCTTGCCGTCAATTCCGGTTAGCTTCGTCATTTATTTCCTTCATCCCTTCCGGTTTAATGTACTGGTCTTGTCTGTCCCTGAGCGCCCACAAACACAGACTCGTCTCAAATGGTAGTAACATATTCAGCCCTTTCACCCGCCAGAGTGCGCCGCATTGCCTGCACCAGACCGTCGTATAGTAGCTGAAGGCATGCTCGTGCCCTGGATCCCAGTATCCCAGAGTTACCAGCCAGTCACGTTTACAGGCTAGGACTTCACGCCGCTGGCGACATTGACACGCTTGCCCTTCCCTGACCCGTCTGTGTTTCATTTGGCCCTTCATACACCAGTGTAGTCGAGCACAGGGAACTCGCCCGATGTTTCACCCGCAAGAAAGTCGTGTAGAGGAACCCACGTAGACGGCGGTGGCCTGTGATCGATCACCTGGCCAATCAGCAGCCGTATCTTTTCACCCTTTCCGGGCTTCCACAATTTCCGAAACTCCCCGCCCACAAGATTTCGATTCCTAACGACTTGAGTGTTGTCGGGTTCCTGTAGTACGCCACCACGGACGACTATCTTGAATGCGTTAGCAAAAGACGTCAGGCCAGCCAGACAGTGACAATCGACATAACGAAAACCTTGGTCACTCATCGGATGGTCTTCGGTTTCGTCCCTAGGGACTTTCGCCCAGAACGAATGCAGGTATACCCTGCGCACATTACAATCTTTTAGTATGAGCACGAAATCGCTCAACAGATTGAAGTAGACCACACCACATAGCATGGGAGCAATCACCTTGTGTTCTCCTTTCCGAATCCCGTTAAAGTTAGCTGTTGTTTCATTGCCAGCGCTGCCAAGATGTTCCTTTTGTGTTTAGTGAAGTTGCCACAGATGAAATCTAATTCCGGCCGCCGGCTCACGACATACCATTCCGCAAACCCTTCAGTACCGCGTACCTTGACCTCCTTCTCGGTACCCAGCCAGGCGCCACAATTACAACACCTGGCGGTCCGGTTCAGGACGGTCGAGAATATGACGACCATGCATTTACGGCAGACGTGTAGCTTTAATTTACTGAAGTGACAGCCTGGACACTGAACGTTTCTCTCGAGCAATCTGACGGACACTTAGAGCTCCTGAGTCTTTGGCGGGGGGAAGGGAAGGCCCCTACTTTGGCTCCCTTCCCCCACTACGACGTCGCACATCCTTTCGCCGTCCGTGGCTAACGGATATTTATGTTGAGTATTTCGTGGCCAACATTTCCAAAATGGCCTCGACACGATCCCGGTTATCGTCTAACGAGATTTGATTTGCCGGGTCATGTTCCATCAGTCCCCGGACGTTGTCGAAGTCGATACGTGCATGCTGAGATATAGCCCACAGTTCATCGGGGTTGACCACCTTCAAAACAAACCGGCAGACTTCCTCGTCTTTATAGTCCGTGTCGGCTTCAAATGCATCGAGCATCGCGCAGACGGCCTTCCGCAATTTTGCTACGGCCGCACCCTTTCGGTTCTCGTTAATCTTAGCCTCCAGTTCTATGCGATCTTTCTCAGTTTGCGAGGGGTAAATGGCAGCAGCCGTCGCCTGATCGGCTGCCGCCACTTGTCCAGGAACCGTCACTATGCCAGTACGAGGATCGGCGTGATCGGTTGGGACATTACCCATCAACGGCCCTGACACAATTTTTTCAATCAACGGCCCGACCGATCCGAGAAACCCATCCGAGCCGTCGCCGCCGTCCCTCTGGTTTGCCGCTTCGAACCCCATCTTAAATATCTCAAGTGTCGACTTGAGACGACGGTCGACCATAGCTTCCCTGTCAGCATCCGCCGACTTGTCACCGGTGCCTGTCGCCATGAGTACGAGCTGATTGGTCAGTTGTGCCTCAGTAGCGACTGCTATCAAGTCTCTGAGCCTGTCGGGTGTCAAACCGCTCGACTGTGCCCCCATACTCCTGATATCTTTAATTTCGGCAACTATGCGCTCCTGAAACTGCATCACGGTTTGCATGAGGATGTTGACAACAGGGTCGGATGATTGCGGAAGTGCATCTATCTCTTTGCCAGGCGTTACATCCTGAACGACCTTCGGTTCACCTTCGATTGCAATGCGCGGCGACCCCTCAGCATAGGAGCCGTTACTGAACACCTGTATCCAGAATTCACCGCCACCATACAACTCTTTGATTTCATCAAGAGTCGGAGTGTAGTTGAACGTCTGCAAGTACAGGCGCATCCCTTTGGTGATGCTCTTAGGACCGACCCTGTAGAGCATAAACCTGTCACCTGACGTGTTGGCAAGCTCTGATTCAGAAAGCTTCTGCTCTCCATCATCGATGGAGACGCAGGCGCTTCTCATGTGATCGAGGCTCGGATGTATCGTTTGATCCTTCTTCTTCTTACGAGTTTTTTCCCGGGGAGTGCCGTTTCCGGCGGAGTCTTGTTTTCGTGGCATTGTAGGGCCTCGGTTCT
>Ga0209977_10000533_pt1 | contig 15069 bp, 17 predicted proteins | sample SumtaG_2_FD_183113 | JGI IMG/M metagenome (GOLD analysis project Ga0209977, IMG submission 183113) | Deep subsurface microbial communities from Indian Ocean to uncover new lineages of life (NeLLi) - Sumatra_00607 metaG (SPAdes) (version 2) | ecosystem: Environmental > Aquatic > Marine > Oceanic... | reverse complement strand
AGAAAATCGTGCGTAAATAAGCTCTTTGTTGCCTACAATCAATATTCCACAAAAGAAATTCAAATTTTTCATTTTTTTTAAATGAAAAATCAATTTTACTTATATTAACACCAATATTTCGCTTGTTCTCGATAGGTAAGGCATTTGAACTCAATTCTTTTTGAAACTCGTCTTTATAGTCTTCAACTCCACCTAAAACACAAATTTTTTTTTTTAATACATAATTTTCTTGAAGAGGAAATTCTAAAGAGCTCATTTTGCCATCCTTTAAATTTTAAAGAATATAGGCTAATTCTATTTAATAATAAATTTATTTATGAATTTTAATTTAACTATCTAGATCTTAACTATATGAACTTTTTGAAATAACACTTTTAATAATTAAAAATCAATGAATCAACCATGAGTGCTAAAAAACTCGATGATTTCTTAAAGAAAATCCACAATAAAAAAAATAAAATTCCAGAATACGCAACAATAATCGTTCGTCCTGGTAAAAAACTTCTTGACATTAAGATAAAAAAGGAAAATGCAAATATTCTGAAAGTAATTGCTCATGAAGAAAAGTCTTCTGGATGGTTCCTACATTCTGTTCATATTCCTTTAAAGAATTTGGGATTATCGTATAATTCCAAAGACAAGGAAATATTAGACATTCTATCTGAACCAAACAGGATCACAGGTAGTAAACCTACTAAAGAGTATATTGAGGATATTTTAAGAAAATACGTAGATATTTTGCCCGAAAAGAAGAAACATTTTTTTAAAACTGAAAGATATAAGAAAAAGAAAGAATATAGAACTGGGGCTCAATTGAAAGGGTTTTAATTATTTTATTTTTGATCCAGGGGGAATTGGCTTTTTCTCATCAATTTTTAATAAATATGGTTCATTATTGAGATCGGCAGCAAGAAGCATACCCTGACTTTCAATTCCCATAAATTTACGTGGTTTTAAGTTAGTTAAGACAATGATCTTCTCATTAATCAATTCTTCTGGTGAGTAAAAGTGAGCTATTCCTGTAACAATTTGTCTTAAGTTTTTTTCTCCACAATCCACCATTAATTTATAGAGATTCTTTGATTTAGGTATTTTATAACAACTTTTTACTAACCCAACACGTATGTCTAATTTTAAAAAATCTTTATAGTTAATCTCCAAAAATCCTTCACCCTCTCAATGGCATGTTATCTAAATTGATAAATTCATTTACTTTAGGTTTTCTTTCACGATATGGATTTTCAATATTATCCAATTTTCTACCAAAAGTTAGATACCCCGTGTGTCCAATCATTCTTACTTCTGGACGTGTAGCATTTTCTTTTACTTGTATTCTTCTTTTTATTAACTCATATGTATTAACCTCTATAAATTCGTTGTTTTTCATCGCTGAAACTGTTTTTTTAACTTGCTCAATAGTAGGGGAAAAAGATACAAGTGTACCACTGAATTTTAAATAGTTTAATACTTTTTCAATTGCATTCCAGGGAGTCGCCATGTCTAAAACAACCGCATCTACATTTTCTAGCTTAAGATCATCATTTAAAATATCTCCATATTGAATTGAAACAAAATCATCTAATTTAGCTCTTTTAACATTTAATTTTGCTCTTTTAAGCGATTTTTCACGAATATCATATGAGTAAATGTGCCCCTTTGGGCGTACAAAATTTCCTAAAATGCATGTTAAAGCCCCAGAACCACATCCTGCTTCAATAACTATGCTGCCTGGTCCAATCCCCGTATAGAGTAAGATTAATCCAGCATCTTCAGGATATATGATTTGAGTTTTCCTAGCCATATGAAGAATATAATCAGATGGTAAAGGTTTTAATACATAGAATTTATACCCTTGGGTTTTAAGAGGATGTGAAAACACAACTGAGCCAAATTTCTTTCCAATTATATCATCGAACTCAATAATTCCTTTATGTGTATGAAAATCACCACCTGATTTCACTTGAACGAGCCACCTTCTCTTTGCATCAAGAATCAAAAAGATTAAATCATTTTCTTTAATTATATTAGTGCTCATTTTAAATATTATCTTTTTTAATATCTGAAGTATCTAAATCTTTAATTCTTTATAAGAAAACTTCCTTTTATTATTCATTTATTTACAAAAAATATATAAAAAATCTATAACTCCCAAATATATTAAACTTATAAAAACACTTTTTTATAAATACTCTTTAATGAAATAATTTATGAGTAGAGAGAAACCCCATAACGCTCGAACATCACGAACTTCTTTTAGAGATCTTCAGTTACAAATTGAAGATTTACGACAAAAGAGAGATGAATTAAATACGAAAACAAAAGAATACATTAATGAGCTTCAAGAAATTGAAATAGAAATTACAAATTCTCTGAAAATTGCTAAGCAAAAATACAAAAAGAAAAGGGATTACTGGAATAATAAAGTGAAACAACTAAAAGAGAAAAAAATTGAATATAAAACTCTTTTCGACAATTTTATTGAAGAGAAAAAAAGTCTTCAAAAATCAGAAAAAAACACAAAAGATAACAAACAAATTCTCTCAATGAAACAAATTGAACGCAAAATTGACAACCTAGAAAGGATAATTGAAACAGAAAAACTCGAGATAGCTGAAGAAAATGCTATAATTGACAAAATAAGGGAATTAGCGGCTATGAAACATGAATTTTTATCAGAAGAAAAAAACAATGACCTTTTCAAGATTGAGAGAAAAATCGAAATTGTAAAAATTAATTTGAATAAGATATATGAGCAATTGAATAAATGGTCCGATAAATCTCAAGAAAATCATACAAAAATGCTTGAAGAGTTTCAAAATGTTGATAAATTAAAAGAAGATAAGAAAAAGCTTGAAGAAGAATTAATTGAGAATAAAAAAACAGCTGATCGCTATCACGAACAATATTTAAAGGTAATGAATCAAAGAAAGAAGAATTATAAAGGGAAAAAACCTTACGGCCCTAGTAAAAAACCTACCAGAAATTTCAATCAATTTATTAAAAAAAATGAAATGATGGAAAAACTTAGACAAGATAAATTAGCTACAGCACTTGAAAAGCAAAAAGCTGGAAAAAAACTTAATTTATTTGAAGCTAGACTAATTCTTGAGAGATCTAAAGAATAATTACATCTAATTAATTTATAATTTTTTAGATTTGTTTAACTAAGGCAGTTCTCATTAATTTTCGAATTTAATTTGAGAATTTTTATTAAAAATAAAGAGATCTGAAAAAGGTTTAAAAAAATTGTAGATTTATTATTTAAATAATGCTTAAAAATAATAGAAGGGATTGTAAATTTGAATAAAAAATTAGCTGAAATTCGAAGTATCTTATTAGAACATCACGATTGGTTCCAACAATCGATACCCCTAATTGCTTCTGAAAATATCACTAGCCCTGCTGTGGATGAAGCTTGTGCTTCTGATTTTTCTCATCGATATGCAGAAGGATGGAGCGGCCAGAGAGTCTATGCAGGATGCAAATATATAGATCAGATCGAAGATATTTGCATGGAACTTACTAAAGAATATTTTAAATGTATCCATGCCGATGTACGACCTATATCTGGAGTTGTAGCGAATTTAGTCATGTATAATGCATTTACTTCGGATAATAATGGTAAAATGTGCTGTATGTCTATTGTTCGGGGAGGACATATTTCACATGGTCCAAGATTCGCAAAAAGTGGTAGAGAAATTTTTGGGACGGCTGGAACAACAAGAGGTATCAATATTGAATATTTAGCATTTGATAATGATGAAATGAATCTTGATATTGATGCATCCGCTAAAATCATTAGAGAATTTGAACCTGAATTAGTCCTATTTGGTGGGTCAGTATTTTTATTCCCACACCCTGTTAAAGAACTTGGTGAGGTCGCAAAAGAGGTTGGAGCATATGTCGGGTACGATGCTGCCCATGTCTCAGGTTTGATTGGTTCTGGATATTTCCAGGATCCTTTAAGAGAAGGAACAGATGTTATGACTATGAGCACGCATAAAACACTTCCAGGACCGCAACATGGTGCTTTAGTATCAAATAGGGAGGATTTAATTGAAACTCTTAGATCTTGCGCTTTTCCAGCTTTATTATCTAATCATCATCTTCATAATGTTGCCGGTTTGGCAATAGCTCTAGCAGAAATGATAGAATTTGGAAAAGAATACCACAAGAACGTTATTGAAAATGCAAAAGCACTAGGACAAGCCTTATCAGATCAAGGAATAAAAATATTGATGGAACATAAAGGTTTTACTGAATCTCATCAAATAGTTGCGGATATTACAGAATTTGAGAAGACTATTGGATTGGGCGGAGATATAGAAAAATTATTGGAAGAAGCAAATATTATTCTTAATCGTAATCTTTTACCATATGATATTGCAGAAGGTAGACATTATCAAAATCCTGGGGGTTTAAGAATGGGGACTTCTGAAGTCACCCGGCTTGGAATGGGAAAAAGTGAAATGGTTGATATTGCTGAATTCTTTAAAAAGTTAGTAATTGATAAGAAAGACCCTAAAAAAGTAAAAAATGAAGTAATAGAATTTCGAAAAGATTTCCAAGAAATAAAGTATTGCTTTCAATCTCCAAGTAAAGCTTATGAATATTTAAAGTTTTATTAATATATTTTATTCTTATTTTTTCAGTAGAATAATAAAACTTATCTTAAACGATTCATTTAAGACTTATTATAATTTTAATTAATATTTAATTAAAGTCATGAGTCTTGAAATTCTTGAAAGAACAGATCGCAATTTGAAGTTTGTTGTAGAAGGCATATCTATTGAAATGGCAAACGCTATTCGCAGGATTATTATTTCTGAGATCCCTGTTATGGCCGTGGACGAAGTCATTATTCTAAAAAACGATTCACCATTATACGATGAAATAATTGCTCACAGGCTTTCAATGATCCCTTTAACTACAGATTTAGATGTATATAAGCTACCTCGTGAATGTTCTTGTGAAGGATACGGATGTCCACTTTGCCAAGTCTCTTTAACATGTGAGGTTACTAACACATCAAATAATCCAATGGAACTTTATTCAGGTGATTTAAATTCTAATGATCCAAAAATAATCCCTGTTAATCCAAATATACCAATAGTAAAAATTGATAAAAATGACAAAGTGATAATCGAAGCTTATGCAGTTTTAGGAGTAGCAAAAGATCATGTCAAATGGCAAGCAGTTTCAAACATTTTCTATAGATTTTATCCTCAGATTGATTTCGATGATAGTAAATGTGCTAAATGTCTAGAGAAATGTGTAGTGTCTCGTTTATGTCCTGAAAAACTATATGATTTTTCAAATAAAAAAACACCAAGATTGATGGATGAATACTGGAAAACATGTACCTTATGTAATTCTTGTCAGAATGATTGTCCAGAGGAGGCTATAAAAGTAGGTTGGAAAGACGATACTTACATTTTTTCAATTGAGAGTGATGGTGTTCTCGAATTCGATGTTGTCCTGAAGAAAACATTTGAGGTTTTCTTAGAAAAAATTGATGAATTTGTTGAAAAACTCGAAGAAGCAGAGATAGAATTGTGAATTATCAAAAAATTATTAAAATATTATAAATTTAAGATATCAGATTTATTGGTGGTTGTAAGTCATGTCCCATAAAATTACTGGTCCAAGCAACTATTATATCAGAAAATTAATAAGAGATTTATGGAAAACGAAGATTAAAATCTGGAAAACAGTTTCAACAAAGCTAAGTGGTCCAAGAAGGAATAAAGTTAAAGCAAATTTATACCGTATTAACAAGAAAACAAGTAAAAATGATACTATAGTAATTCCCGGAAAGGTTTTAGGGATGGGGGAATTAGATCATGCTCTTACAATAGCTTGCTTAGAATATTCAAAATCAGCAAAAAAAAAAATTGAATCATCTGGTAGTAAACTAATAACAATTGAAGAGTTATTAGAGCAAAACCCCAAGGGTAGTGGAGTTAAGGTTTTTTATTGAAATATCAAATATCTTATTGAGTGTCAAATAAATATGTTAATCGAATATCAATTAATAGATGCGAAAGATAAAATATTAGGTAGATTCTGTTCACAAATTGCAAAAAGAGCTTTATTAGGCGAGTATATAGTAATAATTAATGCGAAAGATGCAATTATAAGTGGAACAAAAAGAGATATTCATGAAAAATATTTAGCAAAATTAAATATTTCAACAGCAACCAATCCACGTAGAGGACCATTTCATGAGAGAAGACCAGATACTTTTATGAGAAGAGTTATAAAGCAAATGTTACCAAGAAAGAAATTACGAGGAAAAGAGGCTCTTAAAAGAGTTCATGTCTATATAACGGATATTCCTGAACGATTTAAGAGCAGGTATCAAAAATTAGTGCCTACTGAAATTAATAATGCAGATAAAAAGCGACTTTCATATTATAACAAGTTTATTACTTTAGATAATTTATGTCAACGAATAGGGTGGAAAAAAACCGAGATAGAGGCTTAAAAAAATGTCAATGAAAGTAATTCAAGCATCAGGAAAAAGAAAAACGGCAATAGCACGAGCGGTGTTGAGACATCCCGCCAAAGGCCAAATAAAGATAAATAATATACCCTTAAGATTATATGAACCAGAAATCGCTCGATTGAGAATTCAAGAAGTATTTGAGATAATAAATCACCCAAAACTTGAAAAATGCGATATCAATGTCAGAGTTCATGGTGGTGGCATAATGGGTAGAACGGATGCGGTTCGAATAGCAATTGCAAAATCTATTAATAAATTTATAGGAACAAAAACTATTGAGAAATCTTTTAGGGAGTATGATGATTCTCTATTATCTGGAGACTCGAGACGAACCGAGCCGAAACATTTTGGGGGGAAGAAGGCCAGATCTCGAAGACAAAAGAGTTTTAGATAATTTTATTAATTAAATTAAACTTGTTCAATTTGGGCCCCTAATTCTTTTAAATCTCCAAAAAAGGAAGGATAAGAATCTTTTATAATTTCACTATTTTGAATATACGAGCTGGAATCAGCATATAAAGCAGCAATACTACAAGCCATTGCAATTCTATGATCATTATTATGATTAATTGTAGTACCTTTAATTTTATCGCAATGAAATATTGTTAATTTATCATCTTCTTCAATGATTTTAATGCCCATATTACTTAGTTCTCGAGCTATAGTAGAAATTCTATCAGTTTCTTTTAATCTTAGGTTAGATGCATTATAGAGAACTGTTTTTCCCTCCGCAAAAGCTCCGATAACAGATAAAATTGGAAATAAATCAGGAATGTCTTTGCAATTAATCTCAATTCCTTTTAAAGGATATTTTTTAATATCTCCATTTACAATTATTTGATTTTTATCCTCATCCATATTGATATTAGCACCCATTTCCCTTAAAATCTCGATAATTTTTTTATCTCCTTGAGAATTCTTAATGCTTAAATTATTGATAATTATAGAAGATGGTTTTTTAGATAATACTGCCGCTGCTATAATAAACGCTGCGGAAGAAAAATCTCCTGGAATAGTAAAAGACTGAGATCTATAGGTTTGATCGTTTGTTATATAGAATTTACCGATTTCAAAATTAGCTTGGATATTAATTCCAAATGTTTCTAAAACATCTAATGTGATTTCGATAAAAGGTTTGGAAACTAATGGGGTTGTGAGTTCGATTTCAAAGAAATCTTTGTTCTCACATTGTAATTGGGGACATAACATTAATAAGGCAGTTATAAATTGTGAACTTTTATTACCCTGAATCTTAATTTTATTACACAGAATTTTTTTACGTTTAATTTTAAGTTTACCACCTGATAATTTAAAAACGGCACCAATCTGTTCAAGTGATTTGAGGAGGGGAAGAATTGGTCTATTAAGTTTAAAGAATTCTCCTGATAATGAAAGTCCATCTTTAAATAATAAACTTAAGGCACTAAAAATTCTTATGGTTGTTCCAGAGTTTCCACAATCCAGAGTTTTTTTATAAGATCTAAAAGATTCTTTACCACTTTTAATGATATACGTATTATCCGATTTTTCTAAGATTTTAACTCCTAAAGTTTTTAATACATTCATTGTAACTTCAACATCTCCACTTTTTAGAGGATTTTTAATTATTGAAATACCATCAGCAAGACTCGCAGCTATAAAAGCTCTATGCGAATAACTTTTGGATCCTGGTGCTATGATTTCACCATTCAAACTGCTTGTAATTGGATTAATTTTAAGATTCATTAATTACTAAATAGAAAGTTATAGATATAATATTAATTAAATAATCTAGTAAGACTAATGTTTTATTAATCCTCGAAATCGTGTAAGTGATGGATAACTCATTTGGTACTATCTATAGAATAACATCATTTGGAGAAAGTCATGGAGCTTTAGGAGGAATCATATTAGACGGTATACCTGCAGGACTAGAATTTGATTTAGAATTTATCCAAAATGAACTTGATAGAAGAAGACCAGGGCAATCAAATTTAACAACGACTCGTGTTGAGGAGGATCGAGTAAAGGTATTATCTGGCATTTTCAACAATAAAACATCAGGAGCACCAATTTGTTTGATAATTGAAAATAATGATATTAATTCATTAATTTATGAAAATTATAAGCAATTCTTACGACCCTCCCATGTAGATTATTCTGCATTAAAAAAATATGGAGGATATTCTGATTATCGAGGATCAGGGAGATTTTCTGGCAGAATTACGGCTGGCTTTGTCATGGCTGGAGCTATTGCAAAACAAATATTAAAAAAATATAATATTGTGATATTTGCTTATACTAAAAGTATTGGAAAGGTTATCGACGACGATGAGAGGCCTTCTTTAAATGAATTAGAAAAGTTGTTCGAAATAAGAAACAAGTCTCTTGTTAGGGCTATAAATCATGAGAAATCGAAATTAATGGAGCAGTTAATTGAAAATGTTAAAAATCAAAAGGATTCTATCGGAGGGACTATAAAATGCATTGTTTCAAATTTTCCTGATGGGAAGGGAGGGCCGATTTTCAATAGTATTGAGGCAAACATAAGCAAGGCAATTTTTGCGATTCCTGCAATAAAGGGCATTGAGTTTGGAGCTGGTTTTAAAGCATCCAAAATGAAAGGTTCAGAACATAATGATCCATGGATTTTAAAGGATGGAAAAATCCAAACAATTAAAAATGATGCTGGTGGAATAATTGGGGGAATTTCAACTGGTATGCCGATTGAATTTACTATAGCAGTAAAACCACCATCTTCAATAGGGGTTCCACAGAAAACTGTTAATATTGAGATGATGGAAAATGTAGAAATTGAATTTAGTGGTCGTCATGATCCGTGTATAGTACCAAGGGTAGTCCCCGTTGTAGAAGCTATGACAGCAAATGTTTTATTAGATTTTTTACTTATAGAAGGTTATATTCCTAGGATTTTTAAACAATAAATGAAGGCTATAAGTTTATTAATAAAAATTAAATTATCTTTATGTTCACAATAAAAAATAATAATTACTGATAATGATTTGAGTATTATAAAAAGGAATTATCATGCCCCTTTCAGTTCAAGAAAATTTTATCGAAGATGTTATAAAATTAATAGATAGATGGTCTTTTGAACAGTGTGCTTATTGCGATGATGGAGCACTGGTTTCAATTGAAGGAATGCTTGATTTCAGGTGTAGTAAATGCGGAAAGTCAATGAATCCTCTAGAATATTTAGGGGAAATCGGCAAAATTGTTTTTCATTATAGAGAAAATCACCATAATCTCAAAATTTAGCATTAGAGAGATTAATAACTTATAAAATAAAGAATAAATTGATAAAATTAGCAACCATTAATTTTCAAGCTCAATTCTTCTAAATATAAAGCCAAGGTTTTAGGTGTTTATAATGAATTTACCAATTACAGCCGTTTTATTGGGGGCAGGAAGACGAGGATTTCACGTTTATGGAAATTATGCTCTTAAAGAAAAAAAAAAACTAAAATTTATTGCTGTAGCTGAACCCATTAAAGCAAGACGTGAAAAATTCGCTAATTTACACAGAATTCCTTCAAATAGATGTTATGAAAGCTGGGAGGATTTACTTTCACAGGATAAATTAGCAAATGTAGCTTTTATTTGTACTCAAGATCAGATGCACACAGAACCTACTTTATTAGCTTTAGAAAAAGGATATCATGTACTTTTAGAGAAACCTATGGCCCAAACTCTAGAAAATTGTATTAAAATAGTGAAAAAAGTAGAAGAAACGGGAAGAATTTTGGGTGTGGGTCATGTTTTAAGATATACTAGTTTTTTCTCAACTATATATAAAATAATCCAAAAAGGTCTACTTGGAGATATTGTTAATATTTCTCATAGAGAAAATGTTATGTGGTATCATTACGCCCACAGTTTTATAAGAGGTCCATGGTCAAATGTAGAAAAATCTTCTCCAATGATTTTAGCAAAATGTTGTCATGATCTTGATTTACTTTTTCATATGACAGGCTCACTTCCAAAGAAAATAAGTTCTTTTGGAAACTTGTACCATTTCAAGCCAGAAAATGCACCAAAGGGAGCACCAGAATATTGTTTAGATGGATGTCCAGCTAAAGCAAAATGCTTATATTATGCTCCAAGAATATATATTGATATTATCCCCCAAATTCAATTTATGGAAAAAAGTGATAATAAGTTTTTGAAGATATTAGGGAAGTTAAGAAAGAACCATGTGAATTTCTTAACATATCTCTCAAAGTTGGTACCTCTATTAAAAGAATTAAGGTATTATAAAGATTTTCCAATTTATTATTTATATACAGGTCAAAAAGAAGACTATTCTGATGAGGCAAAAGCTAGAATTTTGAAAAAGAGTCCCTATGGTAGATGTGTATATCACTGTGATAATGATGTAGTTGACCATCAAATAGTAAATATTGAATTTGAAAATGGAGTTACAGCTAATTTAACGATGCATGGTTTCAGTGAGCGTGAAGGTCGGACATTAAGAATTGATGGAACAAAAGCAACATTGATAGGAGAGTTTCATATTAGTGGAGAGAAAATCATATTTTATGATCACTTTTCTGGAAAAGAAACACTGATTTATACGAAAAAATTAACACGTGAGTCCGGTGAGCATGGTGTTGGAGATTTTGAACTAGTAGATGACTATATTGAATCACTCATTAGTAAAGAAAAAACTCAACCTTTAACAAATGCACAGGAGACTGTTGAGAGCCACTTAATGGCTTTTGCTGCTAATGAATCGCGCTTAAAAGGAATTGTGGTTGATATGAATGAATTTCGTAAAAAAGCATACAAATTAGGATGATTTTATCAAAAAGAAATAATGTTTGAATAGAAAAATTTTAGTTAATTTTATTATAATTGATATCATAAAGTATCTTAAAGTTAAAACTAAAATTTGGGAAGTTTAAATAGAATGGATAGAAAAATTGACACTTCTGCCCAATTTATAGCATTTTATAAGAAAAAGGGAGATTATTTGGTATCTCTTTCAGAAAATCATTTTAAAAATATAGAATATCGTAAATGTCTTGAATTATTGAACCAAGCTTATGCAATGTATATGAAAGGGAATTATACTGAACTTTCTGAAAAAACAAAACAGAGATTCTTAGAAATTAAAGAAAAATATTTTCAAAAGTGAAATCTCTAATCAAATTCTAAAGCTTTATCCAATCTATCTTCAATATCTTCAATATGAGAGCCTTGCCAATATACTTTTTTACATTGAAGATTTGAGCACTGATAAAACTCGTTGTAATTATTATAGGTATCTTTTAAAACAAAATCTTTTATTGAATTTTTAGACGGAACTTTATTTAAGTATGAATTGCAAATAGAACATCTAGCTTGAGTTATATTAAATTTAAAATTCAAACCAAATGTCTTATTGAGTTGATGAAGGTAATTATATATTCCTTTTCCTCTCAAATAAACACTTTTTTCTTTATAGTTCTTATACAAAGGATAGTCTTTAGTAATAATAATCCTATCATCTTTATTTGCATATTCTATTAATTTTTCATCTGGTACAGGATCCATCTTAAAATAGTCTATTAAATCATTTGCATAGATAGTATCAAATCCAAAAATTCTTAGGAATCTCGTTAACTTCCCGAGCATGGAATCAGTTAGAAATCTCATATTAAAGGCATTAAGATTTTATAAAGTATTTCTAGATTAAATAAATTAAAATTTAATTTTAAATTATATAAATGAAATTCAATCAAAAAAAAAAATACGATTTTAGATGGAAGCTAAAGAATTAATGGAAAAAGCAGTTAGATTTCATGGACATATCTGTCCTGGTTTGACAATTGGTGTGTTAGCTGCTAAATATGTTTTAGAGCATGGATATGAATATTCTCCAAATGAAGAGTTAGTAGCGGTTGTAGAAAATGATAATTGTAGTGTTGATGCTCTCCAAGTGTTATTAGGTACAACTTTTGGGAAGGGAAATCTTGTACATCAGGATTATGGTAAAAATAATTATATATTTTATGATAGAAGAACAAAGAAGGGTGTAAGATTATCTATAAAAAGTAAAGAATTTGGTGATAAAAAGCTAACAAGAGATGAAAAAATCCAATTATTACTAAATTCAAAATCAGAAGATATATTTAATATATATGAAATTGATTACAATCCTCCCGGATTAGCTGAAATTGAAGAATCTGTACCCTGTGAGATATGTGGAGAACTTACTATGAATAGTCGACTTATGACATATAATGATTCTGAAATGTGTATTCCTTGTTATAAAAAAATGAGGAAATAGTAGGAGAATAAAATTAATTCTTTATGTTTATTTCTTTGAATTGTACTCCATAATTCTTTTTTACTTCTTGGTTTGTAAATCTTAATATTATGATGTTTGTGAGATATAATGGTCGATAATAATATTAAAATTATGGAGGGTGCTGGTCCCTTTTATTTTGAAGGAAGTAGAGTGGGAATTATAATGATACATGGGGGTGGAGGAGGTACGTGTGCTGACTTGAAACCACTTGCAGAAGATTTGCATAAGAAAGGAGGATATACAATTTCTGTTCCTTTACTCCCCGGATTTGGTACTACACCTGAAGATTTAAAAAATACTCATATTGAAGAATGGAAATCTGCTTTAAATAAGGAATTGGGTATGTTAATGGAAAAATGTGATAAAATTTTTGTGGGTGGTCATTCTATGGGAGGTGTTTTAACACTGATATTAGCCGCTGATAAGAATTTGGACGGAATTTTTACTATTAGTGCCCCCGTAGGTATAAGAAATTTTTTATTTCATCTAGTACCATTCTTCCAACTTTTTGTAAAATATCATTCTGTTAAATCAGAACAATTCAAAATAGATACAAATGGAAAGTGGATTGGGTATAATAAGATTCCCTTAAATATCGCGATAAAAATAAAGAAATTGATGAAAGAAATGAAGAAATCATTATCCAATGTAAATGCTCCAGCTTTATTATTTCAAGGATGTTTAGATTCAGACATAAAAAAAAGCAGCATTGATTATATTTTCATAAATATCAGTACAAAGAATAGGAAAAAAGTTTGGTTAACACAAAATAGCCATCCTATATTAGAAAGTCCAGATCATCATCAAATCGTTTCAGAACTTTTTAATTTCATTAATAAAATTTGTCCTTAAATTATTTATTTATAATTAAATTACTAAGAATATCAAAGAGTAGACTTTTGAAATTTTTAAAAATTTTAATAATAATTGAATATTATTTATTTGGTAGAGTTTTATGAGATCAATTCTTAATTACTATAGAGGTAACAGAAATTCCATTAAATTTGTTAAAGGTTATCCTAATTAAATTATTTTAAAGATGAGAGAAATATCTTATGATTAAGAATATAAATAAAGGACATACTTTACTTGTAAAGGGTCCAGCAAGAATAACAATATTGGAGGGGAAAATTGATGTTTTTGGCAAGATATATCTCCCTGAAAAAGAAAAAGAAGAATCATCCTCATCAATAGAGAAGGAAAATGTTTTAATAGTCCCTAGTGCCCAATGTTATCCTCTATTTACAGTAGACAATTCAAAATTAGAAATATATAGTAATGTTGAAGATATTATTAAAGAAGTCGAAGAAAATTCAATCTCTCCTAAGTGGATTGAAATTAAAGATTCAATTATAACAGAGATGACCCAAAATGCTAGTAAACCTTTAAAGATCATGGTTTTAGGAATAAGTAGTGGAAAAACAACTTTTATAAAATATCTAGCTAATAATTTCCTGAAAGAAGGACTAAAAGGTGGTTATCTTGATTCTGATTTAGGGCAACAAATTATATACATTCCTACTACAATTAATATTGGCACAATTAAAGATTATATCGTTTCAAGCGCAAATATTTATACTGAAAAAACTGTGTTTATTGGTGCAACTTTTCCTAAAGGAAGTAATAAATATATCGTCTCTCTCTCGTCTAGGAATCTAATTAATGATTATTTGAAGAAAAACAAAAACGCTAATTTTGTTTTAATAGATACAGATGGGTGGATAAAAACCGAAGCAGGGATATTGTATAAAACTTTTTTCATTAAAACAGTAGATCCAGATATTTTAATTGTATTCCATGATGAAAAAATTGAAGAACTAAAAGTTATAGAAAAAACATCCTCAAGTTCAAGAAAGGATAGAAAAACATACTTAATTAAAGAGGAAAATAAATATTTTTATGAAAAAGACAAAGAAGAGAGAAGGTTTTTGCGTCAAAGTCAATTTTCTAAAAAGTTTGAAGAGTTTAGAAAAATTTCAATTCCTTTAGATAATATGAAATTTATAAAGGCGGATTATAATAAAGAAGAAGAACAAATTATCGAAATGGAGATTAGCGTTAATGATCTTGTCAATCTTCCTTATCATTATGTAATAATAGGTTTAATGACTGAAAAATCAGAATTGATAGAAATAGGTCTTTTGTTTACAGTAAATATTGATAAGAATTATATCTTACTATATTCAAACTTAACCTATAAAGAACAACTCAAAATAAAGAAGATCCTGCTTGGTAGTCTCAGATTATCAACAAAAGGAAATCATCAAGG
>Ga0209977_10000532_pt1 | contig 15078 bp, 10 predicted proteins | sample SumtaG_2_FD_183113 | JGI IMG/M metagenome (GOLD analysis project Ga0209977, IMG submission 183113) | Deep subsurface microbial communities from Indian Ocean to uncover new lineages of life (NeLLi) - Sumatra_00607 metaG (SPAdes) (version 2) | ecosystem: Environmental > Aquatic > Marine > Oceanic... | reverse complement strand
TTTTGTTCCCCGTATAACAACGCATCTAACACTTGGATCTACTTCTACAGATTCTAAAGCTTTAGCAATTTCATAAAGCGTCTGGTTTTGAAGAGCATTTAATTTATCCGGTCGTATTATTGATACTACAGCATAATTATCTTTTTCTACTTTTTCAATTTTTACATGCTCAAACTTTATTGGTTCAGACATATTTTCTAACCTCTTTTTTCAAATAATTCTTAATTGTTAAGTGCATTAATTAAGGAACTATTATGAAAAAAAGTTCCTAAAAAAGAATAAAAAAAGAAGAATTTAATTCTAAATATTGGAGAAAGTTAAAGAATACCTTCCCATGCTTCTCGTTCATTTCCATACGGATCTTCTTCAACGGTAACCTCCTTATCGAAAAGAATTGTAGCTCTTTTTCCTTTATCATAAGCAGGTAGTTTTGGAATATTTTTATGATTAGGGTTCCCCGTACGAGCAAATGCAATCCACGCATCCATCATTTGTTCTGAGAGTTTCTGGGTTTCTGCATTTCTTCCTGGAAAAATTCCTATATCTTTATCCCCAAGAAGACCAAAAACAAAAGGAAGTTCAAGAGCATGCATTGCTCCATATTTTCCCCCATCCATAGGACTTTTCCAAGTAAAAAGATACATATAGGTGTTTTTTTGATGTTTAGATTGTTCTTCTGCAAGACGAACAGAAGGGATTCGAAACATATAATCTGTTAATATTGCATCCATTATGTCTCTAGGAGTTTTTCTTAAAACTCGGTAACTCTCAATAATCTCTTTCGATTTACTTTCATTCTGCTTTGTAAATTGCATAAGTGTATTTACAGAGGTATATAATCTTTCCTCTTTAAGGTTTTGCGCTCTAGGCGTCCACATTGCAAATAATTTGTTTTCATCTAAGTTTGATCCTATAAATACATCGATGTCCTTCGCAAATCCCTTTGATATAGCTTCTAGAGGGTGTTCTGGTAATACATTATTGTCGACTACCGGTCCTACTCTTACTACACCTACACTTAATTGGGTTGCATTCACCTGTGGTACAATAAAATCTTCAGCCGGGAGTTTCAGTAATGCATCTAGATCTCCTTTTTCAACTCCTAATTTCTGCATTAAATTTTCATAAACCTTTATCCCTGAAGCAGCACTATAACTGAATTTATTTGCAGCTCCAGAATGGGGAATCGCTCTATGAAACAAACCTTTAGCAGAGGGCGTAGCAAGTATGCTTGAAACGGCCATACCACCGGCAGATTCTCCAAAAATAGTAACATTATTAGGATCTCCTCCAAACTTTGAGATATTATCCCTAACCCATTTGAGTGCCGCAACCATATCAAGTATCCCTGCATTAGCTGTAGTACCAAGCATATCTGGCATATATAGAAAACCCAAATATCCAAGACGATAATTAATACTTACTACAACCACGTCTCCCCTAAGAACTAACCGTGATCCATCTAGTGATGCACCATTTCCTGTTACAAAACCACCACCATGTATCCAAAACATAACTGGACACTTCTCATCTTTTAAATTTTGAGTCCATATATTCAAGGTCAGGCAATTATATTCGCTTTGAGGTAATGGTTCATCAAACATATCTTCGAGATTTGAGGGTGGTTGGATTGAAACTGGGCTATACTTTGTTGTATTACGCACTTCGCTCCATGTCTCAACAGGAGCAGGAGGTTTAAATCGGAGCTCTCCCACAGGGGGTGCAGCATAAGGAATTCCCTTAAACTTGATAACTCCTCTTCTACTATAACCGCGTATATTACCATTGGTTGTTTCTACTATAATATCATTTTCCATTTTATTCACTTATGATTCATTTTATATTTTTGATTTAAAATTTATTGAAGGGTTTATTTTATTATTTTTTGTAAAGCCTATTGCACTATCATTGGTTTCGTACTTTTTTTGTAATTTTTCTATTGGTCCAACATCTAAAGCATACATCGGACAAGCTTCGACGCAAATTGTCTGCTTTCCTTGCTTTAATCTTTCTACACAAAGGTCGCATTTTCTCATTTTAGCATTAATTGTTGCGCTAAATTGTGGTGCATCCCAGGGGCACACTTTTAAACATTTAGCCCCGCATTCAATTTTCCCTAAACAGGCTTCTTGGTTTACTGTTACAATTCCATCGGACTCTCTTTTTGTGATAGCATTAGTGGGGCAAGCTTTTATACAAGGAGGATCGGCACAATGGTTACATGCTAAAGCAAGATATGCTAGAGATAAATTCGGAAACTTACCTTCTTCTATAGTAATTATCCGCATCCAGTTTTCAGGTCCCGCATCGATATCATTCCAATCTTTACAAGCAACTGAACATGTATAACAACCCGTACATCGAGATTGGTCAAAATAAAATCCCATCTGTTTCATGATACTCCCTCCGTTTCTTTTTTCGAGTATAACTCTGCTTGAACCAGGGCACTATTCATAGGAAAAGCACCTCCAGGTGAGTGGGAATCTTTTGTTAAGACATTTCCACATCCTCCAAGGTCAACTCCCTCTTTATCCGGATTATACCATGCTCCTTGATACACAACTACTACTCCTGGAATAATTCGTTCTGTCACATTAGCAGGGATCCGAATCCGTCCTCTATCATTAAAAACATCTATTAAATCACCGCTATTAATGTTTCTTGAATTAGCATCAACAGGAGAGATCCAAACTGCATGAGGTTCTACTTCTTCTAACCATGGGATCATACTCAAACTTGAATGAGTCCTCCTTTTATTGTGAGGTGTAAGAAGTTGTAAAGGATATTGTTTTGCTTTAGGAGCATCATAATGTTCTTCATGGCTTAAATATTTAGGGATTGGCGGCATATTAGGTACACTTAGTTCTGCTATATGTTCACAATATATCTCAATTTTTCCTGATAGTGTAGGAAAGGGATTATTTTCTGGATCTTCGATTTGTTCTTTAAACGCAATAAAAGGCTCATCCACTTTTACTTTATAAAACCCATCCTTTTTCATTTGATCATAACTCTTAATATCCTTACGAGGGGATGTAAAAATTCGTAGGATTTGGTCTTCTGGCAAATTTAATAGACCGGCTTCAACACCTAACTTCAAAGCAAGCTCTTTACATATTTCCAAATCTGATTTTGATTCATATAATGAATCAATAGCTTTGTTCAAATAAATATAATAAGGTGACCCAAGCCAAGGAACTGCGATATCATTTCGTTCCATAAAAGTGTTAACAGGGAATAAAATATCTGCAAATTTAGCTGTGGGAGTCATAAATTGCTCATGAACTACGATAAATTCAAGCGATTTTAAAGCCTTAACCCCTTTATTTACATTGCAATATTGATTTAAACGATTTTCTGCTGCAATATATGCCATTTTTAAATCTGCGGGATATCCACCTTTGCGACCTTGTAATATAGCATCATAATATTCATTAAAATGGATGCGCGTACTTGCGGGATTTGTCCCACCTCTCAATTTATAAAGACTATCTTTACGGGGGGGCGCTCCCCAATCAACTGGATTGCCTCGAGGAGTTTTCTTCTTTGTCATTTCTTTCTGATCTTCTTTATTCATCGGACCTGTTTTCTTTTTCCGTCCTGCTGATACAGTCTCACGGCTGTAATATGCTCGCATAAAACCAGAAGCGTATCCTCCTTCAATTCCAATATTTCCGGTGATAACGCATAATAGGTTAGCTGCTCTTGAATATAGTTCTCCTCTTGCAGTCCTTGCAGGTCCCCATCCTGCCATAAGTGCTGCAGGTTTATTGGATGCATACTCCCGTGCCAAATTTATGATAATTTCTGCTGGTACGGTAGTAATTTCTTCAGCCCATTGTGGTGTTTTAGGAGTATTATCATCATCTCCCATTAAATATGCTTTATACTTATCGAAACCAACTGTGAATTTCTCAATGAAAGGTTTATCATGAAGATTTTCAGTAATGATAACGTATGCCATAGCGTTAAGCATTGCAGTATCAGTACCCGGTCGTATAGGGATCCATTGATCTGCCAAAATCGCTGCGGAATCTGTAAAAATTGGATCTATTACGACAATTTTAATACCTTTTTCTCTTGCTTTTGCGAGCATTAAAGGAGTTCCTGGATCCCATATAGTGTTCGCAGGATTCCAACCCCACAATATTATTAATTTAGAATTTAGTAAGTCTTCTCGAGAATTACCCGTCATCATTGTTCCGTAAGTTGCCATTGAAGCAAAAAGAGCCCCCTCATATGAAGGGATCCCCCACATACGCGTATAACCACCAAATTGGTTAAGCATCAAACCCACTGGGGTTACTCCATGGAGCATACCCTGATTACCAGCACCAGGGATAAATAAAATAGAAGAGTTTCCATACTTTTCCTTAATTTCTTTCATCTTATTTGCTACTATCTCATAAGCCTCATCCCAAGATATTCGTTCAAATTTTCCTTCACCTCGTTCTCCAATCCTGCGCAAAGGATATTTTAGCCTGTCTTGATGATAAACTTTTTGTCTATATACTCTTCCGCGTAAACAGGCCCGTAATTGGGGATCCTCACCATTATCTGTTTCAAATCTAATGATCTTACCATTCTTAACATGAGCCTTGAGAGTACAACGTCCTCCACAGTCATGACAACAGCCAGTATTAACTATTTTAATATCGTCTTGGTCATTTTCGATATTATTTTCACTCATAAAATTAAATCATTCTCTTGAAATATATATAATTACACAAAAATTTTGTTCTATTTTAATCTTTATTTGAGGATTCTTAAATTAAGAATAATATAGTTCTTAATAATAATCAGAAAAAATTGTTAGTAGGTGTATTACTGAATCTTTAAAATTATGTTTTATATATTTAATATCTTTTAAGTTTTAATTCAATGAAAATTTTAATCTTATATTGTTGATTCCTATGACAGATTGCATCTTTTGTGAAATCATATGTAATAATATCCCATCTAGCAAAATTCATGAAGATCAAATATGTATTGCCATTTTAGATATTCAACCGGTCAACACCGGACACGTATTGATCATCCCAAAAGAACACCACAAATTAATCATCGATTACTCCGAGGAAATTCTCACTCACATTTTTATTATTGCACAAAAAATAAATCAGGCTCTGAGAAAAACAGAGATAAAATGTGAGGGTGTAAACTATTTTCTTGCCGATGGAGAGACTGCAGGTCAAGAAGTCTTCCATACTCACTTGCATGTCTTTCCAAGGTATCATGATGACGGATTCGGGTTAAGATTTTCAAAAAAATACTTTTCTGAGAATCCCAGTAGAAATGAGTTAAATAACATTGCTGACATGATCAAACATAAATTTTTGCAGATTTTATAGCTGACATCAAATGCCATTAAACACCTAAATGTATTCTCATTTAAGAGATTTTTATCATAAGAGAGGGAAATTAATGTTGATACAAGAAGAATTGATAAATAAACTAGACAATGGAACAATATCAGTAACAGATCTAGCTGAATATTATGAGATTTATACCAAAATTGCCAATGAGTCTGAATATTTACGAGATTTTTGTAAAGATTGGAATTTTACTGTCTTTTTTAACACAGAAAGTGAAGCAGATCATTGGTTCAAAATAGAAAGTAATCAGTTTTCGTTTGGATTGGGAAAAACTGCGAATCCTGATGTAACATATAAAATTGCTGCGGATTTCTTATTACCCATTCTTTCATGGGTTTATGATTATATCATTGTATTGTTTTACGATGGTGTAGTTATCGAGGGAAATATTTCAGATTCGGATAAATTTATATGGATAGATGCCAGAATTAGGGGGGAAATGTTAAGCATTATAAATAAAATTAAAACTAACCATGTAGTTAAAGACAAGTACACTCTTTCTTATGAAGATTATCTCTTACTGCAGCAAAGACTTCGATTAAAACTCGAATCCTTACGTAAAACAAGAGAAAATCCCTTTTATGATAATAACCCAGAAAGTAAGGATTCTATTGGGCTCCGTTTCGAACAACGGGCGAAGGCAGATCCTGATAGAATTTTTATGTACTATGAAGAAGAAAAATATACCAATAGAGAATTCAATGAGTGGGTCAATAAATATGCGAACTATTTTCTGAATAAAGTAGGACTAAAGAAGGGGGATATAGCTGTTGTTTTTCTTGAAAACCGATCGGAAATCATGTTTGTAATTATTGCGTTAGCTAAAATAGGTGTCATATCATCATTGATTAACACTAGACAGCGTGAACAGACATTAATTCATTCAATAACTCATGCTCCGGGAAAGCTTTTCATCATAGGCGAGGAATTAATTGAACCCTTTTTAGAAGTTCAATCTCGATTAAACTTAACTACTGAACAATCTAAAAACCTATTTTTTCTGTCAGATAAAGGGAAAAATAATGCACCAGAAGGATTTATTGATTTAAAGGAATTAATCACCGCTTCTCCAATAGAGAATCCTCTTACAACTTCTGAGATAATGTTGAAAGATCCTTATTCTTATATATTTACATCGGGTACAACGGGGTTACCGAAAGCTGCAGTAATAACCAACGGTCATACTATCGGTTCTGCTTACTACTGGGCTTTTGTAGTTATGGACATGACGCCAGATGACGTTACATACATAACAACACCATTGTTTCATTCAAATGCTATCAACATAGGTTTTGCCTCAGCATTAGGTGGTGGTGGAGGAATGGCTATTAGACGTAAATATTCAGCAAGTAATTTCTTAAAAGATGCTCGAAAATACGGATGTACTGCTTTTAATTATGTTGGGGAGATCTGTCGATACTTGTATAACCAACCTCCAAGAGACGATGATAAAGACCATCCTATAGTCAAATGTGCTGGAAATGGTATCAAACCGGAATTTTGGATGGATTTTAAGAATAGATTTGGAATTGAAAGAATTCATGAGCAGTACGGGGCGACTGAAAGGTTTATACCAAATTTTGCGAATACTCTTAATCTTGATAAAACTGTTGGAATATCATTTTCTCTATATGCTATCGTCAAATATGATGTAGGACGTGACGAACCTATGCGAGATAAAAATGACCATATGATTAAAGTGGAACCTGGAGAGATTGGTTTACTGATCGGGCAGGTGGATCCTGGATCTTTTTACATGTATAAAGATAAGAAGGCTACTAAGAAGAAGGTTTTTCGAAACGTATTTATTGATGGGGATGGGTGGGTAAATACCGGAGATCTATTGCGAGACATTGGATTTAGACATGCCATGTTCGCGGATCGCTTAGGCGATACTTATAGATGGAAAGGAGAAAACGTTTCATCCGAAGAAATGGAAATTCTAATTAATACCTTCGATCAAATTGAATATTCATGCGCTTACGGTGTTCTAATACCTGGCACTGAAGGTCGTGCTGGGATGATTTCTTTTATTAAGAAGGGGGATGGAAAATTTAATTTTGATAAGTTTTCAGAGTTTGTGAATGATAAAATACCTAGTTACGCTATTCCGATTTTCCTACGTATAAAAAAAGAATTTGCAACCACAGCAACAGATAAAATTCAGAAAGTTAAATTAAAACAAGAAGGATATAATGTGAATGAAATTGAAGATCTGATCTTTATACTACTCCCAAGAACTTCTAAGTATGTTCCATTAACAAAAGAAATCTATGATGGTATAATGGCTGGAAAGTATAAGTATTAATATTCTAAAGCTCTCTTAACGTTCTACTCACGTCAAAAAATCTAACATCCTCCGGTTCCAAGAATTTATAGGCTTCAGAGGTGCTTTTTGAAAGCTCAGATTCCCTAAATGCTTCAAGACTTTCTTTGGAATCAAACACATAAATTCCACCAACTTGATTCGAATTTGGGTCGGAAATATAGAATTTTTGAAGAAGACCCTTTACATGTTGGAATTTTTCAAACCTTTCATTGGATGTTTTTATTAATTCTTCAATTTTCAATCCAGTTTCAAATAATAAAACCATAATTTCCATATGATTATCACATGTTAATATTGTGAATTTTATAATTGTTACATATCATTTGTTTTAAAATTATAAAACGATTTTCACCTTAGGTAATTTTAAACTCACTCAATATAGATAGTGATTTCACCATTTCAGTTTAATAAAAAATAAGATCTTTTATTAAGTTGAACATAAAAATTATTTATGGCAAATGAAATTCCGTTAACTCCAGAGGAATTGGAATATTCAAATAGAGCACAAAAGAAATACGATGAAATGAAAAAAAATCCAAATAACAGTCCGGGAATTCTTGTAGAACAATTAGCAGAAAAAATACCTAACAAATATGCTGTCTTGTTCGAAGATGTTAAATGGACATGGGAAAATTTTAATCAAGCTAGTAATATTGTCGCCAACTATTTTCTTAGTGTTGGATATAAAGCCGGAGACACAATAGCACTTATGATGGATAATTGCCCTGAAATTCTTTCATTCCCTATTGGTATCAATAAAATCCAAGGAATTGTGTCTTATATCAACATTAATCAAAGAATGAATGCTTTATTTCATGCGTTTCGAGTTAGTGAACCGAATTGGATCGTTATTGATGGAAGTAATTTACCTTATTTAATGGATATTTTTGATGAATTAGACTTTGAGACGAGTAAAGTTTTAGTGATTAACGAAAAAACTAAAATTAGCCATAGTTTTTACGATCTGGATTGGGATTTCTATCACATACCCGCCGGTAATCCCAAAACTACTTATAATTCATATTTGACTGATATAAACTCTTATATTTTTACGTCTGGAACAACTGGTCTCCCAAAGCCAGCAACACAGAGCAATATGCGTTTATTAAACCCTTTTGCCGGGTTAGCGTTAAAGATAACCCAAGATGATGTTATTTATTGCCCTTTACCATTATATCATTCACATGCTTTGGTAAATGGATGGGGTTCTAGCTTACACACGGGTTGTACTTTTGCTTTTCGAAAAAAGTTTTCAGCATCCAACTTTTGGAAAGATATTAAAAAATTTAACGCTACAATCTTTTTTTACATAGGAGAAATTCCAAGATATTTGCTCAATCGTCCAAAATCAGAATATGTTGAAAACACTACCCTAAAAAAAATGTTTGGCTTAGGTTTACGTCAAGATATTTGGGAAGAATTTAAATCGAGATTTAAAATTGAACAAATTCATGAATTCTATGGTGCAACGGATGGTGCTGGTGGATTCTATAATATGGAAGGAAGACCAGGAATGATAGGAAGAATCTCTACTCCCGGATCTCATGCTATTGTTAAAGTTAGTCAAGGTTCTGATGAACTCCTTAAAGATGAGAAAGAAAATTACATCCAATGTAAACACGGAGAAACTGGTATGCTTTTAGTAGCTATATCTGAAAATTCATATTATTTAGGTTATAAAGATAAAGATCAAACAGAAAAAAGAATCGTAAGAAATGTTTTACAGGAAAATGATATATTTTTCAATACTGGAGACTTGGTTAATTTGCATGATGAAAATTGGGTATCTTTTGCAGACAGGTCTGGTGACACATTTAGATGGAAAGGTGAAAATGTTTCAACATTAGAAGTTGAAAATATATTAAATATGTTTGTTGATATAGAGATGTGTAACGTATTTGGTGTGGAAATACCAAATCACGATGGAAAATCGGGAATGGCGGCAATAAAATTGAAACCATCAACCGAGTTTAAACCTAAAGAATTTGCAACCTTTATTGTAAATAGATTACCAAAATATTCAATTCCCATCTTCGTTAGAGTTCAAAATGAGTTGGAATTGACAGGAACACTTAAATTAAGGAAAATTAACCTTCGTAAACATGGTTATAACATTAATCAGATAAAAGATCCCATTTATTTATGGAATTCTTCCTTACAATCCTATAAACTACTTGATCAAGATGAATATTCAGTTATTATGGCGGGAAAAAAAGATTTATAAAAATTATTATGAAAATTTTTTGTAAAATAAATTATAAAAATTCCTATTATTTTCTCTAATAATATTAAATACTTACATATCAAATAACAATAAATATGACTGATTATGATACACACAATTCCATATAAAATTCCTGCCCCTATATTGGCAAACCTAGAAAAGGGAAATTATAATAAAATTATTTTATTTGCCCTTGCAGTTTTTGGAACTCATAAAATAAAAGAATTCACCAATGATCCGGATGAATCTATTGAGAATAGGATAGATAAAGCATTATTTTCTCAGTGGGCAGACAAATTAAAGGGAGAGCAGTTTATAGAAGAGTATGAGTTAGATGATGAGACATATTATCGAATTACTTCTAAAGGTGAAGAGGAAGTACTGAATTATCCAGAAGTTTTAAACATTATAAAAATGCTTGAGGAATTCTTTGGTCCAATTGAAAAAGGAAAAGAATTGTCTTCTAAATCTGTTTCTGGTTTTAAAATTACATATAAAGATTACATATTCGGTTTATTAACAATAGTCTGGCGTTTAGATTCATTTTTAATTCCAAGGGAATTTGATAAAATAGGACCAGATAAAAAGGTGTCTTTGGGAAAGTGTTTAGAGCGTAATGCAGTAAAATTTCAGGATAATAAAGCCCTTCTCTATGAAGATCAAGAATATACATATAAAGAATTGAATGAATGGATCAATCGATATAGTAACTTCTTTCTCTCTTTAGGTGTTGAAAGAGGAGAAATAATTAATGTCTTCTTAGAAAATAGACCTGAATTGATGTTTTTAATGGCAGCAATGTCAAAAATAGGTACAATCGGGTCTTTAATAAATACTAGACAACGGGCAACAACACTTAAACATAGCCTAAAATTAAATTCGGTAAGAATCTATCTCATTGGGGAGGAACTTTTTGAAGCTTTTGAAGAAGTAAAAGATGATCTAGATTTAACTCAAGATGATAAGCTCTTCTTTATTACGGATAAAGGAGAAATGGGAATGCCTGAAGGATATATTGACTTTAAAGCTAAAGTAAAAGACCAGGATATACAGAATCCTCCCACAACAGGTGATATTTTAGGAAAGGAAACATATGTGTTTATATTTACTTCGGGTACAACAGGACTTCCTAAGGCTGCCCATATCCGCAATGTTCATACTGTCGGATCTATGTTAGGATGGGGTAAAATGGCATTAAATATGCAACCAGATGATGTTTATTATATTTCATTACCAATCTATCATAGTAATGCTCTACATATCGGATGGGCTGCAGCAATTGTTAATGGATCAGCAGTTGCATTAGGACGCAGGTTTAGCGTAAGAAACTTTTGGAAAGATATCACGAAGTTTAAAGCTACATGTTTTAATTATATAGGTGAGATTTGTCGATACCTCTTCAATCAACCACCTAGTCCAAATGATAGAAAACACACAGTCTACAAAATTGCTGGAAATGGACTTAGGCCAGAGATGTGGAAGGAATTTAAAGAGAGATTTGGGATCAGAGAGGTTTATGAGCATTACGGAATGACTGAAATGCAGGGAATGTTCTGTAATTATTTTAATAGAGATTGTACTATTGGAGTCTGTCTTAATGATTATATCCTTGTAAAATATGATATTGAAAAAGATGAGCCAATTCGCGGGGAAGATGGATTTCTTCAAGTGGTTGATGAAGGTGAAGCAGGATTATTTCTTATGAAAATACGGGATCCATATACATTTGCGGGATATACCAGCAAATCCGCAAGTAAGCAAAAAATTCTTGAAAATGCTTTTGAAGAAGGTGATATGTGGTTATATTCCGGAGATTTGATTAGAAATATTGGATATGGTCATGCGCAATTTGTAGATCGCCTTGGTGACACATTCCGTTGGAAGGGAGAAAATGTATCCACATCTGAGGTTGAAGATGTTATATCTTCTCTGGAAGAGGTCGAACATTCATTAGTCTATGGTGTTTTTGTTCCCGACACTGAAGGAAGAGCCGGAATGGTATCAATTATATCTAATAAGCACCATGAAGAATTTAATTTTAATAGGTTAATTAAAGTAATTAATGAAAATTTACCTAAGTATGCAATCCCGTTGTTTGTGCGTTTTTTATCAGAATTATCTACAACTAGTACCTACAAAATCCCAAAATCAAATATGAAAAAAGTGGGTTTCGACATTACTAAAACGGAGGACTCCATATACGTACTTTTACCAAAAACCTCAAACTATATTCTTCTAACAGAAGCTATTTACTCAGACATAGTTAATAAAAAATATAGATTTTAAGGTAATATTAAATACCTTAACGAGAAATTTTAAAATTGCATCTAGATTTTATAATATAATAATTTTCAAGGAAAAAAAATAGATTATTGATAAAAAATGTCAGAAGCTACAGATGAAAGATATAGGAATGCCGTTCAGGTAATTAATAGCGCTGGAGGTTCCCCCGTTCCTGTTACTGATAACACTATTGCAATATTAAAGTACATTGTTGAAGAAGAGCATTTAGATTTTATAATGTATTTTAAAGGGAAACGCTCTCAAACCATGGAACAGTTAAAGGAAAGTAGTGGGTTATCTGAAGAAGAGGTTAATAAACATGCTAAAGCTTTAGCTAAAATAGGATTGATCATGAATCAACCTAGTCGGTCTGGTTTGATGATATTTCGTTTAATGCCATTTGTCAACGTAGGAGTATATGAATATACGTTTATGAAAAAGCTTGAATGGAATGAATGGGAAAAGGGGTTAGCCCAATTATACAAAAAATTAAATGAAGAATCCGCGGGGAGAATGTTAGCTAATTATGATGCTATCGTAAAAAATTTCCTCCCAACTATGAGACCAATCGACAGAACAGTACCGTATACTGAAAATTTTGAAACAGGTGACGAGATTAATATTGTGATTGATAAGGAACTTGAAGTACCAGAAGAAAAGATAATTTCTGCTCAAAAGGTTGAAGAAATTATACAAAAATTCGATGAAATTGCCGTCGGACATTGTTATTGCCGACATTTCCGTGATTTAGTTGACGAATCATGTAAGCAAACGGATATGCGAGAAAACTGTTTCACTTTTGGGAAATCTGCTCGATATACAACAGAACAAGGATTCGCTAGAATGATTTCTAAAGAGGAAGCAATAGATATCTTAAAAAAATCTGAAAAAGATGGGTTAGTTCATAAAGCTTATCACCCAAACATGGACTTCAAACGAGAAGAAGACAGTATATGCAATTGTTGCTCAGATTGTTGTGGCCAATCAAAAAATATAACATCAAATATGTCCAACTTTATAGCACAAGTAGATCATGAACTCTGTACAGGATGTGGGACTTGTGTTGAGAAGTGTTACTCGGGTGCAAAAGAATTAAATGATGAAGGGAAGGCTGAAACCTTAGAGGAACGTTGTATAGGGTGCGGAATATGTGCTGCTTTCTGCCCAGAAGGGGCGATCTCCTTAGTTGAAAAACAAAGGGTGGTAAGGTTAGCTCCTCCCCGCGCTAATTTTGAACGATAATTTTTTATTTTTTTTTATTTTATCCATTTTCTTTGAAATTATCTTAAATATTCGCATTTATTATGGTTATAAATAAAGTAGATATCAACCTTACTTACATAAACTTAGATTTTATAAACACTTGGTTATATAATGACAAGGATCTATGCTTTTTAGTCGATACAGGCCCTACTGTAACAATTAACTTATTAAAGCAACGCTTAGATCAATTAAAAATTAAAAATATTGATTATATACTTCTCACCCATCCTCACATAGATCATGCAGGTGGAGCTGGGAAATTGCTCAATTTTTTCCCTCACGCTAAAGTAATATGTCACCCAAGAGGTATAAAGCATTTAATTAACCCTAAAAAACTTTGGGAGGGAAGTCTAAAGGTTTTGGGTAAAGCTGCTGAATTTTATGGAAAAATTGAACCTGTTCCTGAGGATCGTATATTCTATCAAGAAAAGATTGAAAATGGGCTAATAACAGTAATAGAAACTTTAGGGCATTCTCCTCATCATCAGTCTTACCTTTTTAAAAATATTCTATTTGTTGGAGAAGCCTGTGGTCATAACCACCCTTCAGAAGAAGTTATTTATATACGTCCAGCGACACCTCCTATCTTTAATTATGATATTTACCTTTCTTCACTTCAAAAATTACTCAACTTAAATTTAAATGGTTATAAAATATGCTTCCCACACTGGGGGATGAGGGATAACGCTGGTATGATGATAAAAATCGCCCATAATCAAATTAAAACTTGGTTGAGGGTGATCGAGTCCCTTTATGATAAAAGAATGCAATCCAATTTTATGGAGCTACTACTTAAAGAACTATTAAAGGCAGATACAATATTTTCCAATTTAAGGTTTTTAGATCAAGAAATTCAATCGAGAGAACCCTTTACTATGAGACAAAGTGTTGCAGGAATTATTGGTTATATCGAGAATAAAAGAAAAACAAATGAATAACTATGAAATCTACTCAAAATTTTCAGGTTGAATTATTCTTCTCTAAATATTTTTGTAAGGCATCAATTCCACTCAGCATCCATTTATAACGTCCTTCAATTCCCTCTTTCATACCCATTTCCGTAAAGATATAAAAAATATCGTTTTCAATCCCATTGAATGTCATATCTGCTACGAGATCCGGGGACATAGAACCCCGGTACCTATTTCTTATTTCCTCTAATCTCTTATTTAACTCTTCCCAATTTCTTGAACCCTTACTGGGATTCTTAAGTTCATTAGGCCGGTTTCTATTGCTATCTACTATTCCGGTATCAACAATTCCTGGAATTAACAAAGATACACTAACATTTGATTCTATTCTTTTTAATGCTATTCTCATATTTTCTGATAATGCGGTTACACCATATTTTGTGATATCATACGCTCCATTTCCCGGAAAAAGGGAACTTCCTGAAGCGGTATTTATAATATGAGATTCTTCACTTTGCTCAAGCATTATTGGTAGAAAAGTGTTAACTCCGTAGATTACACCCCAAAGATTTACTCCTATTACCCATTCAAAATCTCGTATGGTACTTTTCAGTATGTTTGTTCCGGGTATTACTCCAGCATTGTTGAAAAGTAAATTAATCTTTCCATATGTCTTTAAAGTTTGATTAGCAA
>Ga0209977_10000531_pt1 | contig 15094 bp, 11 predicted proteins | sample SumtaG_2_FD_183113 | JGI IMG/M metagenome (GOLD analysis project Ga0209977, IMG submission 183113) | Deep subsurface microbial communities from Indian Ocean to uncover new lineages of life (NeLLi) - Sumatra_00607 metaG (SPAdes) (version 2) | ecosystem: Environmental > Aquatic > Marine > Oceanic... | reverse complement strand
AAGAAAAAGAAGATTAAATCTATTTTTAATATTTATTTATTATTTTTTTTTATTAGTCTTAATTTATGGAGAGATTCTAGTCGTATAAAAAAATTTTATATTATAGATTTGTCAAATAACCCTTCAATTTTTTTGCTTTCTCATAAAACTCCTTGTAAAGGAAATCATCTCCTAATTCAAGACATAAATCTGATATTTTTTCGAAAATATCCGCAGTTTGGGCTATATCACCGTTTTCCAAACAAGTTCTTGCCTTATTAATTAGCTGATCTCTTTCAAATAACGGTCTTAACAATGGTGATGCATCAGTACTAATTTCTAAAATATCTGCAACAATCTGTATCATTTTAACGCGGTTTTCTGAATCTATTGCAACCATTGAATAAGTTTTTAAACCTAAAATCTCTTGAATTTTTTCAATGCTTAAGGCCTCAGGTAAATCTTGTTTATTCCCAATTATAGCGGTATGAGCATAAGGAGCATGTTCTTTCACTAACTCAATAAAAAATCTACTTTTTTCTACATTTTCTAATGTGGAATCTGTTAGTATAAGTACAGCATCACTACCAAGAATAAAATCATTCCATAAATAACTAAATTGTTCTTGTCCAGCAAAATCCCATAGATGGAAATAGAGTTTTCCTATTTTAACAGTTGATATTTTCCCAGTTATGGTAGGAATATGAACTGAAGGGATTTCATCAGCACAGATTAATTTTGTTGTTGTTGTTTTCCCTACCCCTGAAAATCCCACTAAAGAAATTTTTGTTTTAAGATTTCTATGTGTCGTATCTATAATTGGGTCTAATATCTCCATAAGAGCAGGATCCAAATTCTCTAAGCTATCTCCAAACGTGTCTAAAAATTCTTTTTTTAATTTTTCCAGCTCATCCTTAGACCTCCTTATTTCATCGTTTATATCAGTGATGAATATGAACATCAATCCTTCATCTTTTACTAGTGAATATACGATTTTATATTTGAAAAAGACGTAGCTGTCTAAGTTTGTTCCTTTTTCAGCTTCTTCAACAATCTCTTGACAAAGCTTTTGAAAATCTTCTATTGACATTGATTTTCCGAACTGCTTGTTGTACAATATTGTGTCGTCTTTCAAAATGTAGACTTGTCTTAACATGTTTTAGTACCTCTATATTATTAAATCATGAGTCTAAAGAAAAGCTAATTTTCCATTTATTTAGAAAACATAAAATTTTGAAATTATTTCTTGAATCTTCAATCTAAATTAAAATATTTAAATCTTTAGGAATTAGAAAACGTGTGATATAGGGGATAGAAGTAGTTAAACTATTCAAAGTAAAAATACATTATAAATTCTTTTTGATAGTTATATTAAAACTTAGATTCTTCATACTTAATAACAGAGTTGGTTTATTTCATTTAAAACGATTAATTTTACATTCAGGAATTTTTTAAAAATAGAAGAATCTGAGATTTCTTATCTTATTAAAAGATTTTTTAACAAAATTTCTGATAACGATTAAAGCAAAATTAAACGTTTTCGTAGTAAAATCTTAATCTTGTTATATAGAAATTAATAGTGATTATAGAATATTTTGACCACTAATGATTAAGAATGCTATAGAAAAAATAACAATTCTAAGATTGATATACAAAATTAATTATTTATAGATAAAAATTAAATACAAAAATTAGTATTATTATTGAAAACCTATTTATAAAAAGTTAGTATTTCAATAAAATTTTAATTAAAAACGAATGAAATAAAAATGATAATGAAACAAAAAAAGCTTAAACACAGGATAGCAATAAGTTTCTTGTTGATCCTAACGGTAAGTTCAGTTTTGGTTGTTTTTCCATTAATTCCTAGTAATTCAGTGAACAATATTAATGATGAAGCAAATAATGACAAAGGAGGATTTATATTACCAGTTTTAAGTAATGGAGTGGGAGAAGATCTCTGGTGGAATGTATCTTATCAATGGAGACAATGTGTTAACATTACTAATCCCGGGGATTATAATTTAACTGATAATATAATTAAGATTCAATTCAATTGGAAAAATCTATTTGATTCTGGACATTTACAAGACGATTTAGACGACATCAGAATTGTGGAAAAGGGAGTAATTAGAAATTACTATATAAAAAAAGATTTTCCAAGTGCGGATCTGGCAACTGTCTGGTTTGAAACAAATTCTACTGCAGGATCTAAAGAATATGACACATATATGTATTACGGTAATAGTACTGTTGGCCGTGCTTCCAGTTATTATCTGGATTACTGTCCAGATGGAATTGCCAGATGGGAATTTGAAGAAGGTTCTGGAAATATGGCATATGATTCGATTAGTGATAAATATCACGGAACCTTTGTAAATATGGATGATAATAATTATATTCAAGGAGTTCAAGGAGATTATGCACTAAATTTTGATGGAGTAAATGAATTTATTGCGTTAAATATGTCTTTTAATTATCAAGGATCACATACGGGTTATCAACAAACTACATTAAGTGGCCCAGTTTATGAGTTTACAGCTTCAGCTTGGGTGAAAATAGGACTAAATTTAGGAGGATGGTCTATACTCGATTTTGATAGATCTGAATATTTTACATTTGCTGCAGGAACTCCAGGACTTCGAGCCACTGATGGGCACGTTGAATTCGATTGTTCAAATGATGTAGGAGGTACACATGATTTGAATGGATGGCAAACAATTGATGAGGATGGTGAATGGCATCATTGTGTCGTGAAATTCGATTACTCTCAACAATATGATAAAGTGATCTATGTCGATGGTTTGTTAGATAGAGAATGGGATGCTTGGAATGGTTTAACTCTTGGAGATATTTCAGAAACAAGATTTGGTTTTATAGGAGATGGTTCTGAAGCAACCACTTTTGATGGTGGAAGAAATAATCATTATTTTCAGGGCGCATTAGACGATGTTAGGTATTTTGATTATGCTCTTACAGATAAAGAAATAGAATGGTTAGCAAATTATTATCCCTTGGATATAGATTTGCTTGGTGAAGTTGAAAGAGCAGCTACAGTAAATATCCTCGTTAAGGATGTTGATGATAGAATAGTTCCAGGAGCTAAAGTCTCATTATGGAAAAATTCTACTCATATTTTAAACATTGATGGTGCTGATTACACCCAACTTACTTCATCTGATGGAACTGTCGCATTTTCAAAAGTCCCTTTTAATTTCTACAACATTTCCGTGAATTATACTACATATTCTGGTTCATATGAAAAAGTAGTTTATGATAGTAGAAATGAACCCGTTGGAGAGGTTGAATTCAAGGGTTTATTTGTTTCAGTTAATATTACCGCTGATCTTTGGACAATTGATTTTGAAGTGAAAGATTGGGATGGAGATCCATTAAATTATGGATATGTAGATGTAGGAAATTCTACTATAGATGTATTGGATACCATTCCCTTAGATTCCGCTGGAGAAGCAACGTATCGATGGATAAATGCAACAAGTTATAATTATACAATATATTATAACAATCCAGACTATTATTCTCATCCAACTCGTCTAAATCAAAGCATAATTAATCGTGTAGGTCAAGGGATTTATCAAGAAAATGTAACAGTAGCAATGTCTAAATTAGATATACGCGTAATGGATAATACGGGATCAGAGAGCGTAACTGGAGTAACTATTAAAGTACAACTAAATAATACAAGTACTGATGTAGTAGATTTAGAAACAGACACTACTGGCTATGCATATGGAGATTTAACCAAGGATTTTGGATTTTGGTATTTAAATCAACAATCTTATAATTTTTCATTATGGATTGTAAGTTTACAGCAAACTTTTATTGTAAATACCTCAGATAAACCTAAGCCCCCAGGTATTACTCCTTATTATGATTATACACTCGACTATACATCGTCTCTCGTTTTTTATCTGGATTTAAACTTTACACAAAGAATAGCTAATTTTACAAATACCGTAGGTGTTTCTTCGGTTGTTTGTGGAGAAAATATGACATTTTCTTTAGTTTATGAAACTTCGAATAATAGTGGACAAACATGGATTCCTGATTGGAATCGAATTGGCTATGCAACATCTGCTACTTGGACAATATACACAAGATATGGGCAGGAGTTATTAGTTCAACCAATGGTACAGGGATCAACAACCGGTAATTTTACAATAACAGTTAATTCAAGTCTGTATTCTGCTGGAGACGATTACGAATTTTATTACGTTTTAATATCTGGCTATAAACCATTTTGGAACGATCCTGAGGATGCATATTTTGGAATCACAATATTTGCTAAACCTACAGATATAACATTACATAATAATACGTCAATGCCAGATGAATTGTCGAAAAATGTTGGTGACGATTATGAAATTTCGGAATATTATGGATTTACAATAAATATTGTTGCGAGATATTATGACAGTAATACTAATTCTACTCTAACACCTGAATCCTTTACTTATGATTGGGATTATGGATCTGGTTCATTAGTGCCTCATGCTTTAGCAGGATATTATACATTTGCAATCGATACTTCTGATGTAGCTAATGTTGGAAAATATAGAATAGATTTAACTGTTAATCTTGAAAATTATACAAAGCTCGAAAATTTTGGGATGTATATAAATATCATCTCAAGACCAACAGCGATAAATGAATCTTCTGGATTATTGTATATTTCAAAGGATATATTAATATTTGAAGCAATGAATTTCACATTTGAGTATACAGATGTATTTAGTGCAAATCCAATATCTAACTTAGATGAACAAAGTTATATTCTACAGAAACTTGAAAAGGGAGTGCCCATTCCAGGCACGACTGAAACTGGAGAATTAGTTGTAACTGTAGGAAATAAATTTGTCTTAGATCTTGATACAGAGACTTTTCTTGATGGGGAATATTCAATAATAGTGACTTTAGATAAGCTTAATTATGAACATCGAATTGCTATAATTTCTTTAACCATTCAAAAGAGAAATTTTCATGTTGAATGGTCAGATGAATTTAAAGGAACAATTTCAAAAAAAACTGAAGTAGAATCAGGAGCGTCATTACAATTTACATTGGCACTATCAGATCTAAATAGTTCTGTACCAATTATCGGAGCTGACCTATATATCACCTTTAAGGGGACTCGTTATAATTTCACGGATATTGGAGATGGGAGTTATTCAATAAACATACCTAAGATCGCTGATGCGTTCTTTATGCCTGCAACATTTACTGCAACACTTACTATTGAAATGGAACATTTCTCTACTTTAACAAATCCAATAACGATTGTTGTTAACATGCATGAAACATTCGGATTCCCAACCTTCTATCTCTTAATGATTATCGGTGCTATTGTCGCTGTGACTGCGAGTTTAGCTATTTATCGGACCGTTCAACAAGCTAGAATACCTACATTTGTTAAAAAAGCGAGGAAAATGAGAAAAGACATCAAGGGTAAAAAGATTATCCCAGATTCACTTCTTTATCCTTCAAAGGAAGAATATATGGTAAAACAGTTAGGAGACAGATGGGAAATGCTTGGATTATCATTACAGAAAGTTTTAGGTATTGAAGGTAAGAAAAAGAAAACTTTACCCGAAACGACAGGAGAGTTTAAAGATCTTAAAGGAGGTGTAGAATAAATGCCAATTGGATTAGTTGTAATGAGATGGGATGACAGAGCAGGTACTGATATATTATCTAAATACCCCGAAGAAATTGTATTAACTCAGAAAACACTAATGCAAGTTTATAGCACCCATGAATATAGCGGAGAATCAGGGATGATTAGTTTAATGATTGGATCTTTGAACATTGCATCTTATTACACTGGACCAGAGAAAAACTTCTACATTCTTCTACTCTTGAATCTTGATGATGACCCAGATGCATACGAAGAAGGATTAATAGATATTTCTAGAATTATACTAACAAATTTGGAAGATGATGCATTTCTACAAATGATCCCTACACTATTTCGACGATTATCAGTGTATCCCACTTTAAGTACTGAACAACGGCTTGCGCTTACATATCAAGATGAAATAAAACGTATGATAATTAAGCGTTTAAGGGATGAAGGCGTAGTATCTAAGTCAGAACTGATGATTTGGTTAAAAGATAAATACAAACAAGGGTTTGTTGATGTCGAAGGTGTTTTAATGGAACTCATTAAACGTGAGATAGTCAAAGAAGCATCAGTAAAAGGCATGCCTTCTGAACTAATTTTCTTGATTAAAGACATTGTACTTATGCGCGTGCCACCGGTTATGATTTTAGGAGATCCCGCAGATCGAGGTTTACCTTCTCAATTATAAAACTGATGTTCGAAGATATTTTCAAAATTATCAACCCTCAGAAGGAGATAATCTCAGAATATTAGATGTTCTTACCAATCCACAAGTTTATGAAACACTAAGATTATTAAGAACTGCCGTTGTTACTAAGAATGACCTGGAGAAACTTAGAAAGAAAGGAGTAGAAGATCTCGATGATGTATTAAAGATGCTTTGGGATACTCAATTGATACAAGTCTTCCAAGATGAACGAGGTAATGAATATTATGCGCTTCTTTCTGATTTTCATCTCGATCTAATGTTTCCAAAATACCTAATGAATGTTATCAAAACTGTATATGAACAAAAATCAAAAGCTGATCAAGTTTTAATTGAATACTTGACTGTACTTGAAAACACTTATACAAATTTAAAAGCAGAAGCTAAAGCGAAAGATTAAATAAATTTTATAATTTTTTTTTTATTTATTTCTTTTCTTACATTATATCAAAATATTTTTGAGTTGATTAGTATTAATCTCAATTAGAACAATCAATAAATTAATGTGAGTTTAAAATGGATAAAAACTTTCCTAGCTGTGAAAAATATTTGGATACTCCAGAAGCCATTGGCTTAGACGGTATAGATTTAGAAAAATATATTATAGCCAGTTATATCATAAAACGCCCTAAGGGACAAAATGTTAACTATCTCTCTAGATTCGCTGCAATCGAACAATCAACAGGAACATGGGTTCGAGTTCCTGCTGAGACAGAAGAGGTTAGAAAACATCATGTAGCAAGAGTGCTTGGAGTATATGAATTGCCTCACATAGAATATGGGGTGCCTAAAGATATTAAGGAACGAATTTATTTTGTACAAATCGGATTTCCTATTATAAATATTAAAGGAATGGGAATACCAATGCTTTTTACAACAGTTATTGGTAATATTAGCATTACCCATGGATTAAAATTAGTAGATCTGGCATTCCCTAAAGCATGGTTAGAAGATTTTAAAGGTCCTAAGTTTGGGATCGATGGACTACGAAAATTAATGAACATACCAGAACGCCCTCTATTAAATAATATGGTAAAGCCTTGTACAGGGCATACAGCAGATGTTGCGGCAGATCTAGTATACAAAGCTGCCGTTGGTGGTTGTGATGTCGTGAAAGATGATGAATTAATATCAAACCCTTCTTTCAATCGATTAGAAGATAGGATTGTAAAAGTTATGGAAGCGGTTGATAGAGCAGACTCAGAAAAAGGAGAAAAAACTTTATATACTATAAATATTACCACTAAATTCCCAGAAATGTTTGAGTACGCTGATAAAATGATTGATTTAGGTGCCAATGCTTTAATGATAAATTACTTAACTACTGGTTTTGAAGCTTTAAGACAGATTGCTGAAGACCCATCAATAAAAGTCCCTATTTTAGGACATATGGATTTTGGAGGGACTTTTTTTGGGGGATTATGGACTGGAATGACTAGTATGTTAACTTTTGCAAAGTTACCACGAATTTGTGGAGCTGATACTGTTGTAATTCCTGCACCTTATGGAAAAGCCGAGATATTAGATGAGAGATATGAGCAGAATCTTAAAGCACTTCGATTTCCATTTCAACATATCAGACCAACATTACCAATGCCCAGTGGAGGAATTACCCCAGGAATGGTTGAAAAATGTATGAAAGAAGCCGGTAATGATATTTTAATTGGTAGTGGTGGTGGTATTCATAGTCATCCTGATGGTCCAACATCTGGCGCTAAAGCATTTAGACAAGCAATTGATGCTGTTATGCAAGGAAAAAGTGTAAAACAAGTTGCTAAAGAACAAAAAGAATTGGGGATCGCACTTGGAGTATGGGGTAGTGGTAAAACCGCCTTAATAGAAGATTAAATTTTTTTTTATTTTTATTCTAATTTTATATAAGAATCTTTTAAAAGAACTCGAGTTTGTGGAGGAAAATCATTAGGCTTAATAATATTAATGATATCATTCCCCCTTAAATCCAAATAGATTAGATTAGGTAAATTCTTTAAATAGTTTAAGTTTACTTCTGCGCTTAATTTGCTATTATTTAGTATTAAATGAGTTAATTCTTGAAAATGAATTAAATCCTTAATGTTTTTAATTTGATTATTTGATAAATCAATATGTTTTATATAATTTAAGTGAGTTAAACCAGGAATTTCTGAAAGATCATTAATGTTGTTTTTCCACCCCCATGGAGTTCCTTTTACTTCATATTCTATGTAATCTGACAAATCTAATTTTTCTATTAATCCATTTCGTGAATTTACTTCATAATAAACATTATAGTAGTGCTCAAATAAATTGGAAATTGTAAAATAATTTATTAAAATTTCTACTAGCTCATTTTGAGTGAATTCCTCATAATCTTTTGCCTTTAGCAATTTTTTTAAAACTCTCTTAAATTTTTTATTTTCGATTTTTCTTGTTTTATTTAAGTATTTTGTCTTGATAATTTTCCTAATCTCATTTAATAATACTAATTTGGTTTCTTTATTATCTAATTTACCCAAAAATTTTATTATTTCAATTAAAGAATTATAATCTTTTTCGTAATTAACTGCCCAAATCAAAAGAGATAAACCTTTATGTAAAAATTTTTCTCCAATATATTTTATTGCGATATATCTTATTTTTTCACTTTCATCTGAAACTAGTAAGCTTTCTAGAATGTTGAATACCTTATCGTTTAAAAGGTGAATTCTCATTAAATTTGTAATAGCTTTTATTCTAATATCTTCGTCATTGCTATTTTCAATTAGAGCAGTTAATAATGCAAAAGCAGTTAATTTATCTATTCTATTATTTTCAAATTCTTCCCAAACTTTTTCAGGGTTTAAAATCATTTTGTCGTCTAAAAAGAAGATTCGTTTAACTAGAAATCAAATTTGCTATAATAATTAGTTAATTAAAAATTTAATCTTAAGTTAAAGATAAAACTTTTTTTCTTTGAATTTTTTGAGATTTTTCTTTTTCAGGAAATTATGATACAACCAAAAGAAATAATATCTTTAATGCGTGAAATCACAGGATTTATTTCTAGATATCGAGTAATTGTAAATAAGGATTATATTGATTATTATTTTGAAATCATAAAAATTGCTGAAGAGAAAATCTCCTCAGCATAATTTTATTATTTTCTTAAGCAAACGTAAATGGTGGGAATTTTCTTCTTTTATCTAAGTCTTCTTCTAAACTTAATTTTAATACATTAAAGGGTTTTAAATTCCCAGAAAAAGTTGATTGGGTTACTTTACTAATTTTAGGATCTAATATTTCTTCAACTTGATCAATTTTTCCTAAGTTCCCTTCAGAAAGTAATGAAAGGAAGTAATCATTTTGATATTTTTTAAATGTTAAAAATCTATATTTTTGAAATCCGAGTTTTACAGATATCCAGCGAGGGAATGCTCCAGTGTTTCCTTGAGTGTTTGCGGCAATAGCTTCGATTCTTGCTGTTAACATTGATTCTTTCATCTCTTTCTCCTCCTCTGGACTATCCACTTCTATTTGCAATTCAACATTTAAATCCTCTCCTATTAATAATGAAATAACTCCAATTGACATAGAAGATAAACCTAAATAGTCAATTCGAATAGTGTCTTCAACGTACGGTATTTCTTGATCAGAAAATACTTCTTGTAATTTAAGATATTCAGTAAGAATAAATTTTGTGCGTCGTTTGAATTCTTTTTCAATTTGATATGATTCTAATTTATCTAGGCTATTAACATCTTTACCTCTTACTAATTCAGAGTAATTATTCGACATTTGCTCAAGAAGCCATTTTCCTTTTTTATCCGGGAATTTACCATAGACTATATAGATGATATCATTTTTAACATAGAATTGGCATTTTTCTTCAGTATTTTGTTCTACAGAAATTAGAAGCATTTTATCAAGGACTCCACCTAACACACCTGTAGCTATAAAATCTAAATTATTCGTTAATTCTAGTAAGTATCTTAAATTTTTATTACTACAATATAACTGAGTCCTATCAATCGAGGTGATTCCAAGTAATTTTACATATTCACCTTTCTTCAATTGGATTTTCTCACTCTCTAAAGAGATACTTAAAGATTTTTCTTTTATTTTTACTTTACCTTGCAATTTTGAAGATAATGTAGTGGTTTTAGTCTCAAACTGTTTAGGTTGAACTTTCTCTTTCTCTTCGACGGTTATATCATGTAAGATGGCTAAAAATCTACCACATTTAGGGCATAGTTGATCCTTAGGAAAAGGTTTTGAAATTTTGTATCCACAAAATTGACATTCAACCTTAGTTATTGCTTTATCTAAAGGAAATACAGTACGGGGTATTTTTACCAACTCGCCTAAATTTTGGTATTAATAAAATTATTAAATTAAAATTTTAAATATTTTAGTTTTTATTCACTATAAATATTTGTCTGCAATCTTCTGAAAAGCGTCAATAAACTTATTATTATCTACTTCCATACCAACTGTTAGCCGAATATAGTTGTAGAGACCAGGTTTGCTAAAGTGTCTAACAAGTATTTTCATTTCTTTTAAATCCCACACAAATTTTAAGGTTTTAGATTTGTCTTCAAATTTTATAAAAATAAAATTAGAATCCGAAGGTAAAACGCTAATTCCATTAAATTTATTTAATTCCTCAGTTAACCTATTTCTTTCCTCTATGATTTTTTTGTTTCTTTCAAAAATTTTATTACTATGCTTAATACATGATAGAGCGGCAATTTGTCCTAGATAGTTTGTATTATATGGTAATTTAACTCTATTCATTTCTTTTATAATCTCGGGATCAGCCAACGCGAAACCCATTCTCAACGCGGCAATTGAAAAACTTTTGGAAAATGATCGATTTACAATCAAATTCTTTACTTTTTTTAATAAGGGAAGGCTTGTTTGGGTTGAAAAATCCCCATAAGCCTCATCAACAACTACAACGCCAGGGAAGCTTCCACACAATTTTAAAATTGTTGCATTGCCATATGATTTTCCATTAGGATTATTTGGTGAATTAATAAACATAAGTTTACCTTTTGCGTTAAATGCTGAATCTGGTATAGAAAAATCATCATTTAATTGAATTTCTGTAATTTTAGCGTTATAAAGTGTGGCTAATACTTTGTATAATCCATAAGATGGATAGAAAATAACTATTTCATCCCCGGGGTCAATAAACATTTTAAAAATTACATCAAATATTTCATCAGAACCGTTTCCAATAAATATTGAATTCCTATTTGTCAATGTATCTTTATCTCGTAATAATACATTTAGAATTTCTTTGCGTAATTCAAAGGAAGTAGGGTCAGGGTAAAGTCTGATCTTTTCATTAACAGCATTTTTTATATCATTTAATATTTCGGGAATTGGTGGAAAGGGATTTTCATTAGTATTTAATTTAAGCCAGCCATCTTCCATCGGTTGTTCACCAGGTTCATATGCTGAATATTTTCTTAGGTGTTCTCTCAGCAATTCATTTAATTCCATTTAATCAACCTTTTGTAATTTTAAAACTATGTATACTATTGTTTTTCTTATTAAATTAATATTTTATGTATTTACTTAATTAAATTTAATCTTTATCTTTTAATCTTTCTTCGATTGATCTTTTATGAGCAAATAATCCTTCATATTCAGCTAATTTAATTGCTGTCTCACTGAGTTTTTCTAAACCCTCTTTTTCACATTTTAACACATCAATTGTTTTTAAAAAATCATATAGATTTAAACCAGAATATTTTTTAGCGCTTCCCCCTGTTGGGAGGATATGGTTTGTTCCAGCACAATAATCTCCTAAAGATACAGGAGAATAAGGTCCAAGAAATATGGCACCAGCATTAGTAATTTCTTTTAATAGTCCATTTGGATTCTCAACTAAGATTTCAAGGTGTTCTGGGGCAATTAAATTGCTAATTCTTATGCAATCTTCAATGTCTTTAGCTTTAATTAGTATTGAATTATTTCTCAATGCTTTCTCTATTATATCACGTCTCATTGATTGGGAAACATATTTATCAATCGAATTTTCTATTTGACTAATCAGATATTCTGAATCAGAAACCAAAATTCCTACATTATCAGGATCATGCTCAATTTGAGAAATAAAATCAACTATTACATAGTTTGGATCTGCAGATTCATCAGCAATAATTAAAATCTCTGAAGGTCCTGCGGGTGCATCTATCGAGATAATATTTGAAAGAATTTGTTTTGCTGCATTAACCCATATATTACCAGGGCCAACTACTTTTTGAACTTTTGGAATAATTTCTGTGCCATAAGCCATAGCAGCAATGGCTTGTGCACCACCTACTTTATAGATTTTTTCTATTTTAAATTCATTAGCAGCAACTAAAACCTCAGGAGCAATTTTTTTGTTTTTTTGTGGTGGAGAACACATAATAATTTCTTTTATTCCTGCAACATAAGCAGGAGCAGCGATCATCAGAACCGTACTAGGATATAATGCTTTACCACCTGGAACATAGATTCCAATTGTTTCGAGTGGACGATAGATTTGCCCAGCGACAATTCCTTTCGATATTTCAACAGTCCAGTCATCTCGTTTTTGAGCTTTATTAAATTTAATAAGATTTTCTTTTGCATAATGTATAGCATGGAGTAAAGTCGGTTCAATTTGGTCATAAGCTTGAGATAATTCATCTTTTGATACTTGAATTTCTCTTTTAGTTAATTTTACTTTATCAAATTTATGGGTGAATTCAATTAGAGCTTTATCCCCTTTTTCTTTTACCTCTTGAATAATCTTAATTACAGAATCTCTGATTAATTCTAATTGAGTCTCTGTACGAGGGATATATTTATATATAGTTTCCTCGTTTATTTGATCAGAATTGATAACTTTTAAAGTATTCATATTAATCAAAATGATTATCGTACATCTTCAAGAGGTAAAATTTGACGAGGCTCGTGAACAACTAATCCTTGAGCATATTTTCTTAAAATCGGAATTAAACCTAAAAATTCATCTTTTTTAATTATCGTATTTATGGCATACCATCCTTCACTTCCAGCTAATTTAGAAATTGTTGGACGCTTTAAGGCAGGAAGTTCTAATAGAATTTTATTTAAATTTTCTTCTCTAACATTCATAAATATGTGAAGCTTCTTTCTTGCCTCTATAACACCTTTTAACAAAACAAGAATATCTTTTATTTTTTCTTGCTTCCAATCATCTTTTAACGCATTTTTATTGGCTATTAAGACTGCTGTTGATGTATCAATAATCTCTACGATTTTTAAATTATTAGCCTTGATTGTTGTGCCAGTGGAGGTGTTATCAATTATCACATCTACTTCTTCAGGCGGTTTAGCTTCTGTAGCTCCAAATGATAGGAATATTTTGACTTTTTCATTTTCTCCCCATATTCTCCATGGGGTGATCACTAATGGAATGATATCACCATAGAATTTTTTGTAAGTCTTATTTTCTTTTAAATAATTAACCGATAACGTTAAATATTCAGTCGAGATCCTTAACACTTTATTATCATTATAAAATTTTTGGAGAATATCATCTAGGTTATATATATTTTCCCAATTATTTGGGGCACAGAGAACTATTGAAACAGCTCCTATCTCTAGATCTAATAATACCTCAACATCTGCTTTTGTTTCTTTAACCCAGTCAATTCCCGAAATCCCCAGATCAAATTCATTTTCTCCTATTAGATAATTTGGTATTTCTTGTGGTCTCAATAATTTAATATAAATTTCTGGATCTCCCACTGATGGTCGATAATCTCTTTTTGATACTAACTTTAACTTTAAACCAGCTCTTTCGAAGAAAGAAGCTATATCTTCTTGTAGGCTCCCTTTAGGAATTGTTAGTTTTAACACTTTTTCACTCATTTAAAATCAATAAACATTGTAAATTTAAGAATTTAATCATTCAAACAATTGTAATCTTTAATCTTAAGTTAACAGTCATTATCGATGTTAAATCTTTTTAGAAGTTATATCTAAAAATTATTTTCGAAAACTGAATTTTTAAATTAATTAACACTATTTTATTTATAGCAAAAGATTCGTGAATATTATAAAAAATAACTAAAGATGTTAACCAATGACAGATTTTGCTCTTATGTTCAACGCAAGACCCGGTGGGGAAATTTTTCCAATTAAATGGGGTAAAGATTATTTTTTACCAGATACTTCAATAATAGTTTTAGATGAAAGTTCAGAATCACTTTATTTATGGCATGGCGTTCAGCAAGGATTAGTTGCTCGAAGAACAGCCCTAAGGCAAGCAGAGTCTCTAAAAGGACACGGTTATACTGTAGGTAGAAGTATTATTGGGCGGGATATTAAAGTATTAAAAGAAATAGACGCGAGAAAAGTAGGAAAAGTTCCAGATGATACTCAAATGAATGAAGAACTACTGGCTTTATTAGATAGAAAATTTACTGAATTAGATAATTTTATTGTTACATTTCAAGCTAGTGCTGTTAGCCCAGCCGTTGTAGCACCTAAAGTTAAGACAAAGCCAGTAACAACACATGCAGTCTCAAAACCAGTCTCAAAACCAGCACCAACACCTACAGTTTCAAAACCAGCACCTACATCAGTAAAATCAGCAAATACTGCTTCTGAATATGATGAAGCAGAACCTTTACCTTCAATAAAACCAGCTGCAAAACCAATTCCTGCTATACAAGTTTCAAAAGCAAGCTTGGCTACAAATGCAAAGATTGCATTTGTATTTAGTGCTATATTGGAACATTTTGATGACATCTGGATTTCAAAGAAGAAAGATGGGAATTATTCTG
>Ga0209977_10000529_pt1 | contig 15113 bp, 12 predicted proteins | sample SumtaG_2_FD_183113 | JGI IMG/M metagenome (GOLD analysis project Ga0209977, IMG submission 183113) | Deep subsurface microbial communities from Indian Ocean to uncover new lineages of life (NeLLi) - Sumatra_00607 metaG (SPAdes) (version 2) | ecosystem: Environmental > Aquatic > Marine > Oceanic... | reverse complement strand
GGTTTAAAGATAAATGCTCATATCATGCCCAATCTGCCTGGTTCAAATTATTCTCAAGATATTGAATTATTTGATGAATTATTTTCTAACTCCAATTATCGTCCGGATATGCTAAAAATTTATCCGACATTAGTAATAAATGGGACTGAATTGTATAATTGGTGGAAGGAAGGCAAATATTCTCCTTATTCGGATAGTGAATTAATAGATTTAATCGCAAAGGTTAAAACTAATCTTCCTCCTTATGTTAGAATTCAAAGAATTATGAGAGATATTCCTGCTACTTTAATTGAAGCGGGATGTAAAAATAGCAATTTAAGGCAGTTAGTGCAAGAACGATTAAGAGAGATAGATGAAACTTGTAAATGCATAAGGTGCAGGGAATATGGAATCAATAAAAGAAAAGAAATTATCAAAGAAAAGTCCTTCGATGAAATAAAACTCTATCGATTGGATTATGATGCTTCTCAAGGAAATGAGATATTCTTATCTTATGAGAATAAAAAAGAAGATTATTTAATTGGATATTTACGCTTAAGAAAACCTTCTGAATTTGCCCATAGACCTGAACTGAACGATGGAAAAACAATGATCGTAAGAGAAATAAAAATAGTTGGTGAATTAGTCCCAATAGATACAAAACCGAATCGATATTCTCAAATTCAACACCGAGGATATGGAAAATCATTAATGGAGAATGCTGAAAAGATTTCACTTGAAGAATTCGATGCAAAGAAATTAGCTGTTATAAGTGGACTTGGAGCAAAAAATTGGTTTTATGAAATGGGATATAAGCCAGATGGCGTATATGTATCTAAAATCCTTTAGTTTTCAAATTTAATTTATTTCTAATTTAATCACTTTATTATTGAACTTTTTATGCTACAGTTTTTTATATGCTGGTTAAAATCATGGAAAATTATTTATAAATGTCTCTTCTTGGTAATCTTGTACTTTCAGACAAAAAAGATCGTAAAAAACTTTCATTTTATTTAAAAAAATTTATCTTTTTAGACTTTTTTAAATAAAATATAGGAATATAAATATGACAAAAATTTATGAGTAATGAATGAGAATGCCTTCACAAAAACCTTTATCAAAAAAGAAAATAACACAACAAACAATTTCAATTACTCCAGCACTTAAAGATAAGATCGAGAGATATGTTAATGAAAATAATAAAAAACATCCGAAAGATGATAGGTTCAAAAGCATTTCTAGATTTTACAATTTTGTTATGGAGCGTGCGATGGAAAGTTTTGAGAAGGGAAAAACACTTGATGATTTTGAAGCATTTGTAGACAGTGAAATTAAAGGCTTCTTTGAAAAAATCTCTTTTAACGCTTTAATTCCATATTATGAAACTGCTATAAGAACCAATCGTTATACACATCCTTTTTTTGAAAAAAATACCTTTTTTTACTTAACTCTAAGAAGACTGTATCTTGATAGAATGGATCCTTACAACATCTCTAGCATTAAAACCGTATTCAGTAGAGTCAGAAACTATTTATTTTCAAATAATCTTACTAAGGAAGTTAATTTGGACCTTTTTACTGGAAAGACTGGAAAAGAGTTATCTGGAGTATTTGAATATGCTGGAATATACAAAAATTTAACTTTTGAAAATTGTAAATATAATGCTGCACTTTTTGGATTGTTAGGTGTGAAAATAACTGACTTTTTGTATTCAGATAAAGATAATTACTTCAGGTTCGATTTAAAAACAACAGACTTATTTTATAGAAAAGATTTGGCAAAGAAAGAGAGAATAAAACTAATCAACCATAATCTCTCTTATTTCTTCAATTATCTTAGAATTATTGATGATAAAGATTATTATTTTTGGATGAAATTAGCTGATGATAAACGGGTTATAATCACATTCAATAATGAAGAAACTAAAAATGATTGGGTAAATTTAATAGAAAGCGAAATCGAAAAATTTGGAGATAAAGAGGATTATTCTCTTAATATGTTAAAATTCTTTGAAAAATTACATTGGATTGAAATTGAAAGTGAAAAAGACTTAAGTTTTCGAATCAGATTATCTAAATCGAAATACACTTATGAAAGAGAATTTTTATTAGAGAATCTTTCAAAAAAATCAAAAATCTCGCATGAAAATGAGAAATTTTACTTGAAAGACATTGATTCCTAAATAAATTCAATTAATTTTTATTGAAAAGATAAAAAAAAGAGGGATCTCGTCCTCCCTAACCCCGCCATTTCCCCCCTTAATTTACTTTTATGGCAAGGTTTTCCTGTCAACCCCTTGTTTTTTTTCGTTAAAATTGTCCAATTATAATTTTTCTAGAGCATATATAAAGGTTAATATTAACTAATACTCTTGAAGATTATGATAAAAGAGAACCCCAAAAAGTAAATACGAAAAGAAAATGAAAAAAATTATATAATTAGAAAAAAATGTATCTTATAAAAGAATATAATATCAATAATTTCTTTTTTTGTTGGATAAAGACTAATATAATTGATCTTTTCAACTAATAGAAATTTGAAAATAAAATGAAATTTGAATTATTATGGCATCACAAAAATACCTTTCATTGAAAAAGACGGCACAACAAACAATTTCTATTTCTCCAGCTCTTAAGGATTGGATAAAAAGATATGTAAATGTAAATCGCAAGAAAGATCCTAATGATGAGAGATTTAAGAGTGTAAGTTCGTTCATTACATATATTTTGGATAATGTTATGAAACTTTTTAAAGAAGGCAAAACCATTGATGATTTTAAGAGAGTAGAAGATCAAGTTTATAAAGATTTTTTTGATAAATTTACATTTAAAGCTACCGTTCCACTTTATGATATGGTAGCAGAGAGTAATAGATATGTTCCAATTTCTTTTGATTTCATCACGCGTTTTGTTTTGGCAATTTACAATTTTTATAGAAATATCTATTTAAAGGAAAAAAATCATGAACGATTGAAATTAATATTTGAACGCTTTAAAAATCGAGTTTATCCTTCCAATATCGTAAAAGAACTGAGACTTGATCTTTTTATTGATAAGAATAAAAAATTTGCAACAGGTGCTTTGGAATTTGTTGGCAAACAGAGAAATTTGCATTTTGAAAATTGTAAATTTTTTGCCGCTATTTGTGGCATTTTAGGGGTAAAAGTTACTGATTTTATTTATTCTCCTAAAGATTATTATTGTAGACTTGATTTATTAGAAACTGATCTCGTGTTTAAAGAAGAATTAGCCAAGAAAGAAAGAATAAGACTCTTAGAAGAAAATGTAGCTTATATAACTAATTATAATAGAATGCTTGTGGATAAAGATAAATATTTATGGATGAATTTAGCAGAAGATAATGAATTGTTTATAAGTTTTAAGAGTAAGAATGCTTTTAATAAATGGATTAAAACCATAGAAGAGGATTTGCGAAAATTTGGCACGCAAGAAGATTTTCTTAATAAAATTTTACAATTCTTTAATAAGATACATTGGATTAGAATTGATAATTTAAAGGAGCTATCGTTTAGAATCGAGCAAGCTATTGAAAAAAATACTGAACAAAAGCAATTATTGATAGATTATCTTTCTCAATATACGGAGATTAACCAAAAAGACACTCTTTACTCTTTAAAATAGCTTGGTTGTTAAATATTTAAAACAACCTATATTAAAATATCCCAAACCTTTTTTGAAAATAATTATAAGATTTATTACCTCTCTATTTATAGTATATGACTATTATTAAAAAGAAAATTCGATGAGTATGCAAGAATTTGATTATGAAAAATTAGGCTTTAAATGTGGATTAGAGATACATCAGCAACTTGATACAGAAAAAAAATTGTTTTGTAGATGTCCAGCTAAATTACAAGGAACTCGTGAGCCAGATTTCACTATAAATCGAAAAATGAGACCCGTATTAGGCGAAATGGGCACTTATGATAAAGCAATGCTTACAGAATACGAAAAAGGAATGGGAATTACATATGAAGGGTATAATGATGTGGTGTGTACCTATGAACTCGATGATACACCTCCCTTTTCTTGTAATAGTGAGGCAAGAAGTGTAGCGCTACAAATTGCTATGCTTTTAAATGCTAATATAATTGAAGAAATGCATGTTTGTCGTAAAAATTACTTAGATGGAAGCGTTCCAAGCGGATTTCAGAGAACAATGATTTTAGGCACAGATGGCTACGTAACTTTAGAAAGCGGTAAGAAAATTCGAATAGATATCCTCAGCTTGGAGGAAGAAGCTGCGAGGAAAATTAAAACAGAAAATAAAACGAATTTTTTTCGTTTAGATCGATTAGGAATTCCATTGATAGAGGTCACAACCAAACCTGATATAAATACACCAGATGAATGTCGAGAGTGTGCAGAACGGATTGGATTACTATTATGGTCAACAAATGTAAAGAAAGTTCTTGGATCAATTAGACAAGATGTTAATGTAAGTATTGAGGCAGGAACTCGAATTGAAATTAAGGGAGTACAAAAATTAGGATGGATTCCTGTCTTAATAAATCATGAAATTTCACGTCAATTAGGGCTTCTTGAAATAAAAAAAGAACTTGAAAAAAGAAAGTTGGATGAGAAAGATATTCCGAATGAACCTTTTGATTTAACCGATTCATTAACTAAAACTAAATCCAATTTTATTGACAAGGGCATTAAATCAGGTAAAAAACTATACGGAATAAATTTCATTGGATTCAAGGCTCTATTTGGAAAGGAATTAATGGAAGATTATAGATTTGGTACTGAGGTTAGTAATAAGGTAAAATTAATATCGGGTTTAAAAGGAATTATTCATTCAGATGAAGATTTAAGCAAATATAATTTAGCTGATGATGATGTTAAGAAAATTAAAGAGAAATTAGAAACAAAAAAAGAAGATTGTTTTGTGTTAGTATTAGGATCTATGAAAGAAGTGAATAAAGCTATGGATGTTATAATCAATCGAGTTAAGTTTGCCTTTAAGGGGGTCCCTCCTGAGACTAGAAGGGCTCTAGAAAATGGAAATACAGAATTTTTAAGAGAGCTTCATGGAGGAGCAAGATTATATCCTGACACGGATTCAGAAACTATTTTTAATTATGAAGAAGAAGTCAATGAGATAAGAAAAACCCTTCCAGAATATCCATGGATAACCATCAAAAAATATTCTAAAAAATATAAAACTGAAGAAAGAATCATCAAAGACCTAATATTTACAGGAAGACTCAATCTATTTGACAACTTAATAAAATTATATCCTGATAATCCTTCTTTAGTCTTCACAACTCTATTAGAAACTACAACTGCTTTAAGAAGAGAAGGGAAAAATATTGAAAATATAACTGACGATGATTTTTTTCAAATTTATACTCTTTTAAAACAAAATGAAATTAGTAAAGAAGCTATCGAAGATTTAATGAGCCTAAAAGCTGATTCTCCAGAGCTTTCAATTGATCATATTAAAAAGAAATTAAAAATCGAAAGTATTTCTGTCGATGATCTAAAAAAATTAATAAATGAAATTATTAAAAACAACCTAAATCTAATAAAAGAAAAAGAAATGAGAGCAAAAGGTCCTCTTATGGGAGAAGTTATGAAAAAAGTTAGGGGAAAAATTGATGGAGCTGTAGTGTCAAAGGAATTAGAAAATTCAATAATAGAAACATTAAAGGAGATGAAATAAATGAGCGAAAAATATAAAGGTTATAGAGGAGAAGGAAAAGAGTTACTAGAAAAGAATAAATTAGAAATATGGGATATTGTTCAAATTAAAACAGAAAAAACTCAATACGAAGGGATTATTTTACCAAGAATTAAACATTCAGTCCCAAATTTCATAAACATTAAATTGGAAAATAATTACAATATTGGTGTTAATGTTTCTGAAATACTAGAAATTCAAAAGATTGGAAAAAGAGAAGCTATTTATAAAATTCCTGAAAAAGAATTTCCACATAATAAAAATCTCCCAAATCTGAAATTATTTGGAACTGGGGGAACTATTGCCTCAAGATTAGACTATACTACAGGTGCGGTTATACCTTCCTTTACCCCAGGTGAATTGTTCAGTGCTGTTCCAGAATTAGCAGAAATCTGTAATCTTGAATGTGAAATTGTATTTGAAATCCTTTCAGAAAATATGGAACCCAGTAACTGGCAAAAACTTGCAGAAAAAGTCAAAGAAGCAGCAAATTCAGGAATTAATGGTATTATTATTGGCCACGGAACTGACACGATGTCATATACTAGTGCAGCTCTTTCTTTCATGCTAAAAGATTTATCCATCCCCGTAGTTATAGTTGGTAGCCAAAGGAGTTCTGATAGGCCTTCTTCAGATGCCGCTTTAAATTTAATTAATGCAGCTATAGTAGCAAGTTCAGATATCGCTGAAGTGGTGATTTCAATGCTGGGATCTCCATCTCATGATTATGGATTGATTCATAGAGGAACTCTTGTAAGAAAAATGCATTCTTCCGTTAGAAATACTTTTAGAACTATTAATAGCATACCATTAGGGATGGTTCAAAATCGAAAAATAAAGATGTTTACAAATGATTATAAGAAAAAATCGAAATCAAAAACTCAAGCCCACACTAAATTTGAAAAGAAGATTGCTTTAATATATTCCTACCCCGGAAATGATAACGAACTCGTTAATTTTTACATTGATAATGGATATAAGGGAATTGTATTTGCCGGAACGGGATTAGGACATGTATCCACTACTATATATAAATCCATAGAACGAGCTGTTCAAGAAGGTATAACCGTTCTCATGACAACTCAAACACTCCATGGTTTTGTAGGTATGAATGTCTATTCAACAGGGAGAGAATTATTAAATCTGGGTGTCATTCCCGGAAGAAATTTATTACCAGAAGTAGCATATGTGAAACTTGGATGGGTTTTAGGACAAACTAGCAACCCAGAAGAGATTAAAAATTTAATATTACAAAATATTGCCGGCGAATTCTTAGAAAGAGAAATTCCAATAGCTTTCAACTATAATATCGATGAATTATTAAAAAATAAAAAGCTCTAATATCAAACTGTAGTCTAATTTTATCTGAAAATCTTAACTTTTAATTCTTTATTAAATTTCAACGAAAAAGATAAAAAATTTAAAGTTTGTATAACTAAAGTTTATATCCAGAAAATATCGTGAAGTAAATGGGAAAAAGAATCTTAGCCCAAAGAAAAGGTCGAGGCGTTCTCGGTTTTAGATCTCCAAGTCATCGGCACGTTGGTCAAGTGAAATATCGTTCATTCAAAAAAGATGAGAAATTATTGAAATTTAAAGTACTAGATCTTATCCATTCGCCAGGAAGAGGAGCTCCAGTAGCCAAAATTCAATATGATGATAGTACTAAAGGACTTTGGCTCCCCCCTGAAGGAATTTATGTAGGACAAGAATTTGTACAATCTAAAACTGGATATGGCCAAGAAGTTGAAGTAGGAAATATTTTACCTCTAAAAAAAGTACCTATAGGGACATTAGTATTCAATATCGAGGCAACTCCTCTCGACGGGGGCAAATTTGCTCGAGCATCTGGTGTCGCAGCAATTGTTAGAAACAAATCTAAAAATAAAGTAGAACTACTCTTTCGGTCAAAAAAAACCAAATGGATACATGAAAAATGCTTAGCCACAATCGGTGTAGTTGCAGGAGGAGGACGTACGGATAAACCTTTTCTTAAAGCGGGAAATAAGTTCCATTATGTAAAATCTAAGGCAAAAAAATGGCCTGTTGTTCGTGGAGTCGCTATGGTTGCTGCCTCCCATCCTTATGGTGGAGGTGCAAAACAGAGTCCGCATAAACCTACAACAACTAGTAGAAACGCCCCACCTGGCAGAAAAGTTGGACAAATAGCTGCTAGGCGTACTGGACATCAAAATTAAATGCTTTTTCTATACAATTTTCTCTTAATTTAGATTTTTAGTGCATTTTTAAAAATTTCAAAATTGATTTATTAATATAATATCAATGAATATTAAGAGAATACGCCCCCCAACGCTAAACCATAAAAAAAAAGGAAATGGAAAAGAAAATTCTAATTTGTTTCTTGTAGATTAGCGTTAAAATTAAACGTTACATTTTGTAAAAATTCCTTATATCGTGAGCGAAGAGTCACCTCTGTGACCCCGATTACTCTCGATATATCTTTCTGGCTTACTTTTTGATTTTTAAGTTTCGATATTAAATATATCGCTCCTGCACATAACCCTTTTGGATCTTTACCGCAAATAGAAATGTTTGCTATGAAATTCTTTAACACTTTTATCGCTTCCTTCTCTACATTAATTTGTAGTCCTAAATCAGCGCAATAGCGTGGTATAAGGGATACAGGATCAATATGAGGTGATTTTAAGTTCAATTCTCTTACTAAGATCTTATAGCATTTCTTCACGATATTATCGTTTATGGACGCCTCATTTAAGATTTCTTGAAGAGTAATAGGAACCCTTTCCTGCTTGCATACATAATATGCACACGCCGCAATCATGCCATTTATAGATCTGCCCCTTAAAAGATTCTTCTTGAATACTTCTTTATAAAGCCGAACAGCTGACTTCTTTACTCGATCTGGAAAATTAAGATTACCACCAATCCTCTTTAATTCAGTAATGGCAATTAACATATTTCGCTTTTCCCAAGATAAATGAGTATTCCATTTGGCTGCCCTTCTTAAATCTGGATTTTTTATTTTTGTCCGATCAATAATTGTACTTAAGCCTATATCAGGCATCAAAATTGAAATAGGACATCCAGTTCTTTCTTTTTTATCCTTTTCTTGCTTGGAATAAGCCCTTATACCACTGTGAGAAACATCGACGGTTTTCTCAGATACGACTAAACCACAATGCTGGCAAACTACCTCCCCTCTTTGATGAACATCAATCGTCGATCCACCACATTCAGGACAAAAGCCTGTTTGAGGTAATACTTCTACAACCATGAATCATAACCCTTATCAAAATTTTATAATATTAGTTTTTGTACACACACTTTTTACAACAAATTTTTGTTTGTTGTAAAAAAGTAATTTTTTAGTTATAATAATAGATCATTAATTGATATTTAAATGTTGTTGTGATAACAAATTATTTAAATATGATCCCGATTTGTATAAAAAGTTGTCTAGACAAAGCTTTTGTTGTAATTAGTGTTGGTACAAAGTATTAATATGTTAATTTAAAATCGATATATTATCCACAATATACCAATTTTAAAAGATTTTTATAACAAATTAAGATCCTTAATTACTTAATTTGTCGGGATTTAAGTGGTTAAAGTGGAATAAAGTAATTTATACACAAAATTATCTATGGGTACAAAATCTTTGTGTACAAAAACTATTCCAAAGAAAGTAATAATTGCTATTATAACGGGTAAAAGAAAATAAAAAAACATTAAATAATAGTTCTTTTATTATGTTTTCAAGCAAAGATTAGATATGTATAAGTGGTACAAAAATTAGCAACCCTAAGAAAAACGAAGAAAACGACAATAAAGGGGATAAAGAGAAGTCTCACATGAATGACAATCACAATTCATTTGAAAAATCAGATGAGATGAAGCGATATGAAAAAGAAACTGGTCGATATGCTATTTGGCGGGGAGTAGTGACCGAAGGCTTTAGAAAGTGGCAAAAAGGGGAGAAAGTATATCATAGAGATAAAGAACGTGTTTCATTGTACGTCTCTGATGAGACGAAATCAAAGTGGTTAGACTATACAAAAAACAATGGAGAATTAACAATTTCTAAGCTGATTAGAGAAGCAGTTGCTGCATTTATAGAAAGTAAATCAAATGGTCCTCAGCATAGGTTATCAAAATTAAATCCCCAAACAATTTCAAATATTTCTCATACATTAAAAGAACCATTGACTTCAATTAAGGGTTATTCGCAGTTATTACTTGAAAATTATAGGGAAAAATTAAATGGTCAAGTGTTAGAAACAGTAAAAAACATCTTTGAACAAAGCATCCTACTAGAGAAAAAAATAATTAATATTTTAGATAACATAAAAGTGGAATCTGAGTATGATGTATTATTAATAGAAGATGATCTCGCGACCATTCGATTGATAACAAGCTATTTTGAGAGTAAAGGTTTTAAATGCAAAGGAGTAGCAAGTGGGTCAAAAGGTTTGGAGGAATTAGGGAATACAATTCCTAAGTTAATTTTATTAGATATCATTTTGCCTGATTTAAGTGGGTATGACATCTGTAAAACGATAAAATCAGATAAAGAATGGACAAATATCCCTGTATATTTCTTAACCGCTATTGCTGGGAGTGAGGTTGAAAAGAACTTAGGCGGCACTAAAGTTGATGGATATATATTAAAACCGTTTAATTTCTCTGATTTTGAAATAATTTTTGACATATTGAATAAAACTTAGATAAGCAATCTCTTTTTTTAAGAATCTTTATATTTTTTAAATTCCATTAAGGTAATTTAAAATATTTGGGCATAATCTTGATAACACAATAACTTTATAATAAAAAAGATTTATAAATGGATAAAAAACTACACAATATTGGAAATAATTGTAAATAATTATTTTATCCATATAGATTTTTATTAAAAAAAAAGAAAGAATGAAATCTGATATAAAATTTTAAAAAAATTTAAGTCTCTAATTAATGGTATGGTACAAAAATAGGAATGTATGATAAAAAAATACGGGATGAGTATTATTTCGAAAAATAATAAAACTAAAAAAAATAGCAATGGCAAGGATTTAGATAAAAGATCTAATAGAAGAAGTATGACAGATGAGGAGATCGCCAATCTTGATGTAGAAAATAAAGAAGTGAAGCAGTTAATGGAAGAATATCAGGAGGAAACTGATAAATATGCGATTTGGCGTGGATCTATTACTGAAGGTTTTAAAAAGTGGTTAAAAGGTGAGAAAATCTATGATAGAGACAAGGAAAGGATCTCTTTATACGTATCCGAAGAAACAAAAAAGAACTGGCAAGATTTTAAAGAATCGCATGAATATTCAACAATTTCAGCTCTAATTAGGGAGAGTGTAGACTATTATATCGAACAAAAATCAGATCTTTTTGGTGAAGGATTGCGTAGAATGGATGATAAGACAATTTCTAATATCTCCCATGCTTTAAAGGAACCACTTACAACAATAAAAGGTTTTAGTCAGCTTCTTTTAGAGAATTATAATGAAGAATTAAATGAAGAAGTTCTATTGACTATTAAAAATATCTTCGACCAGAGTTTACTCCTCGAAAATAAAATCATAAACATATTAGACAATATTGCCGTGGAAGAACTTCATCCTCAGTACGATATACTATTAATTGAAGATGATTTAGCTACAATTCGATTACTTACAAGCTACTTCGAGAGCAAGGGTTATAAATGCAAAGGCGTGGTGAGCGGGACTAAAGGTATAGAACAAATAAGAGGCGGTGTTCCTAAACTTATATTATTAGATATCATATTACCAGATATTTCAGGGTATGAAATTTGTAAAATGATAAAGGATCATAAGGTATATAAAGAAATCCCTGTTTATTTATTAACAGCCATTCCAGGTTCGGAAGTCGAGAAAAAAATGGGCGAAACTAAGGCTGATGGCTACATTTTAAAGCCATTTGATTTTTCGGATTTTGAAGTAGTTTTTCAATATTTGTAAATTATTTATTATTAAATCTAGGATTCATTCTGAGTAATTATTAAAAAAAGAGCGGGCTATGAGGGAATTGAACCCCCGACCGTCAGGTTAAGAGCCTGCTGCGCTACCTGCCTGCGCCAATAGCCCCTTTTATTATACTTATTTTAGCCAGTAAAATTTATAAGGCGCAGATGGAGGGACTTGTTCAGATTTTCCGAAATGGAAATTCCATCGAACCCCCGAGCGCTCACGCGCACCGGCTCACTTGGTTTTTAAAAACACTCAAGGCCGGCGTCTTACCAGCTAGGCTACATCTGCACTTATGAGATGATATATATAATTTTCATATATCATAATTGATGACTATTAAATTAGAGTATATTCTATAAAATAAATTTTTTTCATTTTTCGTTGCTTTTATAACTAAGTTCTTCTTGTATATAAAGAAAACTATAAATTTTATGCTACATTGACCTCTAATTGAGATGGTGAAGAAATGAGTGGGGCAAAGGATTTTCGCTATTTAATACCGGAAAGTTTATTCAAAGAAATTACCCAAAAAGCGGCAGAAGGGTACCCTAACATTATTAATGGGTGGCTCTTTGCCGATCGTAAAGAGAATTTTGGAATCTGTACTAAATTTATTTTGAATGCTGATTTACGGAAAAATAAAGTTCATATCAAACCAAGAAGCTGGATGCGGTATAAAAAATCTAAAATCTATAACATGCGTAAATTTAAAACCGAACTGGGTGTAGATATCGTCTGGATGTGGCATAGCCACCCGAGTGGTAATGAGAAGCTTCACGCTATTGACAAGAGAATCCTGAAATATTTATCTAATGGTGTTATGATCATCGTTATACCACCAGTACTAGATAAAACACCGGAGCAAAAAGCCCATCTGGTAGGTTGGTATTACGATAAGCGGTATACAAAAAAACCTATTATTGAAAAAATGATCTTTGAGATAATCTCTGAATAGAAAGAATTTTGAAATTGATTAATTTCTTTTTCTTTTATTTTTTTTGAAGTCTATAATAAAATATTAAAATTTTGAAATGTTATATTGAAATTGTAACATATTAAATCTAAATTTAATAAGCAATCGTCGCTTAGCCTGGTAGAGCGCCGGTCTGCTAAACCGGTGTCCAGCGGACTCGTGGGTTCGAATCCCACCGATTGCGCTCAATTATGGGCCAGTGGTCTAGACTGGTATGACGTCTCGCTTACACCGAGAAAATCGGGAGTTCAAGTCTCTCCTGGCCCACCATTTTTTTTATTCTTTAGATAAGAATCTTTTTATTCTTTGAGGCCTTATGGCACTCAATTTGCAATTACTAAGTTGATTTCCAATATGCGAGATAATTCCAGGAGCATCAGTTCCCTCTTTTAATAAAACTATATTTTCTAAAAATCCAAATCTTTTTACTGTTATAATATCTCTAAAATGTCCTTTTCTGGTTATTATTTTCTTGAATTGACCTTTTGTTTCTCCACTTAAAAATACGCCCTCGATATTTTCTTCTAAGATTTTTTTATAAAAATTTAATGTTTTCGGTGCTAATTCCCCTAATAATTTATTGTTTATTATATCTAACTCGGTAATTTTAATATAGACAGGAAAATGGTCAATGAAATCATAGGCTTCAATAATTTGTTTTAATGATCTCTCTTTTCCCTGACATAATTGGTCTCGTAAAGTGTGCAGATTTATGAGAACATCTGTGGGTGGATTTAAAATAGCACAATCAACAAATAGACCAAAACCAACTTTCCCTACATCTACAAGCGACCCTTGATATTCCTTTCCCACCTTAACTTCATTAAATTCATTAATACTTCCAATTTCTTTTTTTAATAGATTAAGAATAAATCCCTCTTCTGGGCCACTTATGATAATCTCGAATCTTTTATCAAATTTTCTTAACTTTTTAAATTCTATAGAGCTGTCAGAAAATCCCTTGATGTGCTCTTTTAAATACTTAAAATATCTTAGGTAAATATCTTCTTTATTTCCTCGACTCGATACATTATAAATTTTATCAAATAAAACTAAATTTTTTACCATAAGAAACCGTTACAGGAAAATAATTTTCTCATCTTCTAACTTTCTAAAAAGATTTATATTTCAAAAATTTTATCTTTCAATAAATTAAAAACAGATTTTTGCCAAAGATGGAGAATTATGGAAGAACAAAGATTTACTCATTTGGTTAATGCACTTAATGAGTATGAAGGAGTTGAGGAAGTTTTTCTTTTGAATAGCGATGGAGATATTGTTTTTAAATCGGGAGATTTTACCCTAACTAGTGAAGAAACTAAAGGAATATTAAATGCTTGGAAAACTAAAGAACCTTCTCTCACATTTCAGAATTATCGATTTGCAATTTTAAAGAATGATGAAATACAATTAGCTGCTAAAAACATTGGTGCTGGGAAAGGTAATATTGTTGGTTCAGTTACAAAAGAAGGAGATTACCTTGTTGCCCATACTAGAGATGAAGGTATGATATTATTAGAGTGGTCTATTTTTATTAATAAAGTTGCATGGTCATAGAATATCAAAATATAGAGTATAGAGTATATTTATGTACCTTCTCTATTCTATTTTTTACTCTCTTTTTTTAAATTATTTAAAAAAAATATTTATTATAGTATTTATTACTACTTCTTAACTAAAGTAAAATAAAAATAATATAAATAGATAAATATTAATAACTTTTAGAGAGACACACCAATTTGGTGATATCTTTTAAGTATTTGATGATAAAATTGAATAAATTAAGGAGGTTGATGGAATATTTTTCAACAAGCAGGTAGAGGATATGATATGGCTATTACTCAATTTTCACCTGAAGGTCGACTCTTTCAGGTTGAGTATGCGATTGAAGCTGTGCGTCGTGGAACAACCGCAATAGTATGTAGGAATAAGAATTCAGTTGTGTTTGCGGTTGAGAAAAAAAGCTCTGAACTTCAAGATGATAAAACTGGTTCAGAGAAGATCTTCAAAATAGATGACCATATCGGCGTAGCCATCGCGGGATTAACCGCTGACGCAAGAGTGCTTATCGATCGCGCCAGGGTTCAAGCCCAGGTTAACATATTAAATTACGATGAAAAAATTTCTGTTAAGGACAGTACACTAAATATTTGTGAGTATAAACAAGTATTTACTCAAAATTAAATGGATCCTCTCCATTAATGAGACACGCTGGTGTACGCCCTTTTGGAGTTTCGTTTCTGATTGCAGGAATAGATTCTAATGGACCTTCCTTGTATTTAACAGACCCATCTGGCGCGATGTGGTCATATTTTTCGTTTGCTATCGGTTCTGGAGCAACGGAAGCAAGGGTTTACCTTGAAGAACATTATAAAGAGGATATGAGTGATGAAGATTTGAAATTATTACCCTTAAGAACATTAAAAGAAGTAATGGGTGATAATTTAAATAAAAATACTTGTGATGTAGCCTATATATTA
>Ga0209977_10000528_pt1 | contig 15135 bp, 16 predicted proteins | sample SumtaG_2_FD_183113 | JGI IMG/M metagenome (GOLD analysis project Ga0209977, IMG submission 183113) | Deep subsurface microbial communities from Indian Ocean to uncover new lineages of life (NeLLi) - Sumatra_00607 metaG (SPAdes) (version 2) | ecosystem: Environmental > Aquatic > Marine > Oceanic... | reverse complement strand
CAGCCTTAATGTTGTTTCTTTTCTCTACTATTTATGTTATCTCAGGTCCATCAATAATGCTCTATCATCTCACTCGTAGATCTAAAAAGACAGCTCACTCTATGATTGATTCCTCTCTTGAGAAAAGCGAAAAGAGTATAAAAAACGGACTATGAAAATTTCGGCAATGTCAGTAGATTGTTGTCCTCAAACTTGCTTTAGCTCATTTTAGGCAATAGTAACTTTAGAATATCATGAGAATAACTGGCGGCATGATCAGGGGTCGCCGGCTGGCAAAAATTAAAGGATTTAATATACGGCCCACCTCAGATACGGTGAGAGGCTCTATATTCAACATATTGGGCCAGACATTAACTGATCTTAGCATACTGGATCTATTTGCTGGCACAGGTAGTTTGGGGATAGAATCCCTAAGCAGGGGTGCCAAAAATGCTGTGTTTGTAGATAAATCAAGCAGGGCCCTTGCTATAATAAAAAAAAAATCTACCATCTGCGGCTATGACGGGCTTTCAGTGATTATAAGAGAGAAGTTACCAAATGGTTTGGACCATATACAGAATCTTGGGTGCGGTCAATTTGATTTGGTATTTATTGATCCTCCCTATGGAAAGGGGTATATCAGGCCCACGATTTATAAATTAATAGAGATAAAGCTATTGGCTAAAGATAGCAGGATAATTGTTGAATCATCAACAAATGCCAATGATCCATCCCCCTTAAATCTTTACAGCCTTCAGCTAAAACTAACCAAATCTTATGGCTCAACAGTAATAAGTTTATACTCTCATCATGAGGAAAGATAAAATGGGGAAAATGGCCATTTATCCCGGCTCCTTTGATCCTATAACCAACGGGCATCTTAGTATCATAAGAAGGGCGCTTACCATGTTTGATTCTATTACCATTGCCGTTGCCTCCAGCCCTATGAAAAAAACCCTTTTTACCCTGGGTGAGAGGATGGAACTGATACAGAAATCAATTAAAAACCATGATAGAGTCTTTGTTGACTCCTTTAGTGGTTTACTTGTTGATTATGTTGACAGCAAAAAAACCAATATAGTTCTAAGAGGAATGAGAGCTCTCTCAGACTTTGAATATGAATTTCAGATGTCATTAATGAACAGAAAGTTAAACAAAAACATACAAACAATTTTCATGATGACTGACTACAAATGGCTCTATACCAGTTCTACTATAATAAAAGAGGCAGCTAGCTTAGGGGGGTCTATCAGGGGTCTTGTCCCTGACATTGTCTGCCAGAAACTAAAAGAAACGTTTGGCTTCCAATAGTCAACGACCCCGCCCTTCCGGGCGGGCCTTGAAAAAAGGAAATAATTCATTAGCCGCCTCCATCCCCACCCTCCCGGGTGGGGCATTAAAGGGCGGCGGTAAAGAATCCACATCCAGAGGATGTTGTTTTACAAATTAAAACAAACCAGAAAATTAAGGAGGAACATTGCATGACCTTAACCAAAGAAAAGATCATAGATAATATTTACAATCAGGTGGGTCTAAGCAAAAACCAATCGAGAAGGGTTGTTGAAAGTTTGTTAGAAATAATCAAGCAAACACTTGGAAAAGGAGAAAGCCTGCTTATAAGCGGCTTTGGAAAGTTCATTGTCAAAGATAAAGCTGCTCGAAAAGGAAGAAACCCTCAAACCAAAGAAGACCTGAAGCTAAGAGCAAGAAAAGTTGTTGTGTTTCGGACCTCTGGTGTTCTCCGGAAAAAAATCAATCATAAGGGCTAAAGTGCTACGATAAAAGTCTCTGAAAATCCAAGATATTTCAATTTATCAACCATTTCATTGGCCCTGGTTAAATCTTTAGAAAGGGATACCCTAACCCTGTAAAGAGTTTCCCCTTTAGGTGACACATACGTTGTTATAGTAACATGACTAAAGATAACTCTGAGCCGTTCTACCAACCTTCTTGCATTATCTTTATTTTCAAAGGCGCCAACCTGTATAGTAAATTCTCCTTTCCTAAAATCCTTTGCTTCTACAAGTGGCATATAGTCATTACCTGATTTAATCCGGCCAATCTTCCTTGATAAGGCAACCAGGCGTACTCTTGCTACTCCAGGGCCAACCAACCCTATCTGCCTACCAGCACCATAAGATAGATCAATAATCCTATCTTTAACAAAAGGGCCTCTGTCATTAATCCTAACTACAACCTCTCTTAGGTTCGACAGATTTTCTACCTTTACATATGTTCCAAAGGGTAATGTTTTATGGGCAGCGGTCTTCTTATACATATCGTAAATCTCCCCATTGGAAGTTTTCTTTCCATGGAACTTCTTCCCATACCATGAAGCCATACCTTCCTGAGCAAACCCTTCCCCACTAAGAAGAGGGTAATATGCTACCCCGTTTACCGAATATGATTTGGGTAAACGGCCATCCACTCTTTTTGGCAATACTATAGCCGGTTTTTTATAACTGGAAACCCTTATCGATTTTTTACCAACAGCGCAGCCAAAAATACCTATAATGAGAAGTAAAGAAATAAATCTTTTCATGATTCACTGGATGCTTGATACCCCGATAAATCAGGATTACAAGTTTCAAGTTTCGAGTCTCTAGCACTCAACAGTTCTTCCACTCAGGAGTCCTTTTCTCTAAAAATGCCTTTAATCCTTCCTGCGCATCGGTTGTCCTCATCAATTCATTTAAATATATATCTTCAATAACCTTTAATGATGGTTCAAAGTCATCCATCAATCCAGCCTTAATGGTCTTTTTGGTAACCCGGATAACCTCAGCGCTGAGAGATAGATAAGGTTTAATAAATTTATCCGTTTCCTGTTCCAATTCACCTTTTGCAACTACCTTATTTATAAGGCCCATGTCCATTGACTCCTTTGCAGATGCAATCCTACCTGACAGAATCAAATCCATAGCTGCCTTTCTTCCAATAAGCCTGGGCATTATCTGGGCTGCAATGGGAGGGAGCACTCCCACCTGTATCTCAGGCTGGCCAAATTTGGCTGTATCATCCGCAATTACCAGGTCGCAGAAAATTGCCAGCTCACAACCACCACCTAAACAGGATCCATACACAGAAGATACTGTAACTGCACCTAAGGAATCCATTAGTCGAAACATACCATGAAAACTTTCGATCATCTTTGGTACCAGATCACCTATATGTTCTGCCACATCCACACCAGCTGAGAAGCACTTGCCATTTGCATTAAAAAGAACTACCTTGAGATCCCTCTTTTCTGTCCAATCTTTAAGTGTCTCATTTATTTCATTCATCATTTCAATATTAAGAACATTCACAGGAGGCCTGTTAAGGGTAATCGTTCCCAGTCCCCCTTCAATGCGGACATATTAATATGTTTCATTATTTTCTCCCTTCTAAATTAAATATCGATAAATATAATTATCCTTATAGCTAAAATAAAAAGAGAGATCAACTCTCTATTAAAAAAGAAAAATCCAGAAGTCACCTTCTGGATTTTTTCTTTTCCCATTTCTACTATCTATTGTTTTTATCTATTCTTTGGGCGTTCCCATCACTTCCGCGAACATATCCATATCCCAGGTTTTCATATCAGCGATGTTCTGGCGGAATTTGATAAAGTCGATGGTATCTTTACCGGTGATCCTCTTGGTGTTGAAGGCCCCAAAGCCTAAAAATGCCTCACCGCTCATATTAGCAGCCAGCCAGTGCCTGTTGTAGTTCTTGGAGTAATCCCAGAAGAACTTCTTTTTAGCACGGACACTGTCGATGGACTTGATCAGGCATGCAGGGAAGAGGTTGGCAAAGGTCCACACAATCTTGTCAACTTCTTTATCCAGCAGTTCAAAGTCTGCATTGAGTTGATGCTCCTTTACGAAAGCTCTTGCCTCTTTGCCCTCTTCCCCTGTCTTGAACTCGCCATAGACGATTTCTCCGTCCTCAACATATCGGTCGGTTATGATCATGGGGTTTCGGACCCATTTCCCATCTACCTTCAAGACCGGTACACATTTGGTTATTAGCGTTTTCATCTTCATCTTATAGGCAGACCACATCTCGCAGGATACACAGTTCCACATGGCATCCTCCATACCGAGAAACCAGGGGAGAAAGTCAGATGAGCCGCCGTCAGGGGCAGAACCGTGCCTGGGCCCAGCCTGTCCAAAAATGGCCAGATCAGAGGCAATGGCAAGATCGCAGGCCATTCCGATTTCCTGGCCACCTGCGACTCGCATACCGTTCACCCTGCATATTACCGGCTTTTTACAGGCAAGGATAGAATCTACCATATGATTAAATAGCTCCATGTACTGGCCGTATTCATCAGGTCTCATGCTGTAGAATTCACTGTATTCTGCTGTATTGCCTCCGGTACAAAATGAGTAAGGACCAGTACCTGTAAAAACAGTCGCCACAACGCTCCTATCCAATGATGCATTTTCAAAACCTGCGATCACACCCTTTACCATCTCTGTAGTGTAAGAATTGTACTGTTTGGGATTGTTTAACCGGATCCAGGATACAAAAAGCCCATCCACCACATTCCCATCAGGGTCCTTAAGGGGGCGCTTTTCGTGAACCACACATGGGGGCTCCGTACCCCAGTGAACATCTGTATGTAACAGGTGATCTTTCTTTTCGTTGTCTCTTGGCATCCATTCTAAAGCCATAATTTTTCCTCCTTTTTTATGTTTAATTGTTTATTCTTTTGCCTAAAAATCGGGTGTTAAAACTATTCTTTTAGCAGGCGAACCCGCTTTATGTATCTCTTCAAACGTTTCTGCAATAGTACTCATTGGCCTTGTTTCCACGAATGGCTCTATATCAATCTTCTTGCTTAAGACCATATCAAGCACTATAGGGTAATATTCCGGCAAACAGCCCCAGGTTCCAATAATGTCGGCATCAAAGGCCATGAGCCTGCCAATAGCATATTCCACTTTTGCAAGGCCAAATCCGACCACAATCAATTTTCCGGTAAAGCCGAGCAAGGCCAATGCAATCTCTTGGCCAGTCTTTACTCCTGAAACCTCGAATATCTTCCAGCCGTAATTGGGAAGACCATTTTCTTTTGAGATACCTCTAAATTCCTTCACAACATCCCTAGCCTCTTTATCAACTGAACTGATAACAAAATCAGCACCATATGAAAGGGCCCTTTTAAGCTTTTCAGGGTTTCTGGCAATACCAATGACTGTTTTTGCACCGAGGGCCTTGGCTACCTGCCCCATTTAATGACCAACACCACCTGTAATTCCCATTACAACAACATTATCTCCCGGCTGAAAATCTGCCCGCATGGCAGCCTGGTATGGTGTAGTTGCTGCATCAGCTACCACTGCGAAGTGTGATAAAGGAATCTCCCCCTTATCTCTCACTTCACAGAGATCTACGCTCGGTACTGGAATATGGCTTGAGAAACCACCATACACCCCAAGGCTGTTACCCGGCATGAGCTGATTAAGGCATCTATTGCCTCTCCCAGTTTTACAGAGCATGCACTTACGGCAGGGCATCACTGCAGGGATAATTACCTCTTTCCCTACCCATTTTTCATCTCCGGCAACCACGGTCCCTGCAATTTCATGACCCAATGTTAGAGGGGGTTTTGAAACATTAGGGACGCCATCATAAAAGAATCCCAGGTCAGTGTGGCAAACTCCACATCCTGCTATTTCTACCAAAACTTCACCTTCCTTTAATTCAGGCACAGGTATAGTGGTTTTTTCTAATTTGCCCGGAATTACCTCTCCTGTTTCTTTGTTCCTTGATGCAGGTTGAACCATCTGCCATGTCTGGATCTTATCCGGTACTTCTGCCATTTTAATCCTCCTTGTTTTTTGTTGAGTTGTTAAATCGCTAAGTGGTTGAGTCGTAGTTATAATGTGGTCGTCGAGCTTTAAAGATCTTAACTAATTAACCTCTCAACTACTCAACTATTATTCCAATTTAGATCATGCCATAACCACCGTCAACGCATAGGAGTTGACCGGTAATGTAGCTGCTATCGTCAGAGCCTAAAAAGACAAATGCTGGAGAAATGTCATCTGGTTCAGCAAAGCGTTTTAGCAAAATCCTGTTCATATATATCTCTTTAAGCTTTTCATCTGTCCGTATCTTTTCGGTCATATCTGTGGCCACAATGCCCAAGCAAATAACGTTTACACATATATTATATCGTGCCAGTTCCCTAGCCGCTGATTTAGTGAAACTTAAGAGCCCGCCCTTAGCAGCACTATAGTTTATTTGACCTACTGTGCCTACAATACCTGCCACTGAAGTTACGTTAATAATCTTTCCCTTGTTTTGCTCTTTCATATGCCTTGCAGTAAATTGGGAACACAAAAAGGCACCTTTAAGATGGATATCTAATACCTGATCCCATTGATCTTCACTCATTTTTAGTAACATAGCAGGCCTACTAAATCCCGCATTATTGACAAGAATATCTAAGCTACCAAACTCCTCAATTCCCTTTTGAACCAAGGCCTCAGCCTCAGCCGCTTTTGCAACATCAGCCTTGAAGGAGAAAGCCCTGCCCCCCATTTTTTTGATTGCTTCAACTACCTCTTCGGCTGCCTTTTGATTAGATGTATAGTTAACAACAATACTGGCGCCCTCCTTAGCATAAGCCAAGGCAATAGCCCTTCCAACACCTCTGCTACTCCCTGTTACTAAGGCTACCTTTTCTTTGAGTCTCACATCGTCCCCCATCCTTTTTTCCAATTTATATAGCTACATTGTAACTACATCATAGTTACTAATACCTGTCAAGAACAATTTTATCTCCTTAAAGCGTTTGGTTCAATGAGGTATCTTACTCAAAATCAACAAAACCACACTCATTTATGAGAATAACTATTTCTTTTGAATAAGAGATAGAAAGACGTGCAGTGATAATAAGATTGGTGAAATCTATTAAGGAACCTCTTAAGTCCGGCCAAACATCATGCTTCACACCTTGAAAACAGCCATCTTTGATCTCTTAAGAAAGATACTACTTTAGCATCTTACTCCGACGCTGCGCTTCAGAGTTATTCATGAAAGAAACTTTACGTTGAGCATGGAGATGTCTTTTTTTGTTTTATGCCCTTGAAATAAGGTCTCGTGCTGGGCCCAGATAATCGGGATTTATCGCAACTCGACAATACTATTATAAGCTCCGTCTATCAAATCCCGATTATCTGGGCCACTCCTGTGCATTTATAAGGGCATAAAACAAAAAAAGACATCTCCATGCTCTATTCCACATTTAGTTTCTTAGGAGCGCTTTAGATTATTTTTAATATATGTGACTATATTATCGGTATAGGTGCCCGGACCAAAAACTTCGGCTATCCCTATTTCTTTAAGAGAAGGTATATCCTCATCTGGAATGATACCACCACCAATAACCAGGACATCATCTACTCCCTTTTCCTTTAACAATTCCATTATCCTGGGAAAGAGGAAGTCATGGGCACCAGAGAGGATACTCAAGGCAATAACATCTACATCCTCCTGGATAGATGTCTCCACAATCTGTTCAGGGCTCTGTCTTAGGCCGGTGTAGATTACCTCCATTCCTGCATCCATTAATGCACTGGCAATAACCTTTATGCCTCTATCATGGCCATCCAAGCCAGGTTTAGTAGCTAAAACTCTAATCTTTCTTTTATTATCCATCCTTAATAATCTCCAACTGTGAACAAAGTGCCTAAAATTTATAAGTGAGCTAAAGTGACTAAAGTTATAAGTGTCTAAAGTTATTTCTTTCCGATAGATGAAAAGATGGCGAGCAGTCCCACTCATCATATTCAGGTTTTGCCTTCTCCCAGGATAACCACTTTGTATCTACAATTACTTCCATCCAGTATTGCGTTTCACTGGCTTCACTTTCACAGATTTTAATTTTATTTTTGAAATCTGCTTTGCTTCTGGCTCGATTGGCTTTTTATCCTGTTAAATAAGATTTGAGTCTCCTTTTCCTAAACATCTTCCCATGGTAAATTTTCAGATATTTTTCTCGTTTTTATGCATCGCTTTGATCAAGACAAGTTTCATAATATATAAGTTTGAATGGTCCCTTAATTCTTGTCGATTCAATGAAGCCATTGTTATGTTGCTAAAATCTTAGCTTGAGGTTCTTAGTAAAGCCTATATAAAAATCCACGTCCTTCATGCTCTGCAATGCATATGCGTAATACAATTTAACCTCAAGCTATTTAACAGGGCAGGGTTTGCGCCAATGGAAGTACCGAATTTTGTGATCTGATTCCTTATTACCATGCCCTCTGGCATACTAGGCAAGGCAGATGACAGCTGAATTATGCTCACAGCAAATTTTCGGGTTCGCTTTTCGAGTCCTTTTGAGAATTCCTTATTATCAATCACTTTAGTTCACTTTAGGCACTCACCAGAAGATTACCCAATAGTACTTACCGGTTGATATTCTCCAAAAACATCCCTTAATGCATCGCATATCTCTCCCAGGGTGCCGTAAGCCTTCACTGCATCCACAATGATGGGCATCAGGTTGTCTTTCCCTTCCGCAGCCTTTCTTAACTTATTGAGTATATCCTTCACACTTGCATTGTCTCGCTCTGATTTTAGCCTTTTTAGCTTTTCTATCTGTGAAAGCCTAACAGCAGGATCTACCCTTAATAAATCCTTTGGAGATTCCTCTTCTACCTGAAACTTGTTTACACCAACCACAATCCTCTCGTCCTTCTCAATTTCTCTCTGGTAACGATAGGCGCTGTCCTGGATTTCCCTTTGTATAAAGCCCTTCTCAATAGCTTCGGCTGCCCCACCAAGCTCATCAATCTTATCAATATATTCTTTAGCCCTATTAAAAATCTCTTCTGTCAACTCTTCAATATAATATGAGCCACCTAATGGGTCTACAATGTCAGCAACACCAGACTCATAGCCAATAAGCTGCTGGGTTCTTAGGGCAATCTGAACCGCCTCCTCACCAGGCAAGGCAAAGGCCTCATCCATTGAATTTGTATGTAATGATTGTGTGCCACCCAAAACCGCAGAAAGCGCCTGAAAGGCCACTCTTACTATATTATTCTTTGGTTGCTGTGCGGTTAGGGTGCAGCCAGCTGTCTGGGTATGAAACCTCATCATCATTGACCTTGGATCCTTGGCCTTGAATCTGTCCCGCATAATTGTTGCCCATAGCCTCCTTGCAGCCCTAAACTTGGCAATCTCCTCTAAAAAATCAAGGTGGGCGTTAAAAAAGAACGAAAGTCGCGGACCAATCTCATCTACATCTAATCCGGCTTCTAATGCCGCCTCCACATAGGCAATGCCATCGGCCAAAGTAAAGGCTACCTCCTGAACCGCAGTGGATCCTGCCTCCCTGATATGATATCCGCTAATACTGATTGTGTTCCATTGGGGAACCTCTCGTGAACAAAATGAAAAGATATCTGTGATAATCCTCATAGATGGTTTAGGGGGAAAGATATACGTGCCCCTGGCAGAATATTCTTTTAATATATCATTCTGAATGGTTCCCCTTAAATCCTTTGATGCTACACCCTGGTTTTCAGCAACGGCTATATACATGGCCAAAAGTATAGCGGCCGGGGAATTTATTGTCATTGAGGTACTTACCTTGTCCAGGGGGATCTGGTCAAAGAGTGTTTCCATATCTTTTAATGAATCAATGGTTACACCAACCTTGCCTACCTCCCCTTGAGCCAACGGGTGATCTGAATCGTATCCTATCTGGGTTGGAAGATCAAAGGCCACTGATAGGCCTGTCTGGCCATGATCTAAGAGGAACCGGTATCGTCGATTTGTGTCCTCGGCAGTAGCAAAACCTGCATATTGTCGCATAGTCCATAATTTTCCCCGATACATAGTTGGTTGAACCCCCCTTGTAAAGGGATACTCCCCTGGCAAACCGAGCTCTTTCATATAATCAAAATCAGCTACATCTAAAGGCGTACATACCCTCTTTAAAGGGATACCTGAGGTATTAGTAAAATCAGCCTTTCTTTCTGGTCTCTTTGCTAATTTTCCTTCTACCTTGTCAGACCATTTTCTGTATTCTTCTTTTATTTCTCCAATCTCTCTTTCATCAAACATATCTTCTTAACCTCCTTTCATCACCCTCCAAGTGCAATGAATACACCTGCAGCAACGACTGTACCTATAACACCTGCCACATTGGGACCCATGGCATGCATGAGTAAAAAGTTTTTTGGATCATACTTTGCACCCATTATCTGGCTTACCCTGGCGGCCATAGGAACGGCAGATACACCGGCGGAGCCAATCAGAGGATTTATCTTTTCCTTGAAAAAAAGATTCATAAATTTTGCCAGAAGTATCCCAGCCGCTGTAGAAAAGGCAAAGGCCACAAGACCCATAATAAAAATAAAGATAACCTGCGGCTTTAAAAAATGCTCTGCAGACATGGTAGCGCCAACACTAATACCCAGAAGTATGGTGACAATATTCATGAGCTCATTGGATGCTGTATCTGAAAGCCTTTTTACTACACCACATTCTTTAAAAAGATTTCCCAACATAAACATGGCCATTAGGGGTGCAGAGGCTGGTACGATAAGACAGATAACCATTACTGTCACTAAGGGAAAAAGAATCTTCTCTTTCTTTGAAACTGGCCTTAACTGTCTCATTCTAATCTTTCGTTCTTTCTCTGTGGTAAGGAGCCTCATGATAGGAGGCTGAATGATTGGAATAAGTGACATATAAGAGTAAGCAGCTACAGCCGTTGCCCCTAATAGGTGAGGGGCAAGTTGGACTGTTGTATAGATTGTTGTTGGACCATCAGCTCCACCAATAATACCTATTGAACATGCCTCTGGTATCTTAAAGCCAAGGATCAAGGCCCCAAAAAAGGCAACATAGACACCGAATTGGGCCCCTGCACCCAATATAAGAGTTTTAGGATTGGCGATCATAGGTCCAAAATCTGTCAGGGCGCCTAAACCTAAAAATATAAGGGGTGGGATTACCTCCCACTCTAATCCATAATGATAAAATTTCCATAAAAGCCCCTCACCTTCCTGCATGAGAAATGTCAGGGGCAAATTTACAACTAATATACCAAAACCAATAGGTACCAAAAGAAGAGGTTCATAATTTTTTGTTATGGCCAAGTAGATAAAGAGAAAGGCAATAAGCCACATAATAAGGTTACCTACAGTCAGGTGCGCAACCCCGGTGGTCAAGACCATTTCAAGCATAATTTCCCCTTTCTAATCAGCTTTTTTTTCTATACTCTTTAAAATCTTCCCAAATACATATATTGCCGCTATAAGTATTGCAAGGGAGGAGAAAACAGCACCTAAGCCAAAAGAAAATATTTTTACTGCAAGATTCCAATCGATCATAATAATTTTCTCCCCTTTAAATCGTCATTATTGTCATCTGTGTTCAGGCGTTCTACTCAGTACTAAAATACCTTAGCCATTTATTCTAGCTCTAAGTGGTGATCTAAAAAATTGCCCTGTCGGTGACCGGACAGGGCAATTAATTCACGCTTGTTAAAAAAATATGTGTCTATTCGATCACTACTAAAACATCATCGGCCCCAACTGAATCTCCTTTCTTACATTTTATCTCCTTAACCGTACCTGACGTTGGAGCTACTATAGGCATCTCCATCTTCATTGCCTCAAGAATAATAAGATCATCATCTTCATTAACCATATCACCAACATTAACCTTTACATCAATTACCTTTCCCGCCATGGGAGCTGTTACATCACTCACTTTATACCTCCTTCTATCTTATATAAACAAGCATCTCAATGAAAAACCCTGGTTAACTATCAGACCTTTTCTATTGACTGGCTTTGTATAATTTTATTTCGAAACTTTGTCAAGGGTAAATCAGAGAAATACCTAACTCAGCAAGCTGATCATTATTTACCTTCGAAGGCGCCTCGGTTACAGCACAGGTTGCCCGTTGGGTCTTAGGAAAGGCAATTACATCCCTTAAAGATTTTGCACCAGCCATAATAGCCACTAATCTGTCAAAACCAAGTGCTATACCTGCATGGGGAGGTGCACCGTAGCTTAATGCCTCAAGGAAAAACCCAAACTTTTCTTTCACCTCTTCCTTTCCCAACCCTAATATACGGAAGATTTGGTTTTGTAATTCAATGGTATGTATCCTGACACTGCCTCCTCCTATCTCTGCACCGTTAAGCACCAAATCATAGGATCGTGCCCTTGCTGCCTCTGGTCTTTTCATAAGCAATGGTATATCTTCTTCAAGAGGGGATGTAAATGGATGGTGAACTGCTACATATCTTTTTTCATCCCTGTTGTACTCAAGCAAAGGAAATCGTGTTACCCATACAAATGAGTAGGTTTCACCTTTAACCAAACCAAGTCTCTTGCTTATCTCAGTCCTTAATAGACCTAATGCTTCATTAGTTGTTTGAGACTTATCAGGCACAAATAAAATAAGATCTCCCTCTTTTGTACCAAGTCTCTGTTCAACTGCACTTCTTATATCTGGGGCCAGAAATTTGGCCAATGTTGATTGCCAGCCATCAGATTTAACCTTGGCCCAGAACAATCCCCTTGCACCAGAATCAGTAACAATGGAGTTTAATTCATCCAGCTCCTTCCGAGAAAAAGAAGCCCCTTTCTCTACATTTATTGCCTTAACAACCCCTCCTTCCTCTATCATCTCCTTAAAGACCCTAAATCCTGATGATCTAAGGAGATCAGATAGATCCATCAATTCCATGCCAAATCTGATATCTGGCCTGTCTGAGCCATATAGATCCAGTGCTTTTTTATATTCAATTATTGGAAAAGGTGTGGAAACAGGGTGGTCAAGAATTTTTGGAAATACGTCTGCCATCATTCCCTCAATAACATCCATGACCCTAAATTCATCTGCAAAGGACAATTCAAGGTCAACCTGAGTGAATTCTGGTTGTCTATCAGCCCTTAGATCTTCATCCCGGAAACATCTAACAATTTGAAAATAGCGATCAAAGCCAGCCATCATTAAGAGCTGTTTAAACAATTGCGGAGATTGGGGTAAGGCATAAAAGGATCCTTTACTAATCCGACTTGGAACAAGATAGTCCCGTGCCCCTTCAGGGGTACTTTTTGTTAAAAAAGGGGTCTCTACCTCTAAGAATCCCTCTCTGGCAAGAAAGTTTCTGATACATAAGGCTATTCTGTGCCTCATAACAAGGTTATGAAAAAGAGCCGGTCTTCTAAGCTCTAAGTACCTGTATTTCAGGCGCAAATTCTCTGATGCATCAATTTTTCCATCAACCTGGAATGGAGGAATATTTGTTTCATTCAAAACCTTCAATTCCTTCACCTTCACCTCAATATCTCCAGTAGGCATGTCAGAATTTTCCTGACCAGCCAGGCGTGGCGTGACCTTACCTTTCACGCCTATAACCCATTCGTTCCTTAAGATACCTGCCTTTTCATGACTAACCTTATCAATCGCCTCATCAAAGATAATCTGGGTCAAGCCAAACCTATCCCTGAGATCGATAAATATCAATTTCCCCAGATCCCTGCGACTGTTTACCCATCCCATGAGGACGACCTCGCGATCAATATCATCCCTTCTTAAACTGCCGCAATCGTTCGTCCTTTTCCAATCTCCAATGGTATCTATCTCCAACTTGTCTCCCTCATCTTGGTTGAGTAGTGAAATGGTTAAGGAGTTAAATGGTGAAAAAGTCAACGATTTAACGAATCAACTATTTAACTATTCAACGAATTAACAATCTTATCAGCTCATCAACGACATTATCCAAGAGAATCTCTATCTGTTCCTTGGTAACCATATCCCTTAATATACCCCTGCCTTTAATCAGTTCATCTTCCCCCACAATCAACACCTTCCGGGCCCTTAGTCGATCTGCATGCCTCATCTGAGCCTTTAGGCCTAACGATCTGTATTCCATCTCGCTTCTCAAGCCACCTTTTCTTAGCTCCTGTAACCAGATAAATGACTTGTCTTCCGCCTCTTTGCCCAGAGGAGCCAGAAAGATATCCGGTCCTTCTTCTTCTTGGACGACATGTTCCTCCAAAAGTTCAACAACCCTTTCTACGCCTATTGCAAATCCAATTGCTGGACTATCTGGCCCACCAAACTCTTTCATCAGATTGTCATACCTGCCTCCACCCGCCACAGCATTCTGGGCCCTTAACTCTTTTGTCTGCACCTCAAAGGTAGTCCTTGTATAATAATCAAGGCCCCTCATTAAATAAGAGTTTACAACAAAATCCAAATCTAACTGTTTAAGATATAACCTAACAGAATCAAAATGATTAGTGCAATCATTACATAAAAAATCAAGCATGGATGGAGCATCTTTTATTATCTGATTACATGTTTCCACCTTACAATCAAAAACCCTTAAGGGATTTGTCTCCATCCTCTTCTGGCAGTCAGGGCAAAGTTGTGCAAAATATCTATCAAGGTAACTCTTAAGTTCAGCTCGGAATGGTCCCCTACATTTTAGACAACCCAGAGAGTTGACATTTAGGACAAAATCATTGAGCCCAAGAGAGGAAAAAAAGTACATAATCATAAATATCAGTTCGCTATCTGATTTAGGGCCGGGGTCTCCAATAATCTCAACATTTATCTGGTGAAATTGTCTTCTTCTCCCCTTTTGGGGCCTCTCATATCTGAACATTGGCCCTATTGTAAATAACTTCTGTACCGGATAACCCTTATAAAGTTTGTGCTCTATATAGGCCCTTATTACCGATGCTGTTGCCTCCGGTCTCATGGCCAGACAGTTACCCTTCCTGTCCTCTAATGTATACATCTCCTTAGAAACGATATCTGTGTCCTGACCTATTCCCCGAGCAAAAAGTTCAGCTTTTTCTAAGACCGGGATTCTAATTTCCCTATATCCAAAGAGCTCAAATATCCGCTTCGCCTCTGATTCAATCCTATTCCAGGTTCCCACCTGATAGGGAAGTATATCCTTAAAACCTTTTATTGCCTTATATAGCAAAAGAGTCTCCCTTCTAATAATGCCCGTTGTCCGTTGTGAGATAACAAAAAACTATTCATAGAATTCGATCTTTGCCTTCCTCCAAAACCATCATTCCAGCATTCCATTGCCCCAACCCGCCCGCCTCGCCTGAGCGAGAGCGATGGCGGGCAGGAACTCCAATTGAAGCGAAGCCCCTAGG